>Ga0134126_10000850_pt1 | contig 38647 bp, 39 predicted proteins | sample KB31752_FD_96881 | JGI IMG/M metagenome (GOLD analysis project Ga0134126, IMG submission 96881) | Terrestrial soil microbial communities with excess Nitrogen fertilizer from Kellogg Biological Station, Michigan, USA - KB3-175-2 | ecosystem: Environmental > Terrestrial > Soil > Unclassified ...
GCCCAACGACCACTGCAACTTCCGCGGAACTTCTGCCGTGCACGCAAGCTTCGTTAGGTACCGCCGTTCATGACCGTTGCCACGCTGACACGAGGGATGGAGCATGCGCAGAGCGATCGCAGTCCCAGCGATGCTGTTGGCCATCGGATCCGTTGCGCACGGACAGGCGCTTGCATCGTTCGCCGCCGATTCGGTCGCGCCCTCGGGCGCGGATTCCTCCATTACCGTGCCCGCGGGCACACACGTCTTTGCGCAATTGCAGCGGCCGCTCTCGACGCGAACCGCGAAGCCGGGCGACAGCGTCTACTTGCAGGTGACGTTTCCCGTCACCGTTGCGAACGCCGTGGTGATTCCAGCCGGTACGTATGTGTTGGCGACGATCGACACCGTGTCGCGGGTCGGCTGGATCCACCGCAGCCTCGCGTTCCAATTGCACGTGGCCACGATGGTGTTCACGAACGGCTACGTCGCGACGGTGCGGGAGCCCGCGCACGCGCAGCCTCGGGATCCAGCTCAGTTAGGCCCGGCCGAGCGTCCGGCGGCCTTGATGGTGGCCAGTGGGGTCGCGCCGGTGGCCGGCCTCGCGATCGGAGCGGCGACGGGCGGGAAGAACGGCGCCTGGGTAGGCGGCGAGATCGGGTCCGCCGTCGGCCTCGTGACATTCCTCGTCGCCGCGGCGCACAGCGGCGACTACGAGCTGAGCCCAGGCTTCCCCTTGGAGCTGCGGTCCCAGGGACCGATCGTGCTCGATGCGACGCGCACGGCGGACGCCGCGCGAACGCAGTCCACGGTGCAGCACCACGAGAACAAGAGCTGTTACACGCCCGGCACGCCGGGCACGCCCGACATCACCATTCCAGGAACGCCAGCACTCCGCCGGTGGGCGACATGCCCGGGACACCCGATACGCCGCCCACGGTCATCCCCGGCACGCCGGGGACGCCGGGTTACTGGCATCCATGTCCGTGACGCGTCGAGCGCCCTACCCGTGCGCGGGGAGGCGCCGGAGCATCTCGAGCTCGACTAACGACGCCGTCGCCTAACGAGAGGCCGCGGGCGCCGGGTGCAACCGGATTTGGTAGAGCATCGGCCACTGCTTGCCCGTCAACAGCAGCTGCTGCCCATCCGGCGCGATCGCAATCCCGTTCATCACGTCGGCCGAGACGGGCCGGTCAGGGTACAACTCGCCGAAGTCGATCGCTTCGCGCGCCAGGCCGCTCGAGGGATCGATGCGCATCACCCAATTCGTGCGATACACGTTGGCGAGAATCTCGCCGCCCACATACTCCAATTCATTCACTTGCTGCAGCGGCGTATCGCGATACCGCACGTGCATCACGCGCTGCAGGTGAAACGTCGGCGAGTACACACGCAGCGAATCCGACCCGTCGCTCATGATCAGGTTGGTGCCGTCCGTCGTTAGGCCCCACCCTTCGCCGGCGTAGTGAAAGGAATCGCCGGGCGTGAGCGTCGCCGCATCGTACGTGTACGCCACGGTGTCCTTCCACGTGAGTTGGTAGAGACGGCCGCGCAGCAGGGTGAGCCCCTCGCCGAACCGATTGGCCGCGAGCGCTCTCGACGCGAGTACGCGACCCGTCTTCAGATCGACACGCCGCACGTCGGATTGCGCGTTGAGCCCGGTACTCTCGAAGAGCACACCGTCACCGCCGACGAGCCCTTCCGTGTACGCGCCTGCGTCGTGCGGGTACCGAGCCGTCACATCGTAGCGAGCGGGCTGCGCGCGCTCGCCGCCCCGGCACGCCGACAGCACGAGGCTCGTGGCGAGCGCCGCGCGCACTCCACGGATCACCGTTAGTCAGGCAGGCGAGAATAGACTACGTTGCCGCCGACCACCGTCATCTGCACCTTGGCATCACGAATCTGCTCGGGCGGAATCTTGGTGAGATCATGGTCGATGATCACGAAGTCGGCGAGCTTGCCCTTCACCAGCGATCCTTTGCGCTGCTCGTCGAACGACGCGTACGCGGCACCGGTCGTGTACGCCCGCAGCGCTTCTTCTACCGTGATCTTCTGCTCCGGGATCCAGCCACCCGGATGCTTCCCGTCCAACGTACGCCGCGTCACCGCCGCGTAGATCCCCTCGATCGGTGTCGGCGGCGCCACGTCCCAGTCGGATCCGAACGCCAGGTGCGTACCCGCATCGAGGAACGAGCGGAACGCATAGGTCGTCTTGCTGCGCTCGTGCCCGATCACGCCTTCGGCCCACCGCCCGTCATCGATCGCGTGATACGGCTGCATGCTTGCGATCACGCCTAACTGAGCAAATCGTGGGATATCCGACGGAGCCACGTGCTGCGCGTGCTCGATCCGGAACCTGCGGTCGCGCGGCCCGTCCTCCCGCTCCACTCGCTGGTAGATGTCCAACTGCAACCGGATCGCGCGGTCGCCGATCGCGTGACAGATCACCTGCAGCCCGGCCTTGTCGGCACCGCTCGTCCAGTTGTACAGATCCTCGGGCGTGTTCACCAGCAGCCCGCTGTCCTTCGGCGCATCCGTATACGGCGTGAGCATCGCCGCCGTGTGCGAGCCGAGCGATCCGTCCACGAATCCCTTGAGACCGCCGATGTGCAGCCACGCGTCGCCGCGGCCGCGCGCCGCGATCGTGTCGCGCAGCCGTTCCCACGTGGCTAACGGAACCGCTGCCGAGATGCGCGTGATCATCCGGCCGGCCTTGTGCGCGCGCTCGAACACGGCCAGATCGTGCCACGTCCCCATGTGATCCACTTGCGTCACACCCTGCGCCGCCACGTACTGCATCGCGGCGTCGAGCGCGCGATCTTCCACCTCGGGCGGTGCATCCGGAATCGCCTTGGTGAGGAGACCCATCGCATTGTCCTTGAGCACGCCGGTCGGCTCGCCGCTCGCGTCGCGCACGATCGTTCCACCGTCGACGTTGGCCGTCGCGCGCGTCACCCCCGCGGCGCGTAAGGCGGCGCTGTTGGCGAGACCCATGTGCCCGTCGAGACGTCCCACCCACACCGGGTGATCCGGCGTCACCGAATCGATCCAGTCTCGACGCGGCAGCTCGCCGCCCCACAACGTGTGATCCCAGTCGCCGCCCAGCACCCAGGCCCCTTTGGGCAGCGTGGCCGCGTACTCCTTGATCCGCCTAACGAACTCCGCCGGCGTCCTGGCGTCGCGCAGCTGCACCGATGAGAGCGCAAACCCGCCGTCGAGGAAGTGGACGTGCGAATCGATGAACCCCGGTACCAGCATCGCGCCGTGCGCGTCGATGATGCGCGCGGTGCCGGCCATCTTCCGGATTTCTGCACTCGAGCCCACGGCGGCGATCGTGTCCCCGCTCACCGCGATCGCGTCGGCCCACGGCCGCGCGGTGTCGCCCGTCCACACGCGCGCGTTCACCACGGCCATCGTCACTGGCGACGATGCGGTGGGATGCGATGCGGTCACGAGCAGCGATGAGAGCGCGAGTGCAACGAACGGCGCGCGCACTCAGCGACGCTCCATGGCGTCGCGAATGTCCAACAGAATCTCGAAGTACAGTTGCTCGCGCCGGTAGGCAAAATCGAGCGTCGACATCTGCGCTTGATCAGCACTCGACTTCGCGCGTTCGAACGCCTCGCGGTACATCTCGTCGAGGTTGGACAGGATGCGGTCGCGGGAACGGGACATACGGATCGCCTCGAGGGCTCGAAGGATGAGACGCGGCGGCTCGATCTCGGCCGGCGGCTTGATGCTCGCTTCGGCTTTGGCGAGAAGGAATCGCTTGGCCGCGCCCATGAGCGCGCGGCGAGGAGGAATGGGATCGAACGACACGAGAGTTCAGGTCTCACACACTATAGCCGATCGCGCTGCCGCCGCCAATGCTCGAGCCCGCCCCACGACGCGCTCAGCAGGCGCGCGGCATCGCGCGCGATCATGCCTTCTTCATCCGTTGGGATGGCGTACACGGCCACACGCGAGTCGTCGGCGCTCACGCGCGCCGGCGCGCCGACGCAGGCGCTGTTGCAGGACGAGTCTAACCGGATGCCGCACCACTCCATACCGTCCAGGATGCGCGTGCGCACGACCGGCGAGTTCTCGCCGATGCCTCCGGTGAGCACCACCGCGTCGGCGCCGCCGAGCGCGGCGAGATACGAGCCGACGTACTTGCGTGCGCGGTAGGCGAACATCTCGATGGCCAACCGCGCATGCTCATCGTCGCGCTCGACGGCCAACAACTCGCGCATGTCTCCGGTCGATCGCGATACGCCGATGAGACCGGACCGTGTGTTGAGCCACTGCTCTACCGTCTCGGCCGGGGTACTCTCGTGTTGGGCGAGAAAGGCAACGATCGCCGGATCGAGATCGCCGCTGCGGGTGCTCATCACCAATCCCTCGAGCGGCGTGAATCCCATGCTCGTATCCGCCGACCGCCCGTCTCGAATCGCGGCCGCGGAGCAGCCGCTGCCAAGGTGCAATACAATGAGTGTCGCGCGCTCGGACGGCGTATCGGTGAGGTGACAGTATCGCGCGAGGACGCTCCGGTACGACAACCCGTGAAACCCGTAGCGCCTGATCGCATAGCGCTCGGCGAGGCTGGCCGGAATCGCATATTGCGACGCGACCGGGGGCAGATCGTGGTGGAAGGTCGTGTCGAACGACGCCGTCATCGGCACGGCGTCGCCTAACGCAGTTCGCGCGGCACGCACGCCGGCCACGCACGGGCCGTTGTGGAGCGGCGCCAGCTCTTCGAGCTCGGTGAGCGATGTGACGACGGCGTGGTCGATCACGGTGGCCTCCGCATAGCGCGCGCCGCCGTGCACGATGCGGTGTCCAACCGCGTCGATCGCGCCGTCGCCGTACGCCTCGCGGAACCGGGCCAGCAGCTCGCGCACGGCGCTCGAGTGGTCGCGCAGGCGCAACGCGCCCTCGGAGTGGTTCTCGCCGACGTCGACCGACCACGTTGCGTTAGGCGACGCGACGTTGTGCACCGCGCCGCGCGCCCACACCGTGAGCGGCTCGTGGTCGGCGACGCGCGCGTCCACGTCCACCAGCTGCAGCTTCACCGACGAGCTGCCGCAGTTGAGCACCAGCACCTTCACGCCCGACACGCTCCCATGGCCCGCTGCGTTAGTCTACCAGCTTGTTGTCGCCCGGCGGCGCGCGGTGCCGGTACTGCTCCACCACCCGTCCGCCCACCAGATGCTCGCGCACGATGCGCTCCGCCCCGTGCACGTCCACGCCCGCGTACCACACGTCGTCCGGGTACACGACGACCATCGGTCCATGGCCGCACTGGTTCATGCATCCGGCGTGGTTGACGCGCACGAAACCCTTGAGCCCGGCAGCCGCAGCGCCGCGCTTGAGCGTCGCGTGCACCGCGTCGGACCCCTGCGTGGGGCACGTATTGCCCGACGTGCACACGAACACGTGATACTTGTATTGACCCATGCTGGAAGATAGACCGCTGGGCGCGCTGCGGAATTCCCCGCCCTCGCCTGACGGCCGACGCCGCGTCACCTTTCGCGCATGACTGCGACCCCACCTCCTTCAAACACGGTCGAGCCGTGGCTCCGCGGCCCGGTGCCAGGCGTCGATCCGTATCTGCAACCTGCCGCGCACGCGATGCTCCAAGCGTCCGAAGACCTCGACCGCGCGGCGCGCGATCTCTCGCCTGACGAGTTGGCGATCCGCCCCGGCGGCGCCGCGTCCGTGGCGTTTCATCTGCGGCACATCGCGGGCAGTGTCGAACGGCTGCTCACGTACGCGCGGGGAGCTTCGCTTTCGGATGCGCAGCGCCGTGTGCTCGTGTCCGAGTCCACGGGGGGCAACGCGCCCGGCGATGCGGCGGAGCTCATCGCGAACGCGCGCGCCGCGATCGCGGGCGCCATCGAGACGCTGCGCGCCACGCCGCACGACTCGCTGCTCGACGCGCGCACCGTCGGCAAACAGGCTTTGCCCTCGACGGTCCTCGGCCTCCTCTTTCACGTGGCGGAGCACACGCAGCGGCACGTGGGCCAGGCCATCGCCACGGCCAAGGCCGTGCGCGCGTTGCGTTAGGCGGCGGCCGGACCGTCGTCCGGCGGACGGCCCGCTGCGGCCGCGCGCTCGAGCAGCAGGTCGCGCTCGCGCACGTTCTGCGTGAGCGAGGCCGCGCGCTTGAATTCGGCTTGCGCTTCGCCGTGACGGCCGAGCTTCGCCAACAGGTCGCCGCGCACCGCCGGCAGGAGGTGGTAGCGCTCGAGCGATTTCTCGTAGCGCAGCTCGTCCACGATCTCGAGACCCGCCTCTGGCCCGAAGGCCATCGCCACGGCGACGGCGCGATTCAGCTCGACCACCGGCGACGGCGAGAGCTGCGACAGCGCATCGTACAGGGCCGCGATGCGCATCCAGTCGGTATCGCCGGCCGTGTGCGCGCGGGCGTGGCACGCGGCGATCTCCGCCTGCAGGCCGTACGCGCCTAACGACCCGCCCAGCCGCTCGGCCTGTCCGAGGGTCGCGAGCGCGTGCCGGATCAACACCCAGTCCCATCGCGCGCGGTTCTGGTCGAGCAGGAGGATCGGTTCGCCCGACGGACCCACCCGCGCGCGCAGCCGCGACGCCTGGATCTCCATCAACGCGACCAGGCCGAGCACTTCTGCTTCGTTAGGCATGAGGCCGCCGACGATGCGGCCCAACCGCATCCCCTCTTCGCACAGCGACGGCCGGATCCAATCGTCGCCCGCGGTGGCCGTGTACCCCTCGTTGAAGATCAGATAGATCACCTGCAGCACCGACGACAGCCGCGCGTCGAGCTCGCGCCCGCGCGGCACATCGAACGGCACGCGCGCCTCGGCCAGCGTCCGCTTGGCGCGCACGATCCGTTGGGCGATCGTCGCCGCCGGCACGAGGAACGCGCGCGCGATTTCCTCGGTGGTGAGGCCGCCTAACAGACGCAGCGTGAGCGCGACGCGCGACTCGGTCGGCAGCACCGGGTGGCAGGCGATGAACACCAGCCGCAGCAAGTCGTCGCCAATTTCGTCGTCCATCGATTCCGCCAGTGCCGTCTCTGGTGTGTCCTGTTCGTCGTCGCGCTCGGCGCCTAACTGTTGGTGCGTGCGGTCGAGCATCTTGCCGCGGCGCGCGTGGTCGATCGCGCGGTGCTTCGCCGTCGCCATGAGCCACGCGCCGGGATTGTCGGGGATGCCCGTCTCCGGCCACCGCTCGAGCGCCGCCACCAGCGCGTCCTGCGCCAGATCCTCCGCCAACCCCACGTCACGCGTGAGGCGGGTCAAGCCGGCAATCAACTTCGCCGACTCGATCCGCCACACCGCGTCGATCGTTCGATTGATGTCGGGCACTCAGTCTCGCATGGCGATCACCGCCCCTTTTGGTTCGCGATCTCGGCGCGCAGGCGCTCTTCGCGCGCTTTCGTCTCCGGCGTGAGATTCGAACCAAAGTCCTCGTTCTCGAACACCTGCCTGATCTCAACCTCGCCCTCCTTGAATGGCGCGCGCTTCAACCACTCGATCGCCTCTTCCTTCGACTTCACGCTCCAGATCCAGAAGCCCGCGATCAACTCTTTCGTCTCCGCGAACGGTCCGTCGATGACCTTCGGCTTGCCCTCACCGAACCGAACTCGCGTCCCCTTGGAGCTCGCCTGTAACCCTTCACCCGCGAGCATCACGCCCGCCTTCGCCAGTTGCTCGTTGAACTTCATCATGTCCGAGAGGTCCTGTGCGCTCGGGAGTCTGCCGGCCTCGCTGTCCGCGTTGGCCTTTACGATGATCATGAACCGCATGGTTATGTCTCCGACTCAGGGTTCGACTCTTCACGATTTCGACATCCGGAGGCGGGTGCCACGCGCAACATCGGGACCCGCCTTACAACTCATCGGGGAATAGTTACCTACTTTGTAGGCACCTACTCCCCGATGCGCCCTCACACCACTACCGCGCCGCGAGCGACACGCGCGCCGCCAGCATCGAGCGATACGCCGCGCGATACGTGATCGCCAGATGCACCTCGAGCCCAAACACGATCGCGGCTATCACCGCGCCCGCAGGCAGCAGGAACGCGTGGAACGCCACGATGTTCACGATCACCGGCGCCAAGAGCGCAAGCGCGAGCGGCACGTACCGGTTCATGAGGAGCAGCGCGCCCGACACGAGCTGCGTGCCCGCGACCAACTGCAGCATGTACCCGGTCTGCATCAACGCCACGAAGAAATCCATGGCGCCCTTGGGAAGCGAGCCAGGCGCCGGCTGCGGCATGAAGTTGAGAAAGCCGTTGAGCCCGGCGAAGAGGAAAATGAAGCCGAGCAGCGAACGCGACACGGCAGGCAGCCGGCGGACGATCGCACGCGACACACGGCGGCTGGTCGCGACTTCGGCGCGGGGAGAGAGGGCGATGGCGGTCATGGCGTGCCTCCAGATTCGAGTCGTGTGGTGATTGTTGCCTTCACCATCACGTCGAACGAGACACGCTCGAATCGACATCACCCAGAACGCGTTGTCACTTCAGCAGATACGGCGGGCTCGTTAGTGCGGTAGGTCCACAGGTCGTACTGCATCGCAATCCACACCGCGAGACACGGCGCCGCTTTGAGACCCAGTAGCGTCGAGAGCGCGAGCACGGTGCGCCAGAGCGTGATCGGCGACGTCGCGAACCAGATAGCTACACCGGTCACCGCGATTACGTACGACGGCCGCTCCGCCTGATGATTGAACAACACCACATACACGAGCAGGGAGCACAGATACAGCCGCAGAAATCGCGCATCCATCCATTCGCGCGGCCGCGCCACGAGCGGCGCGACCAACGCGATCGTGCCCGCGAGTTGGACCGGCCAGTTAGGCCACGATCCGTGTGCGACGTACGCCAACAATCCCATCACCGACGCGCCGTGCGCCAGCGCGTCGCCCGACTCGACCGCGGCCCACCACCGGTACTCCTGCCGCAGCAGCGGCGCCGACACGACGCCTAACGGAAGCAGTAGCAGCACGGCGCCCACCAGCACGATGCGCCACGCGAACCGCCACCGCGTGCGATACGGCAGGGCGAAAGTCACCGCCGCGAGCGGGAAAAGCTTGATCGCCGTGCCCACGCCGATCGCGATGGCAGCCGCGGTGAGGCGCGACCGCTCGAGCGCGAGAAACGCCAACACGATGAGTCCTGCCACGAGCGCGTTCGACTGCGACGCCTGCGCGGACACGAACACCTCCGGCAGCATCACCAGCGCCGCGATCGCTGCCTCGCGCTGCGGCAACAGCCGGCCGATCGCCGCGAGCAACACCAACGCGTTCAGCAGATCCCACGCGAGTAGTCCAACGGCCGGCGGCACGATCGCAAACGGCGCGAAGAGCAACGCAAACGTCGGGCTGTACTTGAAGAGATCGTAGCCCTGCACCGGATCGGGCGCGTACAGGTTGCGATGCGCGACCAGGTGCGAGAACGACTCGCGAAACACCGGGAACGTCCAGTGATGATGCGGCGTGAATACGCGCGTGTACCATGCGAGCGTTGCCGCGCCCACGTACGCGATCAGCAACAGCATCGCCCAGCCAGATGGGGTTGCCGCGAACGACGCGCGGCGCAAGGTTGTCGCCATGGCAACTGTCGATGACTTTCTCACGCTCGACATCCGCGTTGGCACCGTCGTCGCGGCCGAGCCATTTCCAGAGGCGCGCAAGCCGTCGATCAAGCTGCGCGTCGACTTCGGCCCCGAGTTGGGCGTGAAGCGATCCAGCGCGCAACTCACGGTGCACTATACACCGGAGCAACTCGTCGGCCGGCAAGTAGTCGCGGTCGTCAACTTTCCTTCGCGACGCATCGCTGGATTCGAGAGCGACGTGCTCGTGCTCGGCGCGATGCCGACGGAACGCGAAGTCATTTTGCTCGCCGTCGACCGCCCCGTGGACGACGGCACACGCATCGGGTAGCCCGCGACGCGTCATCCTTGACACGGACTCGTCTGCAGGATACTTGTTGAATCATGAGTCTGACGATGACACCATCACGCACGGGTCAATGCATGTGCGCGTGTTGCATGGCCGCCGATCGGTGGCCGGGCGGACTCGCGCGTAGTCGCTACTGACGTCATCGTCGCAACGTGCGTTCCGGCCGGCCGCTCGAATCAGCGGTCGGCTTTTTTGTCTCCGGTTGACGCCTGCGCGCGAACCATTGGTCGCACGCCGGCGTTCGTCACCAGTACCATTCACCCCGAGCACGAGGACCGACCCATGGCCACCGCAACAGCTCCCGTAACGGCGCCGGACAAGACGATTCTCGCCAAGGGATACGTCCATCCGGAACTGCTGGTCTCCACCGATTGGTTAGCCGCCAATCTCGACAATCCGTCCATCCGCGTCATCGAAAGCGATGAGGACGTGTTGCTCTACGACATGGGGCACATTCCCAACGCGCAGAAAGTCGACTGGCATGCCGACCTCAACGATCCGGTCGTGCGCGACTACGTCGACCGCGAGCACTTCCAGGAATTGCTCCGCTCGCGCGGCATCGATGATTCCAAGACCGTGATCTTCTACGGCGACAAGAACAACTGGTGGGCGTGCTACGCGCTGTGGGTGTTCCGTCTCTTCGGCTTCGAGAACGCGCGCGTGTTGGATGGCGGACGCGTGAAGTGGGAGCAGGAAGGACGCCGCCTGATAGCGGACGTCCCGCATTTCCAACGCACCAACTACACCGCGCCCCAGCGGAACGATGCACCCATCCGCGCGTTCCGCGAGGAGACGCTGGCGCACGCCAAGGCGGCGCTGCCGCTCATCGATGTGCGCTCGCCCGATGAGTTCAGCGGCAAGAAGACGCACATGCCCGAGTACCCGCAGGAAGGCGTGCTGCGCGGCGGACACATTCCTGGCGCGAAGAATGTCCCGTGGGCGCGCGCCGCGAATCCCGACGGCACGTTCAAGAGCGCCGACGACCTGCGCGGTATCTACGAGAAGGAAGCGGGACTCAAGAAAGGCGACGACGTGATCGCATACTGCCGCATCGGCGAGCGCTCGTCACACACGTGGTTCGTGCTCACGTATCTGTTAGGCTACGACAAGGTACGCAACTACGACGGGAGCTGGACGGAGTGGGGCAATTCGGTCCGCCTCCCGATCGAGAAAGGAGCAGGCGCGTGACCGAACCGAAGGCCCAGACGGCGCCGGCCGCCGTGAAGCACAAGCCGAACCGCGTCGAGCTGGTGTGGCACGCGGATCACCGCTTCGCGGCCGGCCGGCCCGGCGGCCCAACGCTGCCCATCGATGGCGACGGCCTAACGGCGCCCGGTCCCGTCGATACCATGTTGTCCGCGCTGGCCGGCTGTGCCTCCGTGGACGTGATTGATATTCTGGCCAAACGGCGCACGCCGATTCAGGCGCTGCGCGTCGAAGTCGTGGGCACGCGCGTCGAAACCGTTCCGCGCCGCCTGTCCCACGTGCTGCTCCGCTTCCACATCACCGCCGCGGGTCTCGATCGCGAGAACGCCGAGCGCGCCGTGCAATTGTCCGTGGAGAAATACTGCTCGGTGCGCTCGTCCCTCGACCGCGACATCCCGGTCGAGTGGGAGGTGGAGCTGCACTAGCCGTCCGCCGCCATGTCGACGATCGTGCATCCCACTGTCTCCTCCGCCATCGGCCGCACGCCGATGGTGCGGCTCGAACGCGTCGTCGAGCCGGACATGGCAGAAGTGTGGGTCAAGATCGAAGGCATGAACCCGGGCGGCTCGATCAAGGACCGCACTGCGTTAGGCATGGTGGTGGACGCCGAGCAGCGCGGCCTCCTCGGCCCGGGCGGAACCATCGTCGAGCCGACGTCGGGCAACACCGGCGTCGGCCTCGCCCAGGTCGCGGCCGCGCGCGGATACCGGCTCATCCTCTGCCTCCCCGCCCAGATGAGCGAGGAACGCAAGCGCACGCTGCTCGCCTACGGCGCCGAGTTGGTGCTCACCGATCCGGAGCGGCGCATGCTGGCCGCGATCGAAGAAGCGGAGCACATCCGCGACACCACGGGCGCGTGGATGCCTAACCAGTTCTCGAACCCGGCCAACCCGCGCATCCACTACGAGACGACCGGGCCGGAAATCTGGGAGCAGATGCACGGCCGCATCCACGCGTTCGTGTACGGCTCTGGCACCGGGGGCACGATCAGCGGCGTCGGCCGGTTTCTCAAGGAGCACGATCCCACCATTCATGTCATCACGGTCGAGCCCGCGCGATCGGCGGTGCTGAGCGGCGGCCAACGCGGCGAGCATCGCTTCCAGGGCATGGGTCCGGGATTCATTCCCGACAACCTCGATCGCTCGGTAATCGACCGCGTCGTCACCGCGTGGGAAGAAGACGCGTTTCCGTTCGCACGCCGCCTTGCGCGCGAAGAAGGACTGTTCGTGGGCATGTCGAGCGGGGCGATCGCATTCTGGGCGCTGCGCGTGGCGCGCGAGCTTGGCCCGGGGAAGCGTGTGGCGATGATCGCGCCGGATTCGGGCGCACGTTACTTGTCCACCGCGCTCTTTTCCGACGGGAACGCCGCCTCGCCCTGACGCCGCGGCGCGCGGCGCCGCCGTCCGTTAGACTTCGAGCCCCGCCTTACGAAGCTTGGCGAGCACCTTCCGCCGCACCATGTTCGGCGCGGGATGCTCTCGGCGGGTCGCGGCCAGCGCCTCCAGGAAGGTCCGCTCGAAGTCGAACTGCGGATAGCACTGCTTGCACTGCGCAAGGTGCGAGCGGATGGCGTCCATCGACTCGTCCGTCAGCTCCCCGTCCAGGTAGTCCCAGAGTTGTCGAACGACGTCATAACAGTCCATGGCGACCGTTTGTGTCACGGTGAGGTACATGTCACACCTCGCACGAAGCCTGCGCGGTGAGTCCCGCGTCTCGCCCGTATATCACGAGCGATTCCTGCAGCAATCGCCGTCCGCGGAAGAGACGCGACCGGATCGTTCCGACCGGGACGCTGAGCACGGACGCTGCTTCATTGTATGCCATTCCTTCGACGTCTACCAACACGACGGCCGACCGAAAGACTTCGGGCAGCTCTCCGATTGCGCGCTCGAGCGCAGGCCCCAGATCGACACGGCTCAAGATGTCGACATGTTCCGCGGTCGAACCAATGCTCTCCTGCGCCGATGCCAGCGCTTCGAGCTGCGCATCATCACCGCCGTAATCCACACGACGGCGTTCTCGTTCCCGAAGACGCAGAAAAACATTTCGACAGATGGTGAAGAGCCATTTGCGGCACTCGCTGCCCGGCTCGAAGGTGTGCCAGGATCGGTATGCACGGAGGAAGGTCTCCTGGACTACGTCGTCGGCGTCGGATTCATCGCGGGTCATGGAGAGCGCGAATCGGTAGACGTCATCGAGCCAGGGCAACGCTTCAACCTCGAAGCGTCTCGAGTCCACGCGGTGCGACTCGGATGCGGGTATCGTTCCGTCCATGAAGGCCTCGTGTGTTCCCCACCGCTCGTGGGGTTGTTGACTCCGGCAGCAACATCATCACATGTCGGCGTATACCCGAGCGGTTCCCGCGTGTGCCACAAATCAGCGTTACGATTTTGTCAAATGTAAGTTGACCCAAACACTTGCGCCTGAAAGAGTTATAGCGTCACCATCCTCTCCGATCTCTCCACCCCGGAAAGCCTGGTGTTCGCATCAGAACGACAGTCGCTGGCCATCTCCGCACTGGTCGCAGAATCGGTGAACGCGCCTTGCGTGACGCGTCGATCGGGTGGTATAGTGGCCAGGTGAGGGCGTGACGGGCCTGGGCTCGCCTCTCCTCCAAAGTGGGTTCACCGGTGCGGCCGCGCCGGGAACAATCACTTTTCTCTCGAGAGGAACCATCTCATGCGGTGGACGAAACCAGAATTCGAGGTCGTCGAAGTGACGATGGAAGTGACGGCGTACGTCGCCCGGCGCTAACGAACGCGAAGAGAAAGAGCCCGGTGACCCCGGGCTCTTTTCTTTTCTCCGCCTCTGTTGACGTGTGCACGTAACGCTTCTGGGAACCGCAGCCGGCGGCGGATTCCCACAATGGAACTGCTGGTGTCCGTCCTGCCGCACCGCGCGCGAGGCGCCTGAGCGCGCGTACGCCCGTACACAGTCGTCCGTCGCCGTGAGTGCCGATGGGACGCGGTGGTTCCTGTTGGACGCATCGCCCGACGTGCGCGGCCAGATCGCGACGCTGCCCTCGGCGCGCACCACCGAGACGCGCCACGTGCCGATCGATGGCATCGCGCTCACCGACGCCGAGCTCGATCACACGTTAGGCATCGAGCTGTTGCGCGAGGGACGCGCGCTGCACCTCTACGCCACCGCCTCCGTGTTAGGCACACTCGACCGCGACTCGCGCGTGCTGCCCGTCACCCGCGCCTTCGCCTGCGTCGACGTCACCATCCTCGAACCGGACGGGATGCCGGCGCCGCTCCGCTATCGCGACGGGGCGCCGAGCGGATTGTCCATCCAGGCGTTCGAGGTGGCCGGCGACCCGCCGCGCTTCGCATCGGCCAACGAGCCCGGCCACACCGTGGGCCTGCTCGTCCACGACGGCACCGGCGGCGGGACGTGCGCGTTCGTCCCCGGGTGTGCCGACCTCGACGATGCCGTCGCCGCTCGCCTCTCGGGCGCGGACGTTGCGCTGCTCGACGGCACGTTCTTCACCGACGACGAGCCCCAGCGCTTCGGTGTGGGCGACCGCACCGCGACGCAAATGGGACATGCGCCCATCGACGGCGCCGCGGGCACACTCAGCCGGTTCGCGGGGCTCGCCTGCCGGCACAAGGTGTATACCCACATCAACAACACCAACCCCGTCCTGCTCGAAGATTCGCTGGAGCGTCGCGCCGTCGAGCGCGCCGGCGTCGTGGTGGGACGGGATGGCATGACGTTTCAGATCTGACCATGGCTGCTCCATCGTTCTCCACTATTTCGGCACCGCCGCCTCCGCCCATCCCCCGGCTGGAGCGGCCGCTCCCGCCTAACGAACTGGCGGACGCGCTGCGCGCCTTCCACTCCTCGTACTACGTGGAGCATCCGTTCCATCAGATGATGCACGACGGCCAGCTCACGCAGCGCCAGCTGCAAGGCTGGGTGGCGAACCGCCTGTGCTACCAGCGGGCCGTGCCGCGGAAGGACGGCGCGATCTTGTCCAACTGCCCCGTCCCGGCCGTGCGCCGCCAGTGGATCCGGCGGCTCATCGACCACGACGGCACGCGCGACGGCGAGGGCGGCATCGAGAAGTGGATTCAGTTAGGCATTGGCCTGGGGCTGACGCGCGAGGAGCTGGAGGACGAGCGCCACGTGCTGCCCGGCGTCCGCTTCGCCACCGAAGCGTACGTCACCTTCTGCAAAACCAGGCCATGGGTGGACGCGGTGGCCGCATCCCTCACCGAGCTGTTCGCGCCCGACATCATGCGCCGCCGCCTCGCGTCGATGCCCACGAACTATCCCTGGATCAAGCCCGAGGCCTACGCGTATTTCGAGAGCCGCCTCACGCAAGCGCCGCGCGACAGCGCCGAAGGGCTCGCGATCGTCACCGCGTACTGCACGACGGTCGAGATGCAGCAGCGTGCGTTCGACGCGCTGCGGTTCAAGATCGAGATGTTGTGGGCGATGATCGACACGATCTACCACGCGTATCGGGACGAGTGAGCCATGGCGTTCACCGGCGGTACGCGTCCCAAGCTCTGGCGGTTCGCCCGCGTCGACTTCGACCCGGTGCGGCAGCGACGGGTGCTGCTCTATCCCGAAGGCGCGGTCCTGCTCAACGACACGGCGGCCGAGATCCTCGCGTTGTGCGACGGCGAGCGGACGATCGATGAGATCGCCGCCGCGTTGGGCGAGCGCTACGCAGCGGATGTGCGCGCCGACGTCCTCGAGTACTTGCACAAGTTAGGCGAGCGCGAGCTCGTCCGCGACGCCGCCGTGCCACCCTCCGTCCGGACGCCACCGTGATGCGCTACCGTCCTCGCTTCGCGCTCGTGTTCGCCGCCGCGCTCGTCGGCGGGGCGGGCGCCGGCCTCGCCCAACAGCCGCGGTCCGAGCCGTCCGCCGCAGCCGGCACGCCAGCGGCGCTGCCGGCTGCGGCCGCCCGCATGCGCGCCACGCTCGAGAAGGTGATCCACAGGACCGTGCTGCCTAACGGACTCGAGGTGATCGTGATCGAGAACCACGGCGTCCCGCTGGCCACGGTCGAGATCGACGTCAAGAATGGCGCGTTCACGCAGACGCCCGAGTACGAAGGGCTCGCACACATGTACGAGCACATGTTCTTCAAGGCCAACGCCGACTACCCCGAGCCCGAGCAGTTCGTCCAACGGGCCGCCGAGCTCGGCGCCGTGTTCAACGGCAGCACGCGCGAGGAAGTCGTCAACTACTACATCACGCTCCCGTCCGACAGCGTTGCCGCGGGCCTCGGCTTCCTCGCATCCGCGTTCCGCGCACCGCTCTTCCGCTCCGACGAGCTCGAGAGCGAACGTCAGGTCGTGTTGGGCGAGTACGACCGCCAGGAATCGAGCCCGTTCTTCAAGTTCACCGAGGACATGAACCACCTGCTCTGGCGCTCGGACTACAGCCGCAAGAACATGATCGGCAACCGCGACGTAATCCTGCACGTCACGCCGGCGCAGATGCGCGAGATCCAGCACCGCTACTACATGCCCAACAATGCGGCGCTGATCGTCGCCGGAGACGTCCGCCCCGACCGCGTGTTCGCGCTCGCCCAACAGACGTTCGGCAGCATTCCTCGCGGTCCCGACCCGTTCACCAAATTTCCCATCCCCGACGTGCCGGCCCTCCCGCACGACCAAGCCGAGATCGTCGAGGAACCCGTGAGCACCGTGTTCGTGCAGGAGCAGTGGTTGGGTCCGAGCGTCAGGAAGGATCCGCAGTCGACATACGCCGCCGACGTGTTCTCCGACGTGATGAACCAGGACGGATCACGGTTCCAGCGCCGGCTCGTGGACAGCGGCCTGTGGCACTCGGTGGTGGTGAACTACTACACGCTCGACCACACGGGCCCGATCACGATCAGCGGAGAGACCACTGCGGACAAACTGCGCCCTGCCCTCGCCGCGCTCAACGCCGAGATCGCCAAGTTCGACACGCCCGATTACTTCAGCGCCTCCGACGTCGCACTCCAGAAGCAGCAGCGTGCCGTCGGCACCGCGCTCGGCCTCGAGCGCGCGTCGGGGTTCGCGCACCAACTCGGATTCTGGTGGTCGGTGGCGGGTCTCGACTATTACCTGGGCTACGTGGACAACATGGCGCGTCAAACGCCCGACGATCTGCGACGCTACGTGCGGACGTACATCGCCGGCAAGCCGCGCGTGGTGGGCGTGCTCATCTCGCCGGACGATCGCCAGCGGCTCCGCCTAACGACGGCCGACCTGCTGCATCCAGCCGCGCCGTCCCGGACGGCTCCGCAGCCATGACCCCGCGCGTCGCCGCGATCGCGTGCGCGCTCGCGTTGGGCGCCTCGTCGGCCGGGGGCGGTGTGGCCGCGGCGGTGCCGCGGCCGCACGCGCCCCCGGCCGACACACTCACCACGAGCTTCGATGTCTCCGGCGTGCACGTCATCCTGCGCCGCAACCCGGCCAACGATGTCGTCGCCGTCAACCTCTATCTCCTCGGCGGCACCCGCGGCCTGACGGAAGCGAACGTCGGCATCGCGCCGATGATGCTGTGGGTCTCGGAGCGCGGCACCCAGCATTACTCGCGCGAAGCGCTCCGTCTCAAGACCGCGGAGCTCGGCAGCAGCATCGTGGTCGAGCCGCAGCCCGACTGGACGATGTTCGGCTTCCGCGGCATCCGCTCCACGTTCGACAGCACGTGGATGGTGTTCGCCGACCGTCTTATGCATCCCACGCTCGACTCCGCCGACGTCGAGCTCACGCGCTCGCAGGTCGCGAGCGGCGTGAGCGAACGCCACGATTCGCCCGACGACTGGATCGAGTATCTGGCCGACAGCGTCGCATTCGCCGGCACACCGTACGGGCTGTCCGCCTCCGGTACCGAACGGTCCATCGCATCGATCTCCGCCGCCGACCTGCGCCGGTTCCGCGATACGGCGCTCGTGACGTCGCGCATGCTCGTCGTGGTGGTGGGCAACGTCGACAGCAGCCAGGTCGCGCGCGACGTCCAGCGTACGTTAGGCACGCTGCCCGCCGGCAGCTACAAGTGGACCGCGATCCCGGCCGGCGTGGCGTCGGACACGTCGGGCGACCCGGCGGTCCCGGGGACACCGTCACCCGTGGTACTCGAGCAGCGATCCCTGCCCACGAATTACATCCTGGGCTACTACAACGGACCCGCGGCCACCAGCCCCGACTATCAGGCGCTGCGCGTCGCGACGGCCGTGCTGAGCGGCCGCCTCTTCGCCGAAGTGCGGTCGCGCCGCAACCTCACGTACGCCGTCGAAGCGCCGTTCCTCGAGCGCGCGGTGGCGGCGGGCGGTCTCTACGTGACCACGGTGTATCCGGACTCGGTGCTCACGATCATGCGCGAGCAGGTGCACGAGCTGCAGCACGGCCTGGTCGACACCGACAACCTGCACGTCATCGTCGCGCAGTTCCTCACCGAGTACTTCCTGAACAACGAGACGAACGACCAGCAGGCAAACTTTCTCGCGCGCTCGCAGCTCTATCGCGGCGACTGGCACGCTGCGGACAACTTCGCCAACGAGCTGCAGCGCGTGACGCCGCAGGACGTCCAGCGCGCGGCGCGGCGCTACATGCACGACGTCAAGTTCGCGTACCTCGGCGACACGACGCACGTGTCGCGCGCGCTGCTCACCGGCTTCTGAGCGCAGCGGCCGTGCGCCCGCCGCGCTTGCGTTAGGCAGCATCGCCATGCCGACCGGTGCCGAGTCCGTGGTGCGCGCGCTCGAGGACGAAGACGTCCCGTTCGCGTTCGGCATCCCCGGCACGCACACCATCGAGCTGTACGACGCGCTCGCGCGGTCGTCGCGGGTCAAACCCATCCTGGTCACCGACGAGCAAAGCGCGTCGTTCATGGCCGACGGCGTCTGGCGCGCGTCGGGGCGACTGGGTTGCGCCGCGCTGGTGCCGGGCGCGGGCCTCACGCACGCGTTGAGTGGTATCGCCGAGGCATATCTCGACACCATCCCGATGCTCGTGTTGGGCTGCGGCGTGCGGCGCGACACAGGCATGGCATTCCAGCTCCACGACATCGACCAAGTGGCGCTCGCGCGGCCGATCACCAAGAGCATCATGCGGCCGGAGCACGGCGCCGACCTCTACCGCACGGTGCGCGAGGCGTGTCGCATCGCGCGCGCCGGCGTGCCGGGTCCCGTGTTCGTCGAGGTGCCGGCCGAGATGTATCTGCTGGCGCACGATGGCGACGCCGCGCCGGCGTTATCGTTAGGCGCTCCGCCGCCGCAGCCGCCGGCCGAGCTCGTGGAGCGTGCGGCGGCGCTGCTCGCCGGCGCGCGCCGGCCGCTGCTCTACCTGGGATTCGGCGCGCGCGGCGCCAACGTCGTCGCGCTCGCCGAGACTCTCGAGGCGCCGGTCGCGACAACGATTCACGGCAAAGGTGTGTTCCCCGAGTCGCACCCGCTTGCGCTCTGGCCCGGATTCGGCGAAGCGGCGCCGCACTTCGCGCGCGCCGTGGCGCACGAGTGCGACGCCACCCTCGCCATCGGCTGCCGCTTCGGGGAGGTCGCTACCGGGAGCTATGGCGCCGAGCCGCGTCGTCCGCTCATCCACGTCGACATCGGGCAGACGGCGCTGGAGCGCAACGTCGAGACGGATCTGGCAATCGTCTCCGACGCGCGGGCGTTCGTCGACGCGCTCCTCGCGCGCCTCACGCACCGACCCATTGACGTCGCCATGCGCGCCGCCATTCGCGACGGACACGCTGCCGTAGAACGCGCGTGGCGCGAGAACGCGAGCGCCACCGGCGTCACGCCGCATGCGCTCCTCGTGGGCCTGCAGCGCCGCTTCGGCCCGGCCACGATCTACACGGCCGACAGCGGCAACGGAACCTTCCTCGCCATGGAGTGCCTGCGGCTCGAGCGCGCGGGCCACTTTGCCGCGCCCGTGGACTACTCCTGCATGGGCTATAGCGTGCCGGCGGCAATCGGCGCGAAGCTCGCGCGCCCCGAGACGCCGTGCGTCGCGCTCACGGGCGACGGGGCGTTCCTCATGACGGGGCTCGAGCTGCTCACGGCGGCGAGCCACGAGGTCGCCATCGCCGTCGTCGTGCTGCGCGACCACGAGCTCGCGCAGATCGCGCAGCTCCAATCGCTTGCGTTAGGCAGAAAGAGCGCGAGCCAGCTGCCCGACTACGACCTCGAGCAGCTGTGCGCCGGGGTGGGCGTGCAGTACCTGCGCCTCGACCGCGACGTCGAGATCGCCGACGTCGTCGACCAGGCTGCGGGTATCACCGAGCGCGGCGGTCCCGTCGTGATGGACGTGGCCATCGACTATACCCACATGACGTACTTCACCCGTGGCGTCGTAAAGACCAACTTCGGCCGCCTGCCGTGGACGGACCGTCTGCGCTTCGTGCTCCGCGCCCTCGGTCGACGGGTGACAGCGGCGCGGCGGCCGCAGCCCGTCCGTTAGGCAGATGGTCCGAACGGTTGTTCGAGCGACGGACTGCGCGGCGTGAGCAGCTCCGCACCGTCGGCAGTGATGTGCATGTCGTCCTCGATGCGCACGCCGAACTTGCCCGGAATGTAGATGCCCGGCTCGTCGCTGAACATCATGTTGGGCTGCATCGGCAGCGTGTTGCCGCGCACGAGATACGGCCACTCGTGTCCGTCCATCCCCATGCCGTGGCCCAGTCGATGCGCGAAGTACGTGTAGTCGGGACCGTAGCCGGCGTCGACGATCACCTTGCGCGCCGCGGCATCCACCGCCTGACACTCGAGCCCCGGCCGCGCCGTCTGCAAGGCGGCCGTCTGCGCGCGGTACACGATGTCGAACACTTTTTTCATTTCATCGTTTGGCGTACCGAGCACGAAGGTGCGGGTGATGTCGGACGTGTAACCCTCCACTTTGCACCCGCCGTCGATCATCACGATGGTGCCGTCGCGAATCGTCTGGGGGGTGCGCGACCCGTGCGGCAGCGCCGAGTATTCGCCCACTTGCACCGTCGCCTCCCCGTCGAAGCCTTGCCGGTGATGTCCGGCCGCGACCAACGCGCTCACGTCCTGCTGCGTCATGCCCTCCCGGATCGACTGCCACGTGGCGTGATACGCGCGCAGCGTCACCGCGGCCGCCAGCCGCATGAGCGCCACCTCGTGATCCGTCTTCACCATGCGGCAGCCCGCGGTCACCGGCGTGGCGCTGGCCAGCGACATGGCCGGCAGCGCGTGCGCCGCGCCGTCGCTGAACACGTAGCGCACGGTCTCCTCGATGCCTAACCGGCCAGTGGCGAGGCCCCGCGACTGCAGGCCCTGCGCGACGAGGGCGTACGGACTCTCGTGCTCCTGCCAGGTCATCACGTCCGTGCCGGTATCGAGCGGCCCCTCGGCAACCTGCTCCATCGCACGCGAGCGTTCGAACGCCGGCGTCACGAGGAACGGCGTGCCGCGGACGGGAAGCACGACCGCGAGCAACCGCTCGCTCAATCCCCACTGGATACCGGTGAAGTAATCGAGCGACGTGCCGCCGGTGAGCATCATCGCACTCAGGTCGCTGTCGTGCATGAGCGCACGCGCGTGCTCGATGCGGGCGCGTCGTTCGTCCACCGTGATCGGTTGGGCCTGGCTTTTCACCGACGTGAGCGCCGCGATGGCGGGCGGCTGCGCGACGCCACCATCGGTCGGCTCGGGCTCGGTGCGCGCCGTGGATGCATGACACGCCGTGCCGGCGACGGCCACGGCGGACACACCAATGAATTTCCGTCTCGACACCATGACATCCTCCTGGAGGCACACGCTGCGGCGCGCGACCGGGAGAAGGTCCGGCGCGCGTCGCACGACTCACGACGCGGCCGGTAAGTTGGTGTCGGGTCAGCGCGCGCGGAAGACCGCGTCAGCGCTCGGCGCCGCTCAAGATCTGGCTGAAGAGATCGATCGCGCGCGCATCGCCGCTCTGGCCGAGCCAGAACAGCGCCTTCCTGCGCAGCACGGGGTCTGTGTTGGTGCGTGCGACGCGAATCAGCACCGGCACGCTCTCGTCGCGCGGCTGCTGCGAGATCGCGAAGATCGCCTCACCACGCACCGCTTCGTCGTCCGACTCGTCCGCCTGGTCGTGGTCGCCGAACAGCGTCGTGCCATTGACGCGCGCCGCGGCCGCCTGGCCTAACCAGAAGGTCGCGCTCTCGCGCGTGTCGCGCGACTGCGCGTTGCGCGCCAGCGTGATGAGCGACGGCCACGGCGTGATGCTGTCGGCGAGCACCGCGGCCAACACCGCATCGTCGCCCACGCGGTGCGATGCGCCGCCGGCGAGGTCGAGCAAATAGCTCACCGCGTCACGCGCCGATACCACGCCCAGATCGTGCACGTCGGCGCCACTGTCGTTGCCGCCGATGTTCACGCTCAAGCGTTCGACAGACCCGTTCGCCGTGCGCAGCACCACGCGTACCGGACCTGGCTCGCAGCGACGGCGCCATTCCCCGTCGGCGTCGCGCGACGACCAGTCGCCGCGCATGAAGTTGTGGTCTCCGCCGGAGATCGTGCTGCGTCCGTCGCCGCACACGCCTGCGCGCGACGCGAAGCGCAGTTGCACGCGGCCGTCACCCGCGCTGCTCACGCGCTGCGCCAGCGACTGCCCGGCGGCCCTCCCGGCGCCTAACGCAAATGCCGCCGCCATGAGCGCACCATACCGCATTGGCCCGCCCTCAGTGCTCGAGGATGTCGGCGAGGAATTTCGCCACGCGCGGATCGTTCTTCTGCCCCAACCAGAACATCGCCTGCTTGCGCAGGTCGTGCTCGGGATCCGAGCGCGCGATGCGCATGAGCGCATCCGTCGCCGCCGAGTCGTCCCGCTGCGACAGCACGAAGATCGTTTGGCGCTGCATGGCGTCGTCGTGCAGGCGGTCGTACAACGCGGTCAGGTCGGATGTCTTGAGGGCCTCGCTCTGTCCCGCCCAGAAAAGCGCCTGCTTCCGCACCTCGACGGGCCGAGCGGAATCCGTGACAATGCCCAACAGCCATGCCTTTGCATCGGGGCCGCCGTGCTGCGCGACACCCATGAGCACCCGATCCTGCAACTTCTTCGTGCCTAACGCGTCGAACTGGCTGCGGAGGAACGCCTGGTCGTCTTGCGAATCGTGTTGGCCGAGTACGAACACCGCCTGCCCTTTGACCTCGTCGCTCACGCTGCGATCGGTCACGAGTTGGCGCAGCGTCTGGCTCGCGCCTGGATCGTCGATCTGGCCGAGCCAGAACGTGGCCTTGGCCGCGAGCCACGGCTCTGCGCTCGATCGCGCGACCCGCGTGAGACCCGGCACCCCTGCGCCATCGGGCAGCTGCGACAGCACGAAAACGGCCTGCTCGCGCAGACGCCGGTCCTCGGTCGTGTCATCGGCAATGCGCTGCACGGGTGCGCTCACGTCGCTCTCGTCCACCTGCCCCGCCCAGAACAGCGCGGACTTGCGCACCTCGATCGGGTGCGAGCGCTCCGTGGCCAGCGTCAGCAACTCCGGCGTGACCGTCATGGAATCTGCGAGCGCGACGGGTGTCACGGCTTCGCGCGCCACCGGCACGTCGGCGCTGCGGGCCAGCGACAGAAAGTACTGCACCGCATCCCGGTCCCCCACCGCACCGAGGTCCGTTAGGCCCGCGATCGCGCGGTGACGCGTGCCGACCAGCGTGTGGATGGCCTGCACCGCGCCGTCGTGCACGGTAAGCCGCACGCGCACCGGGCCGGGCTCGCAGTGCCAGTATCCGTCGTTGCCGGTGTCGTGGCGCGACCGGAAGTTCACCGATCCTTCGCCGTCGCCGCACACGCCGGGGCGCGCCGCGAACCGAATCTCGACGTCGCCCGATGCGCCGCGCACGCGGTCGGCTATGGACTGGGCCCGCGCCATCGACGGTCCGAGCGTGGCCAGCACGGCCGCCGCGGCGCACGCTGCCCGCCTCACCCGATCAGATGGAGTCATTGGTGATCAGCTCCTCCAGAAGTTTGCGGACGCGCGGATCATCGCGCTGGCCTAACCAGAAGATCGCTTTCTTGCGCAGCTCGATGTTGTGGTCGTGCCGCGCGATGTCGATGAGTTTGTCGGTTGCCTCGCGCTCCTCGCGCTGGGAGAGCGCGAAGATGACCTGCTCCTTCAGTGCGTCATCGGTCATGCGATCGTACATCGACGACAGATCGGCGATCGGCACACCGCCCTGGCCGGCCCAGAACAACGCCTTCTTGCGAATCTCCACGTCCTGATGCGGATCCTCGGCGACGCCTAACAACCAGCGGCGGTTGTCCGGGTCGTCGCTCTGCGCCATCGATTGGATCACCTGTTCCCGGAGCTCCGGCTTGTCGAGCTTCGGAAACACGTCGCGCAGATAGGCGAAATCGGACGCGTCGCCCCGGTAGTGGCCGAGCGCGAAGATCGCGCGCGACTTCACGTCATCCGATGTGTTAGGCTGCGTGATGAGATCGCGCAGGATCTTGCCGGCGCGCTCGCCGCCGTGCTGTGACAACGCGAAGATCGCCTTGTCCTGCAGATTCTCATCTTTGGTTGACGTGAGAATGGAATCGAGCAGTGACACCGACCGCTCACCCGACACCTGGCCGAGCCAGAACACGGCCGATTCGCGAACATCATTCGATGGGTCGCTGCGCGCGACGCTCAACAGGATGTCGGCGCTTTCGGTGTCTTCCTTCTGCGCGACGATGAACACCGCCTTCTTGCGCAGGGGTTCGGAGCACGCGTCGCGGCGCGCGAGCACTTTGCGCAACACGGGCAGCGCCTCCTGCGCATCCATTTGCATCAACGCGTTGAGCGCGGCCACGCGCATGTCGTCGTCCTCGCTCGGACAGCCCTTGGTCGCGCTGTCGGCGACCTGAACCACGTGCGCTCCGGCTCGCGAGTCGCCGCGGCGCGCCAGCTCGCCGTTGATCCGTGTCGTGAGCGCGGCGGCGTCACCGTGCGTCGCAGCCGACGGATACTTGCTCCGTTGGGCATCGAGCGCATCGAGAGCGGCATGCAGGTCCACGTTTCCCCCGCGGCGGTAGAGCGAAAACGCCTGCCAGTACAGCGCGTCGGCGGCGTAGCGCGAGCTCGGATAGTCCTCCGCGATCTGGCGGAAGAGCGTCGCCGCGCGGCGGTAGTCGCCGTCGTTCAGCGCCTTCCGGGCCACGCGATAGAGCGAGTCCGCGGAGTCGCCGGGGAACATCGCGGCGGGAGGTTGCGTGGCGAAGGCGTGCGCCGGCGTCGACGCGATGGCCGGCGCTACGTTAGGCATCGAGAGGATGCCATGCGGCGCGCCCATCACCATCAAGAACGACAGTACCATCAAGAAGGTCGGCATCGAGGGTCTCCTCAGGAGCCAGAGGCGAGTGCGGCGCTCCCTGGAGGCGTCGCATCGCGCAATCGGGTCATCATGTTTTGGCTGCGGACCGCCTGTTCGATGATCTCGAACTCATCGGACGACGAATCCGGTTGGGACTTGAGCTGGGCGATCTGCGCGAGCACCACTTCCAGGTCGCTCAACAGTTTGCGCGTGCGCGGATCGCGGGCACGCGGGGAATCCAGCAGGAGTCGCGTCGTCGTGAGCAGGTCACCGGCCCAGGCTCCGACCTGCGGGTCGATGGTGCCGTGCGCGGACTCCGTGTTGAACGTCGTGAGCAGGGCTTCCGCGCGCCCGAGGTGATCGGCGGCGGCCGCATCGAAGGTGAGCGAGCCGGCAGCGTGAGGCGCCGGAGCGCGACTCGCCGCACCGCCGCGCGCCGTGGGCGCCGCAGCGACAGGTGTGGTCGCCGAGGGCGCGGGCGTCGTGAATGGACCCATCGCCACAGTCGGCGGCCGCGAGCCCGTCGTGCCCCTCCCACCCTCCATCCAGGTGCCGAGGGCGATGCCTAACAGAAGCGTGGCCGCGAGGGCCGTGGCGGTGAGCCACCACCGGTGCCGCTGCGTCGGGACCGCGAGCCGGCGAACCCGGCGCTCGGCCTCGATACGCGTCCACATCTCCTCGCGCGGCGTGGCCGGCGGCTCGTGGTACGAGCGCGCCGCCCGCTGCAGGAATTCATCGAACTTGTCGTCGCTCATGCGGTCCATTCTCCTGCAAAATCCGACAGGGCTTCACGGAGTCGGGCGCGCGCCCGCGAGAGCTGCGCCTTGGACGTCCCCGGCTGTATGCCTAACGCAGTGCCGATTTCCTCGTGCGTGTACCCTTCCACGTCGTGCATCACGAACACCGCCCGGAACCCCGGCGCCAGTGCGTCGATCGCGGCCGCGAGCCGCTGCTTCAAGTCCGGCTCCGCCCGCCGCCCCGTCCACCCATGGTCGCGCGCCTCGTCCAGATCCGCTTCGCGCGTCCGGAACCGCTTCACCTTGCGCAACCCGTTCATCGACACGGAGAGCGCGATCGTGTGCAGCCACGTCCCGAAACTCGAGTCGCCCCGGAAGTCGCCTAACCGGGCGAAGGCGCGGATGAACGTCTCCTGTGTGAAGTCCTGCGCCAGGTCATCACTCCCCGCCAACCGGTATGCGAGTCGATAGACACGGTCGACGTGCGCGTCGTACAGCGCGCGCTCGGCCGCGGGATCGCCGGCTCGGGCTCTGGTTAGGAGATCCGTTTCGTCCACCGCACCTCGGTCGCAACGTCGTGGGCGAAAGCGATCCCACGTAGTGACTTGTCCTTGGGACACGACGTGTAGAGGAAGGGTTGCGTGGTGCGGCCCCTCGCCAGGCAGCCCATTCCCTCAGCGGGCCTACGCCCACGCTTCCCCATTCCCTCAGGCGGCGCCGGCCGCCGCCTCCCCGGCGTTCAGACTTCTTGCATGAGCTCCCGCTCATACGCGCCGAGCACGTCCGCACGGCTCAGGACGCCCACGATCCGGGGATGCGCCTCACTCATTACTACGGGGATTACGTCGATCGCGCGCGCGTTCATCTTGCGCAGCGCGTCAGCGAGGGAATCGGACGGCAGCACGACCTCCGTCGGCGCGGCCAGGTCGGCGGCGAGGACCACACCCGCGAGCGCACCGCGATCCAACATCGCCTGGCGCAATCCATCATACGTGATCACGCCGAGGAGCATGTCATCGACGTCGACGACTGGCAGCGTCGGATACCGCGTGCGCCCCGCTGCAGCGATCACGTCAGCCAACGTGTCCGCTGGTCGCACCACGATCGGATGCGTCTCGAGCGCCTCAGCCGTGCGTATGCGGTGCATGAGCGCGCGGTCGGCGCCGTGGGCGAGATGCTCGCCGCGGCGCTCGAGCCATCCATCGTAGAGTCCGTACGGCGCACACTTGCGAGCCACGGCGAACGCAACGACGGAGACGAGCATCAGCGGCGGCACCAGCTGATAGTCGTTGGTCATCTCGAACACGATGAAAATCGCCGTGAGCGGCGCGCGATTGGCGCCGGCGACGAGCCCGGCCATGCCGACGAGAGCCCACGCCTCGGGATGCAAGCCAAAATTGGGAAATCCGAGATGTGCGATGCGCCCCATGGCTCCGCCCAACGCGGCGCCGATGAACAGTGTGGGCGTGAACACGCCGCCCGATCCACCGGAGCCCAGTGTCACGGCGGTGGCCACGGACTTGGCGAGCGCGATGGCTAACAGGAGATACCACGCGATCCCGCCGAAGATCGGCGTCGGAATCGCCAGGTGCCCGTTGCCCACGAGCAGGCCGCCCGACGCATACACGATGAGCCCGACGATCAGGCCGCCGAGTATGGGCCGCAGCCAGCGCGGACCGCGCGCACCCGCGAACGCCGATGCCGAAGCGAAGAAGGTCCGTGTGTACAACGCGGACCAGAGGCCGCACACGATGCCTAACAGCGGATAGAAGAGCAGAATCGCTGCCGGCCGGATCGTGCCGTACGCCGGAATGTGGAAGGCCGGATGCGACCCGAGGAACGGCCGCACCGTGAGCGCGCCGGCCACGCACGCGATGACCACCGGGCTGAACGCGCCGATCGAGAACGACCCGAGCACCTCCTCGAGCGCGAAAAACGCGCCGGCGAACGGCGCGTTGAACGCGGCAGCAATGCCCGCGCCGGCCCCGCACCCGACGAGAATTTTGAGCCGCCGCTGTTGGAAGCGGAGTCCCTGCCCGATGAACGACCCGATGCCCGCGCCCAACACGGCCGTCGGGCCTTCGCTGCCGGCCGACCCGCCCGAGCCTAACGTGACTGCCGATGCCAGCGTGCGCATCAGGATCTGACGCCAGCGCAGCACGCCGCCCCGCTTGGCCACCGAGAGTTGAACGTCGGCGACGTTCTGCCCATCGGGAATCCGGCGCACCAGCGCCCACGCGGCCCACAGGCCCAACGCGGTGAGCGCAGGCCGATACGCCACGTGCGTCGTCACGCGCAGCCGCGCTCCGATCATGACGATGAAGAAGTCATACGCCGCATCGATCAGGTGATAGAACCCGACCACGCCTAACCCGGCGCCAACGCCGATGAGCAGCGCGAACGCCATGAGGAGCGCGCCCTCGTCCCAGTCGCTGCGCGCGAATAGCGTTACCACCCGCGCCCACGGCGCCTCGAGGCGCGACAACAGTGCCTCCCGAAATGGCAGCGCGCGCGCGCGATCGTTCATCGTCCGTTTCATCGGGTCGTCGTCTCCAGCTCCGTTCGGAGGCGGCGATAGCTGTCGTATCGCTGCGATGTCACCGCACCAGATTCGACGGCCGATCGCACCGCGCACCCCGGCTCGTCGTGATGTCGGCAATCGCGGAACCGGCATTCGGCCACGAACCGACGAAATTCCGGAAAGCACCGGTCCAGGTCGCGCGGTGCGACGTTCCACACGCCCACTTCGCGCAGCCCGGGCGTGTCCATCACGTAGCCGCCATCCGGCAGCGGATGCATCGTGGCAGCCACGGTGGTGTGCCGCCCTTTGTCCACCGAGCGACTGATCTCGCCCACACGCAGCGACAGCCCCGGATACATCGCATTGAGCAGCGATGACTTCCCCACGCCCGATGGCCCGGTGAGCGCCGATACCCTCCCGTGCAGCACATCGTGCAGCGCGTCGAGTCCCGCTCGCTGCGGCACGCTCGTGCCGTGCACTGGATATCCCGCGTCCGCGTAGGACGCGAAGATGGCGCGTGCACCATCCGGTGCGAGGTCCGCCTTGTTGATCACGATGCGCGCCGGGACATCGTTCGCCGCGGCGATGACGAGAAACCGGTCGAGCATTCTTGCGTTAGGCGTCGGGTGCGCGGCCGCAAACACCACCACCACTTGATCGACGTTGGCGGCCACCACCCGCTCGCCGTACGCCCCGCCCGGCGCGCGCCGCGCCAGCCGCGAGCGGCGCGGCAGGATATCCGCGATCGCCCACGTTCCATCGCGTGCATCGCGTTCGAGCTCCACCTCGTCGCCTACCACCAGCTTGAGCGACTCGCCGTGCTTGAGCCGCCCGCGGAGCGAGACATCGTGCTCCGCGCCGGACCCATCGCGAGCGCGCCAGACCCCGCCCGCGCCGCGCAACACCACGGCCTTCACCGGCGCTCCGGTGCGCTCACGTGCCGTCCTCGTCGCGCATTGCCTCCCACCACGGACGCCCTGCGTTAGGCAGCCGCTCGGCGATCAGACTGTCGAGAAGCTCGCGCGCCCGCTCGAGGGGCAGCGCGCCGACACGCGCCCGCGCATCCTCGTCCGTGCGCGACCGCTCGAGAAAGTCCGTTTCCAGGTGCCCGCTCACGCGTGGCTCGCCGGGGCTCCATTGCACGAACAGCAGGTACGCTCCCACCGGCGCGTCCGGATCGCCCGTCTCGTCCGTCTCGATCGACACGCTGTACGACCGGCCGTCGCGCCCTTCGAACGCCGCCGGACGCGCGTGTACTGCCATGTAGCCGCCGAGCGTCCGCTCGTCGCCTTTCGAGTGATCGGGAGGAAGGAACCTACCCACGATGCGTCCGCGCCGGACCCGGTCGCATCAATGCCGCCCGGCAACGAGCTCGCGCACCATGTTGCCGGTGATGAACGCGACGTTCGACGGGCGCTCCGCCAACCGCCGCATGAGATAGGGATACCACTGCGTGCCGAACGGAACGTACACGCGCATGTTGAACCCCTCGCGCACGATCTGGTCCTGCAGGTCGCGCCTCACGCCGTACAACATCTGGAACTCGAATCGCTCGGACGCGACGTTCTGCGCGCGCACGAATCGCTTGGCCTGCGCCAGGATCGTGGGATCGTGCGTCGCGATGCCGGGATAGTTCCCTTCGAGAAGCAGCGCCTGCATGCACTTCACGTAGCTCGCGTCCACGTCGCGCTTCTCCGGGAACGCGACCGTCGCCGGCTCGTTGTACGCACCCTTGCACAACCGCACGCGGCATTTGAGCTGAATCGCCCGCTCCACGTCTGCCTTCGTTCGATACAGATAGCTCTGCAACACAATGCCGACGTTGTCGGGAAAGCTCGGATACAACCGGTCCTCGAACAGCCGCAGCGTGCGGTCGGTGTAGTCACTGCCCTCCATGTCCAACCGCACGAACGTGTGATAGCTCCGCGCGCGCTCGAGAATCTGCTGCATGATGTCGACGCACAGCTCCTCGCTGATGTCGAGCCCCATCTGCGTGAGCTTGACCGACACGTTCGCATCGAGACCGGACTCGTGAATCCGGTCGAGCATCTGCAGGTACGACCGGCTCGCCGCGCGCGCCTCGGCTTCGGTCGTCACGCTTTCGCCTAACAGATCGAGCGACGCGCGGATCTTCCGTGCGTTGAGCTGACGCACTGCCGCCAGCGCAGAATCCAGCGTCTCGCCCGCCACGAATCGCGACGCGAATCGCTTGGCCATGCCGTTGTGGCGAACGAAGTGGAATAGCCGTGGTTGGTTCGACAAATAGAGGAAGGTTCGACGCAACATGTCGTCTGGTGATCGGGGACGCAGTATACGGTTCGGTGAACGCCCTACGCGTGCGCGGCGGCGCATAAGCTAGTCCTCGCGTTCATCGCCAGTCCAGTCAATCGAGCCAGCGTCCGCCGCCCTGCGCGGCGCGGTCGTGCAGAATGCGAGCCGGCTCGAACCGCGGCGCGAATCGCCCGTGGTACACCTCGAGCTGCCGCACGATATGCGCGATGCCGACGGAATCCACGTACCGGAACGGCCCGCCGCGGAACGGCGGGAACCCGATGCCGAATACCGCGCCCACGTCGCCGTCGCGTGCCGAGCGAAGAATCCCTTCCTCGAGACACCGTGCCGCCTCGTTCACCATGGCCAGCACACATCGCTGTTGCATCTCGAGTACCGGGATCTCGGTGCGGTTCACGCCTGTCGGCAACAGCGTGTAGACGGTTTCGTCCACACCGGCCTTCTTGCCGCCGGGGCCGTCGTAGCGATAAAAGCCGCTGCCGCCCTTGCGGCCTAACCGACCCGATGCCACGACGCGCGACAACGATTGCGATGGAGTGAGCCGGTCGCCGAACGCATCACGCAGCACAGTCGCGACCTTGGCGCCCACGTCGAGCCCGACCTCATCCATGAGCGTAATCGGCCCAACGGGAAATCCGAAGTCGACCAACGCGCGATCGAGGGCTTCGATCGACACGCCTTCGTCCAACAGATAGCCTGCTTCGTTGAGGAACGCGGCGAGGGTGCGCGTCGTATAGAATCCCGGACCGTCGTTCACCACGATGACGTGCTTGCCGAGCTTCTTGCCGAACGCGACGGCAGTGGACGTGGCCACCGCGGCGGTGCGCGGCGTCACGATCACCTCGAGCAACGGCATCTTGGGCACCGGCGAGAAGAAGTGCATGCCGAGCACTTGCTCCGGACGCTTCGACACCTCGGCGATGCGCGAGATGGGAATCGTGCTCGTGTTCGACGCGTAAATTGCATCGCTCGGCATTGCGCGCTCCGCCTCCTGGAGCACACGGTGCTTGAGGTCGAGGTCTTCGAACACGGCCTCGATCACCAGGTCGCACGTCGAGAAGCCGGAATAGTCGGTCGTCCCGCTTACGAGCGACATCTGGTCGTCGAACTGGCGCCGCGTGATTTGCTTTTTCTGCACGTGTTCGGCGAGCACGTCGTTCACGGCTTTGAGTCCCTTGGCAACGCGGGCATACTCCGCATCCTTGAGCCGCACGATCGTGCCCTGCATCGCCGCCACAGACGCGATGCCCGAGCCCATGAAGCCGGCGCCCAAGATGCCTAACTTGCGCACGGGCAACGGCGCTGCCGGCACCGGAGTCCCCGGATCCTTCCTGAGCGCAGTGGTCGCGAAGAACAGGTACACCAACTGGCGCGACACATCCGTCACCGCCATCTCGCCGAACAACCGCGCTTCCTCGGCGTACCCACGGTCGGGGCCGTGCTCGTAACCCGCGCGAACGGCATCGATGGCCGCGATCGGCGCCGGATAGTTGCCCTGCGTTTTCGCCAGCACGCCGGCGCGCGCGCGCGAGAACACCAGCCGCCTGCCGAACGGATTGTCCTCGAGCACCGCCGCGGCCAGCCCGCGCGACGCCCGGCCGCGCGACCGCGACATCCTGCCATCCGCCAGCTGGCGCGCCCGATCCATCGCGACGTCGCGCAAGATGGACGGATGCACCATCTCGTCCACCAGGCCTAACTGCAGCGCCTTCTTGGCGCGCACGTTGCGCCCGGTGAGAATCACGTCCAACGCCGCGCGCAACCCGATCAGCCGCGGCAACCGCTGCGTGCCCCCGGCGCCCGGGAAAATCCCGAGCTGTACCTCCGGCGCCGCCAACACGCTCTTGGGATGATCCGTCACGATGCGGTACGAGCACGCGATGACGGCTTCGAGTCCGCCGCCTAAACACGCACCGTGTATGGCCGCCACGATCGGTACGCGCAGGTGTTCGAGCCGGCTCATCAGCGCCTGTCCGCGCCGGCTCAACTCTTCGCCATCCTGCGCGCTGTGCAACGCCGTGAACTGCTCGATGTCCGCGCCCGCAATGAAATTCTCCGGCTTGCCGGAGAGGAGCACCACGGCGCGGATGGCCGCGTCGCGATCGACGCGATCGAAAAACGACGCGAACTCCGTCACCACGTTTGCGTCGAGCACGTTCACCGACGCATCGGGCACGTCGAGCGTCGCGATGGCGATGCCGTTCTGGATGTCGACCGAGAGCGCGCTCGCCGCCTGCACGGTATCCGTCGCTGCGCTCACGCCGCGTTCTCCAACACCATCGCGAACCCCATCCCGCCTGCGGCGCACACGGTCATCAACCCGAACTGCCCGCCGCGCCGCTTGAGCTCGTGCGCCAGCGTCGTGGTGATACGCGCGCCCGTGGCGCCGAACGGATGGCCGATCGCGATCGAGCCGCCCATGACGTTGAGCCGCGACCGGTCCACCTCGCCCATCGGCTGCGACAACCCCGCGCGCTCCGCCCAACTCGTACTCTCGAAGCCCTGCAGGTTGGACAACACCTGCGCCGCGAACGCCTCGTGCATCTCGACCAGGTCGATGTTGGCCAGCGTTAGGCCGGCACGCTCGAGTGCTTTCGGGGCCGCGAACACGGGTGCCTGGAGCAGCTGTTCGCCCGGATCGAGCGCCGCGTACGCGTACGACCGCAGGTAGGCGAGCGGCGCCATGCCTAACGCACGGGCCTTCTCCTCGCTCATCAGGATCACGGCCGCGCCGCCATCCGTGAGCGGCGACGAGTTCCCCGCCGTCACCGACCCGTACCGCCGGTCGAACACGGGCTTGAGCCCTGCGAGCTGCTCCAGACTCGTATCCGTGCGAACGCCGTTGTCGCTCGTCGCCCACGTGTCGTACACGGGCGGCACGTACAAGGGCATGATCTCCGACGTCAGGCGCCCGTCCTGTGTACCCGCTGCCGCCAGGCGATGCGATCGCAACGCGAATTGATCCTGCTCCTCGCGCGGAATGTGGTTGAGCTTGGCCATCTTCTCCGCCGACTGCCCCATCGTTTCGCCGGTCGATGGCTCCGCGATCGCTGGTGTGATCGGGACCAGATCGCGCGGACGCACCCGCGAAAACGCGCCGAGCCGTCCGCCCAACGACTTCGCCTTACTCGCACTCACGAGCACATCCGAAAACCGGCGCGAATGCAGAATCGGCACGTTCGACAACGACTCGGCGCCTCCGGCGATAGCCACGTCCGCGTGACCGAGCACGATCTGGTCCGCCGCGTCGGTGATCGCCTGGTTCGCCGAAGCACACGCCCGACTCACCGTGAACGCAGGTATGTCCTTCGGCAGCATCGGCAACAGCGCCACCTCTCGCGCGATGTTCGGCGCGAGCACCGATGGCACGACCGTCCCGAATACAATGATGTCGATTTCACGCGCATCGAGCGTCGTCCGCTCGAGCAGCTCGGCGACCACCGCGCGCCCGAGCTCTTGCGCGCTCATCGGCTTGAGGACCGTTCCGGCCTTGGCGAACGGCGTACGCAACCCGGCCACGAGTGCCACGCGTCGGCCGTTGCGTCCATAGCTTTCCATGGCGGAAACTTAGGCCCGCGGATTGCCGGGCGCCATTCGGCCCGACACACCGCGGTCTCGCCGCCTGAGCGGTTTCGCCCATATCGTTCTTCCGTTCACCGTCGCGCTATGACCTCCTTCATCGCCATGGCTTGTGCCACGTATCGCTCGCCGGCGTCATCCCGCACCAGCCCCTCCCGATATTCGAGCATCACGAGCGGTGCAACCAGCGCGGGCAGCTCGTCTCGCTCGAGTAGATGCGCATCGCTCGTCGGGCCGCGGCCCAACGAGCGTTGGGCAACGGTAAACGTTTCAATGATCGCCGTGCCACCGGGGCGCAACAACGAAGGCAGCGTGACGAACAGATCGCGATCGAGAAAGTTGACGCAGACTATCGAATCGATGGCTTCGCCGCGGAGCGGCAGACACGCTGCATCCGCCGCGATCGCATGCATCGGCGACGCGGCACGCGCATCGGCCAGCGCGGCTGCGACGATGTCGATCGCGATCACGCGACGCCCCGCACGCGCCAGCGGCACGGCATGACGGCCCCGTCCGGCAGCCAGATCGACAATCACATCTCGCGCGCTCAGCCCGAGCGCGCGCGACATCACCCACACCGACGGCGCGCCGAGCGGCGCGCCCAGCGCGGCACCATGTCGCCACTCCCATTCCGCGCGATCGCTCATCGCTCGACGATACGGCCGATCCGATGACGCAAACATCGCGGCCCGCGTTCGGCGTCGCCCAACGGCCAGCGTTCATTGCCGCGCTCGAGCGCGACACGTTCGACGTGCTGGTGATCGGCGCCGGCATCGTCGGCGCCGGCGTCGCGCGCGACGCCGCGATGCGCGGCTTGCGAGTCGCGCTCGTCGAGCAAGCGGATTTCGCGAGCGGCACGTCGAGCCGCTCGTCGCGACTCGTGCACGGCGGTCTTCGCTATCTCGAAAACGGTCAACTGCACCTCGTGTTCGAGGCGAGCCAGGAACGACGCACGCTCATGCGCATCGCACCGCACATCGTGCGTCCCCTGCAATTCCTCTGGCCGGTGTTCGACGGCGCCCGCATCCCGACGTGGAAACTGCGCGCGGCACTCACCGTGTACGATGCGCTGGCCTTGTTTCGCAACGTCGCGCCGCACCACGCGCTGAGCGCGCCCGCGGTGTCGACGCTCGAACCCGCGCTGCGACGCCCCGGCTTGCGCGGGGGCGCGACCTACTTCGATGCGGCCACGGACGACGCCCGTCTCACCCTCCTCAATGCGCGCGCCGCGCACGAAGCGGGCGCCATCGTGGCGAGCCGCGTTCGAGTGGACGGACTGCTGCTCGACTCGCGCGCCGTGCACGGTGCGCACGCGTACGACACGATCGCAAGCCACCCGTTCGACATCGCCGCACGCACCGTCGTCAACGCGGCCGGTCCGTGGAGCGACGCCATTCGCCGGTTCGCCGAGCCTAACGCAACGGCATCGGTGCGCGGGACCAAAGGCGTCCACGTCGCGCTGCCCGCCGAGCGCGTCGGAAACGCCGGCGCCCTCACGCTCTTGTCACCGGTCGACGGACGCGTGTTCTTCGTGCTTCCCGCGGGCGCGACCACGATCATCGGTACGACCGATACAGACTACAATGGCGAACCCGAGGCGGTGTGCGCCACTCCCGACGATGTTACCTACCTCCTGCGGTCGGTCGACGCATACTTCCCGGCCGCGCGTCTCATGACCGCGGACGTGATCGCCGCGTGGGCCGGCATTCGGCCGCTCATCGGCGGTGACCCGCGACATCCCGATGCGCTGTCCCGCGAGCATGCGGTGACCACAACGGCGCCGGGACTCATCACTGTCTCAGGCGGGAAGCTCACCACCTATCGGGTGATGGCGCGCGACGCCGTCGATGCTGTCCAACGGATGCTCGGCCGGCCGACGCGCGAGGCACCCACGGGCACCGTACCGCTCCCCGGCGGCGACGTCGCATTCGATGCCCAACGGGAGGAGGCCGCACGGCGCACCGGCTCGCACGTCCTGGCTGCGCACCTCGTGCACCGCTACGGCAGCGAATGGGCCGACGTCTGGTCCCTCGCCGAATCGGACAGCCGGCTCGCGGTCCCGCTATCGCCGCCGCTGCCGTACCTCCACGCCGAGGTGGCGTGGGCCGTCGCTCGTGAAATGGCCCTTTCGTTAGGCGACGTGTTGATGCGTCGCGTGCCGTTGGCCTGGCAGCTCGCGGACCACGGGCTGGCCCTCGCGTCCGCGCTCGCCCCGTCCTACGGCTGGACGCCCGCCGACGTCGCCGAGTACGCGCGCGACACGGCGATCGTGTACGGGCCCGCCGCCCGTGCGCTCGTCACGCCTGCGCGTGAATCGTGAGCAGCTCGATGATCTCCAATTGTCGGGTGGTCGCCGGCAATTTGAGCACGGCCACCTCGCCCACCGCCTTACCGACCAGCGCGCGCCCGATGGGCGATGCCATCGTCACGTGGCCATCCTCGAATTCGACCGCATCGCCGAACACCATGTGATACACCTCGAGCGCACCGCTCTTCACATCTTTCACGGTGACGCGCGAGCCCAGTCCCACGCGATCGGTGGGAATCTGTGCGACGTCGATCTGCGACAACTTGCTCAGGCGCTGGCGCAGGTGGCCTAACCGGGCCTGCACGAACTGCTGCCGCTCCAGCGCCGCTTTGTACTCGCTGTTCTCGCGCAGGTCGCCGAGCTCCACGGCTTTGCGGATCTCCTGGGGCAGCACGACGTTCAGTTCGTGCTGCAGCCGGTTGACCTCGGCTTGCAGCTTCTCCTTCAGTTCCTCGATCATCGATTCATCACTGCGCAAAAAAGTGGAGCGCCCGGCCTCCGGGAAGGGGGCCGGGCGATTGCGGGCAAGCGTGCCTGGGACCCTCTCTCTACGAAGCGATTGGCGCCGATCCGCGTTGCGCGCGTGAGAGCGCATCGGCATGCGCCCGCGTCGCTCGCGCGAATTGTCGCACTCGTGCTCCGGAGAGAGGGCTCATGTCTCCATAGTAGACGGCAAACGGGGCGGTGTCTACCCTGAGACGAGGCGCGCAGCGCGTAGCATGCGGGAAGTGAGGCATTAGATGCGAGAGAGAGTCGCGTGACACTTCGAATCCAGTCTCACGGCGACGTGACGCAGCTGCTCATGTCGAGTGTCGTCGGGCGGTCGATCGGGTACGACGTGAGCGCGTACCTCGTACGCGGCGTAGTCGTCGACCTGGGATTTCCGTTGGTCGCACGCGCAGTCGGCCGGTATCTGACGCGCGCGCGACCCGATGGCATTCTCATCACACATCACCACGAAGATCACGGAGGCAACGCCGAGCTTGCCGCGCGCATGGGGATACCGATCGGCGCGTCCGACGCAACGGTCGCGCTGCTACAAGTACCGGAACGTCTCGCCTTGCATCGCCGCGTCATCTGGGGAAATCCGCCGCCGCTGCGCACGCCGATCAAGCGATTCTCGAGCGACGCGCTGCGTCTCGTGCCCACGCCCGGACACGCGCCGGACCACCACATCGTGTGGGACGCCGAGCGCGAGACCATCTTCGGCGGCGATCTGTTCCTCGGCGTGAAGGTGCGCGCCGCGCATAGCGACGAGCGACCGCGCGAGCTCGTGCGCAGCTTGCGGCACGCCGCGGCGCTCCGGCCCCGTCGGTTCTTCGACGCGCACCGCGGCCTGGTGCGTGATCCTGTGGCCGCGCTGGCCGCCAAAGCCGACTGGCTCGACGCCACGATCGGTGCGATCGAGCATCGTATTGCGGAAGGCTGGTCCGACCGCGCGATCGCGCGCGCCGTCCTCGGCCGCGAGGACCTGGCGTACTACGTGTCACGCGGTGCGATGTCGCGCGTGGGCTTCGTCGCGCGCGTGCGCGACGAACGTAGCTGACGACGACGCGGCGCGCCTAACGATTACTAATGCCGCTACGGGGCGCCGGACCCGCCTAACGGCGCCCCGGCTTGACTCCAGACGCCGCCCGCGCTTCTCGCACCAGGGCTTCCATCATTTCGCCTCGCCGCTCGAAGAGACGCTTGAGCCGGCGCGGCTTTCGTTTGGCCAGCGCGTACGACGTGAGCAGCGGCAGGGCGATCGTCGAATCCGTGTAGCACACCACCGCGTCGGGCAGCCGGTCAGGATCGATCTTGCCCCAGCTCACCGCTTCGGCCGGCGTCGCACCCGACAAGCCGCCC
>Ga0134126_10000851_pt1 | contig 38636 bp, 26 predicted proteins | sample KB31752_FD_96881 | JGI IMG/M metagenome (GOLD analysis project Ga0134126, IMG submission 96881) | Terrestrial soil microbial communities with excess Nitrogen fertilizer from Kellogg Biological Station, Michigan, USA - KB3-175-2 | ecosystem: Environmental > Terrestrial > Soil > Unclassified ...
ACATCGCCGACTACCACAACATCCATCCGCAGTACGGCACGCGCCGGGAATTCCGCACCTTCGTCCGCGAGGCGCACCGCAGAGGGCTGCGCGTCATCACGGAGCTGGTGATCAACCACACCTCCGAGGCGCATCCCTGGTTCCAGGCCGCGCGCCGCGCGCCGCCGGACTCGGCGAAACGCGACTTCTACGTCTGGAGCGAGACGTCGGACCGATATGCCGGCACGCGGATCATCTTCCGCGACACGGAGAGCTCCAACTGGAGCTGGGATCCGCTCGCCAAGGCGTACTACTGGCACCGGTTCTTCAGCCACCAGCCCGATCTCAATTTCGACAACCCCCACGTCGTCCGCGCGGTCACCCGCATCATGGAGTTCTGGCTGGCGCACGGGGTCGACGGCTTCCGGCTCGACGCCATTCCCTACCTGGTGGAGCGGGAGGGCACGAACAACGAGAACCTGCGCGAAACGCACGAGATCATCAAGCGCATCCGCAAGGTGATCTCGGCCCGCCACCCCGAAGGCATGCTGCTCGCCGAGGCCAATCAGTGGCCCGAGGACGTGCGCGATTATTTCGGCGACGGTGACGAGTGCCACATGGCCTATCACTTTCCGCTGATGCCGCGCATGTACATGGCAATCGCACAGGAGGACCGGCATCCGATCGTCGAGATCATGGACCAGACCCCCGACATTCCCGACACCTGCCAATGGGCGGTCTTCCTGCGCAACCACGACGAGCTGACGCTCGAGATGGTGACCAGCCGCGAGCGCGACTACATGTACCAGGCGTACGCGGCCGATACGCGCGCGCGGCTCAACCTCGGTATCCGCCGGCGCCTCGCGCCTCTCATGGAGAACGATCCCGAGCGCATCAAGCTCATGAACAGCCTCCTGCTCTCGATGCCGGGCTCGCCGATCATTTACTACGGCGATGAGATCGGCATGGGAGACAACTTCTATCTCGGCGACCGCAACGGTGTGCGCACCCCCATGCAGTGGAGCCCGGACCGCAACGCGGGGTTCTCGCGTGCGGATCCGCAGCAGCTCTATCTGCCGCCCATCATGGACCCGATCTACGGCTACGAGGCCGTCAACGTCGAGGCGCAGACCCGCGACCGCTCCTCGCTCCTCAACTGGATGCGGCGCATGCTCGCGGTGCGCAAGACCTCGCAGGCCTTCGGCCGCGGCACGCTGCGCTTCATCCGGCCCGGCAACCGCAAGGTGCTGGTGTATCTGCGCCGGTACGCCGAGGACACGATCCTCTGCGTCGTGAATCTCTCGCGGTCCGCGCAGCCGGTGGAGATCGATCTCTCCGAGCACAAGGGCGCCATCCCCATCGAGCTTCTCGGCCGCACGCCGTTCCCGCCGGTGGGGGAGCTGCCCTATTTCCTCACACTGCCGGCGTACGGCTTTTACTGGTTCCGCCTCAGCCGCGAGGCGGCCCCGCCGCCCTGGCACGACGAGCGCCTGCCGCGCGAGGACCTGCCGGTGCTGGTATTGGTGGAAGGCTGGAACAGCTTCTTCCCGGACAAGGTGGCCGCCTGGCGCGCCGGCCTCGCGCAGCGGCTGCGCGCGCAGCTGGAAGAGCGCATCGTGCCGCAGTTCGTCGCTGCGCAGCGCTGGTTCGCGGGCAAGGGTGCGCCCATCGCGAGCGCCCGGCTCCTTGACCACACCGACCGCCAGGATCCGCTGCCCCGATGGTTTGCCGGCATCTACAACGTGGAGAGCCAGGGCACGAACGAGCGTTATTTCGTACCGCTCGCCATCGCCTTCGAGGACACCGAAGAAGCCCGCTGGCGCAGGCTGCAACCGGCCGCCCTGGCGCGCGTGCGCCAGCAGGCGACCGTCGGCGTCCTCGCGGACGCATGCGCCGACGATGGATTCGCCCGCGCGATCATCGATGCAATCGGCGCCTCCGCGGAGCTTCCTACTCAGCACGGCCGCGTGCGTTTCACGCCGACCGCGCTCTACGCGGAGCTGCGCGGCGATCCGGCCGCGGAGCTGGCCGTCAATCCGACGGGCGCCCAGAGCAGCAACACCACACTCCGGGTCGGCGACGGACTCTTCCTCAAGATCTACCGCAAGCTGCAGCCCGGGCTCAACCCGGAGGTCGAGATCGGCCGCTATCTCACCGAGGTCGCCCACTTCCCCAACATCGTGCCGGTGGCCGGAGCCGCCGAATACACGGATCACGAGTCGCTCGGCTACACCATGGCATTGCTGCAGGCATTCGTGGCCAATCAGGGTGACGGTTGGACCTATACCCTCGATTATCTGGTGCGATTCCTCGAGGACCGTCGCAGCGGCGTGCCGATGCTCGATGACGCCCACGGCCTGTACCTCTCGCAGGTGAGAACGCTCGCCATCCGTACGGCGGAGCTGCACCGCGCGCTCGCCAGGCCGACCGACGATCCGGCCTTCGCGCCGGAGCCGATTACCGCCGAGGACGTAGCCGCATGGGTTGCGGCCACGAGCGCGGCGACGGAGGCCACCATGACGTTGTTGTCCGGCCGGCTGCCGCAGCTTTCAGCAGCGGTGGCGCCGGACGCGCAAGCGCTCCTGGCGCGATCCGCGGCCCTGTTGCAGCGCATCGGGAGTTGCAAAACCTCCGTGCATCGGGGCCTGAAGACACGGCGTCACGGCGACTACCACCTCGGGCAGGTGCTGCTGAAGCGCAACGACTTCATCATCGTGGACTTCGAGGGTGAGCCCGGGCGGACGCTCGCGGAGCGCCGCCTGAAGCATTCCCCGCTGACGGACGTGGCGGGCATGCTGCGCTCCTTCGCCTATGCCCGCCACGCCGCGCTCGAGCGCTGCGCCGTGCAGGGGGGCGATGACTGCTCGCGTTGGGAGCCGCAGCTGCACGCCTGGGAACAGGAAGCCCGCCGTACCTTCATCGCCTCCTACGATCAGGTTGCGGGCACCGCCGGCCTCTATGAGTCGCTGCAGCAGGCCCGGCCGCTCCTCACTCTGTTCGAAATCGACAAGGCGCTCTACGAGGTGCGCTACGAGCTCGGGAACCGCCCGGACTGGACCCGCATTCCCCTCCATAGCCTGCTCGGGCTCGCCGAGTGAGGACATGGGAGGCTCCTGTGGACCAACCATCGACCCGGCGCCGCACCGCCGTCAACCCGGAGGAAGGGCAACGGATCAGCGCCGTGTGGCCCGGTCAACCCTATCCCCGCGGCGCCACCTGGGACGGCGAGGGTGTCAACTTCTCACTGTTCTCCGCCGGCGGCGAGAAGGTGGAGCTGTGCCTCTTCGACCCTGCCGGCCGGCACGAGGTGCAGCGGATCGAGCTGCGCGAGCGCACGGATGAGATCTGGCACTGCTACCTTCCCGAGGCCCGCCCGGGGCTCCTCTACGGCTATCGGGTCTACGGCCCGTACCGGCCGGAGCAGGGGCAGCGCTTCAATCCCAACAAGCTGCTGATCGAGCCCTACGCCAAGCGTTTCGAAGGCGCCCTCGTCTGGAGCGATGCGCACTTCGGCTACCGCCTGGGACAGGCCAAGGCGGATCTCTCCTTCGACAAGCGCGACAGCGCCGCCGGCACGCCGAAGACGCGGGTGATCGACCCGGCGTTCACCTGGGGTGACGACCGGCCGCCGCGCATCCCCTGGCACGACACAGTGATTTACGAGGCGCACGTGCGAGGACTGACGATGCGCCACCCGGAAGTGCCGCCGCAGCTGCGGGGCACGTACGCCGGGCTCGCGACGGCCCCCGTGATCGAGCACTTCCTGCGGCTCGGGATCACCACCGTCGAGCTCATGCCCGTGCATGCCTTCGTCGACGACCGGACGCTGCTCGAAAAGGGGCTGCGCAACTACTGGGGTTACAACACCATCGGCTTCTTCGCGCCGGAGCGGCGCTATTCGGCCACCGGACAGATCAGTGAATTCAAGACGATGGTGAAGACGCTGCACTCGGCCGGCATCGAGGTGATCCTGGACGTGGTCTACAACCACACGGCCGAAGGCAACGAGCTCGGGCCGACGCTGTCGATGCGCGGCATCGACAATGCCGCCTACTATCGCCTCGGCCCGGAAAATCCCCGCTACTACATGGATTTCACCGGTACGGGCAACACGCTCAACATGCAGCACCCGCGGGTGCTGCAGCTCATCATGGACAGCCTGCGCTATTGGGTACAGGAGATGCACGTCGACGGCTTCCGCTTCGACCTCGCCTCCGCGCTCGCGCGCGAGCTGTACGACGTCGACCGGCTGGGCTCCTTCTTCGACACCATCGGCCAGGACCCGGTGCTCTCGCAGGTGAAGCTCATCGCCGAGCCGTGGGACATCGGCAGCGGCGGCTACCAGGTCGGCAACTTCCCTCCCGGTTGGAACGAATGGAACGACAAGTACCGCGACAGCATGCGCGCCTATTGGAAGGGCGACAGCGCGCTGATCGGCGAGTTCGCGCGCCGCTTCACCGGCTCCGCCGACCTCTACGAGGCGAGCGGCAGGAAGCCGCATGCCAGCATCAACTTCATCACCGCCCACGACGGCTTCACGCTCGACGACCTGGTCAGCTACAACGAGAAGCACAACGAGGCGAACGGCGAGGAAAACCGCGACGGCGCGAACGAGAACCGCTCGTGGAATTGCGGCGCGGAGGGGCCGACCGGGGATGAGTCGGTTCGCGCGCTGCGATCGCAGCAGAAGCGCAATCTGATGGCGACGCTGCTGCTCTCGCAGGGCGCCCCCATGGTGCTCGGCGGCGATGAGCTCGGCCACACCCAGCATGGCAACAATAACGCCTATTGCCAGGACAACGAGCTCTCGTGGCTCGACTGGGAGCTCGATGGCGACCGACAGGCGTTCCTCGAGTTCGCCTGCGGGCTGATCGCGCTGCGCCGCCGTCACCCGGTGTTCAGCCGCCGGCGCTTCCTCCAGGGCGACAGCGTCGCCGCGGACGGTATGCGGGAGATCATCTGGCTGAACCCCGACGGTCACGAAATGACCGAAGCGGAATGGGGCGTGCCGTTCGCGCGCTGCCTGGGTCTCTATGTCGCGGGGGCGGCCATCGAGCGCCGGGACCGCCGTGGACGACTCGTGACGGACAGCAATTTCGTGCTGCTCTGCAACGCGCATCACGAGACCATCCCGTTCCAGCTTCCCGAGTCGCTCGCGGAAAAGATCTGGTGGACCGTGCTCGACACCTCTGCGGCAGACGCGCCGTTTGCGCAACACCGTATCGAGGCGGGAGCGCGCTACGGCCTGAAGGGGCGCTCGCTGGCGCTCCTGCGCGAGACCGCGTATCGATGAGCAAGCGGCGGCATGAAATGCCCTTCGGGGCGCAGCTCCTGCCGGATGGACGGGTGCGCTTTCGGCTGTGGGCGCCCGCTGCAAGACGCGTGGAGCTGGTGTTGGAGCCGGGCTCCGGAGCAGCGCCGTCCATCACCCCTCTGAGATCCTCCGCCGCCGGTGCAGGCGCCGCGGGAGACGGTTGGCTCGAGCTCATCACCGGCGAGGCGCATGCAGGCAGCCGCTACAGCTATCGGATCGACGGCGGGACGCTGGTACCCGATCCCGCCTCGCGGCGCAACCCGCAGGGGGTCCATGGTCCAAGCGAGGTCGTCGACCCGGACGCGTTCGACTGGACGGACGACGGTTGGCGCGCGCCGCCGTGGCGCGAGTCGGTCATCTACGAGCTGCACGTCGGCACTTTCACGCCCGAGGGCACCTTCGCGGGCGTCGCGCGCAAACTCGAGCATCTGCAGCGGCTCGGGGTGACGGCGATCGAGATCATGCCCATCGGGGAATTCCCGGGCTCGCGCGGCTGGGGATACGATGGTGTGTTGCCGTACGCGCCGGCGTCGGCGTATGGCTCGCCGGAGGACTTGAAGTCGTTGGTATGCGCGGCGCACGCGCACGGCATCGCAGTGATGCTCGATGTCGTCTACAACCACTTCGGCCCCGAGGGCAACTTCCTCCACCTCTACGCGCCGCAGTTCTTCACCGGGCGCCACTCGACCCCTTGGGGAGCGGCCATGAGCTTCGAGGGAGCCCAAAGCCGCGCCGTGCGCGATTTCTTCGTGCACAACGCGCTCTACTGGCTGGAGGAGTATCACCTCGACGGGCTGAGATTCGATGCGGTGCATGCGATCTTCGATGGCACCGAGCCGCACATCCTCACCGAGATCGCGCGCGCCGCGCGTGAGGGACCCGGACGGGAGCGGCCGGTGTATCTGGTGCTCGAGAACCTCGCCAACGAGGCGCGGCGGCTCGGCGCTCCCGGCGCCGCGGACACGTTCGATGCGCAGTGGAATGACGACGTCCATCACTGCCTGCACGTGCTCCTCACCGGCGAATCCGCCAGCTACTACCAGGATTATCAGGAGCGGCCACACAAGCTCCTCTGCCGCTCGCTGGCGGAGGGGTTCGCATACCAGGGCGAGACCTCACAACATCTCGGCAGCCCGCGCGGCGAGCAGAGCGCACATCTGCCGCCATCGGCATTCGTCAACTTCCTGCAGAATCACGACCAGGTGGGAAACCGCGCCCGCGGCGACCGCCTGGCGCAACTCGCACGCGCGGACGCGGTGCGAGGCGCCGCGGCAGTACTGCTGCTCGCGCCGTCGCCGCCCATGCTCTTCATGGGCGAGGAATGGGCGGCAGCCGAGCCCTTCCCCTACTTCTGCGACTTCGAGCCGGAGCTGGCCGGCAAAGTGCGGGAGGGACGGCTGCGTGAGTTCGCGCACTTCCAAGGCAGCGTACCCGACCCGTGTGACGCGGCGACATTCGCAGCGGCGCATCTCGATTGGAGCCGGCTGGAGAAACCCCCTCACGTCCGGATGTTCGACCACTACCGCCGGCTCCTCGCCATTCGCCGGCGCGACATAGTGCCCCTCCTGCCGCGCATTCTCGGCGGCGCCTGTGTCGCCTTCGATCCAGGCGGCGCCTTCGCGGTGGACTGGAGGCTGCGCGATGACGGAGTGCTGCACCTCCTCGCCAACCTCAAGGACACCTCGGCACCGGTCATCGGCCGGCCGGCCGGCCGCATGATCTTCGCGACCCATCCCGGCATCCGTGCGGCCCTGACCCGCAATGAGCTCGCACCGTGGAGCGTGACCTGGCTCCTGGAGCGAAGCCGTGCCCGATAGTTTCAAGCGCGGGGGACCTCCCCGTGCCTGACCCGGAAAGTGCCGGCGCGCCCGCGGCGGCGCGGATTCCACGCGCCACCTATCGCGTGCAGCTCAATGCCGGGTTCACCTTCAAGGACCTCACGGCGATCGTCCCATACCTGGCGGCCCTGGGGATCAGTCACGTCTACTGCTCGCCCTATTTCCGCGCGCGCGCGGGCAGCGCCCACGGTTATGACGTGGTCGATCACAACTCGCTCAATCCGGAGATCGGCAGCCGCCAGGATTTCGATCGGCTGATAACGGAGCTGCGCGCGCAAGGCATGGGCCATGTCCTCGACATCGTTCCGAATCACGTCGGTGTCATGGGATCCGACAATGCCTGGTGGATGGATGTGCTCGAGAACGGGCAGGCCTCGATCTACGCGGACTATTTCGACATCGACTGGAACCCGGTGAACGCGGCCCTCGCCGACAAGGTACTGGTGCCGGTGCTCGCCGACCCCTATGGAGAGGTGCTCGAGCGTGGCGATCTCGAGCTGCGATTCGAGCGGGAGCTCGGCTCCTTCGCGATCCATTATCACGAGCATCGCATGCCCCTCGACCCGCGCACCTACCCCCGAATCCTCGACGCGGTGCTCGAGATCGAGCGCAATGAGGAGCTCGAAAAACTGCGGCGTCTGTTCGGAGCGCTGCCGGACCGGCGCGGATCGACGCCGGATCGGCTGGCCGAGCGCAACCGCGACAAGGAGGCTCACAAGAAAGCGCTCAGGGAGCTCGTCGCCGCGAGCTCCGGGCTTGCCGGCGCGTTCGACCGGACTCTCGACCAGCTCGCCGGTACCCCGGGCGATCCCGCGAGCTTCGATCCGCTGCACGAGCTGCTCGAGTCGCAGGCGTTTCGGCTGGCCTACTGGCGAGTCGCCTCGGATGACATCAATTACCGTCGCTTTTTCGACGTCAATGACCTCGCGGCGCTGCGCGTGGAGAACGAGGCCGTGTTCGAAGCGACGCATCGCCTCGTGCTCGAGCTCATCGGGTCAGGTGCGCTCGATGGGCTGCGAATCGACCATGCGGATGGTCTCTACGATCCGCTGGGTTACTTTCGGCGACTGACGGACAGAATCGCGCAGACGACAGCCGCGACCGGCGGCAGCCGGGCCGTTTATCTCGTGGTGGAGAAGATCACAGCCTCCTTCGAGCGCCTGCCCGCGGACTGGCCGGTGCACGGCGAGACCGGCTATCACTTCGCCAACGTCGTGAACCGGCTGCTGGTCGATGCGGCGGGCAAGGGTCGCATGGACAGGACCTATCGGTCCTTCATCGGCGAGCCGCGGCAATGGCCCGACATCGCTTATGATTGCCAGCATCGGGTGCTGCGGATGTCGCTCGCGTCCGAGCTCAACACCGCTGCAAACCTCCTCGCGCGCATCGCACAGGACGACCGGCGGACGCGCGATTTCACGCTGGGCACCCTGTGGCGGGCACTCGCGGAGGTCATAGCGTGTTTCCCCGTCTACCGGACTTACGTGACGGAGACCGTCGCGGAGAGCGACCGGCGCTACATCGATTGGGCGGTGGCCGCGGCGCGGCGGCGCGGCTCCTCGATCCAACAGCCGGTGTTCGATTTCGTACGCAGCGCGCTGCTCCTCGAGCTGCCCGCCCCGACCGAGAGCGCACGCGCGCGCATGCGCCGCTTCGCGATGAAGTTTCAGCAGATCACCGCACCCATTACTGCCAAGGGCATAGAGGACACGGCACTCTACCGGTTCAACCGCCTGGTGTCGCTCAACGAGGTCGGCGGCGAGCCGGCTATCTTCGGCTCCACCGTCGCCGCGTTCCACACCGACGCCAAGTATCGCGCCAAGCACTGGCCGCACGAGATGCTCACGACCTCGACGCACGACACCAAGCGCTCGGAGGACGTGCGTGCGCGGATCAGCGTGCTATCGGAAGTGCCCGCAGTGTGGCGCCAGGCCGTGAATCGGTGGCGGCGCATGAACCGTACGCGGCGGCGGGAAGTCGGCGGCATGCCGGCGCCCTCGCCCGATGACGAGTACCTCCTCTATCAGACCCTGATCGGCACCTGGCCACTCGAGGAGCCGGACGAGGCCGGCCTCGATGCCTACCGCCAGCGCATCGAGGCCTACATGCTCAAAGCCGCGCGCGAAGCCAAGGCGCATACGAGCTGGGCGGCCGCCAACCCGGAGTACGAGGATGCGCTGGTTCAATTCATCCGCGCCACAATCGAGCACCGCGAGGGCAATCTCTTCCTCGCCGACTTCACTGCGCTCAACCGGCGCATCGTCCGCTTCGGGCTGTTGAACGGCCTTTCGCAGACACTGCTGAAGCTCACCGCACCCGGCGTACCCGATGTCTACCAGGGTAACGAGCTGTGGGATTTCTCGCTGGTCGATCCGGATAATCGCCGACCGGTCGACTATGACGTGCGCCGCCGGCTGCTCGGCTCGCTCGCGGCCGATGCGGCCGAAGGCGCACCGCTCGCCCGCACACTTGCCGGCAACGTGGTCGACCCGCGCTGCAAACTCTTTCTGCACGTCAGGATACTGGAGCTCAGGCGGCGCGATCCTGAACTTTTCCAGCGCGGCGAGTACTTACCGTTGAAGGTGACAGGACGGCGCGCGGCGCATCTTTGCGCGTTTGCGCGCCGGCTGGAGGGAAGGCTGGCGCTCGTGTTGGCGCCGCGCCTCTATCTCAAGCTCATGGGTGCTGCAGGCGTCGACGAAAACCGGCAGGACCTTCCGCTTGGCGCCGAGGTTTGGGCCGACACCGCTGTGCAGCTGCCGTCCGGACCCGACGTGCCGCTGCGAGGCATACTGGATGGAGCGGAAGTGCCCCGGACGGGGGGCAACGAACGGCCGGCGATCGCAGCGGCAACGGCCTTGCGGTCGTTTCCGGTCGCGTTGTTGACGGGCCGGCTATGATGCCGACCCGTTGCCGCGCATGGCTTGGGGCCGGGCGCAGGCCGTCGGGCGAGGGCCGCCGGGGGTAAACCCCGGGGCCGGCGATGCGTTCTATACTCTGACGGGACCGATGGAGCCGATCTCATGCCATGCTCTAGATCTTACCTTCGGGGCGCCTGGCTGCTCGTTGCGGCGGCACTCCTCGCCTCCTGCTCGGGCATTCCGCTCAAGCAGCGCGAGGCGGCCGAGCGCGACCGCTTCGAAGCTTATGCCGGCAAGCCGGTCGACCATTTCACCTGGTTCACCCGCTACGAGGGCTGGGAGCCGATCTCGAAGAATCAGCTCGTGGTCTGGACGGATATCAACTAGGCTTATCTCGTAACGGTCTTCCAGCCGTGCACTGATCTCATGTTCGCGCGCAGGATCGGGCTCAGCTCGACCGCCGACACCGTCTATGCACACTTCGATTCCGTCAGAGCGGAAGGCTGGCGGTGCATCATCGACACCATCCAACCGGTAGATTACCGTAGGATGGAGCAGGATATGCGGCGGCAACACCAGGCCGAGGAGCAGGCCAGGAAGCCCGCCGGTTGAGCGGCTTCAGCCCGACAGGTCGAGGAGGCAATCAGATGTCACGCGCTAAATCACTTCTCACGGGCTTCTCGGTGCTGGCGGCGGCGCTGCTCGCCGGCTGTGCGAGCGCCCCCGCTGCGCAGGGCGGCTCGGCGGATCGCGCCAGCTACGTGGCGCACGCCGGCCCACCGGTCGACCACCTCGCATTCCATACGACCTACAAGCGGTTGGCCGCGATATCGGCCGATCAGCTCGTGGTCTGGACCAACCTCCAGCAGCCTTATCTCGTCACGGTGCGGCGCCCCTGCGCCAATCTCTGGTTCGCCCGGCACATCGGGGTCACGCAGACGGGGGACAACGTTTATGCGGGTGCCAACCTCGTCAAGGCGGACGGCTGGTCGTGCGCGATCAAGACCATCCAACCCGTCGATTACCGGCAGATGCAACAGGACCAGCGCCGGCAACACGAGGCAAGTGCCAGCGGCGGCTGAACGCTTCTTCAGCGATAGCCGCGCGCCTGGAGTGTGAAGAGGCGCGCGTAGACGCCGTCGAGGCGCATCAGCTCCTCGTGGCTGCCGCGCTCCCGGATGCGGCCGCCATCGAGGACCACTATCTGATCGGCCATGCGCACCGTCGAAAAGCGGTGCGAGATCAGGATGGTGATGCGCTCGCGCGCGAGCTGGCGGAAATGCTCGAAGACCTCGGTCTCCGCCTGCGCGTCGATCGCCGAGGTGGGCTCGTCCAACACCAGCACGTCCGCACGCGTGCGCATGAAGGCGCGCGACAGCGCCACCTTCTGCCATTGGCCACCGGAAAGCTCGCGGCCCTCCTGGAACCACTTGCCGAGCTGCGTGTGATATCCCTTGGGCAGCGTCTCGATGAAGGCGCTTGCCCGGCCCTTGGCCGCGGCATCGCGCCAGCGCTCCTCGTCCTCGAAATAGCGCTCATCGCCGGCCCCCACGTTCTCGCCGACGCGCATCTGGTAGCGGGTGAAGTCCTGGAAGATCACTCCGATCCGCTCCCGGAGCGCAGTCTCGTCGAAGCTCGCGAGATCCTCGCCATCGAGCAGGATCCTGCCGCTCGTCGGTGAATAGAGCCGTGTCAGCAGCTTGATGAGCGTGGTCTTGCCGGAGCCGTTCTCGCCGACGAGCGCGAGACTCGTGCCGGGCTTCAGCTGCAGTGTGACGTCCTCGAGCGCCGGGCTCTGCTCACCGGGATAGGTGAAGCTGACATTCTCGAAGCGGACACCGTCTTCCGGGTGCGGACCGCGCACGACGGTGCCGGTGGGCGGCGGCACCTCTGTCTCCAGGTATTCATACAGCGTCGAGAGATAGAGGTTGTCCTCATACATGCCGCTGACGGCGGACAATATCGCCGTTACGGCCGATTGGCCCTGTCGGAAGAAGGACAGGTAGATCGTCATCTGGCCCACGGTGATCACCCGCCTGACGGCGCTCACCGCGATCCAGGCGTAGGCCGCATACGAGGTCAGGGTCGCGATGAGGCCGAGGCCGAAACCCCAGGCGTCGCGCCGCATGGTGAGTGCACGGTCTTCCTCGTAAAGCGTATGGAAGATGTCGCGGTATCTCTGCAGCAGCCGCGGCCCGAGCCCGTAGAGCTTCACCTCCTTGGCGTGATCCTCGCGCGCGAGCACCGTCTCGAGATAAGTCTGCATGCGCGTCTCGGGCGAGCGCCAGCGGAAGAGGCGGAACGCATCTCCCGAGAACTTCGTCTCGGCGATGAACGCAGGCAGGCCCGCGAGCAGCAGGATTGCGACCGCCCACGGCGAGAAGCGCGCGAGCCCCACCGCGTAGGTGGCGAGAGTGATGCCGTTCTGTGCGAGGCCGAAGGTCCGCGTGACGAGGCTGAGCGGGCGGCTGGAGGCTTCGCGCCGTGCGCGTGTCAGCTTGTCGTAGAACTCCGAGTCCTCGAAGTGGCGCAGCTCGAGGGTGAGGGCCTTCTCGAGGATGAGCTCGTTGATCCGTTGCCCGAGCTGCACGCGCAGCAGCGACTGGCAGAGCGAGATGCCGCGCTGCGCGCCGGCGATGGCGGCTCCCAGGATACCTTCGAGAATTACGAGCTCGACTACGCGGCGGGTATCGGTGCCTCCGGCTCGGATCGCGGAGACGACCGCATCGACGATGAGGCCGCCGATGTAGAAGACCGAGGCGGGCAGCAGGCCGGCAATGACGGTGAGGCAGGCGAGAGAGACGGTCAGCGGGCGGTTCGTGCGCCAGACGAGCTCGATGGCGCGGCGGCTGTAGCGGAAGACGCCGAAGAAGCCCCGGATGGTGAGCTTTTCGGGAGCGGTGGGCGGGGTGTGGCGGGGGCGTCCTGGAGAGGCTACTGACATTCGGGGTCAGTTTGGGGACGATTCAGGTGGAATCCAATAGCTGCGTTGGTCGCGATCAGCTGGGTTTGGCCGCATTCGATCTCCGAGCACATCGCAAAAATGCCCCCTGGCCAGAACGCCGTGGATCCGTCCATGGAGGCTAGCGGATCGCCGTCCTGGCGATCAGCTTCTGGCCAGGGGGCATTTTTGCGCTGCGCTCTCTACGGCATTACGAGCTGATCGTGCAGGACGTCGGGCTTATGGGAGCAGGACGTCGGGCTTATGGGAGCAGGACGTTGGGCTTACGGGAAGAGGACGTTGCGCTTCTCGGCTATGGCGCGCTCTGCCATCAAGAAGGCGGCGGCGTTCCAGGATTGGCCGGGCATGCCGCGGGGGGTGGCTTTCGTGCCGTGAAGCCATTCGGTGAAGGCCCAGTTGCGCACGGCGCAGGCGCGCGCGAGTTTCGCCAGCTCCAGACGCGCTTGGGGCAGGCGGCCGCCGGCCGCTAGTGCGGTCACCCAGAAGCCGCCGACCATGGGCCAGATGCCGCCGTTGTGGTACTGCCAGGCTTCGTTCTGGCGGTGGCGGGCCATGTAGGGGCGCCAGAGGGCGCTGCGGCGCCGGATGGGGCGCGTGACCACGCGCACGGGATAGAGGCGGCTCACTTTGGCCAGCTGCAGGGCATCGAGCGTGCGGCGGCTCGCGCGAGAGTCGGCGACGCCGCACAGCACCGCGAGGAGGTTGCCGAAGACATCGCCCTCCTCGCCGAAGAAGGAGAAGTTGAAGCTCAGGTACAAGTCGCGGTTGCGCGCCCGGCGCAGGACGTACTCGTTGAGAAGGCGCGCGCGGCGGTATTCCGCGAGGCGCGCGGAGAAGGGGTGGAAAAGACTGTTGAAGTTGTCGCGCGTCTCCTCGCTGCGATCCAACCCGTAGCGGCGCTTGACGGCATACCACAGCGCGTTGGTATAGAGCACGAATCCCGACCGCGGCATGATGTCGGCCCAGTCGCTGGCCTCGTTCTGCTGCAGCAGAAAGAAGCGCTGATGCTCCTGCGCGAGAAGCCATTGCAGCGCAAGCTCCGCTCGCCGCGAGCGTTTCCCTGGCCCTTTCCCCGCGCGCCCGTTCCCAGCACCCGGCCCCCTCGGCGAGTGGCGCTCCAGGAAGTCGCGCGCGAGCAGCCACCAGAGCGTCGAGTCGATGCAGCCGAGGTACCAGAAGTCGGCTTCGCGCGCGCTGGCAGACCTGCCTCCGCGAGACCTCGGTTCTCCCGGAAACGGCTCGACGAACTTCGGGATCTGGCCGTTCGGCGCCTGATGCTCGCCCAGCGTCTCGAGGCCCGCTGCGGCCGCGCGCTCGAGCAACGGGTCGCCGGAAAGCGCCATCCCGATGGCGCAGATGGCCGCGTCCCTGCCAAAGATGGCCGTGTAGCCGCGGCGGCGGGCTCTGTCACCCGGAGAGGCCGCAAGTATTCCGGCCGGGGTCAGATTGCGGCGCAAAAGGTCGATCGATCTGGCATGACAGTCTGCGATCAGCGCCCCTCCGTTCGCGGCAACCGCACCCCTGCCGGTTCCGTTACCCGTCAGCTTGAGCATGGCATGGACATAATAGCGGCACCGGCGAAGCCCTGATGATTCTGATATTATTGACGGTCTTTGCATACTGGGAATGGGACCGCAATCCACTGGGCCCGTTCTACCCCTTTTAGCCCTCTGAGACCCGCCATCGTGAACGCTGGTGCCCCAGGAAACCCCCAGGAAACCCCCATTCGCAATATCGCGATCATCGCGCACGTCGATCACGGCAAGACGACCCTCGTCGATTGCCTGCTGCGGCAGTCCGGCACCTTCGCAGCCCATGAGAGGCTGACGGAGCGCGTCATGGATTCCAACGATATCGAGCGTGAGCGCGGCATCACCATCCTCGCCAAGAATTGCGCGATCGAATACGGCGGCACTCGCATCAACATCGTCGATACTCCCGGACACGCGGACTTCGGTGGCGAGGTCGAGCGCGTGCTCTCGATGGTGGACGGCGTCCTGCTCCTCGTGGATGCGGTCGAGGGTCCGATGCCGCAGACCCGCTTCGTGACGCGCAAGGCGCTGGCGCTGGGGTTGAAGGCCATCGTCGTGGTCAACAAGATCGACCGTCCCGGGGCCCGCCCTGGCTGGGTCGTCGATCAGACTTTCGAGCTCTTCGACAAGCTGGGCGCCAGCGACGAGCAGCTGGACTTCCCCGTGATCTACGCATCGGCCCTGCAGGGCTGGGCGGGGACGGACCATCTCGAGCGCCGCCCCGACATGTCGGCACTCTTCGAGGCTGTCCTCAAGCACGTGCCGCCGCCGGCCGCCGATTCCGCGCTGCCGCTGCAGCTGCAGATCTCCACGCTGGATTACAACAGCTACGTCGGCCGCATCGGCATCGGGCGGATCCGCCGCGGCTCCATCCGGCCCGGCCAGACCGTGGTCCTGCGTCATGGTGACGATGACCGTGGCCCCGGGAAGGTCGGCCAGGTGCTCACCTTCACCGGCCTGGAGCGCCGCCCCGTCGAGTCGGCCAGCGCGGGCGACATCGTCGCGATCACAGGCATCGAGGAAGTGAACATCGGCCTGACGATCTGCGATCCGCAGGCTCCCGAGGGCCTGCCGCCCATTCGCGTCGACGAGCCGACGCTGCAGATGAATTTCCAGGTCAACACCTCACCCTTCGCGGGCCGCGAAGGCAAGTACGTCACCAGCCGGCAGATTCGCGAGCGCCTCTATCGCGAGCTGCAGAGCAACGTGGCGCTGCGCGTCGAGGACACGGAAGAGCCAGATGTCTTCCGCGTGTCCGGCCGCGGCGAGCTGCACCTCACCATCCTCGTCGAGAACATGCGCCGCGAAGGCTATGAGCTCGCCGTTTCGCGCCCGCGGGTTCTGACGCACGTCGTCGACGGCGAAGTGCACGAGCCGTATGAGGCGCTGACGATAGACGTCGAGGACACGAATCAGGGCGCGGTCATGGAAGCACTCGGCACCCGGCGTGCCGAGCTGACCGACATGGCCGTCGACGGCAACGGGCGCGTGCGCCTCGACTATCGCGTGCCCGCGCGCGGACTAATCGGCTTCCAGGGCGAGTTCATGACGCTCACCCGCGGCACCGGCCTCATGAGCCACATCTTCGACGGATTCGCAGCGGTGAAGGGCGACATCCCCGACCGGCACAACGGAGTGCTCGTGAGCAACGAGCAGGGTGAGGCCGTCGCCTATGCGCTCTTCAACCTGCAGGAGCGGGGACGGCTGTTCGTGAGCCCCGGCGAGAAGCTCTACGAGGGCATGATCATCGGCATCCACAGCCGCGACAACGATCTGGTGGTGAATCCCATCAAGACCAAGAAGCTCACCAACATCCGCGCCGCCGGCAAGGACGATGCGGTTCTCCTCACGCCGCCGATTCCTCTGACGCTGGAGTACGCGGTCGAATTCATCGCCGATGACGAGCTCGTCGAGGTCACTCCTGCTTCCATCCGCATCCGCAAGCGTTTCCTGAAGGAACAGGACCGCAAGCGCGCGGAGCGCCAGGACGCGGTGCTCACGGCCTAGACGGGCCTACACCGGCCTTCCGCCGTGGATGCCGATGAACTGCAGGAACTCCGCGCGAGTGCGTGCATCCTCGCGGAAGGTGCCCGTCATGCGGCTGGTGATCATGGAGACCCCGCGCTTGTGAACGCCCCGGGTGGTCATGCACTGATGGGATGCATCCACCACCACGCCGACGCCTCGCGGCCGCAGCACCTCATCGATGCAGCCTGCGATCTGCGCGGTCAGCTTCTCCTGTACCTGGAAGCGCCTCGCGTAGCCCTCCACCACCCGCGCCAGCTTGCTGATGCCGACCACCTTGTCGGTCGGCAGGTAGCCGACGTGCACCCGCCCGATGATCGGCGCCAGGTGATGCTCGCAGTGGGATTCGAAGGCGATGTCGCGCAATACGACCATCTCGTCGTAGCCGCCTACCTCCTCGAAGGTGCGCCGCAGATAGTCGGCCGGATCGGATCCATAGCCGGAGAACCACTCCCGGTAGGCGGATACGACCCGCCCCGGCGTGTCGCGCAGACCCTCGCGGCCGGGATCGTCACCCGCCCAGCGCAGCAGGGTCCGGACGGCCTCCTCGGCCGCCTCGCGAGTCACGGGACTTCTGCGCTTGGCTGCCATCGGTGCGTCAGTCGAGCAGCCGCTCCATGCGGCCGATGATCGTCGACGGCGCAATACCGAGCGCCTTGCACAGCTTCACGAGCGTGGTCAGCGTGGGCTGGCGGATACCGCGCTCCATCTGGCTGACGAAAGACCTGTCGACGTCGGCGCTCAATGCGAGGTCCTCCTGGGAAATGCCGCGCGTCTCGCACTGATCGCGCAGCACCCGGCCGAAAGCAGTTGCGATATGATCGTTTCCGGGCGCCATTTCATCCGAATGATTCTTGCGCTTGAGGCTTCAGGTCCACGGGATATATCCTACAAACATCATGTCAACCACTGCCGACGACACCAACCTCGCGCTCTTTTGCGACTTCGAGAACATCGCCCTCGGCGTACGCGACGCGCGCTACGCGCAATTCGACATCACACGGGTGCTGGAGCGCCTGCTGCTCAAGGGATCGATCGTCGTCAAGAAGGCGTACTGTGACTGGGAGCGTTACAAGGACCTCCGGGCCGGCATGCATCATGCGGGGTTCGAGCTGATCGAGATCCCCCACGTCAAGCAGTCGGGCAAGAACTCCGCCGACATCCGCATGGTGGTCGATGCGCTCGACCTCTGCTACACCAAGCCGCATGTCGACACCTTCGTCATCATCAGCGGCGACTCGGATTTCTCGCCGCTCGTCAGCAAGCTGCGCGAGAACAACAAGGGAGTGATCGGGGTCGGCGTGAAGAACTCGACCTCCGATCTCCTCATCGCCAACTGCGACGAGTTCATCTACTACGACGATCTCGTGCGTGAGCAGCAGAAGCCGCGCCGCGCCCCGCGCAAGCGGGCGCATGCTGCGGAATCCGCGCACGGCGCGCCGGAGTCCAAGGACGGCGAGCACGGGCATCAGGAAGAGGACAGGAAGCAGGAGGCGTTCGACCTGGTGCTGGCGACGCTCGATGCGCTGCTCGCCGAGCGGGGCGCGGAGGACCGGATCTGGGGCTCCATGGTGAAGCAGACCCTGAAGCGCCGCCGGCCGGGGTTCAATGAGAGCTACTACGGTTTCCGCTCCTTCAACAAGCTGCTCGAAGAAGCGGCACAGCGCCACCTGCTCGCGATAGAGCGCGACGAGAAGTCAGGGGGCTATGTCATCCACGCGGCGGAGAGCACCGGTTGAAATCGGGCTCGGTGCCGGCAACGGACACCCGAACGATGCCGGCGGAACGGAAGAGCTCGCAGGAAAGCGGCGGCGCAGCGCGGCGCAAATCCAACCGCGCCGGCGCATCCGTCAGCGTCCGTGGCCCGGCACCGCGGACATCTTCACTCCGTGTCGTCGTCAACTCGTGTGCTTGCATGTGACTGCGCAGGATCGATTCGGCACATCATACTACGGGCGCTGCCCGTTCTCGATCAGCCGGCCGAGATATCGCTTCAGGGCCGCCACTTCTTCCACGCTGAAACCGGCGAGATGGCGGCGCAGCGCCCGGCGCAGGGCCGGGCGGATCTTCGGGATCAGGCTCTCGCCGGCATCCGTCAGGCGCAGGAACACGAGACGCCGGTCGCTGGTGTCCCGTTCCCGGGACACCAGGCCCTTCTGTTGCAGCCGGTCGAGCATCCGCGTCATCGACCCGGTGTCATAGTGCAGCGCACGGCAGAGGCTCGCAGCGGTCTCGTTGTCGCTGCGCGCGAGATTCTTCAGCACCTCGAACTGCGCGCCCGTGACGCCGAAAGGCTCGAGTTCGGTATCGAAGCTCGTGAGCAGCGCGCTGCGTGCGCGGGTGATGAGGGTGCGCACGCCGGGTACCTCTTCCGGGGGAAGAGCCTCGGGCGTGCGCTCGGCACCATTGGGGCGCCGCCGCGGCCGTCGCGGGGCCCGCAGCTGCGGCGAACGCGGTGGCATGCGCCTCGTGGCGCCTCCGCCGCGCGAACCTCTCGGGCTGTCGACCATTCGCTTGATATTGAGGCTGCCGCCGGTAAGATTGACCCTGAGACTACTGCCGCGAAGATTACTGCTGCGGCAGTCATTTTTTCTCACCCCCGCAATGGCCTTGTCAAGAATCATCATCAGGCGCGCCGCCGGCGCGCTGCTCGTCGCGGTCGCCGCGGCGCTCGCGGGCTGCGGCTCGTCGGGCCGGAGCACGCCCGCGTCCGCGGCGCCCACGCCGGCGCCCGTGACCGTGCTCGCGGTCGAGCCGCAACAGGTTCCGCTGACCGGCAGCTTCACCGGACGCCTGTCCGCGTATCGCGAGGCGAACGTGCTCGCCCGGGTGTCGGGCGTCCTCCTCAAGCGCCTCTACAAGGAGGGCACGCTGGTAAAGGCGGGACAGCCGCTCTTCGAGATCGATCCGGCGCCCTACAGGGCAGCGCTCGATGCGGCTGTCGCCGCTCTCGCACAGGCTCGGGCAAACGCTGCCAACGCTCACGCCAACGCGCAGCGCGATCGCGACCTGATCTCGAGCCACCTCGTCTCGGAGCAGCAGCTCGACACCGACCAGGCCGCCGAGCGCTCCACCGCCGCCGCCGTCAAACAGGCCGCGGCGAACGTGGAATCCGCGCGCATCAATCTCGGCTACACCAACGTCACCTCGCCGATCGCGGGCATCGCGGGTGAGCAACAGGTGACGGAGGGTGCACTGGTCGGTCAGGGTACCCCGACACTGCTGACCACCGTCGACCAGCTCGACCCGATCTACGTCAACTTCGACGAGCCGGCGACACAGATCGAGCAGCTGACGAGCGAGGAGCAGTCGGGCCATGTCGTCGCGGCGAGCGGCAGCCAGGCGAAGGTACAGCTCACCCTGCCGGACGGGAGTCCCTACGGCGTCCCCGGCACGCTCGACTTCCGTGCCGCCACCGTCGATCCCAGCACGGGCACCGCGGCGCTGCGCGGCATCCTCCCCAATCCGGATCACACCCTTCTGCCCGGCATGTACGTCAGTCTGCGCCTGACCGTGGCCTTTGCGCAGAAGGCCTTCCTCGTGCCGCAGGCAGCGCTGCAGCGGGATCAACAGGGCGCCTTCGTGTACACGGTGGGCGCCGACAACACTGTCGTGGAGAAGCGCGTGAAGACCCTGGGCGCCTCGGGCGTCGACTGGATCGTATCGAACGGACTTGCCGCAGGCGACCGGATCATCGTCGCCGGCATCCAGAGCGCGCATCCGGGTGCCAAGGTCGCCGCCACCGAGCAGCCCACAGCCAGCACCAAGGCGAGCGCCGCCTCCACGGGAGTCACGCCCGCGACGGGGATGCGTCGCGTGGCCGTCGCGGATCCCAAACGCTAGGAGCTGCGGGTGCCGCAGTTTTTCATCGACCGGCCGGTCTTCGCCTGGGTCATCGCGCTGCTCGTGATGCTGATGGGCGGAATCGCCCTGTCACGGCTGCCGAGTGACTCATATCCCGACATTGCGCCGCCGCAGGTAGTCATCCACGCGAACTATCCGGGAGCGAATGCCGGCACCGTCGAGACCACCGTCACCCAGGTCATCGAGCAGCAGCTCACCAGCATCGACAATCTGCTCTACTTCACGGCGCAGTCGAGCTTCGGCGAATCGGAGATCACGCTGACGTTCGCGACCGGCACGAATCCCGACATCGCGGCGGTGCAGACGCAGGATCGAGTTGCGCTCGCCGATCCGCGCCTGCCCGCGGAGGTGACCCAGCAGGGAATTTATGTCAGCAAGAGCAGCGCGGGATTCCTCGGAGTCATAGCGCTGCAGTCCGGGCCAGGCGGCCCGGACCCAGCCGAGCTCAACCACCTCGTCGCCTCGCGCATCCTCGACCCCATCGAGCGCATTTCCGGCGTCGGGTCCGCGAACCTCTTCGGGTCGGATTTCGCGATGCGGATCTGGCTCGACCCCGACAAGCTGCATGCTTACGGGCTGTCCGCGGCCGATGCACTGAATGCGGTGAAGGGGCAGAACATCCAGATCGCCTCCGGGTCGGTCGGCGCGGCGCCGGCGGTGGCAGGTCAGGAGATGACCGCCACCGTCACCACCGAGGGCCAGTTCAACTCCGTGCAGCAGTTCCGGAACATCCTGCTGCGCACCAACCCCAACGGCACATCCGTCCGGCTCGGCGATGTGGCGACGATCGGCCTCGGATCGCAGGACTACTCCTTCGCCACGAGGGTGAACGCCACCCCTGTCGCTGCGTTCGGCATTCAGGCGCTGCCGGACGCCAATGCGCTCGCGGTAATGAAGGCCGTGAACGCCGAGATGGACCGGCTGCAGAAGACTTTGCCGCCCGGCGTCACCTGGTTTGCCCCGGTCGATGAGACGCTTTTCATCAACGCGGCCATCCACGATGTGATGTACACGCTGCTCGAGGCCATCGGACTCGTCTTCCTCGTGATGCTGATTTTCCTGCAGAGCCTGCGCGCCACCCTCATCCCCATGCTGGTCGTGCCCACGGCCCTGCTCGGCGCGCTCATCGGGGTGTATGCGCTCGGCTACTCGATCAATCAGCTGACGCTCTTCGCCATGGTGCTCGCCATCGGCATCGTCGTGGACGATGCCATCGTGGTCGTCGAGGCGGTCGACCGCATCATGCACGAGGAGCATCTGCCGCCCAAGGAAGCTGCCCGCAAGGCCATGCGCCAGATCAGCGGCGCGATCGTGGCGATCACGCTGGTGCTGGCCGCGGTGTTCATCCCCAGCGCCATGCAGACCGGCAGCACCGGCGTCATCTATCGCCAGTTCGCCCTGACGATCGCGCTCTCGATGCTGTTCTCGGCGTTCTTCGCGCTCTCCTGGACGCCCTCGCTCTGCGCCACGCTCCTGCGGGCCGAGCACATGAAGGCCAACATCATCTTCAGGGCGTTCAACAGGGCCTTCGAGGGGACACGCGCCGCCTATGTCCGGCGAGTGTTCCAGTCCGTTACCCACCTGCCGCGCTGGCTGCTCGGCTATGCGCTCGTGCTGGTCCTGGGTGTGTTCCTGTTCATCCGGCTGCCGGGCAGCTTCGTGCCCGAGGAGGACCAGAGCGACGTCTTTGCCAGCGTGGAGCTGCCGGCAGGCGCGACCCTGCAACGCACCCTGCAGGTGCTGCAACAGGTCTATCACGTCATCATCAAGAACCCCGCGGCGCACGACGTGTTCCAGGTAGCCGGCTCCGGCTTCGGCGGCAACTCGGAGAACACCGGGCGCGCCTACGTCCACCTCATCCCCTGGGACCAGCGCAGCCAGACCGCGGACCAGTTCGTCGCGTGGGCCAACAACGCCCTGCAGAGCAAGATCCACAACGCGCAGGTCGTCATGACCAACCGGCCGGCGATCCGTGGTCTCGGCCAGTTCAGCGGCTTCGATTTCTACCTCGAGGATCGTGGCGGCTTCGGACGAGAGGCGCTGACGCAGGCTCAGGATACCTTGCTCGCGCGTGCCGCCAATGATCCCATCCTCTCGGAGGTGCGCATCAACGGTTTGGCGCCGCAGCCGCAGCTCCTCCTCACCGTCGACCGTACGCAGGCGCAGTCGATGGGAGTCTCCGTCAGCGATGCCTACACCGCCCTGCAGCTGATGCTGGCACCGGTGTTTGCGAACGACTTCATCTACGACGGCCGTGTGCTGCAGGTGCTGCTGCAGGCCGATGCCCGCTACCGCATGGGACCCGACGCCCTGCAGCACTACTACCTGGCCGGCAGCAACAACACCATGGTCCCGCTGTCGAATTTCGTGCATGCGCAGTGGGTCCTCGCGACCCCCTCCCTGACGCGGTACGACGGCTATCCGGCGGTGGAGATCGTGGGATCTGCCCAACCCGGCTACAGCTCCGGTCAGGCCATGACCGAGATGGAGCGGTTGGTCAGCAAGTACCTGCCGCACGGATTCGGGTACGACTGGGCCGGCCAGTCCCTGCAGGAGCTCGTCTCGGCGGCCCAGGCGCCGGCGCTCTTCACCCTTTCGATCCTGGTCGTATACCTCGCGCTCGCCGCTCTCTACGAGAGCTGGAGCATCCCCGCCTCGGTGCTGTTCGCGGTCCCAGTGGGCCTCATCGGCAGCACGCTGGCGACACTCGCCCGCGGGCTACCCAACGATGTCTACTTCAAGGTGGGCCTGATCACCATCATCGGCCTCACCGCAAAGAATGCCATCCTCATCGTCGAATTCGCGGTGACCGAGCAGCGCAACGGCCGGAGCCTCCATAACGCCGTGCTGGAAGCCGCGCGACTGCGCTTCCGGCCGATCATCATGACTTCGTTCGCATTCATCCTCGGCGTCTTCCCGATGGTCGTCTCGACAGGTGCCGGCGCCAACGGCAGGCATGACATCGGCACATGCGTGGTGGGCGGCATGTTTACCGCAGCCGTGCTCGGGGTTCTCCTGATCCCCGTATGTTATGTCGGGGTGCGCCGCCTCCTGGGCGATGTGCTGGACGAGCCCGGTCGCAGCGAGATCAGTCCCGCTCCTGCGGAGAATCCTTGATTGGCGTAACCGCTCACTGACTTGCTTTCGCACGACGCAAGCGGGTGAGCCATTTCCAGATGGCGTAGGCTGGAAGGCCGACCGCAATGGTGAGCAGCGTGATCCCGGTATCCCAGGGGTCGGTCACGAGCGCATTGCCCATCAGGCCGAGCGAGGCGAGCAGGAACAGCGCCGGCAGCACCGGGTAACCCCAGACCCGGTACGGCCGCGGCATGTCGGGCCGCTTGCGCCGCAGAACGTACACCGCAGCGACGGTGAGCGCATAGAAAGGCCACTCGCCGAGAATGAACCGGTCGGCGAGCTGGGCGAAGTCATTCTGCAGCACGTACACGCATCCCAGGCCCACCGAGAGTCCGATCGCGATCGAGGGACTCCTGAATCGGGGCGAGACCCGGGCTACGGGCCGGAAGAAGAGCCCGCGGTCCGCCATGCCGTAAATGATCCTGGGATCGGTCATCATCGAGCCGTTCAGCCCGCTGAAGGTGGACACCAGCACGAGACCTGCGACCAGAGCCGCGCCGGCGCTGCCGATGGCGGGGATGCGCGCCGCGGCAGCCGCCGCGACGAGCGGCGAGTGAGCCATCTCCACCCCTGACAGCGCGTGCCAGAAGCCGAGGTTGAGCACAACATACACGAGCACGACGCATGCGGTGCCGAGGACCAGCCCGATGGGCAGATTGGTTTGCGGCCGCGAGATCTCCCCGCCCACCGAGGTGAGATTCGACCAGCCGTCATAGGTCCAGAGGACCGGGATCAGCGCGGTTGCGATCAGCGACAGGTTGGCGGAGTGTGCGGCGGGTGCCGGCAGCGGCGCGGCCGCCGGCGTGCGCACGACGGTGAACGCCAGCAGCCCCAACACGATGACCGCGACGAATTTCGCTGCGGTCGTGACGTTCATGACAGCCGAGGCCCGCCGCAGGCCGATGTAGTTGATGATACCCATCAGCGCGATCGTGAGCGCCGCGACGTAGTGCACCCCCGCCGCCGAGATCGGCAGGAAGTACCCCAGGTATTCCGCAAAGATGGTCGAGGTGGCCCCGAGGGCTGCCGGCGTTATCACCATGAGGCATGCCCAACCATAGAGAAACGCGGGCACCGGCCCGAAGCCCTCGAGCAGGTAGGCGAACAGGCCTCCCGACCGGGGAAACGCGGCACCGAGCTCGGCCACCGACAGCGCACCGCACAGGCTGATGAGACCGCCGAGCAGCCAGCACAGCATCGCCGGCCCCGCCGCATGCAGTTGCCCCGCCACCGTGGCCGGCACACGGAAGATGCCGCTGCCGATCGTCGTGCCAACGACCACCGCGGTGGCCCCCCAGGGGCCCAGCGAGCGCGGCATGCGCTCTCCCCAGCGGTCGGCGGGAGGATTCTCGGTGGTCTTGTCGATGGGCGCGCGCCTGCGGCTTGCCAGTGAGGCCGCATTATAGTGAGGCAGCGGAACCTTAAAGACCTTTCAGGGAAGCCCCGCCCACGCCGGCGTATACTGACCGCGCCGGCTGCAGGCGGGATACATGAAGGTTCTGATCGTCGAAGACCAGCTGCGACTCGCGCAGCTCCTCAAACAGGGGCTTACGGAGCGCTCTTACACGGTCGCCTGCGCCCGCACCTGCCGCGAAGCGCGCGATGCCCTGTGCGAGACCGCATACGACCTCATCATCCTCGATCTCGGGTTGCCGGACGGCGACGGCTTCGACCTGCTGCGTGAGTGGCGCAAGAGCGGCTTCAAGGAGCCGGTGCTGATCCTCAGCGCGCGCGATGCCGTGCAGGACCGGGTCAAGGGCCTCGACCTCGGGGCCGACGATTATCTTTCCAAGCCCTTCAGCTTCGAGGAGCTGCTCGCGCGCGTGCGCTCGCAGCTTCGCCGCCAGTCCGAGGTCAAGGAGACCGTGCTCGAGTACCGCGGCATCAAGCTCGACCTCCTGAGCCACACGGCGCATCTCAACGGTCAGCCGGTGGAGCTCACGCGGCGGGAGTTCGCGCTGCTCGAGATCTTCATGCAGAACCCCGGGCGCATCCTGACGCGCACGCTGATCTCGGAAAAGATCTGGGCGTCGCACTACGACGTCGATACCAACCTCCTCGATGTCTACATGAGCCGGCTGCGCGCCAAGCTGGAGAAGAACCAGGACCAGGAGAAGCCGCTCTTCAAGACCGTGCGCGGCGTCGGCTATCAGCTCTTATGATGCGGTCGATCAGCACGCGGCTTGCGGCCTGGTATGCGCTTGCGGCAACGGTGACCCTGGCGTGTCTGTTCGTCGTCGGCTACCAGCTCCTCGAGAGCTACCTCATCCATGGCCTGGACCTGCTCAACACCTCGGAGTTCGAGCAGCTCCGGGCGCGGCTGGGCCCTGACTACCGGACACTCAGCCTCGACGTCGTCAACCAGCGCATTCGCACTACGACGGAATACGCGTCGGTCCTCTTCTATTTCGACGTGAACATCCCGAATCGGGGCACGGTGTTCTATTCGTCCAACCTTCACGGCCGCGCGATTCCCGATGTCCCGAAGAAGCATCGGTATGACGCGTCGATTCCCGGCATAGGACCCCTCCGCGTCGCGGAATTCATCCTGCCGCCGTTCGACGTCACGATCGCGACCTCCTCCGCCCAGGTGCTGAAGGTGATGGACGGGTACGTGGAGGTCTGTGCAGGCTTGCTCTGCGCCATGCTCGCCGTCAGCATCGTCATCGGCTTCGGCCTGAGCCGGCTGGCGCTGCGGCCCGTGCGCCTCATCCGCGAGACCGCCAACCGCATACGCTCCGACAATCTCAGCGAGCGTATCCCGGTGTCGGGTGTCCGGGACGAGATCTCCGAGCTGGCGCGGCTCCTCAATCAGATGTTCGATCGCCTGGAATCCTCGTTCAAGCAGGTCCGCCGCTTCGCGGCCGAGGCATCGCATGAGCTGAAGACTCCGCTGTCCCTCATCCGCCTGCAGGCCGAGAAGCTCCTCGTCACCGGCAACCTCTCACCCGCCCATGAGGAAGCCCTGCAGATGCAGCTCGAGGAGCTTGCGCGCCTCAACACGATCATCGAGGAGCTGCTGTTCCTCTCGCGCGCCGAGGCGCGCGCCATAACGTTGCAGCTCAAGCCGCAGGACCCCACCCGCTTCCTCCACGCCTTTGCACAGGATGCACGCGTGCTTGCGGAGCATCACGGACGCGGCTTCGTCCTGGCGCGCGAGGGTGAAGGTCTCGTCGCCTTCGAGGCGCAGCGCATCCGTCAGGTGCTGCTCAACCTGCTCGCCAATGCCGTCGATGCCTCTCCTCGGGATGGCATGATCACCCTGCACTCGACGTTCGGGGCCGGAGTATGGCGGGTCAGCGTGGAGGATCAGGGAGCCGGCGTTCCGCCCAGTGAGCGGGAACGGATCTTCGAGCGCTTCGTACGCCTGGGCGACCGCAGCAGCGATGAGCGTGGCAGTGGCCTCGGCCTCGCGATCTGCCGCAGCATCATCGAGCTGCATCATGGGCAGATCTGGGCGGAAGCCGGCACGGGCGGGCAAGGGCTGAGAGTGCTGTTCGAGATCCCGGCGACGCAGCTGCCGCCGCGCGAGGCCCTCGGTTCGCCGGCCGGTGCGGAAGAGCCGGCCACGAGCGACATGAGCTGAGCGCAGCGGCCGCAAAAGCGCCGCGCACGACTTTCAGCCCTCAATGAAGCCGGGCGAACGCCAGTAGGGTCAGCGTCACCACGATCGCACCGCCGATGCGGATCGCGATCTGCGCGAAGGGCATGAGCTGCATGCGCTCGGCGGCGGTCAGGATCGCCACACCCCCCGTGCCGCCTTGGCCGGCGTGCGTAGCATTCACGATCGCTGCCTCGATCGGGTACAGGTTCACCTTACGTCCGACCCAGAATCCCACAACGATCAGCGTCACCACCGTGGCCGCGATAGTGATCAGATCCGCCGGCGCCAGGGCCGCGATCAGTTTGTCCCAGGGCGTCATCGCCACGCCGACCATGAAAAGCAGCGGATACGTCCCCACCTTGGCGAAAAACTGAAACACGACGTCCGCGCCGAGCTCGAGCCGGCGCGTCACCGACCAGCCGAGCTTCATTGCGACCGCCAGCGCCAGCATCACCACAGGAGCGGGCCACTTCCATAGGACGAAGGTCAGCTCGCCGACCAGGTACAGGGTCACCGCGGTCACGGCGCCGGCGGCGATGGTCATGACATCCACCTGTGGCGGCGGCGCGCCTTTCTTCAGGAATTCGTCCGTGTGCTCGCCGGGCTGAAGCCGTCCGTCGCCCGACCACTCCGGGTGGCGCTTGCCCAGCCAGTTGAGCGCGCCGGCAATCAGCACCGAGAAAAAGCTGCCGATCATCACCGGCGGCAGCACCTGCGCAAACTGGCCTCCGAACCCCTGGTGCAGCACACCCGCGTAACCCAGCGACAGCGGCACTGCTCCATCGCCCACACCCCCGGCCATTACGGGCAGCACCACGTAGAACACGGCGTGCTTCAACCCCAGGCCCAGCACTGCACCGACCAGTGTCCCGACGATCAGCGCTGCCACCGTGCCCGCCGCGAGCGGCGCGACGATCTTCACGAATCCCCGGATCAGCACCGTCCGGTCCATCGCGAAGACGCTGCCGACGATGATCGCGGCGATGTACAGGAAGAGATAGTTCGAATCCTTCGTGAAGCGCGTCACCGCGCTCACCAGATCCGTCGGCAGCACATGGTAATACGTCAGTGCCGAGGGCAGGAACGTCGCCACGATCACCGCGCCGCCCACCGTGCGCAGTCCCGGTATCCGATGCCCGATCTCCGCACAGAGGAACGAGAGCAGCACCGTCAGGCCGATCATCATCGGCAGGTCGGCGGCCACCGCGCCGCGGCTCACGAAGTACCACAGCACGCCCGCGAGAACGACGCCGATCGGGACCGGTACGGCCCCGATGCGCCAGTCCATCAGCCCCTGCCACGTCCGCGCCCAGCGCGGAAGAGCGGCCGGGCGATCGGGGTTGTCATTGTCCGTGCTCATCTCACGGACGGACCGCTCGCCCGGTGGCGAGGAGCCGGCTGTCGTCGCAGGATTCGCCAATGGGTCGCCCTCGCATCGCCTCATCAGAAGGAGACGGCTACATTACCGTAGATCAGCCGCCCGATGGGAGAGTACGTGGCGATATCGGCGTTGGTGTACTGATTGGCGAAGGCGCGCGGGGCGAGCGGCGGCATCCTGTTGGCGATATTGTTGACGCCGAGCGCCAACGTCAGCTTGGTGTTGCTGTCAGAGCTGCCGAAATGGAAGTCGTAAGCCCCGCGCAGGTCCCAGACGCTGTAGCTGGAGACCGGAATGGGCGCGGACGTACCGTTCTGACCGGTGTCCTCGACGGAGGAGATGTAGGTGTTCGCCAGCAGGATGTCCAGGCTGTGGAACGCCCAATCGACCGAAGAGTAGAACCGGTACTTCGGCAGGGTGCCGCCGAACACGCCGTTGTTGTTGGCGTTCCCGGCATACTGAATGAGCTTGTCGCCCGGGATGTCCTGGAACTTGAAGGAGTCGAAAACCATTCCGTTCGACGATAGCGTCCACGTGCCCGCGCTCTGCCACGGCAGGATGTAGGTCACGCCAAGGGTCCAGGAGCGCTCCTGCAGCACCGCGAGGTTGGTGAAGCGGTCCAGCAGATACAGCTGCGACGGAGCGGTGGTGTTACCTTTGCCGGTCACCGGATCCGTCAGGAACGCCTTCAGCGAGCCCGGCGCCGCGAATGGATCGGTACCGCCGAAGTTCGGAAAGTTGTCGATCGACAGATTGTTGAAGAACGGCGAAGCCGATCCGAGATTGTTCACCGAATTGAGGATGTTGTTGAAGCCGATGCCGCCGGCAAAGCCGTAGAGATTGATGGAGGAGAAATCCGCATCCACCACCAGCCCGTCGACCGCCTTCGGCCGGAACGTGAGGCCGATCGAGCGGGAGACGGAGACCGTCGGCTTCAGGTTCGGATCGTTGCCGTCCTCCGCATTGAAGCTGTTCATGTTGGTCAATGTCGGAAACACGCCCGTGATGATGGTGCCGGCCGCCTGCCGGGTGTCATACGGGCCGTAGGCCTGGTAAAGCGGCGGCGCACTGAAGGACTTGGCGTACGTGCCGCGGAACACGAGCTGGTCGTCGAAGGGCGCCCAGCGGAAGCCGAACTTCGGGTCGGTGGCGCTGCCCGCATCGCTGTAATGCTCGAAGCGCGCCGCGGCGACCAGCTCGAATTGATGCAGCGCCGGCAGGTGCATCCGGCCGGAAGTGATCGGCACGCGGGTTTCGGCGTAAACCGCGCTGTCGTCACGCCCATGCGTGAACGGGTCGGAATAGACGCCGTTGGCCCAGTTCTGGTCGTTGCCGGTGGTGAGACCCGTCACGGGATCGGTGTTACGCCCGTTGGGGTCGGTGTGGCCTGCGATCTGCTCGCGCCGCCAGCTCACGCCGGCCGCCAGGCTCACCCGCCCCGCCGGCAGGCTGAAGAGCGACCCGACGGCATGCGCGTCCCAGGTGTACAGCTTGCTGTCTCCGTGGAGGATCTCTGTCCCGAAGATGTTTGCCAGCTGGGCGGCAGCGAGGCCGCTGACCGCGAAAGGATTCACGGCCGGCTGCAGGACGAGCGCATTGTTGATGGAGTAGCCGCCATGGACCTGGCTGTACGCCCCGCCTGCCACCGGATTGCCGTTGCCGTCGTAGCCGCCGGCGATCGCCGGCGGCAGATTCGGCTTGTAGATGAGATTCGTGTCGTCTTCGGTCAGCTTGCTCTCGCCGTAATCCACGGTGCTCTGCCACGTCCAGCCTGCCCACAGCCTGCCTTTCAGGCCCGCGGTGAGGCGATACGCTTCCGTGGTGTCATATACGCCCTTGGGAAGCGCCGAGTCGGCGAAGCTGACTCCGGTCGCATTGGTCGCCAGAGGATCATAGGGCGAGCCTGCGGGCACCGTGAGTCCGGTCACCGCCGAGAACGGCTGGCCCGCCGATGCCCAGGCGGTCGAGCTCACCTTGTTGCGCGACACCATGACGTCGCCGAATGCCTTCACATTGCCGTCGAAGAAACTCTTCGAGTTGATGTTGGCAACGAAAGCGTCATTCTCCTGCTGCTGCAGCAGCATGGCGTATGGCGCGTAGTTGAAACCATTCGACAACGCTGCGGAGGTAGTCGGGTCGTAGACGCGCGCGGCGGCGAGCTGCGCATAGCTTGCGGCCGTGGCGGAGGTGCCGGTCGGCACATTGGGCGTGGCAAGGCCGGGGGCCAGGACGTAGCCGCCCGCGCCGACGACCCCAGGCAGGTCGGTCCCCGGCGTTACGCCGAGCTTCGGACTGGCGAAGGACCGCTGGTATTGCCAGAGCGGCGAGGTCTTCGAGTAGCTGGCCGTGGCCGTGATGTTCACCGGTCCGACATCGGCGCCGCCCGTGGCGAAATACGAGCGCTCGCTGTAATCGCCATCGGCGGCGCCATAGTGGCCGCCGAAGGTCAGGCCGTGATAGTCGTGCTTCAGGATGAAGTTGACGACGCCGCCAATGGCATCGGAGCCATAGAGAGAGGATGCGCCATCGGTGAGTACGTCGACACGCTCGAGTGCCGCCGCGGGAATCTGACTCACGTCCACGAAGTCTTTGCTGCCGTTCAAGCCTGCGACGGCATCGGTCGCGACGCGCTCACCGTCCACGAGCACGAGTGTCGGCAGATTGCGGAGCTGGATCTGTGAGCCGCCGGCGGTGAACTGGTTGTGGCTCTGCGCGTTGCTGGTACCGGCGTTGCTGCGGCCTGCAAAGGCGGGAATGGCTTTGCGCAGCATGTCGAGCGCATTGGTCGTGACACCCGTGTCCTGCAGCTGCGCGGCGTCGAGAGTGGTGACCGGCACTGCCGCCGCATCGGGATTGGTGGGGATCAGCGTGCCGGTGACGACCACCTCCTGCAACGGCCGACTGGATGCCTGCTCCGCGGTCTGAGCGCCTGCCTGTGTGGCGCAAATGAAACCAAGGCCGGACAGGAGAACCGCTTCAGTGCCGGGAAGCCGGCGGGACGGACCCTTCATGAAAACCCCCTCACTTGGATCTGAGGAGGACGCTACGCCGTGAAGCTTAATGATTGCTGAAATGATCCTGACGTGTCTTTCAGCTTACGAGGGGTGCCCGCTAGTATTTTTTGAGCAACGACTCGACATCGGTGCGCTCGGCCTCGATCGCCTGGAAAAGCGGTACATGCTTCCAGCCGGGCCCGCCGTTGACGATGGCCGCAAAGGCGATCCAGCCGCCGTTGCGCTTGCGCAGATAGCCGGCAATCCCGCACACGGAGCGGGGATTGTCCAATGTACCCGTCTTCAGCGCCACGCGATCGAGCCAGGCCGCGCCGCCCTGGCGCAGAAAGACGAACGGAGCGTCGCGCGGCACCACCAGCCCGCCGTAGAACGCCGGGAAACGGCGCGCATCGTGATATTGGTAGGCCAGCAGGCGCACCAGGTCTTCGGCGGACAAGCGGTTGTCGGTGGTGAGGCCGCTGCCACTGTAGATCGGCGGCGCGACGAGGGGGCCCGGGCGGTACCGCGCGTCCACGCGCCGCACGAAGTCCGACAGCAGCCGGCCCGCCGATGCCAGCGCCTGTGGCGGGTGATCATCGACGCTCGCTGCCATGTCCATGGTGAGCACGTCGGCGATGTAGTTGTTGGAAAACCGGAGCATGCGGCCGAGCTGCTCGCGCAGGCTCAGTCCTTCGACATCACCCACCCCGTAGCTGCCGGCCGGAGGCTGGCTGGCGCGCACGACGACGGGCCCCGCCACCTGGACGCCGATCTCGTTCAGCGTCTCTTTGAGGAGCAGGCCCACGCCGAGCGACGGGTTCGACATGGAGCGATACACGGTCTGGTCGTCGCCCAGCGGTACGTCGCCTCCGACCTGCAGCATATCCGCACCGGCCGGGGTCGTGCGCCGCTCCACCCAGAATGTCTGCCTGCGGCCTCGCTGCACCGTGCGGATGACTCCCTGCACGGCGATGGGCAGCTGCGTGACCCCACAGCCGCGCACGAGTGCCGCCGCACCCGGCGCGGTCGGTCGCACGATCATGCACCAGTTGCCGAAATCGACACCGACGGCGGCGAGCGGCGCGTTGTATGCCGAATCGCTGCTCTCGAGCGCATGACAGCGGTCCTGGGTCTCGCAGGTGACGACGCCGAAAGGCGCCGGATCGACGAAAAGATCGCCGCTGACGACATGCACGCCCGCGCCGCGCACCTGCGCGGCCAACTGCCAGAGCGACTGATCGTCGAGTGAAGGATCACCCGCGCCCTGCAGTATGAGGTCGCCCGTCACCCGCCCGCGGACGATGGGGGCGTTGGCGAGCAGATGAGTATCGAACATCTTGTCGGCCGGCCAGGTCTGCAGTGCGAGCGCCGCAGTGGTGAGCTTGGTGAGCGAGGCCGGCGTGAGGCGGCTCGTGGAATTGAGCTGCTCGATGACATCGTTGCCGTCATCGAGATCGATGGCGGCGGCCGACACGAGCGCGCCGCGCTGCTCGAGCGCATGCAGCGCGCGCCACTGCTGCGCGTGGGCCGGAAGAGCAGCGAGGGCCGCGGCGGCAAAGAGGAACAGGGAGAATATGCCGGAGCGGGAAGGCGATGAGCGGTGCAGCATCAGGCGGCGAATTATGTCATCCCCGCCCGGCTCATGTCCGCGAAGAAGTCACGGTAATGTGAAGTGGAACGCCGCTCCGCGATCCGGCTCGCCCTCGGCCCAGATGCTGCCGCCGTGACGCTCGACGATGCGCCGTGCGATCGACAGGCCGATTCCGGTGCCCTCGAAGTCCTTCGCGGCGTGCAGGCGCTGAAAGATGCCGAACAGCCGCTCGGCGCGACCCGGATCGAAGCCCGCACCGTTGTCTCGAATCGAATACAGCTTCTGCCCGGCGAGCTGCTCACCGCCGATCTCGATGAGGGCGCGCTCGCGGCGGCGCGTGAATTTGAGCGCGTTGGCCACCAGGTTCACCCACACCTGGCGCAGCAGCGACGGATCGGCCTGAGCCGCGGGAAGCGCGCCGATTTTGATGTCGAGGGGACGTGACGGCTCCGCGCCGTGCAGCTCGCTGACGACCTCCTGCACGAGACCCCGCATATCGACGGATCGCTTGTGCAAAGGCTCGCGGCCGAGGCGCGCAAGGCGCAACAGGTCATCGATGAGCTCACTCATGCGCGACGCCTGGGCCGAGATCGCCTCGATGTGCTGGCGCGCGTCCGACGGAGCAGTGTCGCCGAAATTCTCCTGGACGAGGCGTACCAGGCCGTCGATCGTGCGAACCGGCGCGCGCAGGTCGTGCGACACGGAATAGCTGAACGCTTCGAGCTCACGGTTCGCCACCTGCAGCTCTCGGTTGGCCGTCTCGAGCTCCACGGTTCGCAGCGACAGCCGCTCGAGCAGAGCCGCGTTCTCCCGGCGCAGCCGCAGCATGGCCTGGGTGCGCGCCAGCACGCGCAGGATCACGCGCAGATCGAAGGGCTTGAGGATGTAGTCGATCGCGCCCGCCTTCATCGCCTCCACGGCGGTCGCGATGCTGCCGTGCCCCGTCATGACGATGCCCGCCAGCCCCGGATCGATCTCCCTGGCGGCGTTGAGGAAGGCGATCCCGTCCATGACCGGCATGGTGAGATCCGTCAGCACGATATCGAAGGAGCCGGCGCGCAGCGCGTCCAGCGCCGCCCCGGTGTCGGTGAATCCCTCGACCGAGTAGCCCTCGTCTCCGAGCGTGCGGCACAGCGCCTCGACCTGCGCCGCCTCGTCATCGACGACCAGAAGCCGGTTGATTGCCTCGCTCTCCACCCGTCCCGTCCTCCGTCGTCCGAGAATACCCCGGAAGCCATGCGGCCTCACCCGGCGCCAGACATATTGAGCCGGTAAACGGCGCGCCCGGAGAAGATTCCGAACGCGCCACGCAATAGTAAGGCATTGAATTACAAAAAGTTCGCTCGAGGCGCTACTTGCGTCCGTACCCGCGCGGAGCAATGATCGGGCGCAGAGACGAGCCTCGTCTCGAATGGCGACCGGGCCCGAGCTACTCGGAGAAAAACGCCCGCCGGCGCTCGAGGGGTCTCGAAATGCCCGCTGACAGTGCTTCCCCGCTGGATGACAGCTTCGCTGCCATTGCCGCCCTATATGATGCGGCGCTCGACGATCGGCTCTGGCCGGACGCATTACGCAAACTGACGGAGGTCACGGGCAGCCAGGCGTCGAGCTTCTGGGTTCTCGTGCGCAGCAATCCGTCCCTGTTGCACCCTACCTTCATCACCATCAATTTCGACCGCAAGGCGGTCGACGAATACCTTGGAGGAATGGCGCCGCTGGACCCGACCGTGCGCTATCTCGTTGCGCACCCGCGGGAATCGATCGTGCACGACGGGATGCTGGGCAGTGGCCGCGATGAGGAGACTCGCCGCTATCTCGACTGGCACGAGCGCAGTGTCGAGACCCGATTCCGCCTGGTGGGACAGTGCACTCTTGCAGAGGGACTGCAGGCCGGCGTGGCCCTCCACCGCGCTCGCGAGTCCGGCCGCTATGAGATTGCTGACATCGAGCGCTTCAGGCTCCTGCATCAGCACCTGAGAAGGGCGCTGACGGTGGGCGCCAGAGTCGGGTCGCTGACAGGCCTGCAGCGTGTCGGGGAAGAGCTCCTCGACCGCAGCAGCGCGGCGATTTTCCTGCTCGACCGCGCGGGACGCGTGGTCTTCATGAATCGCGCGGCCGAGGCGCTGAAGGCACGCGAGGATGGCCTGCAGATAGCAACCGATGGCCTCCATCTGCCCGTGACTCTCGAAGACGAGCAGCTTCAGTTGCTGATCCGCCAGGCGCTCGCGTCCTCGCAGCACCCGACGGGGTCCCCGGGTGGAGTGATGCGTGCGTCGCGACCGTCAGGCAAGCGGCCCTTCGGCGTTTCGGTGACCACCCTGGCCCGCGTGCCGGCGGCACTTACACTGTTCCGGCCGCTGGTATGCGTGCTGATCAGCGACCCGGAACGGCGGCTCTGCCCTTCCGTGCAGCATCTGGGGACACTGTTCAACATGACCGAAGCCGAGGCGCGGCTTGCCGTGTGCCTCGCCGACGGCGAGCCGCTACGAGGCGCCGCAGAGCAGCTGGGCGTCACTTACGGGACGGCGCGCAGCCGTCTCACCCAGCTCTTCGAAAAGACGAGCACACGCAGCCAGAGCGAGCTCATGCGCCTGCTGCTGACGGTACTCTCCTGCCAGTGATCCGCACCGCGCCTAGCATTTGCTAGTTGTCCCGGTGAGCCGCCACGGAGTGAAGTTGTGCCCGAAGTCCCCGAACTCCGCGGCCACCTTCCTCACACGAGAATCATGATATGGCGCTGGCTCCCACCGAGATTGCAGGCCCGTTCACCAAGTTGGACAAGCAGAGCGTGATCGGCACACTGAAAGCGACCGGAACACGCGACCCCGACGTCCTGCATGCCCAGAAGCAGAAGCTGCTCGCACCGAGCAAGAACCTGAAGATGGCCTCCTACCTCATGATGGGTTGCGGGCTGCTGCTCACGATAACCATCGTGGCGGCATTCGCGGGGATCCCCTTCGCGCTGTTCGGCGTCTGGGTATGGCGCTTTACCTCGAAGAACATCGCGACAGTGGAGGCTGCTTACAGCGAGTACCTCGCCTCCGCCCCCGCCTAGCGATTACGGGTCCGGCGCTGCGACCGCCAAAATCGCTCCCCGCGATTTTGTCGAACTCCCGATCACGGGAAATATTGAGAAATGGCGCGCCCGGAGAGATTCGAACTCCCGACCTCATGGTTCGTAGCCATGCGCTCTATCCAACTGAGCTACGGGCGCGCCGCGAGATACCGGGCGCTAAGGTTTTGAAGGGCCATGGGAAATGGCCCCCCCTACGCCGGGCCGCGCATCCTAGCATGCTTGCGCGCCAGGCGTCGAGAACGACAGCTTGAGCGCAGCCGGTGGACCATTGCGGCCGTGCAGGCGATTGGCTAGGGTGGCGGTCTGGCAGCCCTTCAAGAAGCAACTCCAGCGGGGTAGCGGCCAATGGTGAGAGCGTTCATCCTCGGTGTGATCGTGGCGATCCTTGCGGCCGCGGGCTGCATTTACCTACTGCTGGCGAAGGGCGTGGTTTCGGCGAGCGCCGATTCCGGGCCCCTGCCTCTCGAGAGCTGGGCGACGCGCCTCTCGCTGCACGCCACACTGGCGAAAGAGGCGCCCCAGACACCGAATCCCGTGCCGCTGAACGACGCCAATCTCATCGCGGGAATCCAACTCTACGGCCAGCACTGCGCGATCTGTCATGGCACCGCGGCCGGAGATGCATCGACGAGCCCCGTGGCCAAGGGTGAGTACCCGAAGCCGCCGCAACTCGCTACCGACGGCGTGGAGGACGACCCTGAGGGCGTCACCTATTGGAAACTCGCTCACGGCATTCGCTGGACGGGCATGCCGTCCTGGAAGGCGACACTCTCGGATCAGCAGATGTGGACGCTCGCCCTCTTCCTGAAGCACATGGACAAGCTCTCGCCGGCCGCCCAGCAGGCATGGCAGGCGGTCAAGAACTGATGTCGTCCCAACTCTTCTGAGTCGCCTGATCCGTCTGAGCCTGTAAGGCGCCTCGACGCCAGGCGTTCCGCTCAGTCCTCGAGCAGACTGCGCAGCATCCACGCTGTCTTCTCGTGGATGTCGAGCCGCTGAGTGAGCAGGTCGGCGGTGGGTTGGTCATCGGCCCTGGCGGCCAGCGGGAACACCTCGCGCGCGGTGCGGGCAACCGTCTCGTGTCCCTGGTGCAGGATCTTGATCATCTCCAGCGCCTTCGGCGGGCTCGCCGGCGCATCCGCAATCGAGGTGATCGAGGCGAACTGCGCATAGCTGCCCGGCGCCCAGTGGCCGAGCGCGCGGATCCGCTCCGCGATCGGGTCGACGGCATTCCACAGCTCCGTGTACTGCTCCATGAACATCTGGTGCAGCGTGTTGAACATCGGTCCGGTGACGTTCCAGTGGAAGTTGTGCGTGGTGAGATACAGCGTGTAGGTATCCGCCATCAACCGCGACAGTCCCTCGGCGATCGCGGCGCGATCCTCCGCGCCGATGCCGATATTGACGGGTTGTGCGCCCGGTATTGGGGTCGGTCTGGCCATGCTTGCAACTCCTGGTTGTTCCGAAAGCTCTCGGTCGATGCAGGGCAGCTTATGGCGGCCTGCCGCCCCCGGCCAATCGGCTGTTGCTATGGCCCCGATAGACGGCTCGCCGCGCCGACGCTCATTGACGCCGATCTGCTCTGGCCGGGCGGCGGCAAACTGTATCTGTCACCGCCTCCGGGCATCAGTTATTCTGCTTGCCAGCTTGCCCTCGGAGTGAGTGCCATGAGCTATCGAGCCATCAACCTGCAGCAGAAATTCGAGCTGTTCGCCGACAAGTGGCAGCCCAAGGTCGTCGCGGAGATGAACGACTACCAGTTCAAGGTGGTGCGGATCGACGGTGACTTCATCTGGCACGACCATGAAGATACCGACGAGACTTTCATCGTCCTCGAGGGAACGTTGCGAATCGACTTCGAGGACGGCGCAGTGCGCCTCACGGCGGGCGAAATGTTCGTCGTGCCGAAGGGGGCCAGACACAAGCCCTGCGCCGAAGGAGAGGTGAAGTTGCTGTTGATAGAGCCACGGGGCGTCGCCAACACGGGCGGCGACGGTGGGGAGCGCACGGCACCCAATGACGTCTGGATCTGAAGGCGCAACCTTGCCCGAGCGGCGTTCCGGCCCGTATACCATCTCCGACGATCCCGCGCGCCTCGATCTGCAGGCAATGCACGCCTATCTGACTCGCTCATACTGGTCGGCCGGCATTCCCTTCGCCCTCGTGGAGCGTGCGGTCCGCAGCTCGCTCTGCATCGGGGCCTACGATGCGACCGGTGCGCAGGTCGGCCTGATCCGCGTCATCTCGGACTATGCGACGTTCTGCTACGTCTGTGACGTCTATGTGCTGGAGGACCACCGCGGGCAGGGCCTGTCGAAGGCCATGCTCGGGATGGTCATGGATCACCCGATGCTGCAAGGCTTGCGCCGCTGGAGTCTCGTGACCGCCGATGCGCACGGTCTCTATCGTCAGTTCGGCTTCAAGCCCGTCGCGCAGCCCGAGCGGCACATGGAGCGGCTGGAGCCCGACATCTACCGGTCG
>Ga0134126_10000852_pt1 | contig 38632 bp, 36 predicted proteins | sample KB31752_FD_96881 | JGI IMG/M metagenome (GOLD analysis project Ga0134126, IMG submission 96881) | Terrestrial soil microbial communities with excess Nitrogen fertilizer from Kellogg Biological Station, Michigan, USA - KB3-175-2 | ecosystem: Environmental > Terrestrial > Soil > Unclassified ...
CCGCGCTGCGCGGTCAAGGCGGCTTCCAGACTCTCCCGGTCGTCAAAGTCCAGCGGCGCATCCACCCGCGGCGGCAGATAGGGCTGACCCAGGTAGACCTGCTTCAGGAGGGCGCCCAGCAGTTCCGCATCCGACGCCTCGGCATCCGGCAAGGCTTCCCAGAAGTACTCGCGCCGGTCCACCACGCGGCCGTGGCGCAGGTGGAACACATTGAGCGCCACCCACGCCTGCTCGCGGTACAGTCCCACAATATCGGCGTCCTGGCCGCTGATGGCATGCATCTTCTGCCGTTCCTGGATGTCATCCAGCACGGTCAGAAGATCGCGAAAGCGGGCCGCCTCCTCGAACTTCTCCTCCGCCGCGGCGGCATCGCGCCGCCGCCGCAACTCGCGCGTCAGCTCATGCTGCCGCCCGCTCAGAAACAAGCGCACGTCGCGCACCGCCTGCTCGTATTGTTCGGGCGCCACCAGACCCCGCACGCAGGGACCCAGGCAACGCTGAATGTGGTACTCAAGGCAGGGCCGGGGATGGAAGCGGCTGAGATCCACGTGGCAGGAGGGCACCTTGAAATGGCGGTTGATGAACCGCGCCAGGCGATAGGCAAACCCGGCAGGAAAGTAGGGTCCGAAATACTCCGAGCCGTCATCTTCCAGCCGCCGGGTGACGTGGATACGCGGATAAGGTTCGCGCGTCAACCGGATATAGGGGTAAGTCTTGTCGTCGCGCAGCAGGACGTTGAAGCGCGGCTGGTGCTGCTTGATCAGGGTGTTTTCCAGCGCCAGCGCTTCCGCTTCGGTATCCACCACGATCGTCTCAAAGTCCGCCGCCTCGCGCAGCAGCGAACCCGTCTTGGCGTTCTCGCTCTGCCCGGCCAGAAAGTAGGTCCGTACCCGCGAACGCAGATCCTTGGCCTTGCCGACGTAGATGACGGCGCCTTCGGCATTCTTGAACAGGTACACGCCAGGGAGGGTAGGGAGCTGGCGGGACTTCGTACTCAGGTCCACCCGTAAATTTTACCGCGTTGCGGGGATTTACCTCAGCACGGGGAGGCAATTGCCCACGAAACACTGGCATATTGCTCTTCCTGTAGTTTGGCAAGCCTCGTGCATCGGATTAGGTTGGAGGCTTCCATGCCCACGACCCACAACTTCTCCCAACCCCGTTTGCTGATGATCGGCTCGCTTGCCGCCGCCATGTTGGTGGCGGGCGGCTGCACCACGAAAAAGTACGTTCGCCAGCAAACCGCTCCGTTGATGGAGCACGTCAACCAGCTGGACGCGGAGACGGCCAAGAACACCAACGCCATCCGTGACACCGACCAGCGCACCCAGCAGGGCTTGGCGGCCGTGAACGCCTCCACCGAGAAGGCGCTGGCCTCCGCCCGGCAGGCGCAGGACCAGGCGGGCCAAGTGAACTCCAAGCTGGCCGACACCTCGAACCAGATTCAAGCGCTGGACAAGACGGTGGCCAACCTTGAAGACTACAAGCAGACCAGCCAGTCCACCGTGCACTTCGGCTTTGATAAAGCCGTGCTGACGCCGGAAGCCAAGTCCGAACTGGACAAGGTCGTCGCCGAGTTGCAGCAGGACAATCACGGCATTCTGGAAGTGCAGGGCTACACCGACACCACGGGTCCGGCGGCGTACAACGACAAACTGAGCCAGCGGCGCGCCGATGCGGTGGTGCGGTATCTGGAGGCCAACAACATTGCTCCCCACCGTATATTCCTGATCGGCCTGGGCGAGAGCCAGCCGGTGGCCCCCAACACCACACTATCCGGCCGCAAAGAGAACCGGCGTGTGGACCTGAAGGTATTGACCAACGGCCTCGGCCAGGGCAACAGTTCCAGCGGTCAGTAGACTTCGATCGCAGGCCCGAAGTCCACCGGTCGCCAGTGCTCGGCTGTACCATGGAAGAATGGTACGTATGCTGGGCTTGGCGGCCGGTTTGGCGGTTTGCGGGACGCTGGTTCTATCCGGCCAACGCATCCATCCGCCCGCCCCAGCCGGTCCGCGCGGCGACCTGCAACCGCTGCCCAACCCGCCGGCGCTGAAAAACGTACCTTCGCTAGAGGCTGAAGCATCCACTGTCAAGGCGCCGTCGCCGGATCCTCTGCTGGCGGGCCACGACCTGAGCGTGGGCACTTTTTACTACGATCGCGGCGACTATTCCGGGGCGTTGGGCCGCTTCCACGAAGCCATCTACAACGATCCCAAGCTGGCCGAGGCGTATTGTCGCGCCGGTGACACCGAGCTGAAGCTCAAGCACCTGGCGGCGGCGCGGGCGGAGTGGGGCCGATGTATGCAGGTGGCGGGCGAAGGCAAATGGGCCGCGCGTGCCCGCCAGTCCCTGATGAACCACAAGGAGCGGCCGTAAGCGCATGCAGCGAACCGTAATGCGCGCCCTCCGGCCCTACCTTGGCCGCTACCGTGGCAAGCTGGCCGGCGGGCTGGCCATTCTACTGGTCAACACCGCTGTACTGGTGCTGATCCCCTACATCATTGATCTGGCGATCAACGACCTGGGACAGGGCACCACGGTCGCCAAGCTGCTGAAGTACTGCGTGCTGCTGATGGTCACCGTGGCCGCGCGCGCAGTGCTCAACTACTACCAGCGGCTGATCCTGATCACTGTTTCTCGTCTCATCGAGTTTGACCTGCGCAACGCCCTGCTGGCCAGGATCGAGACCCTGTCGCAAAGCTTTTTCCAGCGCTTCCGTACCGGCGACCTGATGGCACGCTCGGTCAACGACCTGAGCGCGGTGCGCAACATGGTGGGTCCAGGCATCATGTACTCGGCCCAGGCGGTGGTGCTGTTCACCTATGTCATCACCATTCTGTGGCACATGGATCCGGTGCTGACGCTGATCGCCTTCGTACCCGCGCCATTTGTCTCGCTGGCGGTGCAATGGTTCGGCAAGCGCATTCATGAGCGTTTTGAACGCATCCAGAGCATGTTCAGCAGCCTGGCGACGCGGGTGGAAGAGAACCTGAGTGGGCTGCGGCTGGTGCGCGCCTATGCCCGTGAAGGCATCGAGGAGGATAAGTTCGACCAGCTCAATCAGGATTACGTACAGCGCAACCTGCGGCTGGTGGTGCTGTCGGGGGCGTTTGATCCTCTCTTGCAGTTCATGCTGGGCGTGGCCTTTGTGCTGGTGCTGTGGTTCGGCGGGCGGGCGGTACTGGAACACCGCATCACCATCGGCGGTTACGCGGCCTTCAACCTCTACATGGCGCAGATGGCCTTCCCCATGATCGCCCTGGGGTATGTCATCAACCTGGTGCAACGCGGTGCGGCCTCCATGGCTCGCCTCCAGGAAATCCTGGACGAGAAGCCGGAGATTGCCGACGGCCCGGAGACGGACGCCTCGATCACCGATCTGCGCGGCGACATCGAGTTCCGCAACCTGAACTTCGCCTATGGCGAGACCCCGGTGCTGCGCGATTTCAACCTGCGCATACCCGCCGGCAGCACAGTGGCGCTGGTGGGGGCGACCGGCAGCGGCAAAAGCACGCTGGTTTCTCTCATCCCGCGGCTGCTCGATGCCGCGCCCGGCGAGGTGCTGGTGGACGGGCGGCCGATCCGGGAGATCCCCCTGGCGGTGTTGCGCCGCCATATCGGCTGGGTGCCGCAGGAGACGTTCCTGTTCAGCGACACCCTGGGCGCCAACATCGCTTTCGGCCGCCCGGAGGCGGGCGAGGATGAGATTCGCGCCGCCGCCGATATCGCCGGCATCAGCAGCGACGTCGCCGACTTCCCCCAGGGTTACGAAACCCGCGTGGGCGAACGCGGCCTGACCCTCTCCGGAGGCCAGAAGCAGCGCACGGCGCTGGCCCGGGCCTTGCTGCGCCAGCCCCGCATCCTCATCCTCGACGATGCCCTGGCCAGCGTGGACACCATCACCGAGGAGCGCATCCTGGAACAACTGGAGCGTGTGGCCTTCCATACCGGCGGAGCTCGCACCACGCTGCTCATCAGCCATCGCATCTCGACGGTGCGCAACGCCGACTTTATCGCCGTGCTCGACCAGGGTCGAATTGTCGAGCAGGGCACCCACGCCGACTTGATCGGCCAGGGCGGCTTGTACGCCAACCTGTACGAAAAGCAATTGCTGGAGGAAGAACTGGCGCGGGCGGATTGAGCATGGCGCAGGAAGAAGAACAACTCGGCAAAGCGGTCGACAGGCACCTCATCCGGCGCCTGTTGCACTACGTACGTCCGTACCGCGGCACCGTGGTGTTGGCCACCCTGGCGGCGGCGCTGCAATCCTTCACCCAGGTGGTGGGGCCATACCTGAACAAGGTGGTCATCGACCGCTACCTCTTCCCTTCCCCCGAATCCCATAGCCTGCTCAGCGGCTGGCTGCCCAGCGAGCCCTTCCGGGGCGTGGCCATGGTCGGCACGGTCTACCTGGTGGTGCTGGCGGTGGGCTTTGTCCTGGACTTCGCCCAGACCTACGCCATGCGCTGGGTGGGACAGAAGTCCATGTATGACCTGCGGCGCCAGCTCTTCGCCCACCTGCAGCGGCTCTCGATTTCGTTCTTCGACCAAAACCCCGCCGGCCGTCTGGTTACCCGGGTAACCAACGACGTGGAGATGCTCAACGACACCATCTCCACCGCGCTGGTGGCGCTGTTCGACGACATCTTCGTCCTCACCATGATCGTGGTGGTGATGATCCGCTTCAACTGGCAGTTGTCGCTGGTGACGCTGGGCGTGATGCCGCTGATCATCCTCGCCACCCACTACTTCCGCAAAGCGGTGCGCGAAAGCTATCGCCGCATCCGCTTGCTGGTGGCGCGCATCAACGTGTTTCTGCAGGAGCACATCACCGGCATGGCGGTGGTGCAGGCGTTCAACCGCGAGGAGCGCGCCTACCGCGAGTTCGAACGCATCAACCAGGAGCACTGCGACGCCTGGATCGCCGCGGTGCTGGCCTACGCCCTCTACTACCCGGCGGTCGAGTTTTTGAGCATCCTGGCGGTGGCGATGGTGTTGTGGTTCGGCGGTCTGCGGGTGATGCACGGCACGCTGACCATTGGCATCGTCTTCGCCTTCATCCAGTACGTGCAGCGCTTCTTCCGGCCGATTCAGGACCTCAGCGACAAGTACAACACCCTGCAATCCGCCATGGCCAGTTCCGAGCGCATCTTCAAGCTGCTCGATACTCCGGTCACGCTGCAATCGCCCGAACAGCCGCAGCACCCCGCGGCGATGCCGGGCCGGATTGAATTTGACCACGTGTGGTTCGCGTACCGCGAGGAAGACTGGATATTGCGCGACGTGAGCTTTGTGGCCTCTCCCGGCGAGAGCGTGGCCATCGTCGGGCATACCGGGGCGGGCAAGACCACCATGATCAGCCTGATGCTGCGCTTCTACGACGTGCAGAAGGGCCGCATCCTGCTGGACGGCGTGGACGTGCGCGACTGGGACGTGCAGGAGCTGCGGCGCCGCTTCGGCATTGTGCTGCAGGACCCCTACCTTTTCAGCGGCACCATCGCCGAAAACATTCGCATGGGCGATCCCCGGGTCACCCCTGCGCAGGTGCAGGCCGCCGAACGCGACGCCAATCTGGAGGAGTTCCTCGCCACCCTGCCCGCCGGCGACGCCACCGAACTGCGGGAGCGCGGCGCCGGACTCTCCACCGGACAGAAGCAGTTGGTGAACTTCGCCCGGGCGCTGGCGGCCGACCCCAGCATCCTGATTCTCGATGAAGCCACCGCCAGCGTGGACACCGAGACCGAGATCAAAATCCGCCAGGCGTTGGACCGCATGCTCTCCGGACGCACCAGCATCCTGATCGCCCACCGTCTCTCGACCATTCAGCGCGCCAGCCAGATTCTGGTGATGCACAAGGGCACGCTGCGCGAGCGCGGCACCCATCAGGAACTGCTTCATCAGCACGGCATCTACTGGCGCCTCTACCGGCTGCAGTACAAGGACCAGGAGATCACGGCCGCGGGCGCAGCCTCCGCACCTGTTCCAGAACCCGCTCACTGACCTCGCCCGGCGTTGCGCCCCCGCCGGCGGCCGCGGTGATCGCCGCCTGGCGATAGTAGCCGAGGCGAAATTCATGCAACGCGCGAAAACTGGCCTCGTCCCGGAACAGTGGCCGGTTGGCCATCCCGGCGCAGCGCAGCAGCAGTTCCTCCACCGGAACCTCCAGGAACACCGTCACCCCGCCGGCCGCGCGGATCGGCTCATGGTTTCTTTCCTGCGCAAACGTGCCGCCGCCCAGCGCCAGAACCGTGCGTCGCTGTCGAGCCGCGCCGAGGGCTCCGAGCAGTTCCCGATGTTCCAGCTCCCGAAACACCGCCTCCCCGCGCTGTGAGAAGATCGCGGCCACCGTGGTTCCCGCCGCCGCCTCGATCCGCTTATCGAGGTCACAGAAATGCCACCCCAGCCGGTGCGCCAGTTCCCGGCCCACGGTGGATTTGCCGCTGCCCATGAACCCGAGCAGCACCAATGGCGACGGAAGCGCGATGTCCCCCATGGAACCAGAATACCGTTCCAGGGCAGCCGGCGGCGCTAGCGGCGGACAGCGGGAGCGCGGTGAACCAGGCGGGGGCCGGGGGTGGAGGCGGCGCGGCACTCGTCGCCGTCGGCGTGGATGACGCCTTCTTCGCGCAGTATGGCGGCGATCTGCGGCCACAGATCGGTGCCGGGTTCGACGGCGTGGGGCGACAATTGGCGCACTTCAGCGGCGATGGCCTCGAAGGAGACCACGGTGGCGGCACAGGCGGTGCAGGCTTGCAGGTGCAGGCGGGCCGACAGCGGCAGGTTGGCGCGATCCAGGTGCTCGGCCAGCATGAGTTCGAAGGCGGCGCAGTCGAGCGCTGCCTCCGGCGCACGCTTGCCGGGGGCGGGGGTGTCCGAAGTGGCGGTGGACATGGCGATCTGCTTTCCCATTGTGCGACTCCTCTTCGACGATCCCCACCGGGGACCGGGGAGGGCGCGGTGAGGGGGAGTTCGTCTCATAACATAGACCTCGGGGACAGGTCTCTCAAACGCATTCAAGCACATTCTCCTCCGCCCTCGAGGGCGGCAGCGGCGGTCATTGAATTGGTCTGCGATCCGGCCGGAGTGCTGCCGCGGCGCAGCGGCAGTTGCAGCAGGTCGCGCAGCTTCATGCGGGCTTTGTGCAACTGCGACTTGGAGTTGCCGATCGAGCAGCCCATCATGGCGGCGATCTCATTGTGTTCGTAGCCTTCCATGTCGTGCAGCACAAAGATGGTGCGGTACCCGGGTGGCAGGCGCTCAATCGCCCGCTCCAGGTTGACCCGATCCACCGAACCGGCGAGGTTCTGATCCCGCGCTCCAATCTCCCGCCTCGGGCCATCTTCATGGGTCGGCTCGGTAAACTCCTCCAGCGGTGTCTCCGGCAGGCTTTTGCGGCGCAGGTGCATCAGCACCACGTTCACCGACAGCCGGTGCAGCCAGGTGGAAAAGGCGCTCTCACCGCGGAAGGTGCCGATTTTGCGGAACAGTTGCAAAAAAGCCTCCTGGGCCAGGTCTTCGGCTTCTGCCGTATTGCCGGTCATGCGCAAGCAGAGCGAATACACACGCCGTTTGTGCATGTGGTACAGAAACTCGAATGCCATGGCATTGCCCTGCTTGGCATGTTCGATGGCCTCGGCCTCACTCCACGCGTCGGTTGCAGTTGCGTAAGGATTCAAACGATGCGGCCTCCGGTACCATGTGGCGCGATGAGTAATGCCAGCTACTCCCTTTGACGCGACCAACGCGGACAGGGGTTGCACCCCTACCAACGGAGCAGAGGGATTGAATGGCCATGCTATGCTGAGGCGGTACCCCTGCACATCACCCCTGAGGGGTGGATGACCCTGTATTTCCCTCACCTTTCGCTATGAAAACCGGCATTATTGGCTTTCCCCAAGTGGGAAAAACCTCCCTCTTTACAATGCTCACCGGCGCCGAAGTGAATCTGGCGCGCCGAGAAGATCGCGTGGGCGTGGCCACCGTGCCGGATACCAGGCTCGACCAGTTGGCGGAGCTTTTCCACCCCGCCAAGCTGACCCACGCCACCATCGAGTTGAGTGAGGTAGGTTCGTTGACCCCCGAGTCGCTGCGCGACGGCAGCGGGATCGCCGCCCTGCGCACGGTGGACGCCCTGGCGCAAGTGATCCGCGCCTTTGACCGCCTCGGCGAAGGCACCCCGGCCAATGACGTCCGCAACCTGGAATTCGACATGATCGTCAGCGACCTGGGCCAGGTGGAAAAGCGCATGGAGCGGGTCGCCAAGGACATGAAGAAACAGCGCACCCCGGCGCTGGTGGCCGAAGCCACCATATTGGAGCGCATGAAGGCCCACCTCGAACTGGAAAAGCCTCTGCGCACGCTGGCGCTTGGCGCGGACGAAGAGAAGCTGACCCGCGGCTTCCAGTTTCTGAGCCAGAAGCCCATTCTCTATGTGCTCAACCTGAGCGAGGCAGAAGCGCCGGAGATGGCGGGCGCGGTGGCGCGGCATGGGCTGGAGACGGCCCTGGCAGCGCCCAATACCGGCGCGGTGGCCATCTGCGCCAAAATCGAAGCCGAGATCGCGGGCCTGCCGGAGGCCGAAGCGGCGGAGTTCCTGTCGGGCTATGGTTTGCACGAGTCGGGACTGGCGCGCGTGGCGCAGGCTGTCTATCAACTGCTGGGCCTGATCTCGTTCTTCACCGCCGGTGAAGACGAGTGCCGCGCCTGGACAATCGCCCGGGACACGCCGGCCGTCGCGGCGGCGGGAGCGATCCATACGGATTTATCGAAGCACTTTATCCGCGCCGAAGTGATCGGCTGGCAGGAACTGTTGCAATTGGGTTCCGAAGCGGCGGCGCGCAGCCAGGGCAAATTGCGGCTCGAGGGCAAGGACTACCTGGTCCGGGATGGCGAAGTGATGCACATTCGCCACTCGGGATGAGCGCGAATATGGCCAGGGAGGGTGGAACATGTTGACGCCGATGCCGGTGCGCGGGTCCTGGGGTGGCCGCAAGGTGGTGCTGTGGTTCCTGGCGGCGGCAGTGGTGATTGCCGTGCTCTTTATGCTTGGGGTGCTCTATTTCATCCGCCACACCACCATCGTCACCACCACCAAAAACGGGACGCGGGTGGAGTCGCCCTTCGGCGTGCTCAGCAGCAGCCGCAACCCGGAGGAGTTGGCGCACAGCCTGGGCCTCGACGTCTATCCCGGCGCCACCGGCCTGCAGGGCACCCAGGTGGATTTGAACAACAGCATCATCGTTTCGCTGCAATTCCAGAGTTCCGATCCAGCCCCGCGGATCATCACCTTCTACCACGTCCGCTATCCCGATGCGGCGGTCAAGCCGCTCAGCGACGGCCTGCGGCTGGTGCAGTTGAATCCGCGCGACACGCTGACCATTGAAGCGCTTCCCGACAGCCACGGCACCCGCATCCGCATCAACGACGTTCGGCACTAACCGCCATGAGGCCGGCGCCGGCGAGCATCAGGGCGGCGCTGATGCCAAACGCGGTGGCGGGCGAAAATCCCCAGAAAGCACCCACCAGGGCGCTGGCGGCAAAATCGCCGACGCCATTGACCGCCCCCATCACCCCGTAGCCGGTGCCGCGCGCCGAGGGGGCCAGCAGATCGGCGGGCGCGGCCCCCTCCAGCGCGTCCTCGACCGCCAGATACGCGCCGGCGGCGGCAAACACCCCGGCCCAAACGGCGAGGCCGCTGTGGTGTCCGCTGACCAATAACGCCAGCGCCACCGTCGTCAGGCCGCCCAGGGCGTAGCCGGCTGCCAGCAGCCGGGGCTTCGACATATGATCGGCCAGCGCGCCGATGGGAAAGGACGCGGCGGCGTAGACGACATTGTGCAGGACGTAGAGGATGCCGGCGATTTGCGCGGCGCGCACCAGGCCGTACACCGGCGCCAGCATCTGCGTCGCCGCCAGGATGAGCAGGGTATGGGAGAAATCGCCCAGACCGAACACCCCCACCCCGCGCAGAAAACCTCGAAACGGCGCCTCCAACTGACGCAGGGCATGGTGCAAGCGCAAACCCTGCCGCGGAGCGTGGGCGTGCTCGCGCACCAACAGCACGAAGGCGGCGACCGCGCCCAGGCCGGGGATGAGCGAGATCAGGAAGATGATGCGAAAGGGTTCGGCCGGCGTGAGGTGCGGCAGGCGCGCCAGCAGAAAGACGCCCAGCAGCGGACCCAGCACCGCGCCCACCGTATCCCCGGCGCGATGCAGGCCAAACACCTTGCCGCGCGCCTCCGGCGCCACCGTGTCGGCCAGCATGGCATCGCGCAGCGGGCTGCGGATGCCGCGGCCCATCCAGCTCAACACCCGCCCCAGGGCCACCATCGGCCAACTCACCGCCGCCGCCAGCATCGCCAGCGCGGTGGTGGTGACGAAATAGCCGCCGGCCACGATGGGCTTGCGGCGGCCAATGCGGTCGGAAATCCAGCCCGTCCCCAGTTTCAGGAAGCTGGCCGCGCCGTCGGCGCTGCCTTCAATCCACCCCAGGTCTCCCGCCGGCACGCCGATGGCGTGTAGGAAACCAGGCAGCACCACTGTCACCATCTCGTGTCCGACATCGGACAGAAAGCTGGTGATGGTCATCCCGACGACATCACGATTGAGCCACTGCGGCACGCTTGACAGGGCCGCGGCGCGCGGCCAGTATGTAAGCGTAGCAGGAAGGGCGTTGGAGTTCGCCCGCAAACCGCCCCGCCCCGGGGAAGATGACTCCTACCGTGCAGTGCGGGGCGAGGAGCGGACATGAGGAGCCTGCATGTTATCCCCCGGACCCGCGCTGCGGGTGAGCCTGTACGTCGGCGAAGGCCATCATCGCCACGGCCACAGTGTGGCCCAGTCCATCTACGACCTGCTGTACCGGCGGCGGGTGGCGGGGGCGACGCTGTTCCGGGCGGTGGCCGGATTTGGCGCCGGCCATCATCCCCACTCCGCCGATCTGCTGGCGGCGAGCGAGAACTTGCCGTTGCTGATCGAGTTCATCGACTCCCGGGAGGCGGTCGAGGCGCTGCTGCCCGAAATTCGCACTCTGCTGGGCGATGGACTGATTCTCACGCAGCCGGTGGAGGTGTACGCCACCGGAAATCTGAAGTAATCCGGGGGCGGTCATGTTGATCGTGGGGCTGGCCATCGCCGGCGCGCTGGGCGCGCTCAGCCGCTGGGGTCTGGGACGCCTGCTGCTGCGCTGGCCGCACTTTCCCTACGGCACCCTGGCGGCGAACCTGATCGGCTGCTTCCTGCTGGGGCTGCTGATGGAGATCAGCGAGCGCGCCGCCTGGATGAGCGGCGAGATGCGGGTGATCATCAGCGTCGGCTTTATCGGCGCCCTGACCACGTTCTCGACCTGGGAGTTCGAGACCTTCCGCATGGCGCGGCGGGGCGACGTGCTGCTGGCCGCCGGCAATTTTGCCGTGAACGTCTTCTTCGGCTTCCTGCTGCTGTGGGCGGGCGGGCGGCTGATCGCCGGCATCCTGCGCTGAAGCTATAGACTCACTACCGACTGTAAACCGGCGATTTCAAAAGGCTTGCGGCAGCGCGGGTTCGAGCACGCCAGCTTGTCGTCGCGGCGCACCATATAGCTCGCCAGCTTGGCGAACTTGGCCCGGTCGAGGGAGTCGGCGCGCGGCGGCGGCGCCGGCTTCTTGCGGCGCACCACCCAGGTGACGGCGTACTCGGCCTCGGTGCGGCAAAAGGGGCAGGTGAGGCGGGCCTTTTTGGCCTCGGTGGTCTCGTTGAAAAATTCGCGCTCTTCCATGGCGTTCCCCCGGGTGGTTTTCAGGCTCGCACGTGCAGCACGTCGCTGGCGCCGCCCAGTTCCGCCACCGCGGCCACACAGCGGCGGGCGACGTCATAAAACGGACGGGCCAGGTCATTGTCGGGGCCTGCGACGGCGATCGGCCGGCCGGTGTCCCCTCCCTGGCGTATCTGCGGCAGCAGCGGCAGGTTGCCGAGAAACGGCACGCCGAACTTCTCCGCCGTCGCCAGACCGCCGCCGTGGCTGAAGATGTCCACCCCCTGATGGCAGTGCGGGCACTGGAAGTAGCTCATGTTCTCGATCACCCCCAGCACCTGGATGCGCAACTGCTGGAACATATTGAGCGCCTTGCGCCCATCCTGCAGCGAGACATCCGACGGCGTGGTGACCACCACCGCACCGCTCAGCGGCACGCTCTGCGCCAGGCTGAGGGCAATATCGCCGGTGCCCGGCGGCAGATCAATCAACAGGTACTCCAGCTCGCCCCACTGCACCTGGCGCAGAAACTGCTGCATGGCGCTGTGCAGCATCGGTCCCCGCCAGATCACCGGCTTGTCGCCGGGATTGAGCAGGCCCATGGACATGAACTTCACGCCGTATTTCGACAAGGGCACGATCTGGTTGTCGGCCACCACCTCGGGCATGTCATTGCGGCCCATCATCAGCGGCACATTGGGGCCGTAGACGTCGGCATCAAGCAGTCCGACCAGATGCCCCAACTCCGCCAGCGCCACGGCCAGATTCACCGCCACGGTGGTTTTGCCCACTCCTCCCTTGCCGCTGCCAACGGCCACCAGATGCTTGACTCCGGGCAGGTTTTGGGTGGGATGGGGCTGGGGTGAAGGTGCCATTGTGGTCCACAATTATTATAGACGCCATGATCTGCGCGGTGACGCTCAACCCGGCGGTGGACAAGTACCTGCGGCTCGACCGGCTGCGGCGCGGTGAACATCTCGAAGTACAGGAAGTGGTGTCGTCGGCGGGCGGCAAGGGGATCAACGTCGCCGGCGTGCTGCGGGTGCTGGGCGAGGAAGTGGAGCTGGTGGGATTTTTCGGCGGCTTCACCGGCGACTACATCCTCGAGGAGGTGGCGCGCGAGGGCATTCACACCAGCCCCATCTCGATTGCCGCCACCACCCGCACCGCCTTTGTGCTGGTGGAGAGGGACGGCAGCGAAACGGAAGTGGTCGAGCCCGGCGCGGCGGTGAGCGATGACGAGATCACGCAGCTGCGCGCGCAAGTGCGGCGCGTGGCGGAACGGGCGTCGGTCATTGTTCTCTCCGGCAGCGTGCCGCCCGGGTGCCCCGACGACATCTATGTACAACTGCTGCGCGATTGCGGCGGCCATTGCCCGGTGATTGTGGATACCAGCCGGCGCTGGCTGAAGGCGCTGCTGGAAGCGCCGCTGGCTGGGCCCGCCGGCGCTCCGCGGCCCACCGTCATCAAACCCAACCGGCGCGAGGCCGAGTTTGTGTTGGGCGCATCGCTGGCGGACTCCGCCGGGATGCGGCGCGGGCTGGAGCGGTTGGCGGCCACCGGCATCGTCATGCCGGTGGTGTCCAACGGCGCCGACGGCCTGTACCTGCTGCATCAGCAGCAGATGTGGCACGCCGCCATGCCGGAGCTCGAACGTGTGAACTCGGTCGGATCGGGTGACGCCACCGTCGCCGGCATGGCGGCGGCGCTGGCCCGCGGGCTGGGCCCGGAGGAGATGCTGCGTCTGGCGGCGGCCTGTGGCGGCGCCAACGTGCTCACCAAGGAGTGCGCCCGGGTACGGCCCGAGGACGTGGAACGCCTGCTGCCCCGGATTCAGATCCGCCGCCTGTAGGCGGTTGGCGGCAGGGCCCGAGTTGCCCCGGCAACATGGGGCAAGACCGCCGGGCCAGGCGTGCGAAATTCGGAACGGTGCGCCCCTGCCGGGTAGCGACTCTGGGGAAGGGCGAGAAGCAAGTGGCGCGAGGCCGCAGCCAGCTTCGACCGGGTTGGGGCTTACGGGGTCCCCGGCCCGGTCGAGCGTCATGCGGGTCGAGTGGCAAAGCCACTCGGGGTCCCGCGCCAATCAATAGACGGCGAGGGAGCGTACACAGACGTACGTGACCGAGCCGGATACGGCGAGCCACGCAGCAATGCCGCGACGCGCCTCCTATCGCCCCGCCCCACTCCATCACATCTCCGCAGTCAGTCGCACCGGCAAATGAATCTCGCGGCCGTCACGGATCACCGTCAGGGTGATGGTCGTGCCGGGCCTCTGCAAGAGCATCATATTGCTCAACTGCCCCTGATCCTGCAGCGGTTCGCCATTGACGGCCACAATGATGTCGCCGCCAAAGCGCACCGGCATATTGCCGATATAGCCGGGCTGGTTCCCCGCCTTGAGACCCGCACGCGCCGCCAGGCTCCCGGGACGGACCTGCAAGACCAGCAGACCGTGATCCACGCTGAGACCCAACTGCTCCGCCACGCTGGGCGACACCGGCAGGGTCATGGCCCCGAGCGAGACGCTCTGCACCCGGCCGGTGGTGATCAACTGGTTGAGCACCGCCTTGGCGCTGTTGATGGGGATGGCAAACCCGATGCCGACGTTGGAGCCGGTCTGGGTGTAGATCATGGTGTCGATGCCGATCACCTGCCCCAGGGAATTGAGCAGCGGACCGCCGCTATTGCCGGGGTTGATCGGCGCGTCCGTCTGGATGGCGTTTTCAATGTCGGCGCCCGGCCCGCCGTTCTCCTGCTGGCCTTCGCGCACCGTGCGTATCGAGCTGATAATGCCCTGCGTCATGGTGCCGGGCAGACCGAAGGGGTTGCCGATGGCCAGCACCCGCTGCCCGACCTGCAGATTGGAACTGTCGCCCAGCGTAACCGGCGGCACCCCGGCCGTGCCGGCGTCAATTTTGATCACCGCCAGATCCAACTCCGGAGCGGTGCCGATCACGCGGGCGGGAAACTGGCGCGACTTGTCCTTCTCCGGCGTCCAGGAGACGCTCAGTTTGCGCGCGCCCTGGATGACGTGGTAGTTGGTGAGGATGTAGCCGTCGCGGTTGAGGAAGAAGCCCGATCCCTGCCCGGAGGCGGGCATGGGACCCCACAGCAGGTCGTACTGGATGGTCTGCGAGGTGATGTTGACCACCGAGGCCCGGACCCGCTTGTAGATGCCGATATCGCGCTGCTCGTCGGCCTCGAACTCCGACTGTGGCGGCGCTTCGGCGAGCGCCACCGTATGACCCGAGCCGCGCGGATAAAAGACCCCCGAACGGCGGGCCAGATACAGCCAGAAGATGGCGGCCAGAATCAGCGCCAGGCCGAGCACGGAGCGCGATCTCATGGGGTTGGGGTCTCCTTCCGTAACTGACGCAGCATAGCATCCACATGGCCGGCAAGCTCCTCGCGTGAGCCGGCATTGGAGATCACATATTGAGCCCAGGGGCGTTTGCGCTCGTCCGGCCATTGTTGCGCCAGGCGCGCCATGGCCTGCTCCTCGCTGGCGCCAGTGCGCCGCCGGAAGCGCTCCGCGCGGAGCGCCGCCGGCGCGGTAACCAGCACCACGGCATCGAAGCCGCGCAGCAGGTTGGCTTCAATCAGCAGCGCCGCCTCCACGGCGGCCACTTCCCTCCCCTGCCGTTCGTACTCATCCAGCCGGCGCGATGCCTCCGCCATAATGCGCGGATGCAGGATGTGGTTGAGCGTGGCCAATTCGGCTTCGGCGCCCGGCGCAAATACGCGGTCGGCCAGCAGCGCCGGAGCGATCTCCCCGGCTTGCAACACGCCGGCACCGAAGGCCGCCACCACTTCGTCCCGCGCTTCGCCCTGCAGAATCTCGTGACCCAGCGCATCGGCATCCACCACGGGAATGCCCCGCTGCCGCAGCAGTTCGGCCACGCTGCTCTTGCCGCTCGCCAACCCCCCGGTAATGGCCAGCCGCAGCATGGCTTAGAGCACCGGCTGCCGGAGTTCCACGCCGCGGCGGGCGGCGGCCGCGGCCACCGTGTTGGCCATCAACATGGCAATGGTCAGCGGGCCGACGCCACCGGGCACCGGCGTAAACGCCGAGGACACCGCGCAAGCGGCGCGGGGGTCCACGTCGCCAATCAGGGTCCGGCCGCGCCGCTCAAACTCTTCCCGGCGCTGGGCGTTGCCGGGAAAATACTTCTCCACCGCGGCGGCCTCGGTGAGCGCGTTGACCCCCACATCCACCACCACCGCACCGCGGCGGATATGACGCTCATCCAGCATGGCCGGCTTGCCGATGGCGGCGAACAGCAGCTCGCCGCGTTGGCATACCTCCGCCAGATTGCGGGTGCGGGAGTGACAGATGGTCACCGTCGCGTGCTCGTGCAGCAGCAGCAGGGCCAGCGGCTTGCCCACAATGTCGCTGCGGCCCACCACCACCGCCTCCCGGCCGGCGACGGGGATCTGGTTGCGCTTGAGAAGTTGAATGATGCCCGCCGGCGTGCAGGGACGGGGCCCGGGACGCTGGCTGACCAGGCGGCCCAGATTGACCGGATGAAAGCCGTCCACGTCCTTCTCCGGCGATACGGCGAGCAGCACGGCGGCGGCGTCCACCGCGGGCGGAAGCGGGAGCTGCACCAAAATGCCGTCAATATCCTCACGGGCGTTGAGCGCCTCCACCTGGCGCAGCAGCTCCGCGGTGGTAACGGAGGCCGGCAGCAGAATCTGTTCCGAGTAGATGCCCAGCTCATGGCAGGCGCGAATCTTGGACCGGACATAGACCCCGGAAGCGGGGTCATCTCCTGCCAGGATCACCGCCAAACCCGGCGCACGGTCGCCGAACAAAGCCACCTGGGCGGCCACTTCCTGGCGGATGGCCGCGCCGGTGGCGGCCCCATCGAGTCGTATTGCGGCCATAGAGTTCTATTTTAGTCGCCCCCGGCGGATGGCCGGGGTAAACTCTCCCCGTGCGAGTCACTTTAATTGGCCCGGGCCAAGTCCCAAGCCGCTGCGCGGCATGGCTGACCCTTCTGCTGCTGGCGGCCGCGCCGCTGGCGGCGCAACGCGGTTTCGTGGCGGTGCAGGCGCCGGTGGTCGCCCTGACCCATGTGCGGGTGATTGACGGTACCGGCGCGCCCGCCCGCGCCGACCAGACCATCCTGGTGCGCGACGGGAAAATTGCCGCCATCGGCGGCGCCATTCCGGCCGGCGCCAAGGTGCTCGATTTGACCGGCGACACCGTGCTGCCGGGCCTGGTCATGCTGCACGAGCACATGTTCTATCCCGCCGGCGGCAATACCTACAACGAACAGGCCTTCAGCTTCCCGCGCCTCTATCTGGCCGGCGGGGTTACCAGCATGCGCACCACCGGCAGCGTCGAGCCCTACGCCGACCTGAACATCAAACAGGAGATTGACGCCGGCCGGATGGTGGGCCCGGAGATGTACCCCACCGGGCCGTACCTGGAAGGCTCTCCCTCGATCGGGCCCCAACTGCATTCCCTGAAAGACGCAGCCGAGGCCGAAGCCTTTGTCCATTACTGGGCCAGCGTGGGCATTCAGAACTGGAAAGCCTACATGCACATCACCCACGATGAGTTGGCGGCGGCCATCACCACCGCCCACTCGCTGGGGCAGAAGCTGACCGGGCATCTTTGCTCGGTGGGTTTCCGCGAGGCCGCCGCCCTGGGCATTGATGACCTCGAGCATGGCTTCGTGGTGGATACCGAATTCGTGCCCGGCAAGCAGCTCAACCAGTGCCCCGCCCAGAGCACGACGTTCGCCACCAACGCCAAGCTCGACATCCAGGGCCCGGAGGTGCAGGCCACCATCCACGATCTGATTCAGCATCACGTCGCGGTAACCTCGACTCTGGCCGTGTTCGAGACCTTCGTTCCCAACCGCCCGCCACTCGACCCGCGGGTGATCAATGCCCTGTCGCCGCTGGCCAGGGTGAACTATCTCGAGTACCGGGCGCGGGTGGCCGGGGGCGCGGCGAAATCGGTGTGGCCGGTGCTGTTCCAGAAGGAATTGGACTTCGAGCGCAGCTTTGCCCGGCAGGGCGGGCTGTTGCTCGCCGGCCTCGATCCGACTGGCGGCGGCGGCGTGGTGGCCGGATTCGGCGATCAGCGCGAGATGGAATTGCTGGTCGAGGCCGGATTCACCCCGCTCGAAGCCATCCACATCGCCACCTACAATGGGGCGCAGTATCTGGGCATTTTGAATCGCGTGGGCACGATCGCAGTGGGCAAGCAGGCGGACCTGATGGTGGTGCGCGGCAACCCGGGCGCCGACATCCACGACATCGAAAACGTGCAGTGGGTGTTCAAGCGCGGCGTGGGCTACGATTCGGCGAAACTGATTGACTCGGCGCGCGATGCCGTGGGCATGCATTGAGAAATCAAGGGACAGCGGGAACAGGAGGAATGATGAGAAATTGGACAGCCGTGGTCGTGATGGCGCTGGCCGCAGGGTGCTGGGGGCAACAGGGGCTGGGCCCGGTCGTCACCAGCGAACTGCCGGGGCTGGTGACCACCTACAAGCATCTGCATGAGAATCCGGAATTGTCGCATCAGGAGGCGAAGACCTCCGCCTACGTCGCCGCGCAACTGCGGGCCATGGGCTACACCGTGACCGATCATGTGGGCAAGTACGAGAACCCCACCTGGACCGGGTACGGGGTGGTCGCCCTGCTGCACAACGGCGCCGGTCCCACGCTGATGATGCGCAGCGAGCTGGACGCGCTGCCGGTGACCGAGGACACCGGTCTGGCCTACTCCAGCCACATCACCGCCAGGAACGATGCCGGGCAGGTGGTGGGCGTGATGCACGCCTGCGGGCACGACATCCACATGTCGGCGCTGTTGGGCACGGCGGAGGCCATGGTCAGGCTCAAGAGTCAGTGGCACGGAACCCTGATGCTGGTGTTCCAGCCGGCGGAGGAAACCATCAACGGCGCCAAGGCCATGCTCGACGACGGCTTGTATACCCGCTTTGCCCGGCCGGACATGATCGTCGGCGAGCACGATACCAACGGGCTGGCGGCCGGCAGGGTCGGCTACCTCTCCGGCTACTCCATGGCCAGCGCCACCTCCGTCCGCATTACGCTGCACGGCGTGAGCGCCCACGGCTCCCTCCCCGAAGCTTCCAAAGATCCGGTGGTGGCGGCGGCGGAGCTGGTGCTGGCGTTGCAGACCATCGTCAGCCGCGAGACGTCGCCCTTCGATCAGGCGGTGGTGACGGTCGGCTCGATTCAGGCGGGAACGAAGAACAACATCATCCCCGACTCGGCCACTCTGTTGTTGACGATCCGCACCTATAAGGAAGAAGTCCGGCAGCGGATCCTGGCCTCGATCACGCGCATGGCCAACGGCGTGGCGCTGGCGGCGGGCCTGCCCGCCGCTCAGCCGCCGACGGTTGCGGTCTACGAGTACACCAAGTCGCTGTACAACGATCCCCAACTGACGGAACGCGCCGTGGCCGTGTTGCAGAAGGCCCTGGGCAAGGCCAACGTGGTGGGTTCACAGCCGGTGATGGCCAGCGAGGACTTCGGGTACTTCGGCCTGGACCACAAGATTCCGGAGTTCTTCCTCAGCCTGGGAGCGGTCTCCCAGCAGGCGCTGGACGCCAGCCGCGCCTCCGGGGTGCCCCTGCCCTCGCTGCACTCCAGCAAGTTCGCTCCCCTGCCGGAGCCGACCATCCGCACCGGTGTGACCGCCATGACCAGCCTGGCGGTGTCGTTGCTGCAGTAATCGGGTCAGGAGCCCGCGGCGGCGAACTGCAGGTCGTAGAGCCGCCGGTAGGTGCCGGCGGCGGCGTGGAGTTGATCGTGGCTTCCGGATTCGATCACCCGGCCGGCCTCCAGCACCAGAATGCGGTCGGCGTTGCGGATGGTCGAGAGGCGGTGGGCGATGACCAGCACGGTGCGGTGCTGCATCAGGTTGGCGAGCGCGCGCTGCACCAGCAACTCGCTCTCGTTGTCGAGCGCGCTGGTGGCCTCATCAAGGATGAGAATGGGGGCGTCCTTGTACAGGGCGCGGGCAATGGCAATACGCTGGCGCTGGCCGCCGGAAAGGCGCAGGCCGCGCTCGCCCAGCAGCGTATCGTAGGCCTGCGGCATGGCGGCGATGAACTCGTCGGCCAGGGCGGCCTGGGCGGCGGCGCGCATCGCGTCCGGACGCGGATGGGGGCTGCCGTAGGCGATGTTGTTGGCCACCGTGTCGTTGAACAGGATGGTGTCCTGGGTGACGTAGGCCATCTGCTCGCGCAGGGAGCGCAGCGTGGCATCGCGAACATCCATCCCGTCGAGCAGCACGCGGCCGGAGGTGGGATCGAAGAAGCGGGGAATCAGGTTGACCAGCGTGGTCTTCCCCGCCCCGCTGGAGCCGACCAGCGCCACCACCTCGCCCCGCCGCACTTCAAAATCCAGCTCCCGCAGCACCGGCTCGCCGGGCTGGTAATGGAAGCTGACCTGATCGAAACGAATGGACTGTTGAAAGGCCGGCAGCCTCCGGGCGCCGGGGCGCTCGGTGATCTCCGACGGAGTGTCGAGAAACTCGAACACCCGTTGGGCGCAGCCGGCGGCAGTCTGAAAGTTGTTGTAGATGCCCGCCATGCGGCGCAGCGGCTCGTAGAGCTTGATCAGGGCATAGAGGAAGGCCACCACCATGCCGGTGGACATGATGCCCGCCCCGACCGCGCCGCGCGCATAGAGCAGGAAGAGGATGATGGTGACCGCGCCCAGGATTTCCATCAGCGGCGAGGCGATGCCCTGCTGCTGGATATACCGCAGGTTGTAGCGCAGCAGACGGCGGGCGGCGGCGCGGAAGCGGGCGATTTCGCGCGCCTCCATGGTGAAGGCCTTGACGATGCGGTTGCCGGTCACGGTTTCGTGCAGGATGTGCTGCACGTCGGCCATCTCGTCCTGCCCTTTGCGGGTGGTATGACGAACGTGTTTGCCCAGCCAAGCGGTGGGGAGAATGACCGCCGGGGTCAGGACCACGGCGTAGAGGGTGAGCTTCCAGTCGAGCAACAGCAAGGCGGCCGAGAAAAACACGAAGGTAAACGTCTGCTGCACGCTGTCGGCGAGCGAAGCCGAGGAGGCCACCTGGATGCGCTCCAGATCGTTGATCACCGCCGACATCAGTTTCCCCGTCGCCTGGCGCTGGAAGAATGCGGCCGACTGGTGGATGAGCTTCTCGAATACCGCGTTGCGCAGGTCGGTGACCGCGCCGAAGCCCACATAGTTGATGAGGTAGGTGCCGGCGTATTCACTGACCGCCTTGCCCACCACCACCCCGATCAGCGCCAGGGCCACGATCGAGGCGGGATTGTGGGTGAAGCCGTGCGGAATGAAGCTGTTGAGATAAAGGTTGTGGTTGAGCAGCGGCGGGCGGGCCTTCATCAGCAGGATGGCGCCGCCGCCCGAGGCGGGATTCAACAGCTTGTCCACCACCGGCGCCAGCAGCAAAGCCACGCTGGCATCCAGCCCGCCGGCGGCGGCCATCAGGAACAGCGCCGCCAGAAACTGCGCCCAGTAGCGGGCCACGTAGCGCAGCAGGCGGTAGAAGATGTGCATGGCGGAGCCGCCCCTAGCGGCGCAGGTCGCGGTGCGCCAGCGCCGGGTGGTAGCCCAGCTTGCGCAGCTCGCGGCGCAGCGACTCGGCGATGTACACCGAGCGATGCCGCCCTCCCGTGCACCCGACGGCGATGTTCAGATAGCTCTTGCCTTCCTTGATGTAATGCGGCACCAGGTAGGCGAGCAGACCGCTGATGCGGGTCAAAAACTCCTGCGTCTGCGGAAAGGAACGGATGTAGTCGGCCACCCGGCGGTCGCGCCCGGAGTAGGGGCGCAGCGAGGGAATGTAGTTGGGGTTGGGCAGGAAGCGCACATCGAAGACCAGGTCGGCATCACTGGGCAGGCCGTTGCGGAAACCAAAGCTGGTGACCACGATCTGCAGCTCGGGCGCCAGGCCCGATTGAATGACGTGCCGCTGGATGAACTCGCGCAGTTCGTGGACATTGAACTTGGAGGTGTCCACCACCAGATCGGCCATGGCGCGAATCTTGCCCAGGGTGCGGCGCTCGGCATGAATGCCGCGGCGCAACTCGCCCTCGCGCTTCGACGGGCCGCGGTCGGCCAGGGGATGGGGCCGGCGGGTTTCACTGAAACGGCGCAGCAGGACCTCGTCGTTGGCTTCGAGGAACAGCAGCGTCAGACGCAGGGAAGGCTGGGCGCGCAGCTCCAGCAACAGCTTGGGCAGCACTTCCAGCCGCTGCCCTTCGCGGATATCCACCACGGCCGCCATGCGCGGCACGTCGCGCGCCTGGCGCACCAGGCCCACAAAGCCGGGCAGCAGCTCGACCGGCAGATTGTCCACGCAGTAATAGCCGGAATCCTCGAAGACCTTGACCACCGAACCCTTGCCGCTGCCGCTCAGGCCGGTGATGATGACCAGGTGCAGCTCGCGGCGGCTCGCGCCCGCCTTGGCCTTCTTCTTGGGCGGACTCTTCACCGTACCCGCCTCTGATGGGTGGAGGGGATGCGCATGTCCTCCCGGTATTTGGCCACCGTGCGGCGGGTCACTTCGATCCCCTGCTGCTTGAGCACCGCGGCAATGCGGTCATCGGTGAGCGGCTTTTTGGGGTCCTCTTCCTCAATCAGCTTCTTGACCCGGCGCTTGAGGTTGAGCAGCGAAGTCTCGCCGCCACGGGCGCCCTGTACCGCTTCGGTAAAGAAGAAGCGCAGCTCGAAGACTCCCTGGCTGGTGTGCACATACTTGTTGGCCACCGCGCGGCTCACGGTGGAGGGATGCACGCCAATCTCTTCCGCCACATCCTTGATCATCATCGGCTTGAGGAAATCCATGCCGAAATCGAGAAAATCGGCCTGCCGCTCGACGATGGCATGGCAGACGCGGGCAATCGTCTGTTTGCGCTGCTCCAGGTTGCGCAGGAACTGGATGGCGCTGGTGTAGCGCTCCTTGATGTAACGGCTGGTGTCGCGCTGCTCGCGCCCCCATTTCATGTCCCGGTAGGTGTGGTTGAGGTGCAGGCTGGGCAGGCCGTCATCGTTCATGATGATCTGGTACTGATTGCGGCACGCCTCGGAGGCGCAGACCGGGCACCGCTCGGCACGTCCCTTGAGGAAGGCCACGTCCGGCTCAATCAGGCGGGTGTTGGCCGGGTTGTAGCGGCGGCCCGGGAAGGGATCGAGTTTGCGGATCTCCGCCAGGGCGCCGGCGATCTCCTCCTCGCTGACGTTGAGGGTGCGGGCCAGCTCCTGGCGGCGGGGATTCTGCAGCATCGGCAGATATTCGCTCACCAGCGTAATTGCCAGAATCTGCACGCTGGCCAGTTGGAAAAGCTGGATCAGCAGGCACTCGCGCAGATCGCGCGCCGCCACCCCCGGCGGGTCAAAGCGCTGCACCAGGTTGAGCGCCTCCCGCACCAGATCCTCCGGCATATCCTCGCTGGCGGCCAGTTCCTCGACCCGTAGCGGCCGCCGCCCCTTTTCGTCCTCGGCGGTAAAGTAACCGTCCTCGTCCAGGTTGCCGATGATTGCCTCGGCGGCGGATCGCAGGTCCGCGTCCACCGGCTCGACGCTCAATTGCCAGCGCAAATGGTCGGTCAACGTGGTCGGGGCGCTGACAAAATTATCGAAGGAGGGCCGCTCCACTTCCGGGTTCGGCTGTTGAAATCCGGGGTCGAGATAGTCTTTGAAGAAGTCGCCGTAATCTATCTCCTCGAAGGCATCCCCGGCCGGCGCCTCGGCGGCGCCCTCGGGCACTTCCTGGGCGTGAGCCGAGGCCTCCACCACCGCCGCCATGACTTCCCCCGTGGCGCCTTCGCCCACGAGCGACTCGACCTCCTCGGCGCCCGCCACCGCGGCCAGAGGTGCCGGCGTCTCGTCGCCTTGTGACGCATGCTCGAGCCGTGCCAATTCCTCGAGAGCGGCCGTGCCCGACTCCGCCTGCCCTTCCTCCAGCATCGGATTTTCCAGTAGCTCTTGTCCGATGGCCTCCTGCAACTCCAGCTTGTTCATGGCCAGCAGGTTCACCATCTGCACCAGCCCGGGCGTCAGCGTCTGCTTGAGCGCCAGCTTGGGAACAATGGTGATTTTGGGTGCGGGGGCCATGGAGGAGATTGCGACAGCTCAGGCCAGAGTGAAGCTTTCGCCCAGGTAGACGCGGCGCACGCCTTCGTCCTCACCCAGCTCGGCCGGAGTGCCCATGCGGAAAATCCGTCCGTCGTGGATGATGTAGGCGCGATCGGTGACGCTGAGCGTCTCGCGCACGTTATGGTCGGTGATCAGCACGCCGATGTTATCGGCACGCAGGCGCGAAATAATTTGCTGTAAATCCAGCACTGCCAACGGATCAATGCCGCTGAAAGGCTCATCCAGCAGCATGAATGCCGGTTCGCGCACCAGTCCGCGGGCAATTTCCACCCGGCGACGCTCGCCTCCGGACAGGGCGTAACCCAGCGTTCTGCGAACTTTCCCTAGTCCCAGCAGCTCAATCAGCCTTTCCAGGCGTTCGCGCCGGGCGGCCGCGTCGAGCGGCAGCACTTCCAGGATGGCCATGAGGTTTTGCTCCACCGTGAGCTTGCGGAATACCGATGGCTCCTGCGGCAGGTAGCTGATCCCCAGTTGCGCCCGCTGGTACATCGGCAGCGAGGTGATCTCATGATCATCCAGCAGTATCCGGCCCATGTCGGGCGCGATCTGACCCACGATCATATGGAAGGTGGTGGTCTTGCCGGCGCCATTGGGCCCCAGCAGGCCGACGACCTCGCCACGGTTGATTTCCAGGCTCACACCATTGACCACGGCGCGGCCTTTGTAGAGCTTACCAACCTGATCGGTCGAAAGGCGTTGCATACGATGCCAGGTGGGGGGCTGCAAACAATGGCAGAGTAACTGCAAAGAGGAAAGGTAAATTATTGATAAATAAAGTCACTCAATGCCCTCCGGAACTGCCGGAGACGCGTGTGCCGGGCTTTCCTCCCACCTGAATTGCATCATTCGTCAGAGAAAAAGTCAAGGGATCGCCGCTGATTTTGCCATGTTCGGCATCAAAAATGCTGGGCGGTCCACCGCGCATCTCGATCCGGGCTTGGGCGAAGTCGTAGCTCAGCTGTTCGCCATGCGCTTGGCGACCCGGCTGGCGTACTTCCACCCCTCCACTTGCCACCGCTCGCTGTAAGCGGGCGGGAGTTGCCCCGGCCGCCATATAAACGATCACGCGGGGAGCGGTGAGGGTGGCGCCGGCGTTGCGCAGCGTCACGTTGCCCCCATACTGCGCCTGCTGCAGCGTCGAGCTGTAGGTCAGCTCGGCCGCGGCAATGGCCACCGGACGGGGCGCCGACGATGCCGGGGCGAGCGCACCGGGCACGGCGCCCGCCGGTGCCACAAAGTCCGTCTCCACGTGCCCTCGCGCCACCAGATCGCCGGGCTGGCCTCCCGGTCCTGCGGAGATGGATAGCTGATCGGCACGCAGCAGGTTCGGCGTCTGCATCAGCCGTACCGAACCGTTGAACCGGGCACGGCCGCGCCAGCCGCCATGAGCGGCAGGTGCGGCGCCCGCCGGCTGCGACCAATCCATGTGCTGGGCGGTGATGACCACCGGCAACCCTGGCTGCAGCAGCGGACCGGCATTACCGCCGCCGCGCTGCGGCTGAAAGCTGAGCGATAGTCCTTGTGCCGCGTCCGCCGCGGCCTCCAGGCTGGCGGCGCCGTCCGGATGGCTCACCCACGTGGCTGTCGCGGCACGGAAACTGGTTTGGGCGTCGGTTCCGCGAACGCCGCCTGTCAGCACCGCTTTACCGTCGGCGGGAGTATAGACAAGTTGTGCGGCATCGATCCGGCGTGCACCTTCCGTCAGGCTGACCCCGCCTGATTCCACCGCCCTCTCGATCTGTGCCTTGGGTCCGAAGTGAACTTCCAGGCGCCGGCTGTGGCTGCGGCGTTCGGTGCCGTTGACCGTCTGGCTGACCTCGACGTTGCCGGAAGCCAGTGCCAACTCCGGCTGCTGCTGGGCGCCGAGCGAAATCTGCAACTGGTCAGCCTCGGCGCTCATGCCACCGCGGGCGATGTGCGTGCGGCCGCGGGCCGTGATGGACTGCAGCGGAGGAAGTGTCGAGGACGTTGGGGTCGGCCCTGCGGCGAAGCTGAACACCAGCTGAGGAGCGCTCAAGCTGCCCGCCTGTGATCCTTTTTCGTCGAGACTTGCCGGCTTGCCGGAATCTCCAAAGGCGGTGAGCGAAGAAACCACCTGCGGGCCGGCGAAGGCCAGCACCACTTTCTCCGCCTCCAGGTTGCGAGACAGCCCCGGCTGGCTCTGGGCGAGGCGAACCGCCCCGGACAGTTCGAGGTGTTCGAGCTTTTGCTCCCGGGAGGCGAAGTCGGCGTGAGCCTGATCCGCGGTGGCCGAAAGCCGTCGGGCACCGGCCACGTTGAGCGCCACCACTTGGCCATCCGCATCGAGATGGCGCAGCGTCTGGTCGGAACGAAGGTACAGATCAAACTTCCGTGCGCGCAAAGACTGTCCGCCGGCGGTCAACTCCGCTCCACCGGCCAGGGCGATGACACCGGCATCGGTGGCATTCGCCAGCCGCCGCACGTCGGCCTCGGCACTGGCGACGTGCAACGGTGGGCGGCCCGGACGTTGCCAGTCCACCGCCACGTCGCCGCCGAAATGCGCGGTTCCGGCGTGGCTATCGAGGAGGGCGTTGGCGGCTTGGCCCCGGGCGGTTCCCAGGGCAAACGTGATCCCCTGGCGAATTTCGCCGGTCCCCTGCTTGACGTTGAAGGTAAGGTCGCGGGCGTCTATTTGCATCTCACCCTGCAGACTGATGTGCACCACCCCTTCGGCACGCAAAGCCCCGCTGGCTTCGTCGTACTGGAACTGGCTGCCGCTGATTTCATCCGCCTGCGTGCCGCTCTGATTGAAGACCTGGATGCGGACCTGGTGGAGTTCGTCGATCCCTCCCGAGCGCAACTTGTCGACGCGCTCGGCAAAGACACGGAAGATCGGCCGGTTTCCTTCCGCCTTGGAGATGGTCAGCCCGGCGGCGCTCTGTTGCACCTTCAGGCCCAGCACCGGCGCTTCCACCGGCGGAGTGGTACGCCGCCGCAGCCAGTAATCGGCAGCCAGGCCCAACGCGGCGACCGCCAGCGCCACCGCCACCGCCTGGCGCACCCACACCAATCTCCGCGCGCGGCGCGTGAAGGGATTATTGGCGGACGGTGCCGGCATAGGAAATTATCCCACTCGCAGCCAGCGGGTGACTGCGATCACAGATTTGGCGTCAGCGCGCCTGCATGATCGCACTAAGAGGAGGAAACCATGCCCGCACAGGCGACAACATTGGGAAGCAGAGTGGTGGAGGAGGCGCGGCAGCCTGGCCACTGGCTCCTGGCCAGTATGGGGAAGCGGGTGCTGCGACCTGGCGGGCGCGAGATGACGCGCTGGATGCTGGATCAGTTGGCGATTGGGCCTCACGATCGGGTGGTGGAGTTCGCCCCGGGCATGGGCGCCACGGCGCGGCTGACGCTCGCCGCTCGGCCCGAAGAGTACGTTGCGGTGGAACGCGATGCCGCCGCTGCGGCTCGCCTGTGCGCCTGGCTGGCGGACAGGGGACCTACCGCCGCCCGTTGCGTGGAAAGTGGCGCCGAAGCCACCAGCCTGGAATCAGGAAACTACAGCGTGGTCTACGGCGAGGCGATGCTGACCATGCAAACGATGGAACAGAAGCAGCGCATCGTAACCGAAGCGGCCCGCCTGCTGGGCCCCCACGGCCGTTATGCCATCCATGAGCTTTGCTTGGTGCCCGACGATCTCGACCCGGACGTGCAGCGCGGGATCCAGGCGGAGCTGTCGCGCGAGATTCACGTCGGGGCGCAGCCGCTGACCGCGCCCCAGTGGCGGGCGCTGCTGAACAACGCCGGCTTGCGGGTGGTGGCCGAGCGGCACAGTCCCATGCATCTGCTGGAACCCGGCCGCCTGCTGCGCGATGAAGGCCCGCTGGTCATGATGCGCCTGTTGTGGAACGCCGTTCGACGCCCCCAGGCGCGCCACAGGGTGTGCGCCATGCGCGCCCTCTTCCGCAAGCACGGCCACCACCTGCAAGCCATCTCGCTGATCGCCGCCGCCTGAAAAGCTACTCCCAGCGCAGGGCGCGGAGTGGATCCACGTGGGCGGCGCGGCGGGCCGGCAGGTAGCTCGCCAGACAGGCCACGACGGCCAGGATGGCGGCGGCCGCCAAATAGCTGACCGGGTCGGCGGGACTCATGCCGTACAGCAGGGCGCTCATGAACTGGGTGAGCACCGCGGCCAGGACCACGCCGATGGCAATGCCCCACAGCGCCAGGCGCAGCCCCTGCCCAACCACCAGGCGCTGCAGGCGGGCTGCATCGGCGCCCAGCGCCATGCGGATGCCGTACTCGCGGGTGCGCTGCGCCACGGCGGCGGCGATAACACCGTACAGGCCCACCACCGCCAGCATCAGCGCCAGCAGGCCGAAGCCGCCCAGGAGAATGCCGGAGAAGCGGGCCGGGAACAGCGGCACCTGCATGTAGTCGGCGCCGGTCTGGATGGCGTCGCTGGTGAGTTCAGGATCCATCTTCTGCAGCGTGGACCGAACCGAACCCATCAGCGCCGCGGGGTTACCGGCGACATGCACCAGCAGCATGGACGCTGAGTTGATGTTGTCCAACTCGTACATATAGGGGCGAGGCTGCTCGCCCAGGCTGCGGTACTTGCCGTTCTCCGCCACTCCGACCACGGTGACCGCATACTTGCTGCGCGGCAGGCGCAACGTCTGGCCGAGCGCGTCGCCTTTGGGCCAGAACTGGCGCGCCAGGGTTTCATTGACCACCGCCAGGCGGGGATGGCCCGGCGCCAGGTCGGCGAGATGGAAGCCGCGGCCCTGCAGCAGGCGGGTGCCGGAGGTCTGGAAGTAGTCGGGGCCGACGTCGCTATAGTCCACGCGGTAACCCGGTTCGTTGGGCGGCGGGGCCATGCCCGCCGGCAACACAACGGCGTCGGATTCACCCAACTGCAACGGCGGCTGCGAAGTGTAGCTGGCGGCGCTGACACCGGGCAGGGCGATCATCGCCTGCCGGACCTGTTCCAGGTAGCGGGCGGCATCGTCGCCGGTGTGGCCGGCGGCCTGGGGATCCACGCGGGCGAAGACGAGGTGCTGGCTGTCGAAGCCGGGTGAAATGAGGCTGGCGTGCGAGAGGCTGCGCAGGCACAGTGCCGCGCCCACCAATACCACCACGCACAGCGCCACCTGGGCCACGATGAAGCCGCTGCGCGCGCGCGACCGCGACGCGCCGGCGCCGGGGGTGCCGTCCTTAAGGTTGTCGAGCACCCGTACCCGCGCCCCCTGCCAGGCGGGCGCCAGGCCGAACAGAATGCCCGTGATCAACGCCAGCCCCAGCGTAAACCAAAGAATGCCGCTGTTGAGCGAGGCGGGCAGCGCAATCGGGAAGCCCTGCGGCTTAAGCCGCAGCAGCAGCGGCTGCAGGAGGCGCGCGAAGACGATGCCCAGACCGCCCGCCACCAGCGCCAGCAAGATGCTGTGCACCAGTCCCTGCCGGATCAGCCGGCCGCGGGTGGCGCCCAGCGCCGCGCGCAGCGCCCACTCACGTCGCCGCCCCAGCGCCTCCACCAGCAGCACCAGCGCCGCGTTGGCGCAGGCAATCAGCAGCACCAGCCCCACCACCACGGTGAGCAGACCAACGCCGGCAAAGACGAAGCCGCGGAAAGGCGTCGGCAGCGCGCCGATGGGGGTGGCCAGGCCGCCAAAGGAAGGCAACTCCTTGTCGGGATATTGTTTGTCGAGTTGCTGCTGAATGATGTTGACGTCGGCGCCGGCCTGGGCGACGGTCACGCCCGGTTTAAGGCGGCCGACGGCGAAGTTGCTGCGGTTGCCGCGGGAGTCGAGCAGTCCGGCCTGGCCGAGACTTTCGGCCATGGTGATGGGCGACCACCAGTCCACGTTGAGCCCGGTGAACAGTCCGTCGAAGCCGCGCGGCGCCACGCCAATCACGGTGAAAGGCTGCCCATTCATGCTGATGGTGCGCCCCACCACGCCGGGATCGCCGGCAAAACGCTGCTGCCAGTTGGCATAGGACAGCACCACGACCGCGCTCGACCCCTTCACCGCCCCCTCGCTGGGCAGGAACCAGCGGCCGACGGCGGGCCGCAGACCGAGCAGTTGGAAGTAGTTGGCTGACACCAACTCCCCGCTCAAGGCAGCAGGAGCAGAGCCCGAGGCGATACCGACGTTGGCTTCGGTAACCGGGTTGTACAACATCAGCCCGGAGAGGCTCTGGTTGCGATCCCGGTAGTCCAGGTAGTCGAGATAGCTGAGCGGATACAAGCCCCCGAGCGCGGCGGACGGCGAGGGGTCATGGGTATAGACCTCGACCAACTGCCCGGGTTGCGCGACATCGGGTTTCTGCAGCAGCAGGGCGTTGGCAAAGCTGAAGATGGTGGTGTTAGCGCCGATGCCGAGGGCGAGCGAGAGGACAGCCACCAGGGAGAGACCGGGACGGCGGGCGATGAGACGCAAAGCGTACCGAAGATCGCGCATCATGACCAATGTATACGCAATCCGGCATGGCAGGTTCCGCGCCGCTCGGGCACCTCTGGCGACCGTTCGGCCGCCTACAGATGACTTTTAGGCGGATTGCGGGCAGACTGTTGCTGACCACTATGCCCCAAGCCCGGCCCAAACCACTCCGCCGCCGCCTGCGCGAAATGCGTCTGCTCTGGCAAGGGCTGCGCTCGACCAAGCACCCGGTGCAAGTGCACATGGTGCCCATGCGGCGCTGCAACTTGGCTTGCGCCTACTGCAACGAGTACGACGACCACTCCAAACCGGTGCCGCTCGATGAGATGCAACGCCGGGTGGACCACCTCGCCCGGCTGGGCACCAGCCTGGTGACCATCAGCGGCGGCGAGCCGCTGCTGCACCCCGAGTTGGACGACATCATCCGCCGCATCCGCTCCCGCGGCATGATGGCCGGCTGCATCACCAATGGCTACCTGCTGGTGCCGGAGCGGATCGAGCGGCTGAACCAGGCGGGGCTCGATTACCTGCAGATCTCAATTGACAATGTCCAGCCCGACGAAGTTTCGGTCAAGAGCCTGAAGGTGCTGGACAAGAAGCTGCAGATGCTGGCCGAGCACGCGCGCTTCAGCGTCAACATCAACTCGGTGCTGGGTTCGGGAGTGAAGAACCCGGAAGACGCTCTGACCATTGCCCAACGGGCGGTGGAATACGGCTTCATCACCACGGTGGGCATCATCCACGACGGTCACGGCCAGTTGCGCCCGCTCAATGACCGCGAGATGGGCATCTACCAGCAGGTGCGCAAGCTCGGCAAGCGCAGCTTTGCCCGCCTGAACCAGTTCCAGGACAACATCACCCGCGCCCAACCCAACCGGTGGAAATGCCGGGCCGGGAGCCGCTATTTGTACATCTGCGAGAACGGTCTGGTGCACTACTGCTCGCAGCAGCGCGGCGCGCCGGGGATCCCGCTGGCCGAGTACACCCGCGACGATATCCGCCGCGAGTACCGCACCGAGAAGAGCTGCGCCCCCTTCTGCACCGTGGCCTGCGTTCACTACACCTCGCTGATGGACTTCTGGCGGGATGAGCAACAGCCGGGCGGCACCCCCGAGGCCGCGCGGCTGGTACAAATCAAGTGAAGCAGTTGGCAGTTGCCGGTTGCCAGTTGCCAGTTGAAATCTCAGGGATTCCACTGCGTTCGGCGGACGAGGCGCCCGAACTGGCAACTGGCCACCGGCAACTGACAACTGACCCTCCGGAGCCGCGGTGAGCGGCCGGACGGCCGATCTCTTCCGCGCCGGTCTGGGCCTGTCGCCGCTGGTGGCGCGCCTGCTGGAGGCGCGGGGGTGGCGGGAGCTGTCGGCCGCCACCGAGTTCCTTTATCCCCGGCTGGAGCATACCCACTCGCCCTGGCTGATGTTGGGCATGAAGACGGCGGTGGAGCGCACGCGCGCCGCCACAGACCGGGGCGAGGCGATCCGCATCCTGGGCGACTACGACGCCGACGGCACGCTGGCCACCGTGATCCTGCGGCAGGCGCTGACTTCGCTCGGCGCCCAGGTCAGCTATCGCCTCCCGGAGCGGCTGCGCGACGGCTACGGCCTGCAAACATCCGCCATCGAGCAGGCGGTCGCCGAGGGCGTGAAGCTGGCGATCACGGTGGATACCGGCATCCGCGAGCACACCGCACTGGAACGGGCGCGCGAGCTGGGACTGGATGTCATCGTCACCGACCATCACCTGCCCGGCGAGACTCTGCCGCCCGCGCTGGCGGTGCTCAACCCGCACCAGCCCGGCTGCCCCTATCCCGACAAGGGTCTGTGCGGATCAGGAGTGGCGTTCAAGCTGGCCCAGGCTCTGCTGGAGCAGGGCGGACTGATCGAAGGCGCCTGGCCGCCGCGGCTGCGCTCTTACTTGAAGCTGGTGGCCATGGCCACCATCGCCGACGCCGTGCCGTTGGTGGGCGAGAACCGTGTGCTGGCGCGTTTCGGCCTGGAGGGGCTGGCGCAGCCGGTGAATCCCGGCTTGCAGGCGCTGCTGGCGCTGGCGCTGCCGCGGCGGCCGGCTGCCGTCGCCAGCGCCGACGTGGCCTACCGCATCGCGCCGCGCATCAACGCCGCCGGCCGCATGGGGGCCGCCGATCGCGTGGTGGAGATGTTCTTTGCCCCGGCCGCCGAGGCGGCTGCGATGGCGCAGTCGCTCGAAGCCTTGAACGAACAGCGGAAGGCGCTGTGCGCCGCCATCCTGGCTGAGATCGAAGCCCAGGCGCTTCCCCCCGGGCCGGGCGCGGTGGTGGTGCATGCCGGCGCGGGATGGCACAGGGGCGTGCTGGGCATTGTCGCCAGCCGCGTGGTCGAACGCGGCGGGAAAGCCGCCCTGGTGATCGCGCTGGAGGCGGACGGTGAGGGGCGCATGCAAGCCCATGGCTCGGGCCGGGCGCCGGCGGGGATGCATCTGCACCAGTTGCTCGAGGGCTGCCGCGACCTGTTCACCCGCTTCGGCGGCCATGCCCAGGCGGTGGGATTTTCGCTGCCGGCGGAGCAGTTGCCGGCGCTGCGCGCCTACCTCGAGACCGCCGGGGACACTTCCCTGCCCGTGGAAGCGGAAAACTGGTTCGATTGCGAGCTGGCCGAGCTGACGCCCCAGGTCTGTCAGGAGCTGCGGCGGCTGGAACCGTTCGGCGAGGGCAACCCGGAACCGCTGTTCCGAGCACGCGGCGCGCGGCTGGCGCAGGCGCCGGCGATATTGAAGGAACGTCATCTCAAACTGAGCCTGGAGCAAGACGGCATACGGCACACGGCGCTGTATTGGAACGCGCCGGATCTGGCCGCCTGGGTGGGGCTGGCGGTGGGGAGCCGGTTGGACTTAAGCTTTCGGGTAGAGCACACCTCGCATCCCCAGTATGGGGAGAGGACGCAGTTGATCGTGCGCGAGATTTTTGTCACCGCCGCCGCCGGCGCGGATTCCTAGGAGACTTGAAGGGTTACCACTTATGAAGAAACTTGGACTGATTTGCCTGTTGGCGGCCGCCATGGCGTTTGGCGCCGCCGCCCAGATGCCCACCGTCGGTTCGCAGGCCCCCAACTTCACCCTGCCCAATAACGACGGGCAGAAGGTGTCGCTGGACCAATACCGCGGCCAATGGGTGGTGCTGTACTTCTACCCCGCCGACTTTACCTCGGGCTGTACCATGGAAGCGCACAACTTCCAGCAGGACCTGGACAAGTTCAAGGCCATGCATGCGGCCATCCTGGGGGTGAGCGTGCAGGATGTGGACTCGCACAAGAAGTTCTGCACCAAGGAAGGGCTGCAGTTCCACCTGCTGGCCGACACCCAGCACAAGGTCACCGAGCTGTACGGTTCGCTGGCGCATTACGGCAGCCGGGAGCTGGCGGCGCGCAACACCTTCCTGATTGACCCCAGCGGCAAGATCGTCAAGGTCTACACCAAGGTGAATCCGCGTGTGCACAGCGGCGAGGTGCTGGCCGAGCTGAAGACCGCCGAGGCCGCCCAGCAATAACCTCTCAGTTGCCAGTTGCCAGCCGGGCCGCCTCGACCACCGACGGCCGCAGCGCCCTTGAGCCTTCGCTGGCAACTGGCAACTGACAACTTAATATGGCCTTGTCGGGGGCAGATGTGCTAGCTTTAGCCGGGTAGCCGTTCCAGGAGGAAAACCCGGATGGAAGCTTTGGGAATGATTGAGACCAAGGGTCTGGTGGGCTCCATCGAGGCCGCCGACGCCATGGTGAAGGCCGCCAACGTGGTCCTGCTGGGCAAGGAGTATATCGGCGCCGGCTACGTGACGGTAATGGTGCGCGGCGACGTGGGCGCGGTCAAGGCCGCCACCGATGCCGGCGCGGCCGCGGCGCGGCGGGTGGGGGAGCTGGTCAGCGTGCACGTCATTCCCCGGCCGCACAACGAAGTCGAAAAGATCCTGCCCAACAAGGGCTTGGTCACCGCCGCCGACAAGAAGTAGCCCACTGAGGCGGGGTGGCAAGCGCAACCCAATCCGCTGACGCGGCGGACGCCCGCTCAATGGCGGAGGCCGCCGACCTGATCGAACGGGCGCACCGCGCCTGGCAGTCCTACCGCGCCTTTTCGCAGTCCCAGGTGGACGCCATCGTGGACGCCATGGCGGCGGCCGCCACCGCCCACGCCGAACGCCTCGCCACGCTGGCGGTGGAGGAAACCACCTACGGCAAGGTGGCCGACAAGGTCCAGAAGAACCTGTTCGCCTCCGAGCGCGTGTACCGGGCCATCCGCGGCATGGCGACGGTGGGGACGCTGCGCGAAGACAAGGCGGCGGGCATCATCGAGATGGGGGTATCCATGGGGGTGGTGGCGGCGATCCTGCCCTGCACCAACCCCACCTCGACGGCAATTTACAAGATTCTCATTGCGCTGAAGGCGGGCAACGCCATTGTCCTCAGCCCGCACCCGGCGGCCATGCGCTGCATCTGCGAAACGGTGGGGCTGATGCAGCAGGCGGCGCTGGCCGCCGGCGCCCCCACCGATCTGATCGGATGCTTTTCAACCCCGACGCGGGCCGGCACGCAGGCGATGATGAGCCATCCGCGCACCCGCGTCATCCTGGCCACCGGCGGCATGGGGATCGTGCACGCGGCCTACAGCTCCGGCAAGCCGGCGTTCGGCGTGGGGCCGGGCAATGTCCCCGCCTACATTGATGCCTCAGCCAAAATCGAGCAGGCGGTGGCCGACGTCGTCACCGGCAAGAGCTTCGACTGGGGCACCATCTGCTCGTCGGAGCAGTCCATCGTGGCGGAGACGGCGCTGCGCGAGAAGATTCTGGCCGAGTTGAAGAAGCAGAATGTCTACCTGCTCAACCCGGAGGAGACCGAAAAGCTGGGCGGCACGCTGATCCATAGTGAGAACTTCACCGTCAACCCCAAGTGCGTGGGGCAGTCGCCGCAGAAGCTGGCGGCGCTGGCCGGCTTCGGCGACAAGGTTGGACCGGAAATTCGCGCCCTGGCGGCGGAGCTGCCCGGCATGGGCAAGCAATTCCCTCTCTCGGCGGAAAAACTCTCGCCCGTGCTGGCGCTGTTTTTCCTCCCCGACCGCGAACGCGCCATGGAGCGCTGCCGCGACCTGCTGCACTTCGGCGGGCTGGGGCACACGTGCGTGATCCATGCTGAGGATCAGGCGGTGATCCGCGAGTACGGCGCGCGCATGCCCGCCTACCGTGTGGTGGTCAACAGCCCCTCGCCGCAAGGTTCCATTGGGCTGACCACCAATCTCTTCCCCGCCATGACGCTGGGCTGCGGCGCCATCGGCGGCAATATCACCAGCGACAACATCGGCCCGCAGCACCTGATGAACATTAAGCGCGTGGCCTGGAATGCGGAGCGGATTCCCGCGGCTCAGGGCGTGCCGCAAGCGGGGGCCGCGAGTTGCACCTGCCAGCACGCCAAGCCGGCGGCACCGGCTCCGGCCGCGCCCTCGGTGGACTTGCGGGCGGTGGTGGAACGCCTGCTGGCAGAGCGCGGCATTCGGCCGGCCAGCCCGGAACCCGCCGCACCGCCGCCGCCTGCGGCGGCATCCACTTCCGCAGCCCCGGCCTTTGCCCCGCCGCCACTGCCGCCCAAGCCCAAGCCGGTGGATTTCGTCTGCGAGGCCGACGTGCGTGCCGCGAGGGAGGCGGGTAAGCAGATCGCGATTGGACCGCGCACCATCGTCACCCCGGCCGCCCGCGACCTCGGCAGCGAGCACGATGTGTTTGTCTCTGTTTGAAGGCCTGCATCCAAGCCTTCATGGCTGAACCACATCTGGTCTGTCCACGCTGCCATCTGCCCATTCTTGACGGGCAGCGTTGGATCGCGCACGAGGGGAAAACCTACCACGCCGATTGTGCTCCGGCGCCGGGCGCCACCGCCGAGCGTCGCGATGACCCCTATCCGAAGCAATTTGGAATCTGAGCCATGCTGCACGCCGAGGACCTGGACGAGCTGCCGCGGCTGCCCGAGCCGGTGCTGACCGCCTATCTGAATACCAATCCGGCGGCCCAAATCAACCAAGGGGGACGCACCGGCGCGGCCATTTGGCTGCGCTCCGCGGTCAAGGATCTGACGGCAAATTGGCAGCGCGACGAGGCCGCCCTGGTCGAAGCGCAAGCCGTGCGGTTGGGGGACTTTGTCCGCGCCCGGCCCGGGGGACGTTCCAAGGGCCTGGTGGCCTTTGTCGGCCCGGGCATGTGGCGCATGTTCCCGTTGGAAGTGGAAGTCGAGAACGAGATCTACTGGGGTACGCCGGCGCTGGATCAGCTTCTCTGGCTGCTCGACGAGCACCAGCCTTGCGGCGTGGTGGTGGTGAGCCGGCAGGGGGCGCGCTTTTTCCGCTACCGCATGGGTGAGGTGGAAGACGACTCATCTCATCCGCTGAACCTGGACATTTCCCAGTGGCGGCACAAGGGTCTGGTCATGGGCGTGGGCGACGAACACGACGCTTTTGATCAGCGCAAACGGGACCACTATCGGCGCTTCTTTGAGCACCTCGCCCTGGAGATCGCGCGCTGGGGCCAACGTGACCGCCTGCAACCCATCGCGCTGCTGGGAAACCCGCGCGCCCTGGAAACGGTGTGGGCGGCCCTGCCGGAAGACCGGCGCGGCCAGATGGTGAAAGCCGCCATTCAACCCGCCCGCGCCACCCGCGCCCAGATCCTGCGCCGCGCCGAGCCGGTGTTGGAAGCCTGGCGGCGTGACCGCGAACAGCAGGATGTGGTGAGTCTTCTCGACCAGCGAGGGCGCGCCGACGTGGCCACCGGCTTTACCCGTACCCTGTCCATGCTGCAACAGGGGCGGGTGCGCAAACTGCTGGTCGCCCGGGGACTGCGCGGCCGGGTACGCCAGTGCCCCAACTGCGGCTGGGTGGACCGAAGTCCCCAGGAGGCTTGCCCGCACTGCGGTCATCCGCGCGGCACCCAGTCGCTGCGCGCCGTGCTGCCGCAATTGATCCGGGCACACGGCGCGGAAGTGGAGATCGTCGCCGGCCCCGCCGCCGACCGTCTGCTGGCCGAAGCCGAAGGCCTCGCCGCCTGGCTTCGCGCCGCCGACACGCGCCCCATTGAGGAGACGGCGGCTTAGGCGGCCAACTTGGGCTGCGGCACCGGCCGCAGGTATTGCTGATCCTCGTAGCACCACGCCCAGTCGCCGCCGGCGGACTCGAACGAGCGGATGATCGGATGACCGGTCTGATGGAAATGCCGCGTGGCGTGCTTGTTCTTCGAGCTGTCGCAGCAACCCACATGGCCGCAGCTCATGCACAAGCGCAACTCTACCCACGAGTCCCCGGTCTTCAGGCACTCCTCACACCCCGCGCTGCGCGCCTCAACCGCGCGCACCTGCTCGACATGCGGACATGACCTCATGGCTTCCCTCCCTGCCCCAGACTACCGCCCATCCCGAGCCGGTGCGCCCGGGACCGCTTGCCATAAATATGGTAGAGTGGTCCCGTGCGGACAACCGTTGACATACCGGACCTGCTCTATCGCCGCCTCAAGGCCCGGGCGGCGACTGAGGGGCGCTCGGTGAAGAGCCTGCTGCTGGAGGCAGCTGAAGCCGGCCTGCGCAACCGAACCGTGCCGCAGCAAGGGAAGAGGGTTCAGTTGCCGCTGCTGCGATCCGCCCAACCTGGAAGTTTGAAGCTGGACAATCGCGCCATTTATGAACTCATCGGTTTTCCCTGACATCAACGTCTGGCTGGCGCTCAGCTACGAGGCGCACATACACCACACCGTCGCCCGCGACTGGTTCAACGCGGTACAGATCCCGAACCGGGTCTATTTTTGCCGCTTCACACAGTTGGGCTTGCTCCGGCTCCTGACCAATCCCGTGGTCATGGAGAGGGACCGCGTGTGCAGCGAAGCGCAGGCATGGAGCGTGCACGATCAACTTGCCGGCGATGAACGGGTGGCCTTTTTCCAGGAACCAGAGGCCATCGAAGCCGGCCTCCGCAAACTCACTCGTGGCGCACGGCCCGGTGCACGGGAATGGGGTGACAGTTACCTGGCCGCCTTCGCCGGTGCCAGCGGCCTGCGGCTGGTAACGTTTGACCGTGCCTTGGCCCGCCGAACTCCGGGCACCCTGCTGCTGCGCGGCGGGGTGATAAACTAACCATGCTGCCGCAGGGCGAAGCCCATGGCCGCCGGCAGCTTCTGTCCAGCGCGTCCCCGTCGTCTAGCCCGGCCTAGGACACCGCCCTTTCACGGCGATAACACGGGTTCGAATCCCGTCGGGGACGCCAACAAAATAAAGAACTTGCGCGGGCTTCCTCCCTCAGTGCCGGTTACGGCCCACTGATGCGGCGTGTTCCGGGCCCGTCTCGGGCAGATGCG
>Ga0134126_10000853_pt1 | contig 38632 bp, 56 predicted proteins | sample KB31752_FD_96881 | JGI IMG/M metagenome (GOLD analysis project Ga0134126, IMG submission 96881) | Terrestrial soil microbial communities with excess Nitrogen fertilizer from Kellogg Biological Station, Michigan, USA - KB3-175-2 | ecosystem: Environmental > Terrestrial > Soil > Unclassified ...
GGCTTTGAAATAAGGTTCTTGAACTTGCTCCAAATCTCGGCAAACGGTACAGTCTGGTGCTCCGCATCCGCGATACGTTCCTGCTCCCGCTTTAACTCTTGTGCCTGTTTCAACTTCACTCCCTGGTATCTCTTCAAGAGCAATTCGATCCGCGAAATTGACGGGAAGAAATCCGACTCCCTGCGGTGCTCCCGAAATACCCACTCAATTACCTCCGGCGGATGTTCCGCGTACAGCCGGAAGATTTCGTCGCTCAATTCCTGCATTATTTCCGTCTTGCTGTTCGCCGCAGTAATCGCCATCTCGCGACCGAGAGAGATTCGTGATGGAGTTAATAATTGCTTGCTGAGTGTTAGCCTGTCGTGTCGCTGCGGCACTAGTCCTAACTGTTTGTCTTGTTCCATTTCCTCCGCCCTTCTGGTAGTTGATTGAGTTCCTTAGCCAGTTCCGCAAAGTTGCCGGCCAGTCGAGCTTTAGTCCCTTTGGCCCCGCAATTCCCAAGTAGTAATCGCGAAATTTCTGGTACTCCATTTCGCAGTTAATTTCCAACGATTTAGCAAGTTCATAGTGCTCAGGTTGTGGAATAAAATCTTCCGGCAAACGACATGCTTTCTTACGGGAAGGTTTTGTTTTTGATTTTGATTCTTTAGAACCAACATCAAATTCAGATAGAGAGTTAGAGTTAGAAATAGGCGTTTCATCACCCGTTTCATTTGCATTACAACGGTGCTTTGTAACGCGCTCGTAGTTCTTAGTACGTTCTGCCTGTTCCTTGACCATGCGTCGGTTGTAGATACATCCGTCATCTGTGCGGGATAAAACGCCGGAGTAATCAAGCTCCTGAAGCCAATGGGAGGTGTCGTCGGTTGAGTTCCCGGTCATTCGAGCGAGTAACTCAGCGGTCACGACATTGCCATTGTTCAACTTGAGGTAGCCCCTGCGGACGCTATCGAACATCAGTGAGAGCATGTCTATCCACAAACCTCTAGCACCGGAAGAAACAGAACGTAACTCCGGGTCTTTGAGCCAGTCTCCCGGCACAAACTTGAACCAATAAAGTTTCCCCAACTTTTCCCCTTGAAAGAGACTTACTCGGCGAGTTCCCTAACGCGCCGTTAAACTACTTCGGTAACACTGTTACGCGACTCATCCTGCGTCTTGAGGTATGGAGCTAACCATTCCTTCCATTCCGCAGCCTTGATCTTCCTGAAACGCATGTAGAGCCTTCTGTAAACCTCTTGGCATTCCCTGGAGCAGAACTTAGAGTGCTTCCTAAGTCTGTCCTCTGGTATCTCGCGTGAGCATAGAGAGCAGGTCATAAAATTTGCCTCCAAGCCGCAGCCTCCATCTGGAGATCGTTCCTCTGAGGAAGAACGCCGACGACATCTCTGCCGCCAGTAGATTGAGTGAAGGTTTTTGAGCAACTTGTCATATTTCAATTCTCAGCATTTAGAAAAATAGCTTTGAGGTTTCAACTTGTGAACTTCTTAACCGTTTCCCGCTAGGGATGCTCCATAATTGGAGCCGATGCTTGGATTTGAACCAAGGACATCTCGATTAGAAATCGAGTGCTCTACCAACTGAGCTATATCGGCAAGTTTTTTCCTCATTGCTTTCTCACTTCGCCGCCGAAGGCAAATCCACTAATTAAATTCAATAACCGACGTTGCGTTAAAGAGCGACAACTTACCATCAAGGTCGCCCAAGGTCTGTTCCATCTGCTCCTGCTCGTCCATCAATTTCCGCTCATCCAAGTTCACCAAGACGTGCGGAGGATCGTTCGGTCCGACTGATTCGTTCACAGCAATTGCCGCTGCGACCATCTTGCCGCCTTTCTGTTGAATCTGTGCGCGAGTCTGAGTCAGGGATTGCGAAACCGTCCGCAGAAACGTGCTTGACTGTGTGCTGACCTCACGCCGCCAAGTAAGCCAATCGGCCACGCTCATCGTCTTACCGCCTACCGTCATTTGCGAATCTAGATTGCTTCTCTGAATCGCGGTGCGGATGGAAATAACCCGTGCCTCCAAGTCAGCAATCCCTTGCCGTTCTCCGGCGATAAACTTCTCCGATCCGCCATCCTTCTCCAGCGGATCACGAATGCGGGAATCCCGCACGATGTATTGCAAAACTGACTGACGCTTCCGCTCCAGCCGCTTGCCGATGGTCTTAATCTCCTGCAACGCTTCAGTAATGGTTATCTTTGACATTTACTTTTCTCCTGATTAACTGTTAGAGCTTGAAAGAATCACCGTTCTATCTCTGGGGAGGTTTAACGGTGATCCTTCCGAGCCCGCCTCTCTGGGAGGCACGGCTCAAGCTGTTTGTTGAGCCTTTATGTGCTCAAGATTTTTATTCCATTCTTGCGTCAAGTCCTGCGAATATCCTTCTACTGGCGGGAGCTTGGCAATTATTTCGTCTATCTCTGCGTTGAACTTCATTACTCCGTTGCGAATTTCTGCTATCTCCGATTCGTCACGTTTCAGCCGCACAATGAAGAGTTGCAGGTGCTCCGGGAAATCAGGGTTGTAGCTGACAAAATCACTCCACTGCCTTCCCGTGCAATCCATCTCAGACTGCATCTGGTAGCGATGCTCTGCCGGAACGCCGCCGCGAGTAAGCCAGTCCATGTGCTTTGCGCGATTGGGACATTTGAATTGGACTAGTCCGTCCTTGCCGACATACCCATCCGGGGAGCATCCATAGCGAACTATGGTTGCGTGCTTTACAAAACCAACCGTTTCCACGGCTAGCTTTCTCTTGAGTTCATATTCCGAACGCGCCTCTGGCTCCAATTGCTTGCCGCGCTTCATGTCCCAAGATTCGAATTCTTCTTCGATTGCTTTTCCGCTGAGAATTTCGCAAATCAATCTGGCTCGGTAATTAGCTCGAGTTGTGGATTCACTGCTGCCCTTCTTCGGCTTCGCCAAAACAGCATGAATCATGGAAGAGGTCTGGTGTCCGGCCCGCTCATCTCTCCATTCTTGCGTGCCTTGTTCGGTCATTGGCGGGCCTCCAGAAGTTCTCGCTTCTTGCTCTCGTAAACCTTGCGAAGTCGTTCATAGCCGTTCTTGTCGTTTAGCGACCTTGCCTTATCTCTGGCCTCTTGAAAGCTCTTGCGAAGTGACTCCATGTCGGAGCAATCTTCCATCTGAACTGAATAGTCAGTAATGGCCTGTTCTGACATCCCTTCGGTACTTCGTGCGTCATTGTCTATGCCTTCGGGAACAACTCCCGCTGCGGCTAATAGCGTGTACCTCTGGAGATAGAAAGCTATTGATCCGATCTGCTGACCTGGAGTCTTAGACCCAGAAGTATCCGGCGGCCCTCCGAGAGTGGCCATATCCTCTACGTGCCCGGATGCGGAGTGGCGAAACACACAAGTCATAACCGTTCTCGCATTCGCGCCTTCGCTCGGCCTCCACGAGGCGACGAGCCCTTCTTTGCGAAGCTCTTCATCAATAACCCGGAACGCCTTGTCCAATTCTGCGTGCCAATACGTAGTTTGACTGCCATCACGGTTTGGAATTACGACCTGCTTAGTCTTTAGGACTTTGGGAACGTGATCGCGGAACCTTCCTAGTGCGGCCTCGAATTGAAGTCTTGCATCTTCTTTCCGGGCCTTGATAACCGAATCAACAAATATGGCCAATTGTTCGGCTCCGGCGTTTTTCTCCACCATCACCTGAATAAGCCTGTCCCACTTGTCCTGAGGCGCGGCCAGCGCTATCTTTGTTTCCGGCGCGACCACCTCAAATTCCTGCGCGTCCATGCTGCCTCCCCTTAAAGTTTGTCCAAAAGTTCGTTAACTTTCTTCAACAAGCAAGTTCTTCCGCAAAGATGAAGATAGGCCTGTACGATGTCCTCAACTTTTGCCTGTGACCACGGAGTAATAATTAGCGGGCCTACGACCGTGACCAGATACCAGTGGTTACTATCGTTCACCCGCTTCACTCCGCAGCCGTCACAGGCGTAGGTGTCAACTTTCATGCCAAGTCCTCATCTCCCTGCCACTCATCCGGCGCGTTCGGGCCGTAAAGAAACTGAAATAAGTCGTTCGCTTCGCGGAGTTCTGGAGCAGGTTCCGGTCGCTCTACCTTCCCCTGCTCCCTTTCGCCAGAGGTCACGCACTCACCGCTTCTTTGGATTTTTCTAGAGCAGCAATATGCGGAGTTAAGACTTCTCGAACCTTATCCGCGCTTTCCTTGAGCGATTTACTTCTGGCGACGGCGGCGTAGTCGGCGGCGGCGGCGGCGGCGGCGTAGTCGGCGGCGGCGGCGGCGGCGGCGACGACGGCGGCGTAGTAGGCGGCGTAGTCGGCGGCGGCGGCGGCGGCGGCGACGACGGCGGCGTAGTAGGCGGCGTCGCCGTCGGCGTAGTAGGCGGCGTCGGCGGCGGCGGCGGCGTAGTAGGCGACGTCGGCGTCGACGTCGGCGACGACGTCGGCGTAGTAGGCGGCGGCGGCGGCGGCGTCGTTTCTCGCTTCGCGGACTTGTTCTATGGTGGCGTTTCCAGCGCACCATTCACGGACGATTCGCAAACATTCAGCGGGCCGATTTTCTCCAGCCTTTACGTACTTCAAAGCGGTGGTGGCGCATTCCACTGCGGCCAAAACAACCTGCTTGCGAGTCGGCCAGCCCTCTCTTTCGGCCATATACCCACAAAGCCACAGGAGCCAATCTCCGCGTTCGCACGTGTCCCAAACTTCTTGCAGGGATTTTCCGTGGGCCCAAGTACGCCCGTCCCTGCAAGCACAAAGCTCTTTAAGTAATGCTGCAAATTTCCTCGAATTCATCTCTGCTCCTTTTTGAAAGCGCAGAACCAGCACGGCCCGCACTGCTCCGGGTGAAATGGTTCCTGATTTTTATTTTCCAGTTCTGGCATTCTCTTATCCAGATAGGCCAGCACTGAGTCCGCTGGAAGTACTTGGAACTCGTAGTCAATGAGAGCGTAGAGGCTCATAAATTCACTCCCCCGTGACCGCTGAAACAGTAACGTCCGCAGTTTTAATTGGAAGCATTAGACCAATGGGCTTGATGCGAACACACCAGCAAATCTCAAACGTCACGTCGAGTTTCCTATTCACTTCGCTATATCGGTTGGTTGCCTTAATTCCGGTTCCGCAGCAGCTTTGGCAATTGTCATCAGCCACTAAGCGCATAGTGTGACGGAGATATTTGCGTGATTTGCTCATCTCACCCACCAGTAGCAATAGGCCAGAATCGCCCAGAATGGACTTGAGAAAAGAAGGCCGAATACGATTGCCTTGGCGTGGGAAATAGTCCAGGACTTTTCGGCCTCGTAAAGCTCCCGGATGCGCTGGATGTCTTGTTCGTAGGTCATCTGCCTCCCCTTTCGGTTCGGCAAGATTGATCTATTGCGCTGAGTGCGCTATTTAGAGGAAAGGATTATGAGTCTACTGCTCTAACCGCTGAGCTAAGGGCCCGAGCAATAATCCACTCTTCTAATGGTCAATCCTGCCGAGGTATGCCTTCTGAATCAGCCAGCTTGCGAAGGGATATGCGTATAACGTCGGCCTCGCCTACCCCCAACTTAGATTGCAGTTCCTTCATAAGCCGCACATCTTCGATCTTGGCGACCCAATTCTTCCTTGTGAGCGGCTTAAGTGGCTTTTTCATGGCAAAGTCATTCTTATGTATGTCTGATTTTGTGTCAATAGCTAAATTGTCCATAGATTCAATTAGTTGCGAGCCCCACTTTTTGCACAGTTGCTATGCACCAAAAATGGGCCTTTCTTTTGAGATGTGAACTGGATTTCCCTTACTTCTTCCGCATGTCCGCTGGCTAAAGCCTCTGATCCTTTGCTTATATTTGAGTCCCGCATATGGTCGTATATCCTCTTAGTTTCCGATCCTACCCTGTGGCCCATGTAGTGCTCGACCACGTTGTAGGGCACGTCGGGATTCTCCAAAAGGCGTGTATTTGCTGTGTGGCGCATATCATAGAACCTCAGTCGCGCCAGTCGCGGGAACTTTTTCGCAGCCTCTTTTCGGATGGCATACCATGACTTATAGAACGAATAGATTGGTCTGCTGAAGTCTGGCCCCTTGCTTCCGTTCGGCGCACGGTGAGGGATAATGAAGTGCTCCGGCTCTGAAGCTCCTTTATCGTAGGCGTGGTCTATAAGCTGCCTTAATGCCCAGCGTGCGTCATGGTTACACTTTAGAGTCCTCACCCGGTAGTCATTCTTCACCTGATCGCAAATCTTCAACCATGAGCATTCTTTTGTGTCCACATCCATAAACCTCAGTCGGCGTACTTCCTTCGTTCCCATACAAGTGTTTCTGGCCAAGAGGCTCGCGCAATAAGTAACCAGCCAGCGGGAGTTTCCGGCAGCGACTCGAAACAACTCCTTTTCCTCTTCTGGCTCCAAAGCAATTCCCACCTTAGTTCTCGGGATTGGCAGAGGTTCGTAAAACTTCTTAATCGGCTCCCACAATGCGGCCCGATCCATGATCTGCGCAAGTATTACCCCTAGCTCGCGATTGCATCTGATTACCTTGTCTTTTCGTTGTGCTTGGTAGGCCGAAACATGGCCAATGTGGATTTCCCTTAAGCGCAAGAGGCCAAAGAATGGAGTCATGGCCTTAATACCGGCTTTATAGTCGCGTACAGAACCCGGAGACAAGCGGACGCGCGAGTCGATCCAGATTCTGGCGGCTTCGGGGAAGGTAAGCTCACCAAAATCTACTTCCCGCATTAGGTTGTGTTTAAGATTCTCACACGCTGGGCAGGAGATGTGACCCAACGTATGCTGAAATAAGATTGACAAATTGTACTCTCCCCCCTCGGGCCAGTTATGCACAGTGCCGCACTATTTCTGAATTTGTAACAAGCGCCGATAGGTCGTCACGAACTGCCCATCGGTCGGCACCAAGAATATAAACTTGCTAGCAAATTTTCCACAAGAGAAAACTTGCTAGCAAGTATAAATTTTGTGTTAAGGTGCGGGAATGCCCAAGTGCAAAGAGCACAACGTTGATTTGATTTGCCCCAAATGCCGCGCTGCGGAAGGCGGTAAAGCTAGGGCCAGAAAGTACACGAAGGAACAGCTAAAGAGGATGGGCGAGGCGGGCGGAAGGCCAAAAACAAAAGCCCTGAAACCGAAGTCTCAGGGCTAGCCACTTCTTGATTGCTTGGGATTGTACTACTGGATTGTCAGCGTAATAGTTCCCGCCGGGGCCGCTTGGTCTTTTCCTGTCGTTCCGCACACTGGCGTATTAGGCGAGGAATCTGCGAAGTTTGAGCTTTGGGCAATCACCTGATAGCAGTATTGGGTATTGGCTTGGACGTTAGTGTCGGTGAACGTCAAACCTGAAATCCCTGCTTGGATAGTGGTAAAGGTTCCTGTAGCTGTCGAGCCGCGCTGAACCTCGTAAGTTACCCCCGAAGTAGACGAAGCAACCCAAGTCAGTACAGCTTTATGGGTGGTCTGGCAGGTTGCCAGAATCGCCAGTAAAGGCAGAAGCGAGAGACATTTTATTAGGTATTTCATTGGTATCCTTTCGTGAGAACTTTACGAACATGGCTCCGGCTGGGGCAGGCGGCGGGCTGGTAGAATTTGCCGGGTAGCAAGCCGTTGGATCGAAGCTCAATGCGCTGCCTGAACCATCCGGTTTTCCGCCCATAACATTCAGGAAGCAATCAAATGCTGGAATGCTATTAGCTTCTCCGTTCGCATCTGTGACTAGACTTCCCCCTGTACACTGCGAACTCTTTGTAGCCAAACTACCCGCATATGTTCCACCTGAGCACCGTCCCAAATTGCCTCCGGTAACGTCTGGGCCGATGGGAGGAAATGGTTCAGACTGCCAAAAAGCAGGTTTCGTGGACAAAAAGAATGATGCTGGCAGGTTGTTGTTACTTGGCACGGCATTGGCGAACTGCGCAAGGCCGCTTGGAACTTCCCCTGAAACAAACCGATTCGCGGCGTTTACAACATCATAGTTTCCCCAGCGCATCAGTCCTGTGGTTGTACATTTATCAGCATCAAACGTTCCTGTTCCGCCGCAATCAGAAACAAAATGCGTTAGAGAGCTATCCTGTGCGCCACCATTACCTGTGAATCCCAGCGTGTAGACGGAGGTATTTCCCGAGGCACACGTAGGGCTCGCGGAAGTGGCCGAACATGTGTAGTTGTTCGTGAAGCTTGCTTGCCCTAACACATTTCCGATGACGTTAAAGAAGCGGGAGGCAGCATAAATCTGAATCGGTACAGTCTGTGCATTGCAAGCTACTCCATCGCACAATGCTTGCCAGCCTAAAATACGATTTCGGAATACGCTCAGGAATGAGTGGTTACCGTGTACGTTGTCTGCCTGATAGCCTCCGGCGATATTACCTTCCGCCAAATTAAATGAGTTTCCTGAGGAGTGATCGTTAATGCAAGGCTGGAACCATCCCGCCGAGACCGTGTAAACGTCGTCAATGCAAAAGTTATAGGCGAATACATCTCCTGTGCCGCCGCCGTTGTTTGGGTTCGGCTCGGTCAATTGCTGAAAGATGTTATTGACGATGAGATTATCGCCATCCGTGAAGTCTTCCACTCCATAGCTGCGCGAAGCGTGGCTCTGCGATTGGTAAAAGTAGTTGTTTTGCGCTGTGCAGTGAGCGGCGTCCTGGAAGCTAATATGGGCACGTCCAGCCACCGTACTGCGCACGCCGCTGATCCAGCAATTAGACGCGTTGAACGCCAGCATTGCCCAAGTCCCGGAGTTTCCAGACGTATTGTCTATAGATAGGTTCTCTATCCCTACGTTGGTGACAATCGAAGTCGCGTACCATGCTTGAGGCTTTTGTCCTGTAGACCAATTGGACATCCTGATTGCCGGACTGATTGTGACTGTGCGGCTTGATCCCGAACCACTTACTGCGGTGATTGTCACTACCTGCTGCTGAGAGCGGTTGCACATCACTGTGCCGTTATTGCAGTTTGTGACATTGCAGGTTCCCCCATTGCAGGTTCCGTCCGTACGTGCTGCTCCGGCGCTTCCTCCGTTTGAACACACGCCAGTGACTAAGCAGTTCCAGATTTCTCCCGTGTCTGCCGTCTCATCCAACTGGTCAAGAACTAAAACATTTCCTACGGTAAGATTGGTCGCCGATCCAACGGCTGGAGTGGTAGAGCCGCAATTTGACAGGGTAATTACCGTCGTACCTGCCGAGTAACCTGCCGTCCAATCGCATACATTCTGTTCGGAATTGGAAGATGAGTTTGATCCGCACATTCCAATACCAGCGTTCAGGCCGCCACAGCTATTTGAGTCGCTTGTGAATGCCAAAAATGTCGCATTTGCGCCTGATCCTCTGATCACCACATTGCTGCGGGTGATTCCTATGCCCGCCGAAAGCGCGAAGTTGCCTGGACCTAAGAGCAAGAAAGTGTTGTTCGGGCACGCCGCCAGAAGAGAATTTATGGTTGCTGGACTAGTCCCCGCTGCTACGGTTGAACCACACTGCGTCCAGGATCCAGACGGTATACCCCCCGTAACGCCAGCCGTTGACCAATCCGTAGCGCGGGAAGGGTCAATAATTCCAGACCACAATTGCGCATGTGAGCAAATAGTTGCAACTAAAAGGCAAAATAATATTTTTGCTGAAAACAACCGAATCTTAGGCATAATATTCAGGAATTTGGAGGCAAGATATGAGCGAATTGAAAAGACTTGCTTGGACTGGAATATGGACTGGCATCGCTTTGTTCGGCGCGATGTTTTTAGGTATTTGGACCGTTATGACAGTTTTCGGTAGCTAATCACTTGAATGCTATCGAAGAAAACGCCGCCTCCCCGGACGGTGTTTGATTGAGCACCGGAGCCGTTCCCGTCGTCGCATTCAACAGATAGCAATACACATCGTTTACATCCACCGTGTAAGGCGAACCAATACTCACGAATGAATGCTGCTCATTGATTGCGTGAAAAATCAGATCATCGCTTCCCGTAAGACTTAGCGCAGTTCCAGTGCACGCTGTACACCCGGTAGGCTCCGCATTCCCTGACACGTCAAAAGTGGCCGTCCCTGTTGATCGGTGCCATTCCGTGATCTGCACGGCGAAGAACGCATCCTCGCTTAAAGAGAGCGTCACGCTTACCGAGGTCGTGCCGCCTGTAACGCTCGTAATGTACGAGATGTCTGTCGCGCCCGATGAAGGAATAAACGCCGAACAATTGCTGCAATGAGTGGAAGTCCCGCCGCCCGAAGTGGATGCTATCGTTACGTTTTCAGTTGTGAATGTATCAATGATGAGGAGATTCCCGTCGGTAGCAGCGGGAATGGTCGTAGCGCAGGTCGTGGACGGAACAGTGCACGACGGATTGAAGGTTGAATTAACCAGCGTCCATGTAACTCCACCGCTGGCCGTTTGCCCGTTCAACTGCATAAACGTAGCCCTCTGTCCAAAACACAATGCGGAGAATAAGAGAAGGCTAGTTGTAATTTTTGCCAAGAGTCGCATAGCAGTTTGTCCCGTCATAAGTGAAGGCCAAGACATCAATGGCATTCGCGGAGGATGAAAGCGTGATCGCTCCAGATCCCCCGTTGATTACCTTCCATGTGCATCCGGTTCCGAGGGTCAATCCTTCCCCGCCAGTGGCATCCTGTTTGAGCCAAATAACGTAAGAGCCTCCATTCACCAAGCCTGTCAGGTTTAAGGTGCGCGAACCGCTATGAACAGTGAAGGTCAGTGAGGCGTTAGAGCAAGGTACAGAGCCAATCGCCCACGTTACCGTTGCGCTATCGGTCTGTGCGGAGAACGATCCCGGAACACAAACGGAAGAGCTGTTGTCCACCAATTGGCTGCTTGAGTTTGATCCAAGCACGGTTTTGCTGGCCGGAATGGTTGCCCCATTTACTTGATTGGCATTATTCACGCCAGTGCTAGTAGTGGTTATTGTGCAACCTGCCCCGCAGGTCATAGTTGCCGTGGTATTGGTTGCCGTTGATATAGCACTAAAAGCGGTGGTTCCGGCAGACCCGAGAGCCGTCCACGTATTCGCGGCGGAGCAAAACTTCATTACTCCACCCGTTGAATTAAATTCAATCTGGCCAGCGGTGCAAGTCCCAGGATCGGAAGAATGCACTGGTTGCAAGAGGTCTGCTGCGCTAAAACTCTGCAATCCTGTCGAGTAGGTATTTGCTTGATCGTTATAAACAGTAGTTGAAACCTGATCGCTCTTTGTGAGCGCCGAGAATGTACCTATCTGATTTGTAGCTGAGGCATGGAGAACGTGAGTCGTGGTGTTGTCAGTTGCGGATTCTCCTACGATTCCGGTGGTCGCATCTGGGAAAGTAAAGACGCGGTTCCCCGTCGGCGTTCCGGTAATTTTCATTGATGTGCTGCCCTGCGTTCCGCCGCCGTAGAACCAAATGTTCTGCGGGGGAGCAGTTGCAGAGCCTAAATCCTTGGCCGATTGAAATAGAAGCGGGCTGTTAATGCTTACTGCGGACAAATTGTCTAAGTGGACGGTCGCGCCACCCGAATTAGCGCCAAAAAGAATGGCGTCATAATTCGTGTTATCGCTATACCAGAAAGAGCACTGCCCATTTGAAAGCGCAAGCGAAGATTGTCCGGGCGTGTAGGTAGTGAGGCTGAAAATATTTACCAGAGAAGTTACAGGGTTGGCGTTGATTGTTCCCGCACCACTGTTGCAAAGTGCGAATGGAATATTGTTTCCAAATCCTGTCGAGCCTGCTTGGGGAACGGTATAAGACTGAGACGAAGCATTTCCTCCGATAACTAGGCTGGCGCGGTCGGTTGCTGCAATCGTGTAGCTAGTCCCGGTTTGGGTATTGACGCCAATCCCTGCGGGAGACCACTGTGGCGCGGTCGCCAATCCACCCGAAGGAATAGAAATCAGAGTTTGCGGGACTCCGTTGGTCGCGGTCGGGCCTGCAAGTCTCGTGAATGCTCCAGATGCCCCGCCATAGGGAAGATCGCCCAACGTGGTGAGAGGATTAGCGACCGAGTTATTCAGAACGAAAGCATCCGTCGCAACTTTAGTTGTGCTGTCTCCATTGGTCTGCGTAGTTGCAGTTGTGCCATTTGCAAGTGCGGTTGAAACCGACATCGTTCCGGCGGCATCTTGCACAACTCCGGTGCTCGCAGAAGCATTTATTCCCAATCCGCCGGAAGCGGGATTGACCGTTCCGGTAATCTCTACTTTTTCCTGATTCGTTGCCGGATTGGAATGCGTTGCCGTTAAGCCTGTCGCGTTCACTGTGCTAGTAATGAAGTTGATGCCAGCCTGCGAAGTGTTATTTACGCCGCCCGTCTGGTGCGGAATGGTGCAGGAGCCGCCGAGCGCACAACTCTGACTGTTTACCGTTGTCGTCGTATTGTTGAGAGTTGCACTTTCGACACCGCCGGAAGGATTCGAGAACGTAATGCCGCCCGCGCCAGCAGTGTTAGTAAAGTTCAAAAGCACCTGTGACGTGTTATTGACAGTGTTTGTCTGAAGTGTTGCCCCAGAACCACCTGACCCGCACGGTGAGCCTGTATCGGCAAGGAACCATGTTCCACCGCTATTTGTCGGCTGGGCGCAATCGCCAGTGTTGAATCCGGCAGCCAGTGGCACCATTAAGTGATCCGCGCCGTTTACCCAAAAGTGCCAATTGTTATTGGTGGAGTCATATCCAACCTGCCCATTTGCTGTACTCGCGAAACTAGCGAACACTGGGAGTTTAAGGTTAGTAGAACTGCTGAAATCTACTATGCCGCTTGCGGAGAATTTCTGCGTCGGAATGGATACTCCGTTAGTATTGATGAGTAAATAATCCGCGCCAGCATCTTGCCGACTCCATCTCCACCCCGTAGACCCGTCCACCAATGGAAAGTATTGAATCGTGTTGTCTGATCGCCATTGAATCGTGTGGCGCGGAGTTCCGCCGTTGTCCGTCACGTCGAATTGATGACCATTGACAGCCTTCCAGTCGCCCCGTCCGAACATGGAATAGTTTTCGCTGGTGCCTGCCGTTTGATTGTCACCGACCACGCCATAGCATTTACTTACCGCTGCGCCAAGGATTGAATTGCATCCCAAGCCCTCATATCCATCTACTTCACCAACGGTCGTGGTGCTTCCGTTTACAGAGTTTACATATCCAATTCCACCTCGAAGAAATGGCAGATTGCCGCCAGTGGATTCGACCGCGATTGCATTTTCAGACGCTTGCAATGCGGTGTTTGTAGGGCTATTGACTGTTCCAATTACGTCAATTTCTGGGCTGACCGCATCTAAGGATTGATTATTAGCGAAATTTCCCGTCAGAACATTTACGAAATATCCCGAAAGATCGCTACTGGTAGGGCTTGTTCTTGTCTGAGTGCAGCGAAGCATGGCATGTAATCCGCTTCCAGAGGTTGAATTCCATGCACAGGTATTAAGAGCGGATGGGTCTCCACCCGTAAAATCCCAAATGGTCACATTGGCGGGAACAGAAGGGCATGCAGGCCCGGAATATCCCGTGGGAATTTCTACGATGCCAGTGCTAGAGCCTAGGTCTGCTACTGCCGCTGCGCATGTGGTGAAATGAGTTCCGTCTACTACCCGGATACCATTGATGTTTGGGAATGTGTTTGTTCCGGTGAAGTTATTGTTTGCTGGGAGAAGGTTTGTTCCTCCAGAACCTCCGACTGATACCGTATAAGGGCCGAAGCTGAAGCCTTTATAGGTCAGCGTATAGTCGTAATTTCCTGATGCAGCGTAGGCTCCCCAGTTCCCTTGTCCATCCGTGGTGGAGACGCAAGCATTGGTTCCCGCTAAAACTACTTGTTGATTCGATGGGCACGAAGTTCCCAGCGAAAGGTCGGTATAAGTAGTTGCCTTATTGGTACACGGAACGGCATTGGCGGGGTGAGTACAAATGCTCACCAGCGTATCCGGCATGGCCTGAATAAATATTCCCGGAGTACCCGGAACGCTGCCGCTTGTAAATGCAGGAGTGCTATCGCCAAAGCGAGAACCTTGCCCAAATGCCGCAAGTGAGCACAGGAATAAAAAGACTATTAATTTTTTCATGGAATTGTGGTGAGTTTTAGCCGAGGTAAACTAAACGCAGATGCAAACTATATTGGCCGCTGCCAATTGCTCCAGAAAGCGTGGAAGCATAAGTTATATTGTGGCCAGCTTCCTGATAAAAAGATATTTTCCCCAATCCAAGTGCCGTAGTTGACTCCGTGGCAGTGGAGCAATCTAAATTTGCGGTAGCTAGCGTCCGCCCTCCGCCACCAAGATCATCAGTCCAACCAAATACTCCCTGCAAATTGACTGCATTGCCTGTAGTGGTGACTTCCAAGTAGTAATGCAATTCATACATTCCAGCCGGAGCTGAAGAAAGTAACGGTGTGGTAGATATGGCGGAAGTCTGGGCAGTGATATTAGCTAAAGCAACAATCGTTCCTATGCCTGCTCCAGCTAGAGATGCGCCGTTATATAGGCCTAGCGTTCCGGTCATTTGCAAATTTCTTAAGATCACATCTGCCAAACTGGAGTTGTCGGCGGCTGCTATGCGTAATTGCTGATCAACAGCAACTTGCAGCATTACATCGTTAACTTGCTGCCCATCATCGGAAGTTAGTCCAATATTTATCTGAGGATTTATTCCGCCAGAGACAATGAATTTCCCGTCATCGGTGAATCTTGCTATATCCTTATCTGTGCCTAATGCTCTTTTCGCTATTCCAAGATAAAATCCAGTTCCATCGCCGCAGTAAATTCTTCCAATTACATTTGTGCCCAATGAATGGGTATTATCGGTTCCGGCAATTAATAGCTTATTAGTTGCTGAATTCGGCCAAGTTTCGGGAAATGGGCCTTGGATCGCTAAATCGCGGAATGTCTGGAGGGCAGTCCAAGTCTGCGGAAGGGAGGTTATTGCCGTACCGGGAATAACGCTATACACATTATCCACGCTCCACAGTTGAGCATTATTAGCATCTGTAAGTACAAATTTATATGTAAGAGATGCGTCTAGCCATACCTCTGCCCATCCGCCGGAGTCCAAAGTTACGGGGTTAGTATTTGGTACCGTGCCTGATTCATCGGCATAGGTAGACTGCGGGGTTGAGGTACCTGCCGCATAGGAGTATAGAAACCCTCCGGCCAGTGGATTCCCATTAGAATCAAAGAATTGCATTCGTGGAACGGGTAAAAGCTGAGTAGTTGGCATTCGGTTTTTATTCTCTTATCTAGAGATTCACTTGGAGAAAGCCTTTAGAAATGGGAAGATTTATAACCTTTTTATGAGACTTTGTTGGGTTTTATTAATCGCTGCTTGCGCACCTTTATGCTTCGCTGTCAACAAAAATTGGCAAGACGCAGAGTTTTCGCAAATGGAAATTCGCCAGGATGACGGAGGCACCGTTGTTGCTCCTGTTGGCGGAATGATTGCCGCGATCCCAGTCAACAGATGCACGATTATCTATACATTTAAAACTGATAAGTTGATCGTGCAGGCTTTCAATAATTGCAAGCATCTAAATTTCACACTTCATGAGCATATGAAGATCTTCCCGGAAACGAATAAATTAAAAGTGCTCGACGACTCTGGGAAAGAAGTAGGGTTGACCATTTTGGTAAAGAAATTGAGGAACCCGTAATGTTGGTTGATATTTTTCTCACTATGCTGGTCGCTGGCATAGGCGGCTATACACTAATCAAGTTGTCTCATTTTTTTATGGGCTGCGAGTATCGTCAGTGGAAGAACTCTGGCGGGCCGCAGCAGCAGACGCAAGAGATGCTTGATAGGCTGCGACGCGAGAAACAGCTCGCGCATACGGAACACCGCTCTTATTAAGAGCAATCGCTAGTCTTGATTTAACCCCCGGATCATCCAATACAGCCTTTAATGCCCCGGCTACCATCCCTAATTTCCCGCTTCCTGTAATAGCTTGCGTTGCAGCCGCCGTAATAGGAGTACCAATGCCCAAAAGTTGGTGATTACTAATGCGGCCAACCGCTCTCTCTAGGGTGGGTTGCAAATCATAAAGTTTTGATTCAGCAGCATTGAGTTCTCTAAGTTCTGGAAATTGATTTGCAATCTCTTCTTTCAATCCACGCGCTAGGGCTTTTTGCGCTTCGATTGATGCGCTTCCCTGCTCTCCGAATTTTCCATTCAATACTCGGTATGTTCCGATCTTCATTGCCTGAGCTTTATCTGCTGGGATTGGACTTGGATTGTTGTCCAAAAACTCTTGTTTAGAATCTGCAATAGCTTTTAAATCAGCGTTTCTGTTAACTTGTTCCGTGAAGTTGTTTACAACTCCAGATGTTCTAGCCGCCACCGCATTTGGGTCTATAGTTTTGTTTGGATTCGATGCAATAGCATCTGTAACTTTTTGCTGTAATGCATCGAGTAAATCTCCAATTTTATTCACGCCTTCTTTTGATACTGGAATTCGTTCTTGCAGCCCCGTATTTACAATGGCCGCTCTCTCATCTGGACTCAAGGTGGTAGAAGGCTTCAATGCACTTTCATAGGCTTGCTGAGGCGTTCTCCCCATTAATAATGTTCTGGAGATTACAGGATTAGCAAGATATTTAGCTGCATCGGCGGCTCCAGCCGCCCCACCCGTTGTCATAGCTGCACCTTGTAGTCCTTGCTGGATTCGATCAGGCAACGGTTGGTTGTTATCCGAAGAAACGGCGTTGGCAACTTGCTTTGCACCCGCTCCTGCGAAGGTTGCTGCTGCTGTTCCTTGTAAGGCTTTCAGTGCGGTGGCTGTTTTGCTTGCTGCTGGGACAGCCTTTCCTAATGCGCTGGCGGCCATCATTCCTAAACTTGCTGGCGATGTAAAGGATGAAAGAGTATCTGCCGTATCAACTACCGCACCTGATAACCCTGAACGGATCGCAGCAAGGATGGGATGATCCATGTTTACGTATCCCTCATTTCGCTTCAGATAATCGTATGTACTTTCTCCGGGCTTCATGTCTGGAGGTTTGCGCGATCCAATGCTGGCGAGATCAAGAAGGGTTTTACCTTTAACGATTGGAGTATTGATGGCACTCCATACGCGCGAGGCAATAGAAGGCTGCTCTTTTGGAGCATCATCCCACTGAACTTGGGGGGTCTGATTTTGAGTACTTGGAGCGTCCCAGGTTATTTGCGAAGTACTCACTGAGCTACGATCCTTCCACCGCGAATTATCACTTTGGTTCCATTAGGCAGCGTTCCGGTTGATCCTTCTGGTTTTCCCGCAGGAGCCGGGCCCAAATCTTGTGCACCGCCTTCACCAAAATTTGGCTGCGCTTGGGTACCAGATGCAAATCTCTGCTTGAGCGCATCACGCTTAGAATTCATCAACGAAATTGCATTGTTGATTGCGCCTTTGAGTTGTGCGGGAGAATTTGCAGCATTAAATGGCCCTTGTACGGCTTCAATTTCCGCGTCCGTAGCCCCGCCGCCTTTGAATACCTTGGAAATTTCCCCCGATAGCGCGTTCTTAATAACATTGAAATTTGTCGTCCTATCCGATCCGAACTGATAACCCAAGGCGTTCCCAAGTTTATTGAGTTGCACTACATTCCCATTGTTAAGTGCGTCAGTAGCCTGAGAGAGTTGCTTCGCGTGATCGATAGCAGTGTTGAACGCTGTCAAACTATCCGCCGATTTTCCTGAAGTGAAGTCTTTCAGCACGCCTTTTTCCACGTCATAGTTCGCAGAATTAAATTGCGGATTGGCCTGCATCACAGCTTGCAAAAATTCCTGACGCTTTGCTAACGGAGTTCTATAAGTGATGGCGTCAGAGATTTTCATCTTCCCATTGGCGACAGCCTGAACCATCGGGTTATCAGGCGTGAAGGTTGCGCCTTGGTTCTGCAAATTGAAATTGAATGCAGGCACCAACTGCGCTTTATATTTCTGGTAGTCCGCGAGCGTCTTTCCCGGATGCTCCTTGAGCCATTGATTTGCTTCTTGAACTTCCAAGGGAATCCCAGGAGCCGCTCCGCCGCTCTGCATTGCCTTCAATTCATTCTGCTTTATCTGCGATTCTGCTTGTAGTCCCGGCAATGTTGCCGAGGCCGATGCCGCTTCCCTTTGATCTTTCTTTTCAGCAAGTAGCTGTTCAACAGTTTTCATGCTGTTGGCCATTAACTGTGCTTGCTGGTCGCCGGGGTACTGCGCAGGAGCGGACTGTTCGTTAATCAATCCCTGCCGCAAAGCCATATTTCTATTCAGCGTCCAAAGAGCCTGCTTATCTTCTTGCGGAGCCTGTACCACTGATTCGATCAGCGGAATTAGTTGCTGATGCTGTTTGCTGGCTAGATCAAGTTTGTCCTGAGGAAGTTTGTCGAGTTCCTGCTGAGTTGCTGCGAGATTCTTTCCAATGGCCGCAATGCCGTTTGGTGAAACTCCATATTGAGCAGCCAATTGCTGAAATTTCTGCGGGTCGCCGTTTGCATCTTGGAAAGCTCGCGTACTTTTCTGGCGGTCAAGCAAATCCTGGGTGCGTTGTTCATTCTCTAACTGGCCCGCCTGTACTTGCTGCTTCTGAATTTGCTGGCCTTGCAAAAGAGATTTCAATTGGACATACTTCCCCACTGTTCCGAGGATGTCGTTATTGTTCTCTTGTGGTCTTACTGAGAGTGCTGGCAGTGGAATGGATGACATTAGGTTGTAACCCCACTTCCGCTTCCGCCTTGCTTACCTAGCTTACCTAAAAGTTCCTTCAAGAGAACCGCCTGTGTAGCATCTCCGCCGAGATCGTTAAATAGGTTCCCGTAAATGTTCCCGCTTGCCGCGTACCCGCTTGCTCGCGCTGCCGCAGCATTCTGAATATCGTTGGATTGTTGCTGACCTCCAGTAAGCAATGTATTGGCCACTTGACCCGCTGAATTGCTTCCCGCATTAGCTTCCGTAGAAGCGGAATTTTGGCCAAACCCTGCAACTGTGGCGTAGCGGTTGAAGATGTTTTGAAATTCGTTAGATCCATAATTCTGCCCAAACTCGTCAAGCGCCTTCGCCGTTCCGCCGGTGAGCAAATTGCCCCTTGCAGCCGCCGACCTATTAAGAGCTTTTGTGCCTTCTGAAAGCCTGAACGCTAATCCAGGGTCATTTTGCTCATTGGGAGTGATCTTCCCACTTAGTAAATCTTGGATTGAGCCTAATGCTGACTGCCCAGCGGCAATATAGGGAGCTTCATTCTTTTGAGTATCGGCATATTGCTGCTTTTCAAAATCAAGGGCCGCTTGCTGATCTTCATGTTGGAGTTCGGCTGCTTGATCGGCTGCGCTGACTTGAGCATTAGCCGCTTTTCCTGCCGCGTGAACGGAAATCGCAGAACCACCAATAGCTCCCGCTGCACCTATCGCCGCAATCGCCGCTAGAGGCATTTGCTTACTCCCATGAGAATCTGATCCCGCAATATTCCGCTTTTCATAAATGATTTGGGATTTACGCCGTAAACCTGAAAGCCAACATCGTGAGAAAACTTAAGCGCACGCCGATTGTTGTCAGGTATGTCAGTAACAATTCGCGCATATGCCGTATTCGTCCAGGCCCACTCGATAGCTTCCTTAGCACATTGCCTCGCCCGTTCTCCGTAAGCGGCCGGCAGTAAGCAGGTGTGAACTTTTGCGCAGACATGGTTTTCGGGGACCAAAACGAACATTCCCATGAGTTCGGTTTCATCCCAAATAACGACATAATGTATTTGCTCGCTTTCAATGGGTTTGTAATCGTCTGCTTTTGGCGAGAAATCATCAGATATGAATGGATATACAAGGCGATGAGTAGCTATTCTTCGAATAAGTTCATAATCCTTGCTTAGCTCTATCCTAAAAGCCATTCGGGAACACTGTTACGCTGCCCACTGTGACGATCATAAGTAGTAAGGAACCTTGAACTGCTGAGTCCCGACCTGAATCACTACATAGCCTTGTGGCGTTGCTGGCAAAGCCTGAGAACTTCCAGCATCCGCGCTGGTCACCGTTCTAGGGAATAATCCTGAAACCTGCTGAAACCATCTAATCCATCCGTAACTTATTGCCTTGGTGTCAGGATCAATAAACGGAGTCCTTACGGGAGGATCGGGAAATAAATTAGCCACCGTTCACCTGCAAATAAGCGTCTGTCACACGCCAAGGAATAGGGTCACTAACCGAGAACTCATAAATCCTGTCTCTAGACCTGCCTAATCTTCGAAACATCACGCGCTTTTTGTATTCTCCGGCAAACCCATACCCTACTGCGTATTCATCGCTCCACGTCTGGGCAGCATCATCTGACCATCTGAGGACAGCTTGAGGTTCACGAGGATTGCCGAATCCATCCAATAATGGAGATGGCGCCAGGCCCACCTGTAAGTCAACTTGAATCTGATTATGGATGATCCATTGCTGCTCATTTGAAATGTGCGGAGCGCGGCGGAACCGACGAATTAGTTGGCCGTCATCATCTAAGATATTGGGCGACATTTCGAATATTGCTCCGCTCATCCAATCGCCAACTAGGTGCTTACCGAATGCAGACGCGTGACATTCGCTTCTCTGCGCTGAATATGATCCATTACTGAAGTATCCCCGTTCGTGCCATAGACCTGTACCTGCGTCGTACACCCAAGTCTTGTTGGCTGTTGGAAAGTAAATCTGCCAGAACGAATGTCCTCTATCTTGAAATGGATAGGCAATCGCATCCGAAATAGTCGGATATCCGGCCCATTCATTCTCTATTGCATATGTACTAACTCTTTGCGGAGTGTAGCCTTGCGCTCGCCAAGCAATTCCCTGCCCACGTTCATCTGCGCCAATCCAGAAGTTGCTGTTATCTAGTCGCACCGGAGAAAACGAAGCCGCGCATCCTTCCTCAATAAATGCTCCAGGAATTGGTTGCAATGGATTGTCTGGATCGGTTGTTGCTCCGTAAACAACTGTGCGCTGGAGTCCGTAAAACCAGAATTCTCCGTGATCTACTAATAGCGAAGAAATATTGTCGGGGTAGCCTTCAATCTCTGCAATGTCTAGTGGATCCCATGTAGTACCGTCGCCCAAGGTAAACTGAAACTTATTTGTATCCTGCAAAACCGCGACAAAGTATCCCGAGCCATATCCCGCCATAAGTACCGGGCCTTGTAATCCAGTGGCCTCGGTGAACGTAGCAGCAAGCAAGTCATAGACAAAGACTCTTCCGCCTGTAGTTATTAGTAATTGAGTCTGATTGGCCGACATCGAAGCGGTATTTGCGCTGGTAGCAAGACTATGAATCAGGTTGAATGATCCATCAGGGAAAATCTCATAGAGATTCGATGCCGCCGCGAACAACCGCCCATTGATTGCAAATAATCCAGGTACGGAAGTTTCATTGGGCAGCGTGCTAAATCTCTTAAGGCCGCCAGTGGGATAAAGAGAAACTTTAGACTTCCCCGCACCAGATTCATCTGGTTCCGGGTACCAGTTCATACAGGATTGAGCGTCAGTATTAAGCGACTGGCTTTTATAAGCTGCGCCTACAAAACCGAATCTAGCCATCAATCCTTACCCAGGTGTCGGAAATCCAGTTGTAAACAAGCGATCCGTTATTCACTACTGCCGGATCGCATCTCAGTCCGATCAGCGGAATGTTTATGCTCTTAACTTTCGCTCTTGATTCACTAGCTTGTTGCGCGACTATTGCGGGTACTTGAACGCCAAACTCTGGTGCAAGGTCAACAGCCAAGCTATATCGCAGAGCTTTTAGGTAGGCTGGCGGAAAGCTGTACGGCGTGGATAAATCTATAAACCTATTAACTGACTGCCAGCTATAAATCCCGGCTTGGAGATAGCCCACATTCGGAACAGCCCAATAGCTCAAGTTTCTAAATGGGAACGAGCCATCATCATAAACCGCAGTAGGAATTGAACTCTGTACGTTCTTAACGGGAACATTTGCCCATGCCACATCGGTATATACATCCAAGGGCAATTCAAGAGGCTGCGCGGGGTTTTGCAGGGAAATGATTGTGTAACTTTGAATGCTGGCTGGCCGCGCCATATCAAAATCGCCGCCATTGCCCAAGGTGTAAGTCTGCTGGCCGGAAACGATATTGAATACATTCCGTTGAATCGTGTAAATCATCAATCGTTCCGAGTTCCAAGAATCAATCATCTGATTCAGGACCATCAAAGCGTCTTGAGCTTCACTGGCAGACGGAGTTTCCCCATTGCCTAAAATTCCGCATAGGCGCATGGAACTCTTAATCAAGTCCAATGCGGTCATCTGCAATGGAATTGCTTGAGATGTAGGGGTAGGAGTCGGGGCTACAGGCATGAAAATGTGGGGCGGCGATTAAACCGCCCCATTTTGAGTTAAGCCAACCGCGACGGATGCCACTTAGAATCAACCGGGTTATAGAAAAACTCCACAGTTGACGCAGCGGTGGTAGACGTACCCGCCACGGCGATGTTTCCCGCAGCAGTCCATGTCAAACCAGAGCTCGTGCCTTGGAATTCAATCGTGATCTTCCCACCAGAAACCAATCCGGCTGGAGGAGTGATCGTTACCAAAGCAGTTGATCCGGTGAAGCGGAAATACGAACCATTAGGAGTAATAGTCGCTCCGGTCTGATCCGTGCCGATTGGAGCATTGCTGTAAGGCGTTGCATCGGCACTAACATTCTGTGCCGGCACAAAGCCGTTGAAGTCTGAAGGCAAACCCGCAATGACTCTTGCTGAGATTAAATGCGAAGTTGCCTGGGTACCCAATTGACCACGAAGAACGGAAATGAATGTACCCGAAACTGCGGTAACAAACATAAGCTCCTGGTCAATCTGCAAATAGGTAAATCCCGATCCGGTTGTAGAAACCGGAGCAGTAATACCTGTAGCACTGGCAACACCAATTTGAGTGTCGGTAAGCCCGACTGCGCCTGTAAGAGTGGTTACGTTAATTGACATGTTTTCTCTCCTTAGCTCGCAATCCGGCAAGCCCACTGGGGATAAATCGGAGCAAAACCATAGAGGAAATCAATCCTTAATGGATAACGATCCGTATTGATGTCATAGGCCCGAATAAGACGAATGCTTAATCCAAGCTGATCGTCTTTCACTCGATCCCGCATATCTACTCCCTGAGGCAATGGCAGGTCAGCCGTTGCCCAAGTAAAGGCATCGGGATGGAAGGCCAAACCTTGCGGAGTAGCAGTACTGCCAGCTCCAAACACCGTAATCAAACCATTAGTTGATCCGGTCGTGGGAAGCTGATTGACTGTTGCGAATGGCCCAGTGCTCTGAATCGGAGGCTGGAAGTTTATCGTGGCATTTCCAGAACTATCAGAGCTTACTGGAGCAGTGACAACGAACTGCTGAAGTGATCCGGTTGATTGCAGAGAGACAGGGTTAACGCCGTTCACTGGAGTGGTTCCAGCCGCGCCAATTGTAAACACATCTCCCACGTTCAAGCGAAGCGCAGCGGCAGCCGTCCATCCCTGAGTTGAAATGGAAGTTGCTCCCTGAGCAGGAACCGAAGCCACGTTTGGAGTGGAGCCGCCAAGGGGCCCGATAGTATGAACCTTGACGTTCTGATCCATGTACCAATCAAATCCAATCGTCCCGGTACTCATCTGGCCCTTTTCATACTGGCGAGAAATTGTTCCGGTTGGATTGAAGATGTTGGTCAATGAATTAACGATGGTTGCCTGCATCTGCGGATTAATGCAGAGTGCCCGCTCATCGTCACGCGGAGTCGAGTTGTTATCCAACAGAACTCCAGCATTCAGATATGTGGCAAGAGTGCTTGGAGGTGAACCTGGCGTACCTACAACGTTGTACACCGTCTTGTAGAGAGCCAAGCCGTCAGAGTCCACCTGGTTTGCAAGAGAAACTACGGCGGGCTTGACAAATCGCTTTGTGAAATCATCGATATTCAAAGCGAGATCGGCAGAAGTGAACTGGAAAGCTCGCTGCGCCTGAGTCGTAAGAGTCAAAGGCACCGAAGTTTCCGTTACGTCCTGAAGTTGAAGTCCCTGTCCGCTAGTTTGTACATAGCGGGGCGGCAGGCGAAGATTCAATACTGAGCCAATCTTTGCGCCTGATTTCGCGAAAGAATTATCATACTTGCGGCGGATGCGTTTCGTGAACGTGAGGCTGTTCTCGAAAACCATCATGCTTTCGCGTGTAATCTGATTGATTGTTAAAAGGGTGTTAGACACCGATTAATCTCCTATTTGCGTTGCCGCTCGGACTCTCTAGCCTTTTTGTAGGCTTGATAATCGAGTTGCCCTAGCGGAACGCTGCTTCTCGCAGCCGAAGAGCCCACATGCCTTACTGGGGCAGGGGCCGTGGTGCGCGGTTTTTGCTTAGAAGCAGAGGAAATCTGATAGCCGATTCGGCCAATTTCAGCGACAGCGCGAGTGCTACTCATTTCGAGTAATTGCTCAGCTTCGTCTGGATGTTTGGCGAGGTAGTAGGCTATTTCTGGCCCATTTTCGTGCTCAATAATGGCTATTTGCGCGGCTTTAGGAATGGATACCGTTGCCGATTCCATTACTTCGTCAAAGTCCTCGTACTTTTCTTCGAGAGATTCGACTCCGCGGTTATAGTCATCGAAAACTTGCTGCATCCGGCGATCTTCCGCGCGTTTTTCTTCCGCAGCACGTTCCGCACGAACTTCTTGACGGGCTTCCCATTTTGCTTGTGCCTTCAGAAAAGCGTGTACGTCGTTAAAATCGCTTTCTTTCGGCTCGGGATCTTCTGTAGGTCTGGTTTGGCCTTTTCCTGATTCCCGTTCTTTTTCAAGCTCATAGATTCGGCGCGTTAGTTTGTCTATACGCCGCTGAAATCCGCCTTTACCTTTCGGCTTAGACTCCCGCTTCTCATCTGCCGCTCCTGATTCGGCTTCGCTTTCGGTCTGTTCGACCTCAGGTTGTTCTTGCGTTTCCTCCGATTGCTCGGTTTCAGTCTGCAAGTCGGCTGCGTCAACTTCTTCTTGTGTCGGCATGGATTGTCTCCGGTGGATTTAGGCGCGGCGTATCAACAGGCCCACCGCTGGGCCGAAAATTTAGAATGGCTTCTGAGGCTTCCCAAGACTCATCTGAGTCAGGCTGTTGGTTGCTGCTCTGCGGCTGCATTAGGATCAACTGGAGGCGGCATCTGGCTCATCGCGGCCTCATGCAAATTCTGCTGGTCGGTCATATCCTGCTCGTGTTGCTGCCCCATAATGTCGGAGGCTGATTTCTGTATCCACTTCATGCGCTCTAGAGCAATTTGGGCCTTAGTATTTATTTCTGCGACCGTGATCTGAGTTTCCGCATGGAGTTTTTCTACGTCCATTTTGTTCTGCGCTTCTACCTGCTTTGTCTGGATTACATCTTTAGCCTGATTAAGCTGAGCAACCAATTGCTCATGCTGCTGCATAACAGCCTGTAATTGAGATTGCAGTGCAATAAGTTTGGACTTCGGATCATCCGAATCGCCTTGCAATGCCGGTGGGAGCATGGCTTTTAATCGGTCAGCAATTTCATCCGAGTACGGCCAGTCCATATTCCTAAGCAGCAGATCCCCGGCCACCTGCATGGCCTGTGGGTACGCTTGAATCAATGCCATAATGGAGGCAACAGCCTCTTGCCGCTTGCTCTGATAACTAGGCCCCACGGAAATTGCTACATCGTAACGTCCTACGCCGAGATCATAGATTTTCTTAACGCCTTGCATCTCTTCCAATTGCTGAACGTCGTCTGTAGAGGTTTTGCTCAGCTTGGAATTGAACACGCCAACCATTTTTGTTGTCTGGTCCGGATGAATAATTCTCTGAATGCGCGGCGCATCGTAGATTTTAGGAATGAGATCGAGCAGGATTTTACCTTCTAGGCGAATAGACCGCGCTAGATTGTCGGAATAGTTAAGGGTCGCGACATCGGTCTGCTTCTGGCGGGCCAATATAGCCTTGCCGGATTGATCTGGGCCCTTTTCTCCCAGAGAAGCGTCATAAATCCCGGTGGTTGATTTCAGATCATTGTCGGCTTGACGAATCATCTGATTCATAGCCTGAATTGGCGGCTCATAGGTATTGCGCTGGGGAGGGCCAATAACCTGACCGCTAATTGAAACAGGCTTATAAATCAGTCTGGCAAAATTCTTTACATTAGCTTGCGACCATTCATCCTCGTGATTCTCATCTTGTCCTTCCGCAATAATGAATGGGGCTTTGGGAGCGAGAGCAATCGTCTCAGTCGCCGATGATACCCAATAGTTGTACATGCGCTGGGGATCCTTGGCGGCTCTAACCATTCCTGACACAAAGCGCTTTCCATCAACGATATGGTCATCGCCAATTACCGGGATGATAGGGATATACTTTCCTACCCATTTAGGCTGATCCAGTATTTCCAGAGCATTGATGATTGCGCACTTCACTGTAGACTTAATTCTCTGTCCGACTTTTTCTTCTTCTACATACCAGTACTCAGCAATACGGATCATTTGCTGTCCGGTTTCTGTCGAGTAATACCATTCCTGCGGCTGGTCGCCTACGCTGGTAGCCTCAAGCAGGGAGGCCATCTCCGATTTTTGGTAATTTAAGCGGTATTCTTGCTCGGTGAGATCGCAAACTACAAATCGAAATTTGGCATCTGATCTATCCGGCATTGTGCAGTTTGGATCGTCATAGACTGTGAAGGAATTAGGGATGGGCTCAATGAATATTTCTTGCTCATCACCATCATCGGATAGGTAATTTGTGCAAACTCTTCGCCAGCCAATGCCGATGCGCACCATCGAATCAAACGCCACATCTCGCGCTACATCGGCCTCGCTATTAACTTCAATATGCCTTACGCATCCCTCGAAAATGTCTGCGGTTTCTTTGTCCGCTCCATCCCCGATGGGATTAATTTGAATTGCTGGCCGCTGCTGTCTCTGCTCATTGGTTATTTGGCGTATGAACTGGGGAAGTCGGTTATTTGTAAGGCATGGACGGCCCTCATTAGAGCGTTGCGTTCTAAGCTCAGGCGGCCACTGTTCTCCTACAGAGAACTTAAGATCATCAAGCATGTCAGCACGCATAAGCATCTCCGCTTCAGCAGCAATCTTGAAGCGTTGCAGGGCTAGCTCAATGAAGTCTTTGGTTGACTGTTCGTTCGGTTTGTTTGCTGTAGCCTTTTTTGCGCTATCAGCAATCTCTTGGGATTGGCTCAATTGATGTAAGAAGATAAAGTGGGAAGGTTTCGCTTAAGCCATTCGTTCGGCGTATCCCAAAAAACAAAATTTCTTTTCAGAACTTGAATGTATTGCGCTGCATAAAAATCCTCATTGAATATCATTTCAGTTCTCTTCTACTCCGCGAATATCCGCTTCGGTATGGCCCCTTAGGGCCGGGGGACTTAGCCGGGGGACTTATCTTATCTACACCTTTAATATCAGCTTCCGTTATTAACAGCACATCGCCTTCCTCATAATCAGAATACTGGCCGAAGTACACCACTTGACCAGGGACTACTGCTACAGGCCTCATTCTTCCGTGATCGCAGCAATATTTACCCGGCCCAGTGGCTAATACTTCACCGCGCAAGCTGCGCTCTTTATCGGTCAGAACAATTGTGCTTGATCGCATATCGGGCAATCTGCGAATTAAGATTCGGTCATGCAACGGACGGAAGTTTTGGAGCTGCTCCGCTGTGAGGTTGGATAGGCTCATGCGATTCCTTTCGCGGCTAGATTCTTGCGGGCTTGAGATATTGCGCGGTCTGCCATGATTCGACCATTGGCCTTTAGTTGTGCGGTGGTTTGCGTGGCCTTCATATTCTGCGAGCAGTTTGAAATATATTCAGAGATAATCCGGCGGCGCAGTTGGACAATCTCTTTCCTATCCTGCATAACGTAAGCTGCTCAACTTAACTGAATTGCTCGCCACTTTCCTTGCTCTCGACCGAATGCGGTTTGTAAACGATGAATTCGCGCCGTGGTGCATTGCAGCCAAAGACACAGCTTCGGCTCTATGCTTTGACGTGTCCAAAGGGTAAGAACCTGTGCCAGATTTGGAAGGTACTCCGCGCTGCGATTTGGGTACGGCTCGCTTGGCCGCTTCAGTCATTGCCATTGGTATCGATCTCCCGTATGAAATGCTATTGGCCTCATACCCAAAATAGCCCTAGCAGCATCTAGTAAAATCTCCGCGGCAAGCGACTCACCTATGACGAACTAACGGGCAAGAGTGATTCGCCACACCACGAAGAGACAGGGACGCGGGAAACGCCACTCCCGTTCTAGTCCTTGTCTGTCCGCTTCTGTTTCCGTACCGAAGAAGCCTTCTTCTGTTTCTTCTTCCCGGACTGTACAATTGCGGCTTTGGGAGCCTTGAACAATGCCTTCATCCCCCGTTCAAAGCTCTCAGTTGCTTTAGACCCCTCGGTGTATTCAGGTTGTTTCATAGATTTATGTTCATTGCCAATAAGTACAAAAGGCAAGATAAAATTGCCCCTAGTGAGAGGTATTTCCATTGTCCAAATTCAAGCCCGTACCTAAGGCACCCAATAGCAAAAACAAACAAAACGACGAAAATAAAAATCTTGAGGCCGATGTAAAGATGCCTAAAAAAATTTGGAATTTTCTGTTCGCTAATAAAGCCGCGATGTGGACTGCTGTATTTACTGGAGTCCTTACGCTTTTCACTGTCAAGATGTGGCAAGTAGCTTGGAACAACAAAACCAAACTCTTTTTGTGGGGCGATGTGGTTTATAAAGATGTTTTCCCTGGCGATCCTGAGAGGCTCAGTGAAAACTGTATAGAAATCAGCCATCTGGTAGCTGTTGCTTCTCTGGGCGATCCTAACGTTGGCTTGAGTGGGGTGAGTTGGAAGCCGCGTCCCAAGGGATTGCACATTTGTTATGACGAGGATTGCAAAGATTACCAAGACCGCATAAAAGACATGAGACAATAACGCAGATATGTGCGTCAAGTATATATTTGCCCAATATTCTCCCTTTTCTTTAAGGACGTAGCGCACAATGCGATGCACCTTTTGCCATGATTCCAATATGCTCATCATGCCCTCCGCAAAGAACTCAACTTCACTTTTTCATCATGATCTCGGCTTCCCAAGATTAATCGGAATGGGGCCGCGTAACTACATAATACTGGGGCATTCTAATTTTTATGGCGCTACCGATTCTTTGGAAGCAATTCCAATTAAGCTCTCTGCATCCACACCGCGTGCAATCATGTTCATTTAGGCCATGATTCCAAACGGTTGTGCATTTTCGCCACTCGCCCCACTTATGACCGAACAATCGGCAAATTATTTTCATACTCCATTAGCGTCCTATCTTTAGATCAATATGAAACATCTACCCTGCCATCCAGTTCTGACCCGCTTGGCCTGCATAGCGATACTCATTTACAACTTTAGGCGGCAATGGTTTAGTCTTGAAAGAAGTCAAGCGACTCTCTAAATATCGAGTCGCATCCATGTAGTGGTCGTTTTCTTTAACGACTCGGCCTTTATCATCTCGCCGATAGAGTCTGAACTCCTCAAACCATCCGCCTATACTGGAGAATACTTTCAATCTTCCAGTACTCATGCGGTTCCACATGGAATACAAACCACTCTCCACGCCATTGTCGGCAAGGTCGAGATGCAAGCCTAATTGTTGATAGTCATAGAGAAGTTGCGAGCCATCCTTCTGGCTTCTACCCCTAGACGCTGGATCAATAAATCCGGGAATCCACTCTCCGGGACTCCTAATTGCCTGAACGTGAATGGAAGGCTCTGCTTGGCTGCGCTTGTATCCGTGAGTGAGGTACAAAGTGTCAGTCTGGCGATCCACCGCGCCCCACACAGCAGCAGTAAAGTTCCAGCCCACATCCATTCCATACCCCTGTGGCCAGTGTGGGGGGATTACAAATGGCGCGCATGTAATATCTGATTCGGGTACCGGGTAAATAGCCCCTGACCCCAATTGTGGAACGCCTTTTGATCTAGCATCACGCTGATACGGTGGAATTGATGCCCAAAGTTCCTTTTTGGCAGATTCCGTGAGATGAGGTGCGTCATCCCATGTCGCCATAACCGTAAATCGTGATGGGTTAGCACTCTCTAATTCCAGCTTGCCGCCGGGAAGAAACATTAGCACGACATCAGACATACCCTGCAATGGGGTGAACGTACACATAACCATGCCGTCATTGGTCATGGTTCTTAGCAGGCATTCTGTGTAGATATCTAATGGCGGCTCTTCATCCAGCCATATGAGGTCTTGCTCTGTGCCTTGGAATGCTTCTCGCCGCTGATCGTACGATTTGAATAGCAGGTAGCTCGTTGTTCCACTCTTATGCTTTACATAGACAGCTTCTACCGTGTCAGGAACTCCGCCACTAGCCCTTACCGTGCGCTCAATGGATTCACCAGGTATCAAACCTGTACCCCATTGACCGATTGGGCCCAATAGCTTCGCTTGAAGAATCTCTCGTACAGTCTTTGAAGTGTCGCCAGCGGCCCACGCCCGTATACCCTTGGTGAATCTCCTTCCCGTCCACCAATCAGGATATTCACCCGTAAGATGTAGGGACATTTCATAACCACCAACCCCTTCAGTCTTTCCCACACGGTTGCCAGCCAGCATCAACCGTTCACGAAAACGCGATCCTGCCGCAAAGAACTCGCAGTGCTTTACATATAGCTCTCTGCGTAGCGGCCCAGTATCAGGAAAGTATGCTTGGATTTTCCGCATGCTCTTCCGCCTGTTGGTCTCCTGCCGCAGTGATGCTAGTTCTTCCAGCTTCATCAATCTGTTTCGCAAGGCCAAGATCGCGTTCGAGTTCTGCGATTCGCTTATTGAGGTCTGCATCAGATACTTCGTTAAACTCACTGCCTGTGTCGCGCGTTTCTTTTAGCTTTCCATAAGCCCGCTCAGCCAATACTTGAAATCCGAATGCACTTCCCTTGAGTAACAATTCCACATAGGACTTGTAGATAGTTTCCTTATTGTTCTCAAACGCTTGCCGCGCAATTTCCTGAGAGATATCTTTCTTTGGTCGCCCGCCATTCCGCGGAGCAGTTTCAGATGTCCATGGGGCAACAAGATTGGCTAAACTCCTGGGATTTTTACCCCTCGGCGTTTTGGCCGATTCTGGATTCGGGGTTTCCAGCGTCTGAGCTTCAATACTTTCGCGCGTTTTCATTAAGCTCCCTTCGCTTCCAATTACTGTCCCCATCCGAACAAAATGCCCACAATAGGCTGGAATCCAGTTCCGCCCGAGACCGAGCTTTTCACTACTCGCACATTAGGCATCAAACGCCAATTACCCTTAAGCTTGAATGAAGCCAAAGCACCAGTAGACCAAGCCCATCCAGTATTCGAGCCGTTAAACGATATTCCTGCGCTTGTCGGCACATACACAGGAACATTGCTGATTGTGAATACTTTTTGTGCGACCCCAGCGCCAATGTTTGTAGTCACAGAGAATGGGTGAAACGTATTCGGCAGAGCATCAATCACCGTGAACGCGTAAGTTCCTGAATCGCTGATGCTGTGAGCGTACAAGGCAGTTCCTGCGATTTGCGGAGTTGCGCCTTGATTGAATGAGATTCCAGCGGCGTAGATGTTTGTCGGATTGCTTGCCGCGGTTTGCGCGAATACCGCATTTGAGATAAATAGGGCCAGCGCGATGATGAGAGATTTCATTTAGACCAATCCTTCCAATTCAACGATTTGGGCCTGAATGTCAAAGAGTGTTCCGCGAAGACAGCCCATATCCTGCATTAGGCTATATTCAGCGTTTTTAGCGAGGCTCGGCTCACCCTGTGGCTGCGACCCACGCAATCGCGCTAAAATTACATTGAGGCGATCTGCTAGGGTGAGTGCCAGTTTGTTGCTTTCCGCGCAAATGCTAGGCAGATTTTCTCGCGTTGGTTTGGAAGGAGAGTCCATGCCGCGCTGGGCATTTCCATATTGTGTATTCATTGTGTTCCTCCAGGGATTGGGTGCTGCGAAAACCACTTAATCAGCGATACTCCAGCCGAGCCAATAGCGACTACCAGTGAATGCTTCCAATCAACGCCTACTCCGAAGCTCAATCCACCTGCCGCCAGTCCGCTTATTGCCGCGTTCGCTGCGCCGATCAAATACGCTTTCATTGGTGCTGACATGCTCGACTCCTTAATGGCCTGATCTACTAAACCTTCTGCTTTCTTCTTGACGATCAGTTTTTCTAACCAGTTCATGCCTCTTTGTAGAAGTGCAGTGAACCGATGTCGCAGGTATGAATTTTCTCCGCTGCCCATGCTGGCGGATTGTTGTCTAAGCTTTTATCGAAATAGCTAGTTGCTCCGCCTGTGGGATCGGGAGCAATAGGGGTATCGAATACGTCATTGGCTGCATTCAGTGAATCGAACCACGAAGCATCTGCGGGGCCGGGAAGCTTAGTAGCATTTGGATCATTGGCATTGAAGCTTGAATACTGATAGGGCTTGAGGATTACCGTGGGCCACGTATTTCCCCACCATCCGCCGCGCACTACGCGATTCCTGATTGACCATGCAACCGCCAGCTTCGTCGTTGCCGATTCCCCGCGCGCCTCACGCCAGATACACAATGCAAGCAGAGTGAACGGGTAGGCTTGAGTCATTTGGTCAATCATCAGTCGCCGCTGTGTCCGTTCTCTAAAGGCACATAGTGCTCATCATGCTCTTTGCAGTAAGACCGCCACAGAGAATTCATTCTGTCTTTCATCCGCACCCAGACTTTGTGCTGCTTCAATGCAATGCCCAGCAAAAGTAGGACTCCGCCAGTGGTAACTCCATGAAGCGTCAGAGTGATTGCGGTCTCAGGCATCTAGGCGTATCGCCCTCTAAGTAACCAGACAATTCGCACGCGCACATGAAACACGTCAGCATCTATCAATAACTTGTCCGCGATTCGATTGATGTTCTGCTTGACTGTCCTCACGCCTATTCCCAGCTCCTTCGCGATTTCCTTGTTTTCCATACCCGCATACAAGCAGTTAATTACCTGCTGCTGTCTCGGCGTGAAGGCTGGCCACAACCCTGATCTCATACGGCTGCGCTACTAATATTTCCCCGCACTCAGTACACCGATACCCGCCAACTGCCGGAGGCTTGGGATTCATTTGCTTGGTATCTATGCGGTGAAGGTCAAGATGAATACAGCGGATCATAATTGCGCAGGAACAGTGTTACCAGCTACTCTCGGCATGAATGTGACCGTACGGTGCTCCATGCGCCATCTGTCCGATTGTGGAGGCCGGAAGAACACTCCAGGTATTTCTCTCGGCGGCAGCTTTACAGCTTTAGCTGCTGGTAGGCACTCGCTCAGGCGTTCGTCCCACATATCTTGAACGCTAGCTCGTCGGCGATAGAGTTGCAGGATCGTGCTGCCGTCTCCAAGCTGAAGCAGCCTACCTTCGCCGCGATCCACCGAATCGCTTGCGCTGCTGTTTGAAACTCTGTAGGAAAATCTATCTACCTCAGGATTGAGGTCTGAGTGAAAGACACGAATGCTCATTAAGTTGGCAAGAGGGGCAATCTTTGACGCGTGCCCGGCGTTTAAAGTTTGGAGCCTACGGACGGAATCGAACCATCAACCCGCCGCTTACAAGGCGGCCGCTCTACCATTTGAGCTACGCAGGCTTTGGTTGTATTCGTGTCCGTTTCCATATTTAACTTTTTAATGGGTGCTGTATCATGTTCCGAACCCGAGAGGTCGCCCCAGCACCCATGCCCTTTTAGTTAGCTAAGGGTTTCTACAACCCTATATGTAGGACAACTTAGGTTGGATGTACAGCAAATAGCGTAGGAGAGGTGTTTAAGTGTCGCGTTCTTGCAGCAGCGTGCGGAGCTTTGCAACTGTAATTGGCGCAACTACTCCAGCGGCGAGTAGCTTTCTGTAGATCGTATTGCGGTGGATTCTTAACTGTTTGCTTGCCTGAAATATTCCGCCCTGCGCGAGAATGGTTACTGCAATTCGGCGAACCTCAAAAAGTTTAGTTTGTTCCCGCAGCGTCATAGTTGCTTGGACCTTGCAAACTGGTGATACTCTCCTATGCAGTTTTTAGCATAACAAGTTGTGTTTCCAAGATGGGCGAGGTCTTCGTTACCGGTAAGCTCAAATCCGCTATAAGACTTGTGATTAGTCTCCGTTAAGGTTCCGCCGCAGACAGCACAAGTGTCGAGCACCACGGTTACGCATTTCAGCTTTTTACAGAATTCATTCATAGTTTTTATCCGCTTCATTACCCTCATCCCCTATTCTGCGGAGCCGCCGCGCTTGGCTATTTCCGCATCAATTTCGTACATAAGTGCGTTGGCGGCCTTCAGCATTTCAAATAGTGCAGCCGGAATTATCACGAAAATTACAAACACAAAAAGCCGTGCGTTGGACCACTTTTTAACTTGTTCCATCCCCTATGTCTCCTTCCGGGCCTCAGAGAGTGCCGCCGCTTGTTTAAGTGCTTTCGCGTTTTTAGGTTTCAGCTTTTCGCGTAATTCCCAATAGAGCGAGCTAACGGCCCTGTATTCGCGGGCGATGGGGCACATGCAATGATTAGCACCATCATGGTCTTGGTGATAAAGCAAAGGGGTGTGCCTATCTAGGAGGTCTTCCTTTTTCGCATACAGAGCAGCCAATTCTGGAGTTTCCCATTTAGCCAAGTGTCACCTTCACTAACGCAGCGCAATCGTAGATAATCTGCCGCATCTCGCCCATCTGATATGACGGGGCCGTATAACCAGTGGTCGGCCTGCCGAGATGATTACCAATATTTTGCAAAGCCGCCCGCAACCTCTCCACCTCAGCGCGGAGGGACTGTACTTCAGCAGCCCGTAGGGCATGAGCTTCTGCTTCAACATCAATTGCCTCAAGAAGCCCTACGCGGTAATCATCAAATTGTTTGGCATGATCTAGTTTCAATTGAGTTATATCTTCGTAACCGCTCTTTAATGTTTCTCTAGCTTCCATCAATTGAGCGCGGAGGGACGAGAGTTCAGCCAAAAGACGCATATTTACTTTTTCCGGGTCACTGGTGCAGTATTGAATATCTTCCGGCGCTTGTTGTTCCTGTTCGCTCATTTCACACCGCTAATTTTCTTGTACTGTGCGCGAATATGACGCCGGAATTTATCGTTAAACGCGATGCGCTTTTCGGCATCAATGTCACTATCAATTGCGGCCATAATTTCATTGTGAACGCATCCGCGAACGGATGTCAGGAACGTAGAAGAGGCTGCCTTAACAGCGTCCGGATATTGAATTTCTATGTGATGAGCGACCTGCTTGCCGATATCGCTTGCAATCGCCTTAATCATGTCCCGCGTGTTGGCCTTAACTAACTGATCGCGCCGTGCTAATTTTTCTGTCATTCCACCCTCACTCCGGCCTCGCGGAGAGCCTCCAAAAAATCAGGCTCGATTCGTTCTTCTGACGAGGAACATTCAGTCTCGCGGAATTTGTAGGTGAACCCGTATTTTCGTGCGATCTCTGCGATCCTCGCGCTCGTGATGGAGGGGGCCGATTTAGGAGCATATACGCGGATTTCCCGTGCTATTGATTGAGCAAGTTTGTCCCGCGCCGCTTCCCACGCCAGGGAATTTAGATACATCGATGTCGGCGTTAACGTTCCAGCTAGTGCACGGCTTAAATTCAATATCCAATCCTGCGGCCCCTGTACGGAGGGTTGCTGAAATTTGGGGGTATCGGCCTTTACATCTTGTACGAGTTCACGTGCGGTATTCTCGACCCCCGCTCCTATTCCCGCACTGCCGTGACTTGGTGATGAACTCTGCGCCTCTCGCTGTACGGAGGGTTGGAGAGGTTCATTTGTCATTTCGGCAGAAATTTTATTACCTAAATTGGTTATTAAATTACCCATGTTTTGACAATTGCCCCCTTCCGCTTTGGACTCGGTTGCCGCCTTTTTCGGTATATCAAACTCTTCCGCGTACATTCCGACGCTCATAACCCTTTATCCCTTCTCCTTATCTGGGGAGGAGTCCGTGCGCTTGCGTAATTCATCCAGAATTTTGCTAAGTAAATAGTTAGTTCCAATTAAAATTCCACATATAAAGGAAACTAACCCGCACATCAAATACCAACTTGGCGGAAATTCCATACCTACTCCCTTCCGGTCATGCTTAAATTCGCAATCGGCGCGAAGAAGGCAACGCATCTACACTTTGTACATTTGCCGTTATGTGCGAACTCAAAACTGCTGCTTCTTTTCGTCGAACTTACGGGCATGATCGTGGTAGTCGTGGCCACAAAGACAACGTAGTTCAAATGCCCGCTTCATTCCGATTTTTCCTCACTCCCCAACGTCGCAGGCCTGAGAGCTTTGCTGAGAAGTTCCTTAGTTATCTTTTCGTGTCCGCAATCCCACGCGTTCGCGAATTCAGCGTCTGCTTCAGTGCATGACCACTTTGCATTGCACAATACTCGGCATAGCCGCAAAACCTCTACTCCGCTCATTTTTACGGCATCCCAGCACCAATTCCCATACCACGATTTGTACGGCGCACAACGAAACCTGAATCGCGCAACCTTGAATCCTGCTGTCTCGCGAGAATCGTGCGGCTTAGGCGCATAGTCGAGCCAAGTAAAACCCGGAGCGGGATAGGTGCGCGGCTCTAGAGTAACATCGCAGCCCTCTATGCCATGGATTTCTATTCCAGCCACGCGCCCATCGAAATTACCGTTGTCGGGATCATTGCAGCAAAAACTAACTGTAATCACTTTTGTTCACTCCCCAACGTCGTGGAGGGTTCCCATCGTGGCTCCCAATGAAGCCGTATTCCTTTTTCTCGCGCTAAGTCTGCAAAGCAGGGGACGCAATACGCTCCGTGCCTGCAACCATTAACGTTCCCCGCAACGGCAATCCATATTTCATTTTCAGCCCAAAACCCGAGAAATGGAGAGCGGCCACACCGATCACAGAATTGCGTTAATTGGTCGTTGCAACCGAAGAAAATAGCGATATGCCCCAATAAAAATTGGAATAACAGCCTAACTTTGTTCATTTCCTCACCCCAGAGGGTTGGGACTGCTTTTCGCAGTCCTTACACCTCCCTCGTATGGCATTCTCCGTTGCGGTTCCTGTGTGTCCACACTCGAACACGACGTAATTCTTATCGAACATTGACTCTGCGTATCGCGTAACTGCTATGATCTTTCTTAACGGCGCTCTGTTGATTTTTCGTTTCATAACTGCCTCCTACATGGTAGGAGCAACTTACCCCACATCGTTTTTCACAGGGGGTTGGGACTGAGAGGCCACGAACATTTCCCACGCTTTCGTTACCGCCCCACTTCCCGGAAATAGATCGTGGAACTCATCGCACTTGCACATTCCCAGCATCTCGAATATCCAATAACACACGCCCAACGGCTTAACTCCGCTCAATCCTTTACGAAGTGTTATGGACTCCGCGCACCAATCGCGCTCAGTTTCTATGTGCTTGCCCGTTCCTTTCCTGCGACCGCCGTAGAAAATAACAGGCTCCCACGCATACGCCGGATTCACGTTCTTTTTAAAAGAACAGAACGGTTTTACCCACGCGCCGATTCGCGCTTTCTCTGGATATAAAGGCATCCGAATTATTTCTCGCAAACTTGGTGAGCTGGCGGATAATGCCCAACCATCGGGAAACTCATCCATCAATCGCGCTAATAACACCTCATGATTCACTTCGGCACAGTCGTAATGCTTCGCGGCCTGTCCGATATAAGGTGGATCAGCATATGCAAACTTCATCGTTCCTCCACCCGCCCGCTCTCGGCTTTCGCTTGCCAATCCTCAATTACTCGTTCGCTGTAACACTTCAACGATTCTTGTATTGCTGGGTTAGCTGAAAAGAAAGCGTAATCGTTCCCTGTAATCAGGAAAGAAAGAAGTTGCAACCGCGAACGCATTACAGTTGCATCAGGATATGGTCGTGAATCTTCCGTCCCGCTCTCGGAGGTTGGGTGCGCCGATACGAAAAATTCACAAGAAGTACAATCTTGGCACCCGCTTTTGTTGTGCCTCTCTTGACGGTGAGAGCATGTACATATTTTCACGTCCCGCCCCATCCCCTCTGGAGCCGGAAGTTTCGCCAAAATTTTCAGTAATTCTTCCCGGTCGGATTTTGAGTACGCTTTGTCGCGGCCATCTGCCGGGTGCATCTGTGTAACCATCCCGAATAGGTCATAAATTTCTTCCGCGATTTTTTCGCGTGTCGCCCCCTCTGGAGCCGGTGCGGACTCTGAGGGAGATTCGGACAGCATGTAGCGAACCATCTCCTCCGCTTGAGTTGCGTCGAGAAGATTGGTGCCAGTAGGTTCGTTCTTCTGAGGCCAAGTTGGCAGTTGCTCATTAATGGCCTTCTTGAAGCTGATGCCGCCGTCAGGGTTGAAGTTCTCCGGCAATCGCCATTGTAAAAACCGATTGACCATGTGCTGTACAAGTGCTTCCCTCTCCGGTGCGGATAGGGAGAGAGCGGCTTCCAAGGCACGAATCGTATCGCATAATTCTGAGATTGTCCGAATATCCCCAGCCGGGTCACACTTCGCCTCTACGTCATGGATATACTTTCGCGCCCATTCAGGGAGCATGTTTATTCGTTCTGCAATCGGCTTGCTCTCCGCAACCAATTCGCAGAACTTAAGAGCCGCCTCTACCACATTCGTCCTCAGTGCTTCGCTCATCGCTTGTCTCCA
>Ga0134126_10000854_pt1 | contig 38602 bp, 25 predicted proteins | sample KB31752_FD_96881 | JGI IMG/M metagenome (GOLD analysis project Ga0134126, IMG submission 96881) | Terrestrial soil microbial communities with excess Nitrogen fertilizer from Kellogg Biological Station, Michigan, USA - KB3-175-2 | ecosystem: Environmental > Terrestrial > Soil > Unclassified ...
AGCACTCCGTCCGACAGCTTCGACAACTCCTCGTAGACCTCGGCAAAGTGCGGGTCGAGAGGCTTGATGGTCGCCTTGTCGCCCACGAAGCGCACGCCGATGACCTCGCCGGTGCGTCGACTCATGATCAAGGTAGGCGGGAGATTGAACTGCTCACCCAAAAAGGCGATGTTGTCCAGGCTGCGGCCGGGTTCGGTGGCGACCACCGTCTGCTTGCCGTCAGCATCCACACGGACGAGACGGAGGTCGTCGGAATCCTGATACACCCCGAGCAGCAGCGAGTTGCCATCCGCCGTCTCGGTCATGGGATAGACACCGGAGGCGTGCTCGCGGCCAGGTGCCCGATAGATGGGGCGTTTGTCACCTGTCTTTTCGTCGACCGCGTAGAACTCATAGTCTCCGTCCCTGGCCGTCGACATATAGAAATTCGCCCGACCCTCGAGGCCCATGAAGTTGCCGAACACCTCGGCCTGCTCGCGATGCAACGTGGTCTCGCCGGTGGCGATATCGATCAGGAAGAGGTCGAAGAATGTGGGCCGGCGATTCATGGCCACCAATATCTTGCCGGGGGCGGACTTCATGATTTCGAGGCCCAGAGCGCGCCCGCCACGCGGCAGCGGTGTGAGGTCGACCGCCGGCTCCTGCGGAGCCTGCAGATCCACCCGGTACACGTGCCAGTCTTCGTTGCCGTCGGTGTCCTGCAGGTAAAGGAGCCAGCGCGGATCGCCGGTCCAGTAGTACTTCTTGATGCCGCGCCGCGAGTCATGCGTGACGCAGACGGCCTTGTCGTGCTCTTCGTCGATACCCCGCACCCAGACATTGGTGCGACCATCCTTCGGCGCCAGGTAAGCGATGCGCTTGCCATCGGGCGAGATCGACGCGCTGGAAAATACCGGGTCGGCGAAGAACTCGTCGATGTCGAGCAGCCGCGGGAGATGGGCCGCTCGGGATGCTGGTTGGGTCATTCGGTGCTCCGGATAGAGGTGCGGTTCAGCTTTTCGTCGCGTCGGCGATCGCATCGGCCATGAAGGCGGCGACGGCGGTGGTGAAGGCTTTCCGGCTCTCCTCCCACTGGTAGAACATGTGGCCCCCGCCGAAGTGGCGCACGGTCACGCGGCCGGCGACACTCGGGTCGAGCCGCATGAGATTGCGCATCCGGTCGCTCATGTAGTACGGCGTCATGAGGTCGTACCAACCGTGGGTGATGAACGCCTTCATGTGCGGATTCATCGCCATGCCAAAGCGAAAATCATCGACTGCGCCTTGGGTCATCTGGATGTAGTGCAGCGCTTCGTCGTTCTTCCAGGTGACGGTCACCTCGAACTCGAGCAGCTTGTACTCCCGGGTCGTCTCGACCCCGATCTCCGATCGCAGCAGGCGATTAACCGCGGTCGTGAACGTCGGCCAGAACCCGGTCAGAGTCGGGTCGGCCCCGGCGAAGGAATCGCGGTCGGGGAACGGGTCCATAGTCGTGATGGTGCCGTCGTAGCGGCCCACGACTTTCCCCTCATCGCGCAGCAGCTCGCGCGTGAACTGCTCCACCCGGATACGGCCTTCGGCACGGGCGACATAGGCCGGCTCGAGCCCGATCAGGTCCGCGAGCCGCTTCAGCACGCGGTCGCGCTCGGACTTGGGCATCGCGGCCCCACTGGCGAGAAACGAGGCGTAAGGGCCGGTCGCAAATGCCTCCGCCTCCTTCAGCACCTCTTCGAGAGGCGCGCCGCGTTTGAACGCGCGCGCGCGGCCGTGATGCGCGGCGGTCGCGACCATGGTCGGCAGGATGTGGATCCACGGCACGATCTCGTAGTCACCCCAGCCGTAGACCATCGAGAGATGCGCGGGCTCGAGCGCCGGCGATATGAGGATCGACCCGTTGAGGCCGATGCCTTTCTCCTGCAGCAGCCGCGTCAGGCGTCCGACGCGGTATCCTCCATAGCTCTCTCCTGCGATGAAGATCGGCGAGCCCCACCGCCCATGTTCGGACAGCCATCGGCCGATGAACTCGCACATCGCCTCGAGGTCGGCCCTGACGCTGAAATAGGCGTTGGGATTGTGCCCCTCGGCTGCCTTCTTCGCGGCATCACCTCCCTCGGGAGGATCGATGACACGGCTGAAGCCGGTGCCGATCGGATCGATGAAGACGATATCCGTGAAGCCGAGCCATGATTCGTCGTTCCGCACGAGCTGAAGCGGCATGGCGGGGATCGATCCATCGGTGGGAAACACGATGCGTCGCGGGCCAACGACGCCCAGGTGCAGGAACGCCGATGCGGCCCCCGGGCCGCCATTGAAGGTGAACGTGACGGGTCGGCCCGGATCGGCCGGCTCCTTGACGTAGGAGATGGAGAAGACCTCCGCCGCCGGCTTCTCCTTCTTGCGCAGAACGATCCATTTCGCGGTGGCGGTGTAGTTGATTCCGTTCCACGAATCCTTCTTCGTGGCGCCGGGCGGCGGCTCATGCTCGGTCGTCGCCTTCTTGTCGCTGTCACTCATGCTGCATGCCCTTTCGGAGAACTCGTGAGGCCGGTGAAGTGACCGGCAAACGCCCACATGTCGGACACTTCTTCGATCAGTTTCGCCAACGGCTTGCCCATGCCATGTCCGGCGCGCGTCTCGACTCGCAGCACATGCGGCCTGGGTCCAATCTGCGCGGCCTGCAGAGCCGCCGCGTATTTGAACGAATGGCTCGGCACGACACGATCATCCGTGTCCGCGGTCGTCGTCAGGATGGCGGGATAGTCCGTGCCCGACCGGATGTTGTGATAGGGCGAGTAGGAGAGCAGGTTGCGGAAATGCGCTTCCTCCGCCGGATCGCCATAGTCCGAAACCCAGTAGGGTCCGACGGTGAACTGGTCGTAGCGCAGCATGTCCATCACGCCTACCTGCGCCAGCACGGCGGCGAAGAGATCCGGCCGCTGATTGACCACCGCCCCCACCAGCAGCCCACCGGCGGAGCCGCCCTGGATCGCCAATTGGCTCACCGTCGTGAGCCTGGTGGCGATCAGGTATTCGGCTGCGGCGATGAAATCGTCGTAGACGTTCTGGCGCTTGAAGAGCCGGCCGCTTTCGTGCCAGGCCTTGCCGTATTCACCGCCGCCGCGAAGATTGGCGAGCGCGTAGATCCCGCCCATCTCCATCCACGCCAGCCAGTGCGCGCGGAACATCGGCAGGTGCGAGATGCCGAAGCCGCCATAGCCATAAAGCAGTGTCGGATGAGACTTCGTGAGATCGAGATCCTTGCGGTGCGCAATGAACATGGGCACCCGCGTCCCATCCTTCGAAGTATAGAAGACCTGGCCGACAGCGTACTTCGAGCTGTCGAAACTGGGCTTCGCCTGCTTGAACACCATCGACCTGCCGGTGCTGACATCGAGCCGATAGACCTGCGGCGGCAGGTTGAAGCTTTCGAATGAATAGAATGCCTCCGGATCGTCCGGGTCACCCTCGAGCGCGGTGACGGCGCCGATGCCCGGCAGATCGATCCGCGCCACGGCGTGACCGGCAAGGTCGAATATCTGCAGCTCGCTCTTGGCGTCGACAATGGTCTTCACCACCAGCCGGCCGCCGACGACGCCGGCGTCCATCGCATGGGGTCCTTCGGGGATGATGACCGCGGGCTGGATGGGATCGGCCTGCGCGAGATCCATCGCCACCACGCAGCGGTTGGGCGCGTTCCGGTCCGTGACGAAATAGAGCGTGTCGCCCTGACTGCCGGCGAATCCCCAGGCGTCATCCCAGCCGGCGATCAGCTTGCGCGGGGCCGATCCCGGTTGCCGAAGATCGATCAACGTGATGCTGGCCTTGGAATCCGCGTTCTTGAGGGAGGTGATCACCAGGTAGCGGCCCTTGCAGGCCAGCTGGCAGAAATGCAGCAGATTCGGGTGCTCGGGGACGGAAAACACCAGCCTGTCGGCCGACTGGTCCGTACCGAGCGCATGGAAATAGACCATGAAGTTGCTGTTGATGGATTGATACTCGGCACCCTGCGCCGGCTCGGGGCAGCGAAGATAGAAGAACCCCGAGCCATCCTTCGACCAGACGGGCACCGTCATCTTGACCCAACGGACCTCATCGCTTCGCGCTTTGGCGCCGTCCACCTCCAACACCTTGACCGTGCGCCAATCGGTGCCGCCGTCCTGGATCGCGTAGGCCACATGCTTGCCATCGGGACTCGCCGACCATTCGCCGATCGCGGTGGCGCCATCGCTCGACCAGCCGTTGGGATCGAGCAACAGACGCGGCGCGCCATCCAATCCGTCCTGGACCATGAGCGTGCTCTGATTCTGCAGGCCCGAATTGTAGAGATAGAAATACCGGCCGCCTTCCTTGCGCGGGGCCGTGTAGCGTCCGAAGTCGAAGAGGGCCCGCAGACGGTCCGCGATTGCCTTGCGCTGCGGCAGCCGCGCGAGATAGTCGGCCGTGAACGTGCGTTGCTCATCGACCCAGGCACGCACTTTGGGATCGACACGCACCTCCGCCTCCAGCCAACGGTAGGGATCTGGAACGGGCGTGCCGAACCGGGTCTCCACGACCTCCTGGACTTCGGTCTTGGGATAGACGAGCGGACGCTCGGCTGAACGACTCATAGACGCACCTCGAGGCCCGTCGACAGGCTGGCGCGATACCAGGAAGCCGCCGATTGCAAAGACCCCACGGGCGCCGACCTTGAATGTAAGCGCGTCGTTCCGGGCGGAACAGCTAATAATTCTAATGGCAACGATAAGCGGCGCCGACTTCCCGGCGTTCCGCGGCGGCCATCCGATAACGCTGCCTTATGGTTCCCTTTAGAGCTATTGGTTAGCGCCGCAAACACTCACGGGCCTAAGATGCCTCACGCTGCATTGGTCCGCTTCGCAAGAACCTGATGGCGCGCATCTCCTCCACCAAGGCGGATGTCGTAAAGAAAGCGCTTTCCGAGCGCAGCGGTCCATTGTACGTCGCACTCTCATCGAGAACACTCACGCAGTCCCGGGGGAAAGTAATGAGTCGTCACACGCGCCGCTTCCGTCGAGAGAATGTCAGGTCCTCGCTGTCCGCCAGGTCCTCCGTCTCCGCGGCAGTTCTCCTCGCCTTGTACGGTATCGCTCCCATGGCCCATGCCGACGACGCTACGGGCCCGGACAGCTCCACTACGGAAAAGCCCGCTCTGCAGGAGATCGTCGTTACCGCCGAGCGTGTCAAAGAGTCGGTATTCCAGGTCCCCTCATCGATAACGGTCGTTACCTCAGCGGCACTCGTGCAGAATTCGGTGACCGACCTGGCTCTGCTCACCCGCCAGGAAGGAATTGCCGGCGGTGCGAGCGCGCAGGCCGCCGCGTATACCTTTCCGATCATCCGTGGCCTCAATGCGAGCCCGGGCATATCGGCCTTCCGCATCACCAATCAGGCGCCTGTCGATACCTACATCGGCAATTCCTCGATCGGGGGCGGGTACTTCCAGCTGACCGACGTACAGCGAATCGAGATCCTGCGCGGACCCCAGGGCACGCTCTACGGCGCGGGAGCACTGGGAGGCGCGCTGAGGGTCATACCGAACGACCCGGTGCTGCACAAGTTCTCCGGCAACATCGATGGCAAGATAGGCTCGCTCGACCACGCGGGCAAGCCGACCTATACCGCCGAGGGAATGGTAAACGTACCGCTCGGCGACACCCTGGCATTCCGGGCATCGGGCACGTATCAATACACACCCGGCTACATCGACGCGTATGGTCTCTTGAAGGTCGGAGCAAACGGCATCCCGCTGCTCGCCGATCCTTCCGACGTCGTCAACAGCCCTGGAATCTATACCAGCGCGAAAGACTGGAATGACCAGGCGTCCTTGACCACGCGCGCCGCCCTGCTCTGGCAGCCCACCCAGAACTTCAGCGCCAACCTCGCCTATACGCACTCGAACAGTGACGGCAACGGAAATTCGGTCGTCAATCCGGTTTTTCCCGGCGGACCCGACACGGTCGATCCCCGAATCACCTTGCCGCCCGGCGGCCCGTATACGTATTTCTCGCCCGAAAGACTGCCCTACTCCCGCAAGACCGATCTCACCAGCCTGGATCTGAGCTATGACGCCGGGTTTGCGACGGTGTCCTCGACCACTTCCTACTTCGCGACATCGGGCAATTTCTTCACGAGCCCGGTCTATGGCTTGATGCAACCGATATTGCTGCCTTACGTCAACCCATACGCCGGCAGTCCGATCAACCCGCGCTGGATTTCGACCTTCGAATACATCGACTCCGGGCGCACCTTCAGCCAGGAGCTGCGGCTGGTCCACGATGCGGGTCCTGACAGTCCGTTCGGCTGGGTCGCGGGTGTCTACTACTCGAAGAACACGAGTCTGGCGAGCGATCCGCTCACCGACCCCGGATCACCGGAGCGCTCGGTTGCGGAGGGCTGCACCCTGCCGGTCTACCCGGGCTCATCCTTTCCGTTCTGTCTGCTCCTGACGGGACCGAACGATGAGGCGTATAACATCATCGACACCCAGCACTTCACCGACAAAGCCGTGTACGGCGACGTGACCTACAACTTGACGAAAAAATTGCAGCTCACGGGTGGCGTACGTTACTTCAAGCAGGACTTCACCGACACAGGCGCGGCGGCGCTCTACGATTACGGAATCCCGCCGGCGCCGCTTACGGGGCACCAGCCGACTTCAAAGACGGTTGGAAGAGTCGCCGTCACCTACGAGTACCTGCCGGGCCAACATGCCTACGCGCTCTGGTCGCAGGGGTTTCGCCGTGGCGGCGCCAACGGCCTGCTGGTGACCACGGGCGCGTTCGCGGATGAGGCGCCCAACCAGTACGGCCCGGATCTCGTCAACAACTACGAAATCGGGTTCAAGGGCCAGTTCCAGAACAGTGCGAGCTACAGCATCGACGGCTTCTACATGCCCTGGACGAACCCGCAGATCTGCGGCCTGACGCCGGAAGCCAATCTGGCCTGCTGGAACGCCAAGAAGGCGGTTTCCGAAGGCTTTGAAGTCATGCTGGACACTCCCCTCGGATTGCCGGGTCTGCGATTTCACCTGGAGGGAACCTTCGCCAACGCTCATCTGACCGAGCAATACTCGTATCCGGACTTCCTCGGAAACGTCACCGGCTATCCCGGCGAGCAACTGCCGCTCAGCCCGAAGGAGAGCGGCGCCGCCACGCTGACTTATACGCAAACCGTGGGCAGGGACTGGCAGCTGGTGACGACGCTGAACAATACCTATACGGCCGCCGAGGTCACCAATTACTTCACGATACTCGGGCAGAAGCCGACCAACACGCCGGCACTGGACCTCCTGAACGCGTCCGTATCCCTGTCCAACGGCGTGTGGAGCGTCGGTATCTTCGGCACCAACATCACGAACAAGTACGAGGTGCTCAGCAGCGCCGACCAGGGCCTGCCTCTGGCCTACACCGCGGCCATCAATCAGCCGCGCATCATCTACCTCAGAGCCGGCTACGCATTCTAGGAATACCAGGGTGGAAGTTCGTGACGGTGCGGGGAAGAGGAGATTCTTCCCCCGCCGCACGAGTTAGCGTCCAGCCGCTGGGATCAGGCAGCATCATCGCGTGGGCGTGCAACTCGACATCGACGTACTGAGAAATTTCATCGCCATCGCCGATGCCACGGTGATGAGCCGCGCCGCGAGGCAGATCGGCAAGACGCAGGCGGCGCTGAGCCAGCAGATCAGGAAGCTCGAGGATGCGGTGCAGCAGCCGCTGATGATCCGCAACGGCCGCGGCATCAAGCTCACGATCCATGGCGAGCGTCTGCTCGTGCACGCACAGAAGATCCTGCGCCTGCACGATGAGGCGGTTGCCGAGATGACTGGCGTCAGCCTGGCCGGCCGGGTGCGCTTCGGCTGCCCCGACGACTACGCCCGCGTCTTTCTCCTGGGGTTGCTGCAGAACTTCTCGCGCCAGCACCCGCAGGTCTTCATCGAGGTCGTCTGCGCCTCATCGCCGCGGCTCCTCGAGCGCATGAAGGACCAGACCCTCGACATCGCGATCGTGTCGCGGCCCGACAGCCCGGACCGCGACCAGTTCCTTCGCTGCGAGCCGTTCGTGTGGGTCTCGAGCAAGGGCAGCGATGCCTTCAGGCTCGATCCACTGCAATTGGCGCTGTCCGATCCGGACGCCCTCGATCACCTCGCAGCGACCTCGAGTCTCGAGCGCGCCGGACGGGATTATCGCATCGCCTATGCCAGCGACAGCGTCGCGGGCCTGCTGGCGGTGGTCCGCTCGGGGCAGGCCATCACGGTGCTCACGCAGACCGGCGTGCCGCCGGACCTGCAGATCCTGGTGCCGGCCGCGAGCGGCTTGCCTTCGCTGCCGTCCGTCGGTATTACGGTGCAGACCGCCAGGCCCAATCCCTCCAGGCTGATCAACCGCTTCGAGGCTCATATTCGCTCGGTCCTGCCGATGTTGTGACCCGATGGACGGCGCATGACAGACACCGGATCCCGCGCTGCGCACGGCCAGCCTTCCGTCGCCGCTGCAATCGCGCGCTTCATCGCCAGTCAGGGCGTCGAGCGCGTCTATACCCTGCCGGGCTCGCATGTGAAGGCGATCTGCGGGGAGCTGGAGCGAGCCGGCATCCGGATCGTGTCCGCCCGGCACGAATGCGCGGCGGTGCACATGGCGCATGCCGAGGCGCACCTGACGGGGCGCATCGGTGTCGCGATCGTGACGACGGGACCGGGGCTCACGAACGCGGTCACCGGTATCGCCAGCGCCTACCTGGCGCGCACGCCGCTGATGGTGCTGTCGGCCCGCGTTCCGGATCCGCAGGCCGGCATGGGTGCGCTAGAGGAAGTCCCGCAAGGCGCGCTGGTACGTCCCGTCTGCCGCTACGTGCGGGAGATATCGGACGGCCGCCATGTCTTGCCCGCTCTCCACATGGCGGCCACAGCCGCTCTCGGAGGCGACGGGCCGGCGGGCCCCGTGTACGTCGATTTCGATCCCGGCCTGCTCAAGCAGCCGATCGCAGCCTGGCATCTGGATCAGCGGTGGTTCAGCGCCGTCGCCCGCGCACGTCGCTTGCCGGATCGCGAGGTCATCGAGCGCGCCGCGCAGCTGCTGCACGACGGTCGCCGGACCCTGGTGATCGGAGGACGCGCGGCGCGCGGGACGGGACCTCTGTTGGAACGATTCCTTCAGGCTTACGGCTGCGTGTATCTCGACACCCGGGAGAGCAAGGGAGCGCTGCCGCCTGACAGTCCCTGCTCGATCCCGGCGCTCAGAGCGCGAGCCATCGCCGAGGCGGACCTCGTGGTGACCCTGGGGCGCCGGCTGGATTTCGAGCTCGCCTACGGGTCCGCCGCGGTGTTCTCCGGATCAGCCTGCTTCATTCGCATCGGTCGCTGCGCGGAGGAGCTGATCGAGAACCGGCGCGGAGACGTTGAGATCTGCGCAGACGTGGAAAGCACACTCTCCGCCTTGCTGGAGCGCAATGCCGCTCCCAAGGCGTCCGGACTCGAGTGGAGGGATGAGCTCATCCGCGCGAATGCCGAAAAGACCGCAAAGATGACAGCAGCGCCCGTAGCGCCGCCTGCCGGTGCCGACGGACGCATACATCCCTTTGCGCTGATCGACGCCATCAACCGTCTCGTGGACGACAGCGCCATCTGTATCGTCGACGGGGGAGACATTCTCTCGTTCGCCCGGGTACGGCTGCAGGCACACACCTACCTCGACCTGGGACCCTTCGGCTGTCTCGGATCGGGTGTCCCGTACGGTGTCGCCGCATCCCTTGCATTTCCGTCCCGCAGAACGATTGCCCTGATCGGGGACGGCGCCTTCGGATTCAGCGCGCTGGAAATCGAGACCGCGGTACGCAATCGCGCCCGGGCGCTCTTCGTCGTAGCCAACAACGACGCATGGAACATCGAGCGCCAGGAGCAACTCGCCAGGTATCCGGGGCAGGATCTCGGCGGCGACCTGTCGGCCTGCCACTATGACCGTCTCGCCCAATCGCTCGGAGCATACGGCGAACGGGTCGATGAGATCGCGACATTGGATGCTGCGCTCGAGCGCGGACTCGCCAACATGCCGGCCGTGATCGACGTCGCGGTCAGGCGGGATGTTGTCTCGCCCGACGGCAAAGCGGGTCTGGCAGAGGTCCCCGCGCTGCACGCCCTTCCCTCCTGGGACGGGGCGGAGCGGCGCGCGATCGGCCGCGGCATCCCGCCACCGGAAGACTGACTATTTCGCGCGGGCGGGCACTCGCTCGTGCCACTCCGTCGACTGTTCGTACGCACTCGCCAGCGCCAGCAGCCTGCCCTCGCTGAAGCGCGGGCCGCCGATCATCAGACCCACCGGCCACCCTTGCGAGGAAAAGCCGCAGGGAACCGTGACGGCCGGCAACCCGAGCACGTTGAAAAGGAGCGTATTGTCGATCGGGACCAGGACTTTGGCCTCGTCGGCGCCCTCCACCTGCAGTGCTTCTGCAAGCGTGGGGGGCGACCCCTTCAATGTGGGCAGCGCAAGCACGTCGAAATCGGTGAACGCCGCATCGATCGTGCGCCGATGGCTATCCAGTCGCGCGACCGCCTGGATGTAGCGCGCCAGCTTTCCGGCAGCCGTGCCCCCGGCGGCATCCTCGAGGTACCCCACACACCACTGAAGCACTTTCCGGGTGCCCGGCATGTATCGGTCCGCGTCCGCCTGCCGCTGCAGCATTTTCTCGTGGTAGCTGTAGATCTCAGCCGCATTGACGAACGCATCGAGGAATTCCATCACCGGCGGCACGGTCACATCCTTGACGCCGCCCGCGAGCTTGCCGATCACCCGCAGCGCTTCCTCCACGCACCGCGCCGTTTGCGGATCGAGATCGTCGAAGTACCCCTTGCGGGGAATTCCAATGCGCAGCCGCGCGACCGGCTGTCGCGCACTCGATGCATAGTCCTCAGCGGGCCTGTCTATGCTGCGGATATCCATCGCATCGTATCCGACCATCTGTCCGAACAACATCGCGACGTCCTCGACGCTTCGCGCGATGGGCCCGCAGGTATCCAGGATGGCGACGGACGGGATGATGCCGCTATTCGAGACGAGGCCATCCGTTGGTTTCAAGCCAACGACTCCACACCATGCGGACGGAAGGCGCACGGAGCCACCCGAATCCGTGCCCAGCGCACCGAAGCACATCCGCGTCGCGACTGCCGCGGCCGAGCCCCCGGAAGATCCGCCCGAAACGCGATCGAGCGCCCACGGATTGCGCACCGCCCCGAAGTGCGACGTGGCATTGGTGGCGGTCAGACTGAACTCCGAAAGATTGCTCTTCGCCAGGATCACGGCTCCCGCCCGCCGCAGGCGTCGCACGACGTGCGCATCTTCAGCCGGTACTCGACTCTCGAACAGCGCGCTCCCCGCCGTCGTAGGCGTTCCCGCCGTATCGATCGCATCTTTCAGAGCAATCGGGATTCCGTGCAGAGGAGAGCGAAACCTTCCGGCGCGCGCCTCGGCGTCAAGGACGACAGCCTGCGCCAACGCCTCTTCCCGCGCTACCGTAATGAGCGCATTGATGCGTGGATTCTCCGCCGCGATCCGCTCGAGACAGGCCATGACCAGCTCATGGCTGGTGACCGTTCCCCCTACGATCGCCCTCGAGGCCTGACCCAGAGTCAGTTCAGCAGGATCTGCGCTCATCGGCTCGAACCCGGACAACGCGCGTTGCGCTGCGGTGAGAATGGAGTGACTCACCCTGATATTAGTGGCGCGCTCCTGCTGGCGCTATTCAATAAATTTAATGCGACAAATCACTACGGCTTATCGCATACGCGATGCGCCGCGCGCGTGATCCGCCACGGCATAAACCAGCCTTATGCTGATCATAATTCGAATTGCATTTCGTCCCACAGCGCGCGCCCGTAGACTCCCTCAACGAAGTCGGTTCCCTCGGGACAGCTTCTCGCAGCTGTGCCGATGCAAGTCATAACAGGCCTCACTCGAGGCGGGGAGCATCAATGCGTATCACACTCACAGCGGCGGTGGCGTGCCTGGGGCTCGCTGCAATCCCGACATCCTCTGGGGCGCAAGTCGCAACGGGCACCCTCGCAGACCCCGCCGATCAGCCGGCCTCGGCACAACCCGCGCAAGCCGAGTCACAGCTCTCCCAGGTCCTGGTCACCGCGACCAGACGCACGACGGACGTCCAGGTGACCCCGGAGGCCATCAGCGTACTTTCCGGGATGGACCTTTCCCAGCGACACCTTGTCGATATGGAGGATTATCTCGCCGAGCTGCCCGGGGTCAGTTTCCAGGGCCGTGGCGCTGACTCCAACACTATCACCATCCGCGGAATCGGCCTGGGCTCGCAGCTCGATCCCAATTCTCCGGTCTCGAGCTATTTCGGCGAGGTGCCGCTGACGGGACTCGGAAACCCGGCCAATGGCAACCAGGCCGGCAATGGCGACCTGAGAATGGTGGACATCCAGCGCGTGGAAGTCCTGCGCGGACCGCAAGGCACCCTGTACGGCTCCGGATCCCTGGGCGGGACGGTGAGAACCATCCCCAATGCGCCCAATTTGCACACGGTGGAAGCGACCGTCGCCGCCAATTATTCCGTGACCGGCTCCTTCGACGGCGAAAACAATATGGTTCAGGCCGTCGCAAACGCCCCGCTGATCCCAGGCAAGCTGGCGCTTCGCATGGTGGCCTATCGCTTCTTCGACGACGGCTACATCCACAATGTGGCAGTGACCAACCCGACACCGGAGGTCACGACCGCCGTCGAGGCCGGGGCGTTTGTCGAGAACAAAGACCACGTGGGCAGTGATCTCACCGACGGTGTGCGCGTGAGCGCTCTTTGGCAGCCCACGGACGCCTTTTCGGTGACTCTGACGTATGCGAATCAGCGGGACCATCAGGACGGCATGCTGGCTGTACAGACGAGCCTGCCGGGGCCCTATCTGCAATCTCGCACTCTGGTGGGCGACGCTGGAAACAGCGATGAATACATCGATGCGAACCTCAGCTTCTCGAATGTGGTCTTGAAGTACGAGCTGCCCTGGGGGAGCTTCCTGAACTCGACATCCTGGGTCGAAGACGTGTCGGGCAGTGATACCGAGCTATCGTTCTACGGCGCCCCCTTCGTCGGGGAGTCGGCGCCCAACAAGCTCGATACCCACCTGTTCACCGATGAAGTGCGCTTCGCCTCGAAGTTCGACGGCCCGCTGCAGCTTCTCACCGGCCTCTACTATGAGCAGGAGAACACGTTCAATAATCTGATGATTCTGTGGAGCGGATACCCGCCGCCGCCCGCTGACGACTACTTCGAATCGATCAATTCGCGGGACATCGAGAAGCAGCGGGCCGCGTTCGGTGAACTGTCCTACACCCCTTTCGCACCGCTGACGATTACAGCCGGCGCACGTGTGTTCCGCTTCGAGAGCGCCACTCCCCTCTATGAGTCACTCGGCGTGCCGCAACCGCAACAGGGCACGGGCGCCAGCACCAGCAACTGGACCGGCAAGCTCGACGTGGCTTACAAGATCAATCAGCAGCTCTTCGCCTACGCGCTGTGGTCGCAGGGCTTTCGCAAGCCCATCCTGCAGCAGCTGCCGCCCGGGATTTCGAACCCGGACGGCACGGTCAGCTTCGTGGACGGAATCAACCGCGTGGTGCCCACGGGACTGCTCAAGCCGGACAACGTGGACAACTACGAAATGGGGCTCAAGTTTCGCTCGACGGACAACCGGCTGCAGGCCAGCCTGACGGGCTTCGTCATCAACTGGCACGGCATTCCCATCGTTCCGTCGCTGACCACGATCCTGGGTTACGGGCTCTACTTCAACGCGGGAGAAGCAAAATCGAAGGGCGTGGAATTCGAGACCGCCGCGATTCTCCCGGATGACTTCATTCTCCAGCTCTCGGCGTCGTGGGTCGACTCGGTGCTGGCGAAGTCGGCGCCAGGGCTCGGCAACGAAGGCGTGCGCCTGCCCGGATCGGCCCCCTACAACGCGCACGGGGGCCTGGAGAAGCGATTCGTCATCGGCAGCCGCGACGCCTTCGTGCGCGCGGATTACACGTTCGTCAGCAAGTACTATTCGCAGTTTCAGCAGACCGGCGCGTCCTCCGGGGATTATTCCCTCATCGACCTCACCAGCGGCATCACCGTCAACAATGTCGAGTACGGATTGTTCGTGAAGAACCTGCTCAATAGCGACGATTTCACCTGGGTGGACAATATTTTTGCCAAGGACCTCGCCTACCGGCTTCATCCCCGGATCGTCGGCGTCAATTTTCGCGTCAACATTCGTTGACGCATGCGAGAGCCCAGCGCGATCGTGGGCGGAGGGGGTCGTCCGTCGGCGCACCTCCTCCTGTTCGCCTTTCTCACCACCGCAGGACTCCTCTATGCGAACCTGCTGCCGGTCCTGATCGAGGCATTGCATCGATACAATAAGCTGACACTGCAGTCCGCAGGATTCATCGAATCCGTCGACCTGGGCGCTGCAACGTTGGGATCGCTTTTCGGGGCAGCGGCGCCTCGCTTGCTCGATCGGCGCCGCGGACTCCTGCTCGCGATCTTCCTGGTCGCGTGTACCGATATCGGCTCGATCATGGCGGTAAGCGTGCAGGACCTCAGTGTCGTGCGCGGCCTGCACGGCTTCATCAGCGGTTGGATCGTTGCGGTGAGCTACGCCGTGACCGCCGAGCGGCCGGACTTCGAGAGGATCATGGCGATCTCGCTGGTCATCCAGCTGGCAGAAGGCGCCCTGGGCTTTGCTTTGATCCCCCTGCTCGAGGCGAGGTGGGGCTCGGCAGCCATCTTCGTCGTCATGGCGGCGATCACGGCGGCGGCATTGCCCACCGCTCTTCTTTGCGCCCGGTCGGCGCCCAGGCAGAAGGCAGAGTCGGCGCGACCGCCCTCATTGCCTGCTCTGCAGATCCTCCTGGGCATCACGATACTGGCGAGCTTCCTCATCTTCCAGATCAGCCGGCTGGTGATCAACAGCTATATTCTGGACATCGGAGGGTTCTTCAGGTTGTCGTCGCATCACGTCGATGCAATCCTCAGCATCGCATCCATTGCGGCAGTCATCGGCGCACTGATCGCCACGCGATTCGGCCTCAGATTCGGCTACGCACGACCCATTCTGCTGGGCACGCTCATCAACGCGCTCTGCAACGTCGCACTGGTGTTCTGGGGTAGCAGCGAGCTCGTGTTCGCCGGCGCCAATATCGCCGGTCTCATCGCGCTCACCTATGTCATCCCCTACTACTTCGGTGTCACGTCCGCGCTGGACCGATCCGGACGGTTTGCGGCCTGGGCCGCCTTCATCGCTCAGGCCGGGATTGCCGTGGCACCGTGGCTGGGCGCGCACCTGCTGCAATGGAGCGGTGAGCGTGAGCTCATCGTGATCGCAACGGTCGGAGGGCTTTGCAGCGGCGCACTGGGCCTCCTGCCTGCCGTGAAGCTCGATCGCAGCGGCGCCGCGCACGCCTAACCAGGGGTCAGCTCTTGGCCGCCTTCGCCGCCAGGTAGTTCTGCAGCACGACCCGGCGGGCCACCTTGCCGATGCCCGTCGTCGGGAGCTCGGCGACCACGTGGACGCCTTTCGGGCGTTTGTAGCCGGACAGATGGGTTTTGCAGAAGAGCTGCAGGTCGGCATCGAGAACCGACGCGCCCGGACGCAACGTCACGAACGCATGTACGGCCTCGCCCCACTTATCGTCCGGGATGCCTATGACCGCGACGTCTCTGACGTCGGGGTGCTTCGCGAGGGCGCTCTCGACTTCCGCCGGAATCACCGTCAGACCTCCTGTCTTGATCATTTCCTTCAAACGCCCCTCGAGCACCAGGAATCCCTCCGGGTCGAAGTGGCCCCGGTCTCCGGTCCGCAACCAGCCGCTCTGCACGATCTGCGCCGTCGCGGTCTCATCCTGCCAGTAGCCGGCGAACAGTGTCGGCCCGCGCGCAATGATCTCGCCGGATTCGCCTGCGCCCACTTCCTTGCCATCCGGGCCGACGATGCGCAGCTCCGCACCCAACATCGGCCGGCCCACGGTGCCGAGCTTGCGCAGCTGGTCGGACGCGCTCTGGATCGTGAGGCAGAGCTGCTCCGTCATTCCATAGAACTGCACGAACTCCACTTCGGGCATGCGTTGCAGAAGACCCGTGATGAGCGCCGCCGGCATCGCTTCCGACGCATAGGAAACCAGGCGCAGCGACTTCGGGATGGCGGCGGGTGCGCCTTCCAGGAGCCGGCGAAGCGTCGTGGGCACCGCATCGAAATGGGTCACCTCGTGCGCCTCGATGGCCGCCCAGACGGCGGCCGCATCGAACTGCGGCAGCACGATGTGCGTCGCCCGCATCAGGGTCAGGGGAATCAGATTCTCCAGGCATGAAGTGAAGAGCGGCAGGAAGTGGAGCGTCCGCTCACCGTCATGAAGACCGAGCTCGAGCGCCATGAGCGCCGCGCCGGCCACGAGGCTGCCGTGAGTGTGGACCGCGCCCTTCGGGCGCCCCGTGGAACCCGATGTGAAAAGGATCAGGGCCGGATCCCGGGCGGTGGCCGGGACCGGCCTGCTCAACCGCGCCGCGGACTGCAGCAGGTCCTCGTACCGCCGAAAGGCAGTGCCCTCGGGCACGCTCTCCAGACACACCACATGCTCGATGCCGATGGCGCCCAGTCCGTTGCGCTGCTCGGCCACCGCCGATCCCGCCTTGCCGCCGACCATCAGGACCTTGGGGCGGATCTGCTCGAGGGCGACGGTCGCCTCGTCCCAGGTCCACCAGTGGTTCAAGGGTGACGCGATGGCCCCCAGCATGGGGACGCCGAAGAGGACCTCGGCGAATTCGGGTCGGTTCTCGGCCCAGAACGCCACCCGCTCGCCTTTCCCGACACCCAGGCTCGCCAACGCACCGGCGAGCCGGCAGGCACGGTCGTAGACCTCAGCATAGGTCCAGGATTTGCCGCAGTAGACGAGCGCCTCGCGTGCCGGCACGGAGAGGGCGGCGCGCGCCAACACCGCGTCGATCCGCAGCACTCCTCCCGCCTCCGCCATGCCCTCGCGACCCGGTCTCGGGGTCGGCGGCAAGTCACCTCGCTCCGTCATATCTCACGATCTCGCATCACGGTGGGCGGCAACCGGAGATCGCCGCGACTGCAATTCTAGCCAACCGGCGAAGCTCCCGATGACCAATAGTCTTAATGGGGTGCATAAGCCGGTTTTATGGCGTCATGAGGCGACGCAGCCATCAATGCGGCTAATGGTGGGCATTAACGTAATCATCCTCTGCCCCGCCGGGACACGTTTAGACTCCGCAAACCCGGAGCCCGGCATCCAGCATATGAACCGATTGGGCGAGGTCGCAGTGTCTGATCCGTCGATCGCAACGGCGCCCCTCCCCCACTCCGAGCCTGCAGTCCCGGGCAAACCGTTGACGAACAGTTGGGAACTGTTCAACGAACGCCAGCGCTGGATGCTGGTCTTCATCCTCTTCCTGGTCAGCTCCTCCGGCGCGATCGATCGCGCCATGGTCTCGATCCTCCTCGAGCCCATCAAACAGGAATTCCACGTCTCCGATACCGCGCTCGGGCTCATGACCGGGTTTGCATTCGGCATTCTGTACGCCATCCTCGGGCTGCCGCTCGGGCGCTATGCCGACCGCGGCGATCGCCGACTGCTCATCACCATATCGGTCGGCCTGTGGAGCATTCTCACCGCCGCCTGCGGCTGGGTGCGCGCCTTCTATCAGCTCTTCCTCTTGCGCATCGGCGTTGGAATCGGCGAAGCCGGCGGCACCGGTCCGCCGGTCATGAGCCTGGTGGCCGACTATTTCCCCCCGGAGCGGCGCGCCCAGGCGATCGGCTTCGTGCAGATGTCCACCTTTGTCGGCGCGGTCGTGGGACTGATCGCGGGGGGTTACATTGCGCAATACTACGGCTGGCGCATGACCCTGATCGTGTCCGGCCTGCCCGGCATCGTGCTCGCGGCGATCGCCTGGTTCGCGCTGCGCGAGCCGCGCAAGCTGCACGGCTTTCCGGTTGCGAACGGGGAGGCTGAAGGGCTGGGGGAAGCGCTGCGTGAGCTCGTCAAGAAGCCGACTTTCGTCAACGGTACGCTCGCGTTCACCGCCTTCATGTTCCTCGCCAACGGGCCGCTGGCCTTCGAGGCCGCCTACGTCATTCGTGACCTGCATGTCGGGGTCGCCGAATCCGGCCTGGCCTCGGGCCTGATTGACCTGGCCTACATCATCGCCGGCAACGTGATCGGCGGCATTCTCGCCGACCGACTCTCCAAGCGGGACATTGCGTGGCTCTGCAAGGTACCGGGCTATGGAATGCTGCTGATCTTTCCGTTCTATGCCGTCAGCCATCTGGTGCCCACCCTGACGGAATACACCGTTCTCAGCGCCATTGCCGGCACGATCATGTTCGGCGTCCTCCCCGCTCTCATCGCGGCGTTGCTGGCGGTCGTGGGAGCCAAGCGTCGCGCCACCGGATATGCCATCACGCTCATGATCTCCAATCTCGTGGGGGTGACGTTCGGACCCGTGGTGACGGGCATGCTGAGCGATCGCATCGGCCACTTCTACGGCCCCGAGCAGGGGTTGCGCTGGGGCATCATTGTGACACTGCTGGGTTTCTATCCGACAGGCTGGTTCCTGCTGCGCGCGGCACGCACGATCCGCGCCGATTACGAGATCTGACGTGTCTGCTGCCTCCAGCTCACCGGCGGTACCCGGTCCTTCCGGGATCACGGAGCAGGGAGGAGCAGCGGGCACGAACACCTGGGACGCCTTCAACGATCGCCAGCGCTGGGTGCTCATCTTCGTGCTCTTCCTGGTGATGTCCTCCGGCGCCATCGACCGGACCATCGTCTCGATCGTGTTCGAGCCGATCAAACAGGAGTTCCACGTCTCCGACACCGCGCTCGGACTCATGACCGGCGTCGCCTTCGGCATCTTCTATGCGATCCTCGGCATTCCCCTCGGACGCTACGCCGATCGCGGCGACCGCCGGCTGCTCATCACCGTCTCCGTGGCGGTCTGGAGCATCCTGACTGCGACCTGCGGCTTGGCGCGCTCCTTCCTGCAGCTCTTCCTCATGCGCATCGGAGTCGGCATCGGTGAGGCCGGCGGCAGCGGCGCGCCGCTCTTCAGTCTGCTCGCGGACTATTTCCCTCCGGAGCGGCGCGCCAAGGCCATCGGCTTCATCCAGACGTCCACCATTTCCGGCGCCATTCTGGGACTGATCGTCGGAGGGTACGTCGCGCAATACTACGGCTGGCGCAATACTTTCATCCTGGCGGGCCTCCCGGGTCTCCTGCTGGCGGCGATCGCCGGCCTCATCCTGCGCGAGCCGCGCAAACACCACAGCCTGGTGCTCCCCGATCCTGGCGGCGAGAGTACGCTGGACGCGCTGCGGGCGCTCACGCGCAAGCCGACCTTCATCTACACCATCCTGGCGCAGACGTGCTTCACGTTCGCCACCGCCGCGCTGATCTTCGAACAGTCCTATGTCACGCGTGTCCTCCATGTCGGTGTGGCGGAGACCGGCCTGGCCACGGGAGTCCTCTCCATCGGCAGCATCATCGCCGGCAACGCGTTCGGAGGCATCCTCTCCGACAGGTTGGCCAGGAAGGACATCACGTGGCTGTGCAGGCTGCCGGGCTACGGAATGATGCTCACCTTTCCCTTCTATGTCGCCTCCCACCTCGTGCCGGGCCTCGTGGCTTACAGCCTCCTCGGCGGCATTGCGGCCACGCTCATGGTGGGTGTTCTTCCCGCCATGATGTCGGCGATGCTGGCGGTCGTGGGCGGTACGCGTCGCGCAACCGGACTGGCGATCGCCATGCTCTTCACCAATCTCGTCGGCTTGACGCTGGGACCCATCGTGACCGGAATGCTGAGCGATCGCCTCGCGCTCTCGATCGGCCCCGCAGAGGGATTGCGCTGGGCCATCGTCCTGGCGCTGAGCACGTTCTACCCGACCGGCTGGTTCATGCTGCGCGCGGCACGGACGATCCAGGCCGATTTCGAGCTCTGACAGGCATCACCAGCAGGTATAGCCCCCGTCGGCCAGGACGATGCTTCCGGTCATCAGGCTGGAGGCATCGGACGCGAGGAAGAGGATGATGCAGGCGACCTCCTCCGGCTCGCCCAATCTCGCGATCGGCGTGCCGTCGATCCAGCGGCGATACATCTCACCCGCTTTATCGGCGAAGGCATTGAGCGGAGTCGCGATGTAGGTTGGCGCGACGGCGTTCACCCGGACGCCACGCCCCGCCCATTCCGCGGCCAAGGAGCGCGTCAGCTGGTGAACGGCGGCCTTGGAAGCGTTGTAGTAGCTCTGGGCCTGCGGCCTGTTGACGATGAAGCCGCTCATCGAGCCGACATTGACGATCGTCCCGCTGCTCTGCGCCAGCATGTGACGCCCGAAAGCCCAAGCGCACCAGAACGTCCCGTTGAGATTCACATCGAGCACGTTCAGCCAGTGCTCGTCCGTGACGGATTCGGCGGGCGTCTCACTGCGGGCGATCCCCGCATTGTTCACGAGGATATCGATCCGGCTGTGTCGGGCCACCAGGCCGTCGGCGACCCGGCTCACCTGAGCGGAATCAAGTGACATTCATCACCTCGCCGTCGACGGCGTGGCCGGCGTTCGACAATTCCCGACATGAGCGGTCGATGGCGTCCTCATCGAGATCGGTGATCGTGACGCGCGCACCCGCCTCTGCGAGCGCCTGGGCCGTCGAGAGGCCAATGCCCCGCGCGCCGCCCGTCACGAGGGCAATACGACCCTCCAGTCGGAATTTCTGCAGATACACGTCACTTCACCGTGATCACTTCGCCTTGGTTTTCTGCTGCGCCCTGTAGGCTTCCCACGACGCCTTGATCAAGTACGCGTGAATGGCGTGGGCGTCGTCCCTCGACAGGACGTCATCCCACTGGGGCATCCCATCATCCTTCAGGAGCCCACCCAATACGATCTTATCGAATGAAGCATGAATCGCGGCCGGTAGCCGCGTGAGATCGGGGGTACCACCCCGAGGCAGGTTGATGTGGCAAACGGCGCAGTCGCTATCGAACAGCGCTTCACCACGCGCAACCTCCGTCGCCGACGCCGTTTGCGGCGGCGGGACCGGAACCGTCTCGATCGGGGGCAGCGGCCGAGGCATCGGTGTCCGTCTCCCGCCGAGCCTGAAGACCAGGATGCGGCCCTCATTACCGTAGTTGAATGCCGCAAACGCGGGATTGGGGATCCACCAGCCCGCGCCACCCCACGCCGCCATGATGGCGACGTATTGCACCCCCTGAATCGAGTAGCTCATCGGAGCTGCGACCATGGAGGTGCCGGTATCGATATCGTCCAACACCTTGCCCGTTCTCGCATCGAACGCCCTGAAGTGCCCATCCGCGGATCCCTGGAAGACCAGCCCGCCCGCCGTCGCCAGCACGCCCGCGCGATCCCAGAACTGCGCCGTCGGCACCTGCCACACCCTGCGCTGGGCGATCGGATCCCAGGCACTCAGATAGGAAGCCTGAGCGGCCGGAGCCGCCCCGGACGGCGGCGCCGCCACCTCGATCTCCATGTTGAGAAGACCGCGATGCAACGTCGCATCCGCGGTGTTCTCGAATGTCAGATCGCCGGTCGTCGTGGGCAGATAGACGAGCTGCGTCTGCGGGTCGAAGGCCATCGCGTTCCAGTCGTGGCCTCCCCAATTCCCCGGTGCAAACGAGGCGGGCTTGGCGCCATAGGCCGCCAGCGGATTCTTGCGCGGACGGCCGGTGTTGAGATCGACTCCCCGCGCCCAAGTGACGGGGACATAGGCCTTGGCGGAGAGGAGCTGGCCCGTCTCGCGGTCGAATATGTAGAAGAATCCGTTCTTGGGCGCGTGCAGGAGGACGTTGCGCGCCCGCCCTTTGATTTTCAGCGTGGTGAGCACCATGGGTGCATCGGAATCGTAGTCCCACTGATCGCCCGGCGTCTCCTGGTAGTACCAGGCGAGCCGGCCGCTGTCGGGATGGATCGCCAGCACCGAAGCGACGAAGAGATTGTCGCCGCCACCGGGGCTGCGCCGCGTGTGCCCGTAGGGCGCGCCGTTTCCGGTGGCCACATAGAGCAGCTCGAGCCGGGGATCGTAGGCCATGTCACCCCAGACATTGCCTCCCCCGCCGATATCCCAGCGGCTGTTGCGCGCCCAGGTCTTCGCCGCCTTTTTCAGGGCGGCGCTTTCCTGGGGTTGACCCGGGCCGCGAGGGACAGTGAAAAAACGCCATGCAAGGCGACCCGTTCGCAGATCATAGGCACTGATGTAGCCGCGGGTGTCGTATTCCCCGCCCGCGTTGCCGATCACCACCACCTTGTCGGCCACCTGCGGCGCACCCGTCGAAGCATAACCGCGGCTCCTGTCGATGATGGTGTCGGCTGACCAGACAGCCTTGCCGCTCGCCGCATCGAGCGCGTAGAGAACGCCATCCAGCGCCGCAACATAGATTCGACCCTGCCAAGCCGCGACGCCGCGATTGACGCTGTCGCAGCAGACGCTACGGTATACGCGCGGATCGATTTTCGGCTCGAAGCGCCACAGCAATTGCCCCGTTGCCGCATTCAGCGCATAAACGCGTCCCGCGACACCGGACGTATACATGACACCGTCGACCACGATCGGTGTGGCCTCCAACCCTCTCTGGGTACCGGTTTCGAAACCCCACGCGTAGCCGAGGTGCGCCACGTTAGATGCGTTGATCGCTTGCAATCCGGAGTAGTGCGTCTCGCCAAATCCGCCCCCCGTCGTGAGCCACTGATCGGGTTGAAGATCCGCGGCCAGCAGTCTCGCCTGATCGACGGCGCCGAATTTCACCTGTCCGAGGCAGGTCGTGATGCCCAAGGCGGCGAACATCGCTAGACAGCGGGCCGCCGTTCTGGCGCGATGGAGTCTGCGAGACATGCTCTTGACCTCAAATCAACCGATGACTTTGCCGCTCATTCTCCCATCCCCCGCCATAACTTCGCTTAATCACTGACATAAATCTAATCACATTCCACCTCCTATGCGCAGGCGTTAAACTCCCATGCACTGCGCCATGTCACAGCCTCTCGCACATCTGTTGTCCCGCATCGAGGACGACGCTCATGAGTATCTCGCAAAGCGGGATGAGTCGACGTTGCTGGTCGGCCTTTCCGTCGGGGGTAAGCAGCACGTCCGCTGCTTTCGATCACCAGACGCCAAGAAGATCGCGGTCCCAAACGTCAAATCGACGTATGAGATCGGGTCCTTCTCGAAGGTGTTCAGCACTTCCGTGCTCGCTGTGCTCGAGGGCCAACGGGCCATCTCGCTCGATGACACCATCCGCAAGTATCTGCCTGCGAGTGTCGATCTGCCGGCCGAGATCGCTCGGATCACCGTCCGTGAGCTAGCCACGCACACCTCCGGGCTCGACAGGATCGGCAAGGTCTTCGCAAAGATGGTGTACGAGGATGTCCGAACCTGCTATCTGCGATACCGTAAGGAAGATCTCTATGAGGAGCTGCGGACCGCCAGGCTGGCCTATCCCAGCGGACAGGGGTGGGAATACTCGATCATCGGCATGGGACTCCTGGGCCACATCATGGAGCTGGCGACCGGGTCGTCGTACGAGGCGCTGCTGAAGAAGACCCTCTGTCAACCCTTGGGCCTCGAGGATACCGGCTATACCCTCTCGGACGATCAGATCAGCAGGATGGTTCGCGCCGTCGACAGTGATGGTCAGCTCACGGCTAACTGGTACCACGACGTGCTGATGCCGCAGGGCGGCCTGCGGTCAACGATGCACGACATGCTCACCTTCGCGGAAGCGAATCTTGCGGCCCGGCGCGAGGATGACGGCTCGAGCCTTTCCAGGGCGCTTCGCCGCACGCGCGAGCAGCACGTGAGGTGGCCCGAGGGATTTCGCCGTCCCGATATCGTGCAGGGAGAGTTCGTCCAGGGGCTGGCGTGGTGGCGCATCCCGGTGCCCGGCGGCCAGGCGTGGTGGCACAACGGCGCGACCCTGCACTACCAGTCCGCCGTCGGTGTGTGTGACAACGCCCCCGTCGCAGTGGTCGCCATGACCTCGTATTACCGCAATCTTCTGGACCTGGAGGCGTTTCCTGTCCTCCACCGTGAGTGGCTGAGACAGGCCTGTCAGTAGTCAGCCGCTTCCGTCGACCAGGCGGCCGTGCCGCCGCAGGATCTCCCTGACGCGGGGGATGGGCAGACCCGGCGCCGTGAAGCCGTCGCGACCGACCATGGTTTCGTTGGCGAAGAGGCTGTTCATGATCGCTTCGTCGACCGCTTCGATGGTCGCCTCGTAGAACGCGCTCAGCGCCTCTTCTCCGAGAGCTTCGACCTGCCGGACGCCGCGATGAGAATTGACCGCCCCCACGTTCGCGGTCGAGAACGCCAGCATCAGATCACCCGACTCGTTGGCGGCTGTGCCGCCCGACCTGGCGATTCCGAAGGCCGACCGGCGAGCGACCCGGCGCAGCTGGTGAGGCAGCATGGGCGCATCCGTCGCGACCACGATGATGATCGAGCCCTGCTCCGGAGCAGCCGTTTCGGCGGCACCGCCCACCGGGATCTGCACCCCGACGGGCACGCCTGCGATATGCAGCAGATGCCGCTTGCCGAAATTCGCCTGGACGAAGGCTCCCACGCAGTACTCCACATCGAGGTAGGAGACGAGCCGCGATGCCGTACCGGAGCCGGCTTTGAACTCGTAGCAGCGCATTCCGGTGCCGCCGCCGACGCTGCCCTCCTCGATGGGGCCGCCGCGGGCATTCTCGAATGCTGCGATGACGTGCTCGGGCTTTACGTGGTGTCCGTTGATGTCGGAAAGGGAGCCGTCATAGGTCTCGGCTGCGACCGGCAGCCAGAATGGCTGATCGTTCTTTGCGCTGACGCCGAGCTGCGTATGGAGCCACCGTGCCGTGACATCGCGGGTCAGGCCGCAGGAGTGCGTATTGGTGATCGTGAGCGGACCGTCGAACTGGCCTCGCTCCTCGATGAAGGCGGCGCCGGTCATCTCGCCGTTGCCGCTCATGCTGAAGTAGCCCGCAAACACCGCCGAATTCGGCGCCCGCCGTCCACGCGGGAATATGGCGGTCACGCCCGTGCGGACAGGTCCAACACCTACGACGAGTGGCCCGTCACCCTTGATGAGGGTGCAATAACCGACCTCGACGCCGTCAACGTCCGTGATGGCGTTGTGCCGCCCGGGGCTGCCGACGAACGGAACACCGGCGCCACGGGCTCGCAGCTTGCCGGAGGGTGTCTTCAGGTGCGAAGGATTCATCGGTGCGCGCGGCTCTCAGGTGGTGCTGGGGACCTGCCTCGCGGTGCTGCGGATCAATTTATTGAGAAATGATCCGCACATCCCGAAGAGAAGCGCCGGCAGCAGCGTATACCCCATTCGGATGACCAACACCGTGAAATCGCTCTGATGCGTAGCGCCGGAAACGAAGCCCGTCGCACCCAGCAACGATCCGACGACGATATTTCCTCCGGACTGACCGAGCTTCGTCCCGGAGAGGATGACGCCGAAATAGAACCCGAGCGGCACGACGAGGCCGCCTGTGACCGGTGCGCGCGAGACGTCGACCAGGGTCGAGAGGAAGATGACGGAGAGCAGGCCGGAGGCGGCCCCGGCCACGCCGATGACGGCCCAATTCGTCCACAGCCCCATGTAGCTGGCCGCAAAGAGCGCGACGAACGTCGCAATCATGATCAGGTTTCCGACCTTGAGGGCGAGCCGCGACCCATAGCGGCGCACAAAAAAAGGCGCCAGCGGAAAGCCGATGATGTTCGTGAGGCTGAATACGCCACTCAGCACGGCGAGCTTCGTGTCGTCGCCGTGAAGGATGTAGAGATTGAGGTAAGGCAGGAAGGAACTGGTGATCGCCGTACAGATGCAGAGCACCACATAGTACGCGAGAAGAGCAACGAACGCGTTGTTCCTGATCGTGGCGCGGAACAAGGTGACCAGCGATTGCGCGGCAGCCTTCTCGGACACCGGCTGCACCGGCACGCTCTTCGTCATCACGGCGTACCCAACCAGAAACACCCACGACATCAGCGCGCCGAAGACGGCCATCAGCGAGTAACCGAGGTGACCGCCGCCGAACCAGGTGACGAGAAGCGGCGGCAGCGAGCCCCCTACGAGGCCGACGACCGTATACACGATGAGAGTCAGAGAGTAGAGGCTGCTCAACTGCGCCTCGTCGGCGGCTATCTCCGTCGATACGGAGAGCTGACAGATGCCGAATACCGTGCGAGCTGTCGAGAAGGCAATCAACAGGCCGAAAGCGACGCCCGCCACGGCCCACTGCGAGCTCAGATTCGGGATGCTGAACATCCCTATGAAGGCGGCATAGAGCAGCAGCCCCGAGACCAGGACGAACGGCCACCGCTTGCCGACACGTGTCGCCTGGCGATCGACCCAGGTCCCGACGACCGGATCCACGAAGGTGTCCCAGACCTTGGGCAGTGCAAAGACCGCACCGGCGAGCCCTGCTGCGATGCCCACCACATTCGTCAGGTAGAAGAGATAGAAGATCGCCAGGGACGACTCCGCAAAGCCGAGACTGGCGGAGCCGAAGGAATAGCCGATCCGGTGCACGTGACTCGGCCGGCTGGGGAGGCGGACACCACGCTGGACGTCGGTCTCGAGCATGGGCTGACTCCCCATTCACGACAGCAGCGGCGGACGGCGCGATGGCAATCCGAGCGCGGCCTCGAAGGCGATCGCCGCGGCAATGCAGCCCACATCATCGAACCGGTTCGCCACGATCTGCAGACCGGCGGGCATTCCGCCGGCGAACCCGCAGGGCACGGAAATCGCAGGGTGCCCGGAGAAGTTGAACGGCCAGGTGAAGGGAAAATGGCTCATCGTGTGCCCGAAGCGGTTGAGCGGCGCGCCTTCCGGGAAGCCGCGCTCGGCGGCGCCCGGCAAAGTCGGCACCGTCGGTGTCGCGAAGTAGTCGAAGCCCTCGAGCGCTTGCGAGACGCGCACGATCAGCGCCAGCTCGACCGCGTGCGCCGCCATGTATTCCTTGGCGGTGACGGAGCTTCCGCGCGATGCCCACCTCTGGATCTCGGGCAGAAGGGACTCGACCGCCCCGCCGGTGGCGGCCGTTGCGATCTCCGAGAAACCGAGCGCGACCATGGGCGCGAGTCCCTCGTAAGGATCGTAATCGAACATCGGCTCGACCGGGCACACCTCGGCGCCGAGTTTGCGGAAGGATTCCACGGCGGCGCGGAATGCCGCGGACACCTCCGGTACCGTCGGCAGCCCGAAGCCGATCGACTCGCTGACCGCAATCCGCTTGCCTTTCAGGCTCGCGTTACAGGCCTCCGTGTAATCGACGTCGTCATACGGTAGTGAATACACGTCGCGCCGATCGGGCTTCGTGATCACGTTCATCACGAGAGGCAGATCGGCTGCCCTCCTCGTCATCGGGCCCTGCACGGCGGCGGAAGAAGCCGGTGGGGATCGCGGAACGCGGCCGAAACTCGGCTTGAGCCCGACCACGCCGGTATAGGACGCCGGAATGCGAATCGACCCGCCCGAGTCACCGCCAAGGGTCAGCGGCGCCATGTCCGCTGCGAGCGCGGCGGCGCTGCCACCGGAAGAGCCACCGGGAGTCCTCGAGGTATCCCATGGATTGCGGCCGATGCCGTAGAGGCCGCTGATACCGGCGGCAAGGCAGGCCAGCTCCGGCTGGGTGTTCTTGCCGATCGGTATTGCTCCGGCTTCCCGCAGACGCGCGACCACCGGTGCGTCCGCCTCCGCAGGCGGCGCATTGGCCTTCACCTTGAGGCCCAGCGGGCTCGGCATGCCACGGGTCGCGATATTGTCCTTGAGGGAGAACGGAATTCCATCGAGAGGTCCCACGGGGCTCCCCTGCAGCCATCGCCGCTCGGATTCCTTTGCCCGTCCTCGCGCGCCCTCGGCGTCGACGTAAAAGAACGCGTTGATCAACGGGTTGTGCGCTTCGATCCGCGCGAGCACGTGATCCAGGTATTCCACGGGCGAGAGCTCGCGCCCGCGATAGGCGCGCAGGATCTCCCCGATGGTGAGGTAAGCGACCCCCGTTTGGCTCAGTGCCATACTTTTTCCGCGACCCGCAGGAAATTCCCGCCCATGATGCCCCGAACCTCCTCCTCGGAGTATCCCTCCGTGAGCAGCCTGTTCAGCAGCAGCGGCGTCTGCCTCGGATTCAGGAATCCCCACGGCAGCTCCGGTGGCAGGGCGATCTTGGCTTCGACATTGCCTTTGTAATAGTCGTACACGATCTGGCAGTGCACAGGCGTCATGTAGTCGAGGCCGAGCGCGATGTGCTCCGGTCCCACGAGATCGGCGACATAGTCGATGTGCTTCACCACCGTCTCGATCGATACCTCCTTGGGCTCGCCGATGAAGGGCCCCACTCCGTTGATGCCGATGATGCCGCCCGTCTGCGCACACAGCTTGATCTGATCGTCGCGGATATTTCGCGGGTGGTCATACAGCGCGCGCGGATTCGAATGGGAGAAGATGCAGGGCGCCGTGGACGCCGACATTGCATCCATCGTGGTGCGATAGCCTGAATGCGAGCAATCGACGAGCATTCCCACGCGATTCATTTCCGCGATGAGATCTCTGCCGAATTGCGACAGTCCGCTGTCGTGCTTCTCGGCCTCGATGCAACCGGTGCCGACATTGTTCTGGAAGTTGTAAGCCATCAACATCCAGCGCACGCCGAGCTTGTAGAAGGCGCCGACGTTGGCCAGGTCGCGTCCCAGGGCCTCGGTTCCCTGGAAATGGAAGCCCACTCCGAGCTTGTTGGCCTTTTTCGCGGCGCGGATCTCAGCGACCGTATCCGCAATGACGATGTTCTCCGGGCCCGTGCTCAGCTGGTGACGCATTTTGGCCAGGCGGGAGTAGATGGCGTACGGCGTCGTTTCGGCATCGCCGGCCATCGACAGCGAGACGAACCGGAAGCCGGTGTTCCATCTCGCCTGCAGCTCCTCGTCGAGACCGACCGGCGGTGGCCCGATCAGGATGTCGCACAGGATGTCGTCCTTCAAGGAAGCCACATCCGCCAGGGATGAAATGGGTTTGTCAGCAGCCATCATTGCTCTCCTACAGGGCGCCATACGGCCGTCGCCACCCGCAGGAAATTCTCGCCCATGATTCCCCGCAGCGCCTCCTGCGAATATCCCTTGGCGAGCAGTTTGCTCAGCAGCAAGGGGACCTGAGTCGGACTGAAGAAGCCCCAGGGGAGCTCCGGCAAGGCGACCTTCGAGAGATCGCCCTTGTAGAAATCGCTGAGCACCTGGCAGTGCAGCGGCGTCATGTAGTCGAGTCCCAGCGCGACATGCTTCGGGCCGACGAGCTGCACGACATAATCGATGTGCCGCACCATCGTATCGACCGTGACCTCTTTCGGCTCGCCGATGAAGGGACCCACCCCATTGATGCCGATGATGCCGCCCGTCTGCGCGCACATCCTGATCTGATCGTCCCGGATATTGCGCGGATGGTCGTACAGGGCACGCGGGTTCGAATGCGAGAAGATGCAGGGCTTGCTCGAAAGCGCCATCGCATCCATGGTGGTGCGATAGCCGGAATGGGAGCAATCGACCAGCATCCCTACCCGGTTCATTTCCGCGATGAGATCCTTGCCGTACTGCGAGATGCCGATGTCGTTCTTCTGCGCCTCGAGACATCCGGTTCCGACGTTGTTCTGGAAGTTGTACGCCATCAACATCCAGCGGATGCCGAGTTGATAGTACGCGCCGACGTTGGCGAGATCCCGCCCCACCGGCTCCGTGCCCTGGAAGTGAAATCCAATGGCCAGTTTCCCGGACTTCTTGGCCGCGCGGATGTCCGCGGCGTTGTCCACCAGCGCGATCTCGGGATGCTGGCTCAGCTCATAACGGATCTTGGCGAGACGGGCGTAAATGACGTCCGGGCTCGCATCGGAATCGACTGCCAGCGTGAGGGAGGTATAGCTGAATCCGGTCTTCCGCCTGGATTCGAGCTCGGCAGCCAGCCCCACCGGCGGAGCCGGGAACAGGATATCGCACAGAATACCGTCGCTCAGGGAGGCGACGTCCGACAGGGACGAGACCGGTGGGACATTCGCCATCGTCACATCTCCGATTTCTAGCTCCGGCAGCGCCCTCAAAAGATAGACAGGCCCCGCCCTCCGGGCTAGCCAGAACTTTTAATGGACCGGATAAGCGCGGCTAATGTGTCGGCGGCTGCATCTGCCAGGCCCGGATCGACCATAAGCCCCGGTAATGGCTGGCATTAATCATGCTTGGCATAGGGCGCCTCGAGAGCGTATCGCCGCCGTATGTCGCCCACGCCCTTCCCGGCAAGCCCATCGTGGCTGACGTCGTGGACGACGTCCGGATGGTGAAATCGGAATTCGAGATCGCGCGCTTGCCGACACCAGCCAACGGGTGAGCAATGCGCACGAGAAACTGCTGGCGATGGCCGTAGCCCTCACCCATGCGCCCGAAACGCTGGGTGAGCTGACCTACCCGTTGACTAGAGGCTCTTGTCCAGCACCTCGTCGGCACGCCGGGTATCGGCACTCAAGCGCACGACACCGTCACGTTCCTGACCGATGTACGTGTTCGCAGTTTTCTCCATCGCCGGGGTCGGCGGCAGCAAAGAGGCACTCACTGCGTCCGTCAGCCAGGACAGCCACGCGCGCAGCATGCCCGCGTAAACGAGCGAGCCCTCGTCCGACTGAATCCTGAGGTCCACCAGGCCCTCGATATCGTGGTTCAGGTCGGCCAGCGCCTTTTGCGCCCGGCCATCTGAGATCTTCCTGTCGGCAATGGCCTTCTCCAGGGCACTGCGTGCATCGATGGCCTGGTTCAGCGCGGTGTCCAATCGTCCGATGGAGTCGTGGATCCGCATGAGCAGATCAAAACGCTGTTGGAGCTCAGCCTGCGTCGTGGGATACCTTGGGTCGAGCTTGACTACGAACGGTTGCTTCTGCGTCGTGGTATTCGCATAGCTCAGCGTTGCGTAATATGTGCCCGGGACCACTTCCGGACCGACCGGCTTCCTCGGTCCCTGACTGTGTGGGCTCTCATAGATTCCCTTGACGTCCACCGCATCCGGATACCGCAGGTCCCATAGATAGCGGTTCATGCCCGGGTGCAGCTTCTGTTCCGGCTTGCCGGTCTTCTTATTCGCCATCGGCAGCGACAGGGTGCGCACCTCCTTGCCGGAGGCATCCGTGAAGCTCAATTTGATCGGTTTGCCGTCATAGTCGGCCGGCAGATGGAAGAAAACCGTGACGCCTGAAGGCCGGCTCTTGCCTTCGTTGCGGCTGGCGTCTTCGAATCGGCGGCGGCCGGTGATCAGCCAGGCCTGTTGCGGCTTGAAAAGGTAGGCAGCGTCGCTCGACACCTGCGCCGAATTCAGCTGCTCCAGGAACTGCAGGTCATCCAGTACCCAGAACGCGCGGCCAAAAGTCGCAATCACCACCGAGTGCTCTTCCGGCCGGATCTCCACATCGTCGACCCGCACGGCCGGCAGGTTGCGGGTGAGAGGCTGCCATTGCGCTCCGCCGTCCAGGCTCATGTACACCGTGCCACTGGTTCCCGCGAACAGCAGGCTCGGGTCATCGGGGTCCTCGCGCACGCTTTCGACGTATTCATTCGCGGGCAGTCCGGTGGTGATGCCGGTCCAATGTTTGCCGTAGTCGGTCGTCTTGTAGACGTAGGGATGAAAGTCATCCCAGTCGAAGCGACTCGCTGACACATATGCCGTGCCGAGCGTCGTATGCGACGGCTCGATGCAGGTGACGGTGGACCATGTCGGCAGCTTCGGCGGCCGTACCTGGCTCCAGTGCGCACCGCTGTCGGTCGTCACGTACACCAGGCCGTCATCCGATCCGGTCCAGATGACCTTATCGTCCATCGGCGAGAACGCGATCGAAGAAAGCGTATCGAACTCTTCCTCGCCGGTCACATCGGCGCTGATCGGTCCGCCGGGCCGCCGCTGCTTGCTCTTGTCATCGCGCGTGAGATCGGGGCTGATGATCTTCCAGTGGACGCCCTGATCGAAGGTCTCGAACACCACGTTTGCGCCGATCAGCAATTCCTTCGGGTTGTGCGGCGCGAATACCTTTGGATGGTGCCACCAGCCAAAACGGTAATCGACCTTGTCACCCCCGGAACCGAACTTCCATTCGGCCGTCGTGTTGACCTGCGTGGAGATACCCGTTCGCCGGTCCTCCCGCACTTCCTGACTGTAGTACCCGCTGCCGTACGTCACCCAGGGCTTGCCGGGCGTCGGTACCACCCAGGTCATCTCGCCGCCGTTGACCGAGGTCCACTCAGCCGGCTCCGCGTTCGATGCCTCCACCGAGCCACGGTCCTGCTGCGCGCCGTAAATGTGAAAAGGAAACTGGTCATCGAGATTGGCGTGGTAGAACTGGCCGGTCGGCTGGTTGTCTTCGGCACTCCAGGATTTGCCGCCGTCGAGCGAGACCGTGGCGCCGCCATCATTGCCTTCGATCAACGTCCTGGTATCGTTCGGATTGATCCAAAAGACGTGGTTGTCACCGTGCGGCGGATGAAGCTTGGTCAGCTTTTTACCGGAATCGTGAGACACGAATACGTCGGCGTTAGGCAGATAGATGGTGTTTGGATCCTTCGGATCGACATACACGGTGTTGTAGTAAAACGCGCGCTGCGTGATATCCAGACTGTCGTTGGTCAGCTGCCAGCTCTGACCGCCGTCATCGGAGCGGAACAATCCACCCGGATGCCCGGGTTTGTAGTTCGCCTGAACCAAGGCATACACGACGTTGCCGTCGGACGGCGCCACAGCCAGCCCCACTTTCCCGAGGATTCCACTGGGTAATCCTGGGTTGCGGCTGATGTTCTTCCAGTGCGTCCCGCCATCCCTGGTCTTGTAGATGCCGCTGCCGGGTCCGCCGCTCGAGAACGTCCAGTGCCGCCGGTAGGCCTGCCACATGGCGGCGTAGAGCACCTGTGGATCTTTCGGGTCCACCGCCAGCGTGATGGCGCCGGTGTCCTCGTTGACGTAAAGAATCTTCTTCCAGGTCTTGCCCCCGTCGGTGGTCTTGAAGACGCCCCGCTGCGGATTGGGCGCCCATACGTGCCCCATCGCGGCCACGTACACCACATCCGGATCATTCGGATCCACGATGATCTGGCTGATGACTTCGGTGCTCTCCAGCCCGATGCGGCTCCAGGTTTTCCCTGCATCCGTGGATTTGTACATGCCATCGCCCGTCAGAAACGTGTTGCGGATGGCGGGGTCTCCCGTACCGGCGTAGATCACCTTGGGATTGGACGGTGCTATGGCAATTGCGCCTACGCTGCCGGTTTTGAAATACTTGTCCGAGATATTTTGCCAATTGTGTCCGTAGTCCTTCGTTTTCCAGACACCGCCGCCCGCAGTCGCCATGTAGAAGAGGCTGGGCTCGGCCGGCACGCCGGCCAGGGAGGTCACGCGGCCTCCCAGGTACGGGCCAACACTGCGCCAGTGCACTGCCTTCGTGAGCTCCGTGGTGGGGACTGCGGCTGCAGCGGCAGTCAGCAGAACCAGCGATAGCGTGGTAGCCGACAGTGTCGTCGGAGCGAGTTTTGATTTGAACACTTGTCTACTCCATCCGGTCGACTGGCCGCTGCGCCTCGGGTGATTATATTATCGGAGGTGCGCCATCTGAGCCGTGCTCACCCGAACTGAAACACGGGCTGTCGCAAAATAGGGCTCGAGTGCTCCTCTTCCGCCCCACGCAGGGTCAGACGAGCGGGCTTACGGCCTTTTCGGACGAACTGTGCCGGGCCCGCGCGGATGCGTAGAATGCGTAGCCCTTATCGCGCACGGCTATTTCCGGAGAGCGGCATGAGACTGTCCCGCGTTTTGCTGACGGTGGCGCTGGCTGCACTCGGTGGCATCGGGCTCGGCGCAGGCGCCCAGGCCCAGACCTACGGCCCTGAGCTTTTCTCGCAGCTGGGCTGGCGGCCGATCGGGCCACTGCGGGGCGGACGCGGGCGTGCGGTGGCGGGAGTGCCGAGCGAGCCGAACATCTTCTATATGGGAAACGATGACGGCGGGGTCTGGAAATCCACCGATTACGGCAACAGCTGGCAACCGATTTTCGACAAGGAGCCGACCAGCTCCATCGGGGCCATCGCGGTCTCGGTCTCCGATCCGAACGTGATCTATGTGGGTACTGGAGAAGGCAACATCCGGCCGGACCAGGCCACCGGCATGGGCGTGTACAAGTCCACCGATGCCGGCAAGACCTGGGGTTTCCTGGGATTGCGCGAGACCGAGGACATCGCGACGATCGCCGTGGATTCGCACGACCCCAACCGGGTATTCGTGGCCGCGCTGGGTCACATCTATGGACACAACGAGGAACGCGGCATTTTCCGCTCCCTGGATGGCGGCAAGACCTGGAAGAAAGTGCTCTACGTCAATGAGTACACCAGCGGGGACGACGTCGAAATCGATCCCGGCAATCCCAATATCCTGTACGCCACCCTGTGGCAGCAGCAGCAGGCGCCTTGGGAGAATGGACACTTTGGCGGCACGGATGGAGGCATCTTCAAGTCGACGGACGGAGGGAATAGCTGGCACAAGCTCACCCACGGCTTGCCGGCTGTCGAGCAGGCGTTGCTGCGGGTTGCACCGAGCAATCCCAACGTCCTGTACGCGTCGGTGTCGAGTGGGCCGGGCGCGCCCAACGGCGAGGTGGGGATCTACCGATCGGATGATGCAGGAGCGAGCTGGCGCCAGGTGACGACCGACCCCCGGCCGGCCGAGCGAATCGGCGGCGGAGACCTGCCGGTGCTGGCGATAGATCCCCGGAATCCGGACATCGTTTACAGCGACACGCCGGTGGTATGGAAGTCCACCGACGGCGGCAGGACCTGGTTCGGCTTTCGGGGCGCCCCGGGCGGCGACGACTATCAGCAGACCTGGATCAATCCTGACAACGCGGACATCATGGCGATCAACAGCGATCAGGGCGCGATCGTCACGGTCAATGGCGGCAAGACCTGGAGCTCCTGGTACAACCAGCCGACGGCCGCCATGTACAAGGTCGGGATCGATGACACCTGGCCTTACCGCGTCTGTGGCGGGCAGCAGGACAGCGGTTCGGCCTGCGTCTCGGAGCGTGGCGATGACGGCGAGCTCACCGCTCACGACTGGCATCCCGCGGGCATCGAGGAATACGGCGGCGCCGCGCCCGATCCGTTGCACCCGAATCTGATCTATGGCGGGAAGGTATCGGTGTACGACCGCGACACGGGCCAGATAGCAGAGGTCGGCCCCAAGGCCACGCGCGGCGGCGATTACCGTGTGTTGCGCACCATGCCGCTCACGTTCTCTCCCACCGATCCACACCGGCTGTACTTTGCCTCCAACACAGTGTGGCAGACCGATGACGGCGGCCAGAACTGGAAGCAGATCAGCCCGGACCTGACCCGCAAGAGCTGGAAGATCCCCGCGAGTGTAGGCCAGTACAAAGCCAGTCCGGATGCCAAGCCGACAGATCGTGGCGTGGTCTATGCTCTGGCGCCCTCGCCGCTGAACGGCGACCTGATCTGGGCGGGAACCGATGACGGCCTGATCTGGGTGACGCACGATGGCGGTCAGCACTGGAGCAACGTCACGCCGCCGCAGCTGCAACCTTTCTGGAGGGTGTTCAGCATGGAGGCGAGCCGCTTCAATCCGGACGAGGCCTATGCGGCCATCAACACACTTTTTTTGAACGACATGCGTCCCCACCTGCTCCGGACCGAAGATGGCGGCAGGCATTGGACCGAGATCGACGACGGTATCACCCCGGATGTGGCGACCAACGTGATCCGCCAGGATCCGCAGCGAAAGGGCCTGTTGTTTGCCGGGACCGAGACCCAGGTATGGATGTCCTTTGACAATGGGGACCACTGGCAATCGCTGCGGCTCAACATGCCGGCGGTCTCGGTACGTGACCTCAAGGTGTACGGCGACGACCTGATTGCCGCCACACACGGACGAGGATTCATGGTGCTCGACGACATCACGCCCCTGCGGCAGATCGATGCCGAGGTCGCTCGAGCCCCGGCGACGCTGTACGAGCCGCAAACGGCTGTACGCGTGCGTTGGGACACGAATCCGCCGACACCCTGGCGGATGCCGTCGCTGCCGAATCCGCCTCCGGGGGCGATCATCGATTACGGTCTGACGAGCAATGCAAGCGGGCCGGTCACCCTGGACATCATGGACTCGAGCGGCAAGTTGGTGCGGCACTTCTCCAGTGCCGATCCCGGGAAGCCGATGGACCCGGCCAAGCTGGATGTACCGGACTGGTGGCCGCGCCCGCCGATGAATCTCTCGACCCAGGCGGGGATGCATCGGTTCGTGTGGGACATGCACTACCAGCCTGTGCCGGGGACACTGCGAGCCCTGGACGACGATCAGGCTGTCGAGCACAACACGCCGGAGGCCGCGAGCTCGCCCTGGATCATGCCAGGCAACTACACGGTGAGGCTGACGGTAAACGGGCAGAGCCACACGCAGCCATTGACGGTAAAGATGGATCCCCGCGTGCAGGTCACGGAGGCTGCGCTTCGGCAACAGCTCGATGCTTCGATGCAAGCGTACCAGGACGTCATGGCGGCAAGCGCGGCGCTGGGGCAAGTGCGGGATCTGGAGAAGCAGGTGGCCGCGCGTAAACCGTCTGCAAAACTGGCGTCTTATCGCAAGCAGCTGGAAGCACTCTCGGGTCCCGAGGCGACTTCCCGGTTTGCATTCTTCTCCCACCAGGGTCCGCCGACCCTTGCGAGCATCGCGGCGTCCCTGCAGATGCTCATGGAACGGATGCAGGCATCCGACCGGGCACCGACCGCGGCCGACATCGAGGCTCTCGGCCAGATGCGCTCCGACTGCGCGTCGCTGATGTCGCGCTGGGAGAAGCTCAAGGGCCAGCCCCTCGCCAGGCTGAACCGCTCGCTGCGGGGTCTGAGACAACCCTCGCTGGTATTGGCGCGGGCGGCGGCACCGGCCGACTGGAATGCCGGCTGGATCACAACCAACCGCGACGAGCAGGCACAGTGAGCCGTACACACCGCCGCGAGGAAATCAGCTCAGGTTGGGCGCCAATTGCGCCGTTGGATGTGCTCTGGATAACGCTCAGGGCGTGGACAGATCGCGCACGGGCACCGCTACCGCGCAGATGCCGACCTTGCCGGGGGGCCTGGCATAGAACGCATCATGCCGGGTGCGCGCGGCCTGTAGCAGGCTCTGGAACGTGGGGCTGTTGCTGCGAAGAATTTCGATGTGGGGTCGCTGCGCCGGCGGCAGGTCGGCGGCAACGCGGATATCCAATATCGGTGCACGCTCCTTCGGGTCGGTATAAAAGCCGAGCGGACCGTGCCCGCGCGGGAGCGACGAAAGTCTGTCCACACCTTCCACGATGCGCCCGACCACGGTCAGATTCCGATCGAGCCTCCGGGGCGGCTGGCCGATGACAGCGTAGAGACCACTGCCGTTGCCGGAATCCGGCGGATTGTCGCGGGAAATGGCCACCGCGCCGTAGCAGTGGACCAGCCAGGTCTCGTTTGCGGCCGGATCGCGCGCAGCGGGAAAGTCGTCCGAGAATCCGACTTCAGGGGCGTAGACGTCGCCATCCGGAAGCCTCACCCAGGGAAGCGCAGGCGCAATGGGCCGGGTGAACTCGGGGGGCAGAGTGGCCTTTGCCGTTCCGAGCGAGCGGATCTTGCTGCGATCGCCGCCATCGTCCGCCTCGGGATCATCCCACTGGGCGACGAAGTTGTCCTGCACCCGGACGACCGCCAGACCGTCGAAGTAGTGTTCCCGGACCAACGTCCTGATATTGGCCACGTGCAGCGGCGCGTAGGCAGGGTCGAGCTCCATGACGACGCTCCCGGAGGGAAGGCGCATCACCAGCAGGTTCTCGGGGTCGGGCCTGCGCCACTCCGAGTGCTTGGACTCGGCGAGAATCTGCGTGGCGGACGGCGTGTCCCGGCTCTTCGGCGGGCTGCTGTCAGCAGAGGCCGCGAGCGCCGGCAGACTCGGGAGCAAAGTCAGGAGCGCAAGGATCTTGATTGTTATGTTCATGCCATTTCGACCGGCCGATAGCCGGAATGCAACAGTGACCAGAAGTCCTGACCCGACAGGTCCGAGGTGAACGGTCCGCCGTCATGGGCCCGGAAGCCCTTGTGCCCGGCGCCGTGTACGACGCCGGTACCGAGCGCAATGAACTCGAGCAGGTGCTCATCCCACTCCAGGCGCTTGATGGTCAGCTTCACACCGACGATACCGTCGGCACCCATCGCCGAGGCCTCGGCACGCATGCGCGTCAACGCGAGCTCGCGCGCGTGGTACATCGCCTTCGACAGGACGTCGAGCTCCTGGTTCTTGTTCCAGCTTCCATACTGAACGCCTACGTGATACACGCAGGAGCCGACGCAGAGGCCGATGGGCTCAAACCCGGCTTTGCGCACCAGCAGAAATTCGTTGACGCTGAAGTCAGATGTGAAGACTCCCGTCCCGTGCGCGGCGCTGCGCAGCCCCTTCAGCCGTTCCTTCGCGTGTTCCGGTATCTCGGTGCTCATGATCAGATCGCCCCCTCGACTTC
>Ga0134126_10000855_pt1 | contig 38557 bp, 39 predicted proteins | sample KB31752_FD_96881 | JGI IMG/M metagenome (GOLD analysis project Ga0134126, IMG submission 96881) | Terrestrial soil microbial communities with excess Nitrogen fertilizer from Kellogg Biological Station, Michigan, USA - KB3-175-2 | ecosystem: Environmental > Terrestrial > Soil > Unclassified ...
CCCGCCGGGCATGCTCGGCCTCGAGACCGCCTTGGCCATTGCCCTCGCCGAGCTCCCGCTGCCGCCGGAGCGGGTGCTCGCCCTCATGAGCTGGCAGCCCGCCGCCATTGCGAGCCTCGGCGACCACGGCGGGCCGATCGTCCCCGGTGCCCCGGCCAACCTCTGCGTCGTCGACCCCACCGCCACCTGGCAGGTGGACGCCGACCGGTTGGCGAGCCGGAGCCGGAACACCCCGTACGCCGGCCGCACCCTGACCGGCCGGGTCCGGCACACCGTCCTCCGCGGCGAACCCGTCGTCGTCGACGGGGAGGCCCAGCGATGACGACGGCGGGAGGGGACGAGAGGCCGCCGGCGCGGCTGGTGCTGGCCGACGGCGAGGTGTTCGAGGGGGAGGCGGCGGGACTGGTGCAGGCGGTGTCGGTGGGCGAGGTGGTGTTCAACACCGCCCTGTCGGGCTACCAGGAGGTGATCACCGACCCGTCGTACGCCGGGCAGGTCGTCGCCTTCACCTACCCGCACATCGGCAACTACGGCACCAACGCCGCCGACGACGAGGCCGTCCGGCCGTACTGCCGGGGGGTCGTCGTCCGCGACCTCACCACCGAGCCCAGCAACTGGCGGGCCACCGAGGGGCTCGAGCAGTTCCTGGTCCGCCACCGCGTCCCGGCGATCACCGGGGTCGACACCCGCCGGCTCACCCGCCACCTCCGCGACCGCGGGGCGATGCCCTGTGCCTTCGGCACCGCCGACGTCGACCGGCTCCAGGTGGCGGCGGCCGAAGCGGAGCCCACCGACGGCCACGACCTCGTGTCCGGCGTCACCACCGCCCGGCCGTACGTCCGGGGAGACGGCCCCTACCGGGTGGTGGCCTACGACTTCGGCATCAAGGAGACCATGCTCCGCCAGCTCGGCGCCCTCGCCACCGTCACCGTCGTCCCCGCCACCACCCCGGCCGCCGACGTCGTGGCCCGGAACCCCGACGGCGTCTTCCTGTCCAACGGTCCCGGCGACCCCGCCGCCCTCCCCGGGGTGGCCGCCGCCGTCGCCGACCTGGTCGGCCGGGTCCCCATCTTCGGCATCTGCCTCGGCCACCAGATCCTCGGCACCGCCCTCGGCGGGTCCACCTACAAGCTGCCGTTCGGCCACCACGGCTCGAACCACCCGGTCCAGCGTCGGTCGACCGGCCAGGTGGAGGTGACCAGCCAGAACCACAACTACGCCGTCGTCGACGTCCCCGACGCCGACGTCACCCACGTCAACCTCAACGACGGCGTCGTCGAGGGCATCCGCTGCCGGTCCGCCGCCGCCTTCTCCGTCCAGTACCACCCCGAGGCCGGTCCCGGCCCTCACGACGCCCGGTACCTGTTCGACGACTTCCGGGAGCTGATGGGGTCGCCTTCGGGCGACCGCCCCAGTGGGGCCCAGGGCGGGAGGCGATAGGGCAGTGCCGCGGCGCAACGACATCGAGACCATCCTGGTCATCGGGTCCGGGCCCATCGTCATCGGGCAGGCCTGCGAGTTCGATTACTCCGGCACCCAGGCCTGCCGGGTGCTCGCCGACGAGGGGTACCGGGTGGTGCTGGCCAACTCCAATCCGGCCACCATCATGACCGACCCGGCCACCGCCGACCGGACCTACGTGGAGCCCCTCGACCCTCAGGTCATCGAGGCCATCATCGAACGGGAGCGCCCCGACGCGCTGCTGCCCACCCTCGGCGGGCAGACCGCCCTGAACCTCACCATGGCCCTCCTCGACCGGGGCTCCCTCGACGCCGTCGAGGTCATCGGGGCCCGCCCCGACGCCATCCGCACCGCCGAGGACCGGGAGCTGTTCAAGAAGGCGATGCAGGAGATCGGCTTGGAGGTCCCCCAGTCCGGGTTCGCCCGGACGGTGGGGGCCGGCGACGACGCCCGGGAACGGGCCATCACCGAAGCCGTCGCCATCGCCGAGTCGGTGGGCTATCCGGTGATGGTCCGGCCGAGCTTCATCCTCGGCGGCAAGGGCACCGGCATCGCCCAGACCCCCGACGACTTCGCCCGGCGTGACCGGTTCGGCAATTGGGTCGGCCTGGCCCCCGAGGGTCTGGACGCCAGCCCGGTGGGGGAGATCCTGGTCGAGCGGTCCATCGCCGGCTGGAAGGAGTACGAGCTGGAGGTGATGCGGGACCACGCCGACAACTGCGTCGTCGTCTGCTCCATCGAGAACTTCGACCCCATGGGGGTCCACACCGGCGACTCCATCACCGTCGCCCCCGCCCAGACCCTCACCGACGTCGAGTACCAGGCGATGCGCGACGACGCCTTCGCCTGCCTCCGCCGGGTCGGCGTCGAGACCGGCGGGTCCAACGTCCAGTTCGCCGTCGACCCCGCCACCGGCCGGCGGCTGGTCATCGAGATGAACCCCCGGGTGTCCCGGTCGTCGGCCCTCGCCTCCAAGGCCACCGGGTTCCCCATCGCCAAGATCGCCGCCCGGCTGGCCGTCGGCTACCGGCTGGACGAGATCAGCAACGACATCACCAAGGCCACCCCCGCCAGCTTCGAGCCGACCATCGACTACGTCGTCACCAAGATCCCCCGGTGGGCGTTCGAGAAGCTCCCCGGCGCCGACGGCCGGCTGGGCACCCGGATGCAGTCGGTCGGCGAGGTCATGGCCATCGGCCGGACGTTCCCCGAGTCCCTCCAGAAGGCCGTCCGGTCCCTCGAGCAGGGTCGGTCCGGCGTCAACGGCGACCCTGCCGAGGCCGACGTCGACGCCCTCGGTGACGACGACGTCCTCGACCGGGCGGCGGTGGCCACCCCCGACCGGCTGTACCAGGTGGAGGCCGCCCTCCGCCGGGGCCTGCAGGGCGGCCTGGGGCTGGGGGGCGGAGGGTCGGCGGTCGACCTGGTGGCCGACCGCACCGGCATCGACCGGTGGTTCCTCCGGCAGATCGAGCGGATCAGCGCCGAACGGCTGGCCCTGGTCGACCTCGCCTCCAGCGGGGACGGCGCCCTCGGGCGGATGGACCGGGGCCGGTTCCGCCGGGCGAAGCGGCTGGGGTTCTCCGACGCCCAGCTGGCCTACCTCCTCGGCGTCGGCACCGGCCCGGCCGCCGAGCGGCAGGTCCGCGACGCCCGGCTGGCCGCCGGGGTGGCCCCGACGTTCAAGACCGTCGACACCTGCGGGGCCGAGTTCGAGGCGTTCACCCCGTACCACTACGCCACCTACGAGGACGAGGAGGAGGTCCGCCCGTCGGACCGCCGCCGGGTGGTCATCCTCGGGTCCGGTCCCAACCGGATCGGGCAGGGCATCGAGTTCGACTACTGCTGCGTCCACGCCAGCATGGCCCTGCGGGCGGCCGGTTACGAGACGGTGATGGTGAACTGCAACCCCGAGACGGTGTCCACCGACTACGACACGTCCGACCGGCTGTACTTCGAGCCGCTCACCGCCGAGGACGTCGCCAACGTCCTCGACGCCGAGCGGAGGGCCGGCGGGGAGCTGAAGGGGGTGGTGGTGGCCCTGGGCGGGCAGACCCCGCTGAAGCTGGCCGGGTCGCTGCCGCCGGAGCTCGTCCTCGGCACCAGCCCGGCGTCCATCGACCTGGCCGAGGACCGGGAGCGGTGGAACGCCCTGTGCGAGGACCTCGGCATCCCCCAACCCCCCGGCGGCACCGCCACCACCGCCGACGAGGCGTTGGCGGTGGCCCGTCGGGTGGGGTACCCGGCGCTGGTCCGACCGAGCTACGTCCTCGGGGGCCGGGCGATGGAGATCGTCTACGACGACGGCGACGTCCGCCGGGTGATGGCCGCCCTCACCGGCGGCCTGGTCCGGGAGGGTGGGGTCACCGCCGAGCGGCCGGTCCTCGTCGACCGGTTCCTGGAGGACGCCATCGAGGTCGACGTCGACGCCGTGCGCGACGTCGCCGGCGAGATCCTGGTGTGCGGGGTGATGGAGCACGTCGAAGAGGCCGGGGTGCACTCCGGCGACTCCGCCTGCGCCCTGCCGCCGCAGACCCTGGCCGCCGACGTGCTGGACCAGCTCGACCGGCACACCCGGGCCCTCGCCGACGCCCTCGACGTCTGCGGGCTGCTCAACGTGCAGTACGCCGTAAAGGACGGCCAGGTGTTCGTCCTCGAGGCCAACCCCCGGGCCAGCCGGACGGTGCCGTTCGTGGCCAAGGCCACCGGCGTCCCCGTGGCGATGGTGGCCGCCCGGGTCATGGTCGGCGACACCCTCGACACGTTGCGCGCCGAGGGCCTCGTCCCCTCCGACGCCGTCGGCCAGGTCCGCACCCTCGACCACGTCAGCGTCAAGGAGGCCGTCCTCCCGTTCGACCGGTTCCCCGGCGTCGACACCCTGCTGGGCCCCGAGATGCGGTCCACCGGTGAGGTCATGGGGGTCGACACCACCTTTGCCCTGGCCTTCGCCAAGAGCCAGCTGGCCGCCGGCACCGAGCTGCCCCGGTCGGGCACCGTCTTCCTGTCGCTGGCCGACCGCGACAAGCCGGCCGGCCTGGCGGTGGCTCGGCAGTTCGCCGACCTCGGCTTCTCCCTGGCCGCCACCCGCGGCACCACCGGCTACCTGCGGGACCACGGCGTCGCCGTCGACACCCTGGTGGCCAAGGTCGGCGAGGAGGGGGTCGGTGCCGACGCCGTCGAGCTCCTCGCCGGCGGGAAGGTGCAACTGGTGGTCAACACCCCCCGCGACCGCGGCGCCCGGGCCGACGGCGACCACATCCGGGTCGCCGCCGTCGTCCACCACGTCCCCTGCCTCACCACCCTCGCCGCCGCCAAAGCGGCCGCCGCCGGCATCGCCGAGCAGGCCGCCCACCCCCTGGTGGTCCGGCCGCTGCAGGACCTGCACGCCGGAGGCGGCGGCCTCGGAGAGTCCGGTGGCTGAGCCGACCTTCGGCGACCGGCTGGCGGCGGCGGTGGCCCGGACCGGTCCGATCTGTGCCGGCATCGACCCGTCGCCGGCCCTCCTCGCCGCCTGGGGGCTCCCCGACGACGCCGGCGGCCTCCGTTCGTTCGCCGCCACCTGCGTCGACGCCTTCGCCGGGGTCGCCCCGGTGGTCAAGCCCCAGGTGGCCTTCTTCGAGCGGCACGGCGCCGCCGGCCTGGCCGTCCTCGAGCACCTCGTCGCCGACGCCCGGTCGGCCGGTCTCCTGGTCATCGCCGACGCCAAGCGCGGCGACGTCGACAGCACCGTGGCCGCCTACGCCGACGCCTGGCTCGGGCCGACCAGCCCGCTGGCCGCCGACGCCGTCACCGCCGTCGCCTACCTCGGCGTCGGCGCCCTCGACCCCCTGTTCGCCCTCGCCCGGCAGACCGGCCGGGGGGTCATCGTGGTGGCCCGCAGCTCCAACCCGGAGGGGCGGCCGTTGCAGGAGGCCTTGCTCCGGGCGCCCATGTCGGCCGGCGCCGCGGGCGACCAGTCGGTCGAAGACGGCCTACTGGCGGCCTTGGCCGAGATGAACCGGGTGGAGCTGGCCGGCCGGCCGGAGAGCACCGTCGGGTCGGTCGGGGCGGTGGTCGGGGCCACCTTGGACCCGTCGGGGTTCCCGCTGGAGAGGCTGCGGGGACCGGTGCTGGCCCCCGGAGTGGGGGCGCAGGGGGGGACGCCGGAGCGGGTGGCTGCGCTGTTCGGCGGCTGCCCGGCCGGCACCGTGGTGCCCAACGTGTCGCGGTCGGTGTTGGCCGCCGGACCGTCGGTGGCCGCCCTCCGGGAGGCGGCGGTGGCCACCCGGGAACAGTTGGCCGCCGCCCTCGGCTGAGGCCGCCGGGGACGGGGTCGACAGAAATGGTTGTGACCTGGCACTCCGGAGGCGCTACCATCACCGCATGCCGCAACCTCCCGCACTTACGCCCGAGCAGCGACAGGCTGCACTGGAGAAGGCTGCCAAGGTTCGCCGCGCGCGGGCCGAGGTGAAGGAGAAGCTGAAGCTGGGGTCGATGACCCTGTCGGAGCTCCTGGAAAAGGCCGAGCAGGACGAGACGGTGGGCAAGATGAAGGTGGTGTCCGTCCTCGAGTCGCTGCCGGGCCTCGGCAAGGTGAAGGCCCGCCGGCTGATGGAGACGGTGGGCATCAGCGAGAGCCGGCGACTGCAGGGCCTGGGGGCCAAGCAGCGGGCCGACCTCCTCAAAGAGACTGCCGCCCGCTGACCTGGCGACCGGCGGGCAGCCGCCGGTCGATCCATTGCCGGCTGGATGGGCCGGCCCGGCCGGCCGCCTTTTCGTCCTCATCGGCCCCGGTGGGGCCGGCAAGGGGACCGTTGCGGCGGAGCTGACTGCCCGGGACCCGGCCCTGTGGCTGAGCCGGTCGTGGACCACCCGCCCCCGACGGGACGGGGAGACCGACGACGCCTACGTGTTCACCGACCGCGACCGGTTCATGGACCGGGTGGCCGCCGGCGGGTTCTTCGAGTGGGCGGACTTCCTCGACAACCTCTACGGCACCCCGGTGCCCGACGCACCGCCCGGCGTCGACGTCCTCCTGGAGATCGACCTGCAGGGGGCCCAACAGGTGGTGGCCAGGCGGCCGGACGCCGTCGTCATCCTGTTGCTGCCCCCCTCCGAAGACGTCCAGCGGCAACGGCTGGTGGCCCGGGGGGACTCCCCCGAGCACGTCCGGCGGCGCCTCGACAAGGGTCGGGAGGAGGTGGCCGGCGGTCGCCGGTTGGCCCGGTACGAGGTGGTGAACGACCAGGTGGACAGGGCTGTGGCCGAGGTTGCCGGTATAATCGACCGAACCCGAAGAGAGGACCCCTGATGGCCAAAGGCCGAAACACCCTGATGGACCCGCCGATCGAGGACCTGCTGGACAAGGTGGACTCCAAGTTCACCCTGGTCGCCCTCGGCTCCACCCGGGCCCGGCAGGTCAACGCCTACTACAACAGCCTCGGCGAGGGGCTGGGCCGGGTGGTCCCGCCGCAGGTCACGTCGGTGTCGGGCAAACCGCTGTCCATCGCCTTCGAGGAAGTCGCCGCCGGCAAGGCCACCTACACCCGTCCGGACCCCGACGAGGAGGCCGCCGACGGCGAGGTAGCCGACGCCGCGGCCGCCGAGATCGACGACGCCGGCTGATCATCCGGCGGGACGGCCGATGCAACGAGTCGTCCTCGGGGTGTCCGGCGGCATCGCCGCCTATAAGGCCGTGGAGGTGTGCCGGCGGCTGGTCGACGCCGGCGTCCACGTCGTCCCGGTGCTGACCGAGGCGGCCACCCGGTTCGTCGGCAAGACCACGTTCTCCGCCCTGGCGTCGGAGCCGGTGCACGACAGCCTGTGGGACGGCGCCATCCCCCACACCCGGCTCGGCCAGACCGCCGACCTGGTGCTGGTGGCCCCGGCCACCGCCGACCTGCTGGCCCGGTACGCCGCCGGGATGGCCGACGACCTGCTCACCGCCACCCTGCTGGCCACCCGGGCCCCGGTGGTGGTGTGCCCGGCGATGCACACCGAGATGTGGGAGCACCCGGCGGTGGCCGACAACCTGGCCACCCTGGCCCGCCGGGGGGTGGTGGTGGTGCCCCCGGAGGACGGCCGGCTGGCCGGCGGCGACGTCGGGTCCGGCCGGCTGGCCGACCCGGCCACCATCGTCGAGCGGGTGCTGCAGCTCCTCGGCCCCGCCGATCTGGCCGGCCGGCACGTGGTGGTGAGCGCCGGCGGCACCCGGGAGGCCCTGGACCCCGTCCGGGTGCTCACCAACCGGTCGTCGGGCAAGCAGGGCCACGCCGTCGCCGAGGCCGCCGCCCGCCGGGGGGCCGCGGTCACCCTGGTCACCGCGTCGCCGTTGCCGGTGGACACCCCGTCGGTGACGGTGGTGCCGGTGGAGTCGGCGGCCGACATGGAAGCGGCCCTCGGCCGGGCCGCCGCCACCGCCGACGTGGTGGTCATGGCGGCGGCGGTGGCCGACTACCGGCCGAAGGCCCCGGCGGACCGGAAGCTCACCAAGGACGACGGGATCCCCGAGATCGTCCTGGAGCAGACCCCCGACATCCTGGCCGGGCTGGCCGCCCGCCGTCCGCCCGGGCAGGTGCTGGTGGGGTTCGCCGCCGAGACCGGTGACGCCGTCGAGCGGGGCCGCCGCAAGCTCAGCCGCAAAGGGGTCGACCTGCTGGTGGTCAACGACGTCACCGCCCCCGGGGCCGGGTTCGACCACGACACCAATGCCGTCACCATCCTCGACGCCGCCGGCGGGGCGGTGGAGGTGCCGTTGACCAGCAAGCAGGCGGTGGCCACCGCCATCTTGGATAGGGTGATCGGCCTGCTCGGCCAGAAGAAGGAGATGCCGTGAGAACCACGTTCACGTCGGAGTCGGTCACCGAGGGACACCCCGACAAGATGGCCGACCAGATCTCCGACGCTGTCCTCGACGCCCTGCTCACCGACGACCCGTACAGCCGGGTGGCCTGCGAGACCCTGTTGACCACCGGGTTGGTGGTGGTGGCCGGGGAGATCACCACCAAGACCTACGTGGACATCCCCACCCTCGTCCGTGACGTCGTCTGCGACATCGGCTACGACAACGACCTCTACGGGTTCAACGGCCGGACCTGCGGCGTGATGGTCACCCTGGACGGCCAGTCCCCGGACATCGCCCAGGGGGTCGACTCGGCGTTCGAGCTCCGTAGCGGCACCGGCGGCGAGGACCAGCTCAACGCCCAGGGGGCCGGCGACCAGGGGATGATGTTCGGGTACGCCTGCGACGAGACCCCCGACCTCATGCCGCTGCCGATCTGGCTGTCCCACCGGCTGGCCCAGCGGCTGGCGCAGGTCCGCCGGGTCGGGGTGCTCCCGTACCTGCGGCCCGACGGCAAGACCCAGGTCAGCGTGGTCTACGAGGACGGCCGGCCGGTGTCCATCGACACCATCTTGATCTCCACCCAGCACCAGCCCGGCATCGACCTCGAGACCCTGCTGCTGCCGGACCTCCGCGAGCACGTCATCCACCCGCTGCTCCCCAACGACCTCGACACGTCCAACCTGCGGATCCTGGCCAACCCCACCGGGCAGTTCGAGCTCGGCGGACCCCACGCCGACACCGGCCTGACCGGCCGCAAGATCATCGTCGACACCTACGGCGGCATGGCCCGGCACGGCGGCGGCGCCTTCTCCGGGAAGGACCCGTCCAAGGTGGACCGCTCCGCCGCCTACGCCGCCCGCTGGGTGGCCAAGCACGTGGTGGCCGCCGGGGCGGCCAGGCGGTGCGAGGTCCAGGTGGCCTACGCCATCGGGGTGGCCCAGCCGGTGTCCCTGCTGGTGGACACCTTCGGCACCGAGACCGTCGACCCCGTCTCCATCGCCGCCGCCGTCCGCGAGCACTTCGACCTCCGGCCGGCCGCCATCATCCGCGACCTCGACCTCCGGCGGCCGGTGTACCGCCGCACCGCCGCCTACGGCCACTTCGGGCGGAACGACAAGGAGTTCACCTGGGAAGCCACCCCGCGGGTCGACGACCTGCGCCGTTCCCTCGGCCTCTGACCGGCCCCGCCCGGCCGGGCGGGTGACCACCGTCCGGGTGCTCCCGGACGTCCCGGCGGTGGGCCGGGAGTTCGACTACGCCGTCCCCGACCGTTGGGCCGACCGCATGCAGGTCGGGGTGCGGGTGCGGGTGCGGCTGCACAACCGACCGGTCGGTGGCTGGGTGACGGCGGTCGACCCGTCGCCGCCGGCCGGGGTGGACCTCCAGCCGATCACCGGGTGCTCCGGCCTGGGGCCACCACCGGCGGTCCTCGACCTGGCCGGTTGGGCGGCCTGGCGCTGGGCGATGCCGGTGGCCACGGTGCTGCGGATCGGGTCGCCGGACCGCAACGTCTGGACCCTGCCGGCTGCGCCTGTTTCGTCGGCAGGGGCCCCGGCCGCGACCGCCTCCGGTGCGTCGCCGGCGCCGGCCGCCGACGTCTACCGCCTCGGGCCGGCCACCGACCCGCTGCCGGTGGTCCTCGACGTCGTCGCCGCCGCCGGCGACGGGTCGGTGGTGGTGCTGGTGCCGAACGTCGGGTGGGCCGACCGGCTGGCGGCGCGGTTGCGCCACCGTGGGCTGGCGGTGGCCGGCAGCTGGGCGGAGGCGGCCGCCGGGTGGCCGGTGGTGGTCGGTTCCCGGGCGGCCGCCTGGGCGCCGGTGCCGCGGCTGGCGGCGGCGGTGGTGCTGGACGCCCACGACGAGGCGTACCGGGACCGGTACGACGCGGTGGAGGTGGTGGCCGAACGGGCGGCCCGCCAGGGGGTGCGGTGCCGGCTGGTGTCGGCCTGCCCGACGGCGGTGCAGGTGGCCCGGTGGCCGGTGTCCGCCAGTCCACAGGAGCGGTCGGGGTGGCCGGCGGTGTCGATCGTCGACCGCCGGGCGGCCGACCCCCGGACGGGGCTGCTCTCCGACGAGCTGGTGGCGGTGGCCCGCCGGCCGGCCGAGGCACCGGTGGTGGCCGTGCTCAACCGCACCGGCCGGGCCCGGCTACTGGCCTGCGCGGCCTGTGGCGACCTCGCCCGCTGTGACGCCTGCGGGGGACCGGTGGAGCAGGTCGACGACCGGCTGCGCTGCCGGACCTGCGGGACCGAGCGGCCGATGGTCTGCGCCGCCTGCGGGGCCACCCGGCTGAAGGTGCTGCGGCCCGGGGTGTCCCGGGTCCGGGAAGAGCTGGAGGCGCTGCTGGGGGTGCCGGTCGGGGAGGTGGCCGGCCCGGCGGCGCCCGGCCCAGATGTGGACGCCCCGGTGTTGGTGGGCACCGAGGCGGTGCTCCACCGGGTCCGCCGGGCGGCGGCGGTGGTGTTCTTGGACTTCGACCAGCACCTCCTCGCCGCCCGGTTCACCGCGGCCGACGACGCCCTGGCCCTCCTGGCCCGGGCCGGCCGGTTGGTGGGCGGTCGTGGCCAATCGGGGTCGGGGACGGTGCTGGTGCAGACCCGGCTGCCCGACCACCCGGTTCTCGCCGCCGCGGTCGCCGGCGACCCCGGACGGCTGGACGAGTTGCCGCTCCGCCGCCAACTCGACCTCCCCCCGTTCGCCGCCCTGGCCACCGTCGCCGGGGAGGCCGCGGCGGCCTACGCGAAGGTGCTGCCCCCTGCGGTGACCGCCGCCGACCTCGGCGACGGGCGATGGCTGGTCCGGGCCCCCGACCACCGCACCCTGTGCGACGCCCTCCGTGACACCCCACGACCCACCGGCCAGCTGCGGGTGGCCGTCGACCCGACCGACGTGTAGGCGCCGGTACAATCCTGTCCATGTTCCCCATCCGGCAGTACGGCGACCCGGTGCTGAAGCAGCGGGCCCGCGAGGTGGAGGACATCGACGGGTCGGTGGCCAAGCTGGTCGACGAGATGATCGACACCATGTACGACGCCCCCGGCACCGGGTTGGCGGCCAACCAGGTCGGGGTGCAACGGCGGATCTTCGTCTACGACGTCGGCGACGGGCCGCGGGTGGTCATCAACCCGCAGATCGTCGAATCGGCGGGGGAGTGGACCTACGAGGAAGGGTGCCTGTCGGTGCCCGGCCTCAGCTGGACAATCGTCCGACCGAACCAGGTCCACCTCATCGGGCGCGACCTCGACGGCCACGAGCTGTCCATCGAGGCCGACACCTTGGAGGGCCGGGTGTTCCAGCACGAGCTCGACCACCTCGACGGCGTTCTGCTGGTCGAGCACCTGGACGACGCCCAGCGGAAGGAAGCCCTCAAGATCTTGCGGTCCCGGACCGTGTCGGTCGACCCCGACGGGTTGGCCCGGCTCCGCAACTAGCCGGCGGCACCCACCGCCAGCGGCCGGGACCGCCGGCCAGCCGCCACCCGGCGTTCGTCTTCATGGCGTGGTGGGGCCCGCAGACCCGGGCGAGGTTGTCGAGGCAGGTGAGGCCGCCCCGGGCGAAGTCCACCCGCCAGTGGTCGATCTCGAGGTGGTCGCTGACCGGACAGCCGGGCACCACGCAGCACCGGTCCCGCTCGGCCAGGGCCACCCGAACGCGCCGGGGAACGGTCCGGGTGGTGGACGTCACCGTCCGGATGTCGGCGCCGTCGGCCACCAGCAGGGTGAAGAACCCTTCGCCCAGCAGGTCCCGGGCGGTGGCCACCGGCACCGGGCCGACGCCGGCGATCTCGCACACCTCGTCGCCGTCCACCGCACCCCGGCGTAGCGCCGCCGCGTCCACCCGGACGACCACCTGCGGCACCGGCCGGCCGCCGCCGCCACCGCCAGCACCGCCGTTGGCGAGTCCCACCAGGGCGTCGGCCAGATAGCGCTCGTGGGGCTCCCGCCCGCCGGCCCCCCAGGCCTCCTTGAACACCAGTTCGGCGTCGGCGTTCAGCCGGGCCAACAGCCGGGCCCCGTCGGCCTTGGTCACCCAGGCGTCGATGCGGACGCCGCCGGCCGGGGGTTCGGTGATCCGGCAGTACCGGCGGCGGTGGACGGCGCGCTCCCTGGCGGCTTCGTCGAGCTCGCTCCGGGACCGCCGCCGGGCCCGGGCGGCCCCGTCGCGGAGCTCCCGGAACGACCCCCGACGGGCGAGGTCGACCAGCTCGTCGCCGCACGACGGATCGACGGCGGTGGCGGAGCCAATGACCTGGGCCTGGGCCGTCGACAGCTGCCCGTCGGCCAGGGCGTGGCGGGCGGCGGCGTTGCCGGCGACGGCGTCGGCGGTGTCGAGGATGCCGCGGGCCCGGCCGACCGGGTCGCCGGAGATGTCGGCCAGCCAGGTCGCCGCGTCACGGTGCCCGGCGGCGCGGTGGGCGTGGGTGGCCCGGACCCGCCGGGCGTAGAGAGCCTTGCCGGCGGCGGCCACCCGTTCGGCGTCGGCGAACGCCTCGGCCAGCGCCGCCGCGGCCACCCCGGGGAGGTCGTCGGGGGGAGCCACCGCCAGTACCCGGCGGAGGGCGTCGGCGGCCTGTCGGGTGGTGTCGGCGGCCTGCCGGACGGTCATGCCGCCATGGTGCCGGCCGGACCTTGCCGCAGACCTTGCACGGCCTACGGTGGGGCGATGACCCCCCGCCGATTGGCCTACCTGGGCACCCCGGACATGGCGGTGCCGCCGCTGCAGGCCTTGGTGGACGCCGGCCACGACGTGGCGGTGGTGGTCACCCGGCCGGACCGTAGGCGGGGGAGGGGCGGGGCGACGTCGGCCAGCCCGGTGAAGGAGGCGGCGGAGGGCCTGGGGATCCCGGTGGTGGACGACCACCGCCAGCTGGTCGGCGGCGGGGTGGACCTCGGGGTGGTGGTGGCCTACGGCCGGATCATCCCGGCCGACGTGCTGGCGGCGGTGCCGATGGTGAACCTGCACTTCTCCCTGCTCCCCCGCTGGAGGGGGGCGGCCCCGGTGGAACGGGCCATCCTGGCCGGGGACGCGGTGACCGGGGTGTGCGTGATGAAGGTGGAGGAAGGCCTGGACACCGGTCCGGTGTACCTCCGCGAGGAGGCCTCCATCGGTGCCGACGACGACCTGGCCACCCTGCGGGACCGGCTGGTGGGGGTCGGGAGCCGGCTGTTGGTGGACGCCCTGTCCGGGCCGTTGCCCGAGCCGGAGGCCCAGACGGGCGAGGTGACCTACGCCGAGAAGATCGATCCGGCCGAGTTGGAGCTGCACTGGGACCGGCCGGCGGTGGACCTGGACCGGGTGGTCCGCCTCGGCCGGGCCTGGACGACGTTCCGGGACCGCCGGCTGCGGGTGCTGGCCGCCCGGCCGGACGGGCCGGCCCCGGTGGGCCCACCGGGGTCCGTCGACGGGGAGGTGGTGGCCACCGGTGACGGCGGCCTCCGACTGGCCACGGTGCAGCCGGAGGGGAAGGGGGCGATGGCCGCTGCGGCCTGGCTGCGGGGCGTCCGGCTGGACCCGGGGGAGCGGCTGGGGCGGTCTTAACCGAGGCCGAGGTGGCGCTCGATGCGGTCGATGCGGCGGCGGAGGTCGTCGACCTCGGCGGCGACCGTCCGGGACTGCTCGAGCTGCCGGCGGGCCCGCGGCGACGTGAGGGCCTGGTCGACCACGACGGCGAGGGGGACGATCCGTTGCGGGCCGTGCACCCCGGCCACCATCTGCGACGGGATCCGGCCGCTGCGGTACCACGACCGCAGCGTCGACCGCGACACCCCGGTGGCCTCGACGGCCTCCTCCAGGGTCACCCAGCCGTCCTCGACGGGGTGGCTGGCCAGGTCGCCGAGGAGGCGGTCCCACCGGTCGCCACCCTGGGTCACGGTGCCATCACCACCGTCGGCGGACCCTGTCAACTGATAGGGGATTGACATGGTCAGTAGGCTAGTCACATGTTCGAGCGATTCACCCCACGGGCCCGCCGGGTCATCGTGAAGGCCCAGGACGCCGCCCGGGAGATGGGGCACTCCCGGATCCATCCCGAGCACCTCGTCGTAGGGCTGGACGAGGGGGAGGGGATGGCGGCGATCGCCATGGCCCAGGCCGGGGTCGACGGGGTGGCGCTGCGGCAGCGGGCGGCCGCCCGGTACGCCGGCAAGGCCGCCGCCAAGAAGGTCGACCGGGTGCCGTTCAGCCCCGACGCCAAGCAGTGCCTCGAGCAGTCCCTCCGGGCCGCCCTGTCGCTCGGTCACTCCTACATCGGCACCGAGCACCTCTTCTTCGGCGTCGAGCGCCAGGCCGACGACCTCGACGACCTGTTGGGGGTGGCCGCCGCCGACGTCCACCGCCGGATCACCGACCTGCTGGCCGGTGGCGGCGCCGGACCGGCGATGCGGTCGCCGGCCCTCCACGCCGCCCTCGACCGCGCCCGGGCCGACGCCGGGCAGTCGCCGATGACCACCGGGCAGGTCCTCGCCGGCATCGTCGCCGATCCCGACAGCCAGGCCTCCCAGGCCCTCGCCGCCCTCGGCGTCGACCCGGTACGGCTGGGGGCCGCCCTCGACGCCGTCGACGTCGCCGACACCAGCGACGCCGCCCCCGCCCCCCAGAGCGTCGCCGTCACCATTGGCGACGCCACCACCGTCATCACCGACCCCGACGTCGCCACCGCCCTCCGCCGCCTCTCCGCCGACCAGCTGCGCGACGTCCTCAAGGACGCCGCCCAGCGGTGACCGGCACCTGGGACCCGGCCCAGTACCGCCGGTTCGCCGCCGAACGGCGGCAGCCCTTCGACGACCTCGTCGCCCTGTGCACCCCGGTGGCCGGCGGCTCGGTGGTCGACCTGGGCTGCGGACCCGGGAACCTGACGGCCGAACTGCACGACGCCCTCCGGGCGGCCCGGACGGTCGGCGTCGACTCGTCGGCGGCCATGCTGGCCGACGCCCCCACCGGGGTGCCGGGGCTGTCGTTCGTCCAGGGGGACCTGGCCGCCTGGGACACCGGTCCGGTGGACGTGGTGTTCGCCAACGCCTCCCTCCAGTGGGTGGACGACCACCCCACCCTCCTGGCCCGGCTCCGCCGCGGCCTGCGCCCCGGTGGGCAGCTGGCGTTCCAGGTCCCCGCCAACTTCGGCCACCCCTCCCACCGGCTGGCCCGGGAGGTGGCCGCCGAGGCGCCGTTCGCCGCCGCCGGCGGGGTGCCGGCCGACCGCGGGGCGGCGGTGCTGGCCCCGACGGCCTACGCCGAGTGCCTCGACGACCTCGGGGCCACCCACCAGCACGTCCGGCTGCAGGTGTACGGGCACCACCTCGACGGCCCCGACGCCGTGGTGGAGTGGGTCGGCGGCACCCTGCTGACGCCGTACCGGAACCGGCTCGACCCGGACACCTACCAGGCCTTCGTCGACCGCTACCGGCGGCGGCTGACCGAGGAGCTGGGGGACCGGCGGCCGTACTTCTACGCCTTCCCCCGCATCCTCTGCTGGGCCCGCTTCCCTTAGCGGCGCCAGTCCTTAGGCCAGCCCGTAGGCTGGCCCCCATGTCCCCCGATCCCGGCACCCCGGGTGCCGTCAAGATGGCCCCGTCGGTGCTGTCGGCCGACTTCGGCGGTCTCGCCGAGGCGGTGGGGGAGGTGGCCACGACGGCCGACTGGCTCCATGTCGACGTCATGGACGGCCACTTCGTCCCCAACCTCACCATCGGGCCACCGGTGGTGGCGTCGTTGCGGAAGCACACCGGGATGTTCTTCGACTGCCACCTCATGATGACCAACCCCGGCGACTACCTCGAAGCGTTCCGGGACGCCGGCGCCGACGGCTGCACCGTGCACGTCGAGATCGGCGGCACCGCCGACCTGCTGGCGCAGATGCGGTCCCTCGGGCTGCGGGTGGGGCTGGCCGCCAACCCGGACACCCCGTTCGAGGCCGTCGAGCCGTACCTGGGGGAGGTGGACCTGGTGCTGTGCATGACGGTGTTCCCGGGGTTCGGTGGCCAGGCGTTCATGGCCGACGTCCTCCCCAAGGTCCGCCAGGTCCGTCGGGCCCTGGCCGACCGCGGCCTGGCCGACCGAGTGGACGTGGAGGTCGACGGCGGCATCGACGAGGCCACCGCTCCACAGGCGGCCGAGGCGGGGGCCAACGTGTTCGTGGCCGGCTCCGCCGTGTTCGGCCGGGACCGGCCGTGGGAGGCCATCGAGGCGATCCGGCGGGCGGCCGCCGGCAACTAGGATTTCCCCTCCGTCCCCGACCTCAGGAGTGAGCGTGGTTGACACCGACGAGGCCCACATGGCCCGGGCCGTCGCCCTGGCGGCGTCGGTGCACGGCACCACCGCCCCCAACCCCTGGGTGGGCTGCGTCGTCGTCGCCACCACCGGCGACCGGTTCGAGGGGGCGACCGCCCCGCCGGGCGGTCCCCACGCCGAGGCCACGGCGCTGGCCGCCGCCGGCCAGCTGGCCCGGGGGGCGACGCTGTACACCACCCTGGAGCCCTGTGCCCACGTCGGTCGCACCCCACCGTGTGCCGACGCCATCGTGGCCGCCGGGGTCGGCCGGGTGGTGGTGGCCGTCCTGGACCCCGACGCCAACGTGGCCGGCCGCGGGGTGGCCGGGCTGCGCCAGGCCGGGGTGACCGTCGACGTCGGCGTCGGCGCCGACGACGTGACCGAGCAGCTGGCCCCGTACCTGAAGCACCGCCGCACCGGCCGGCCGTGGGTGGTGCTGAAGCTGGCCGCCACCCTCGACGGCCGGACGGCGGCGCCGGACGGGTCGAGCCGGTGGATCACCGGGGAGGACGCCCGCCGGGACGTCCACCGGCTCCGCTCGCAGTCCGACGCCGTCCTGGTCGGTGCCGGCACCGTCCGGGCCGACGACCCCGAACTGACCGCCCGGACCGACCCCCCGTCTCCCCGCCAACCCTTGCGGGTGGTGCTGGGCCGGGTGCCGGCCGGGGCCAAGGTGCACCCGGCGGTCGAGCTGTCCGGCGACCTGGACGCCGTCCTGGCCGACCTGGGCCGCCGCGGGGTATTGCAGGTGCTCGTCGAAGGAGGTGCCACGGTGGCCCACGAATTCCATGCCCGCCAGCTGGTGGACCGGTACGTCCTGTACCTGGCGCCCGCCCTCACCGGCGGCGACGACGGACGCCCGCTGTTCGCCGGGCCCGGCGCCCCGACCATGGCCGACCTGTGGCGAGGCCGGCTGGTGTCGGTAGCCCAGCTCGGCGCCGACCTCAGACTGGAGCTGGCCGCCTGATGCCGTTCTCCCCGGTTGAAGACGCCGTCGCCGCCATCCGGCGCGGCGGGATGGCGGTGGTCGTCGACGACGAGGACCGCGAGAACGAAGGGGACCTGATGATGGCCGCCGAGGCGGCCACCCCGGAGACCATCGCCTTCTTCCTCGCCCACACCTCCGGCGTCATCTGCGTCCCCCTCCTCCCGGAGCGGGCCGACGAGCTCGACCTGCCGTTGATGGTGGCCGACAACACCGAGGCCCAGCGGACCGCCTTCACCGTCACCGTCGACGCCCGCAACGGCACCACCACCGGCATCTCCGCCGCCGATCGGGCCACCACCATCGCCACCCTCATCGACCCGCGGACCCGCCCGGCCGACCTGAACCGGCCCGGCCACATCTTCCCCCTCCGGTACCGGCCGGGTGGGGTACTGAAGCGGGCCGGCCACACCGAGGCCACCGTCGACCTGTCCCGAGCGGCCGGCCTCAGCGCCGCCGGGGTGCTCTGCGAGATCGTCACCGAGGACAAGTCGGAGATGGCCCGGCTGCCCCAGCTGGAGGCGTTCGCCGAGCGCCACGGGCTGCCGCTGATCTCCATTGCCGACCTCATCCGCTACCGGCGTCGCACCGAGATCCTGGTCCGGCGGGTGGCCCAGGCCCGCATCCCGACGCCCGCCGGCGATCACACCGCCTACGTCTACGAGTCCATCATCGACGGCGAGCAGCACCTGGCCCTGGTCAAGGGGGAGGTGGCCGACCAGGACAACGTGCTGGTCCGGGTCCACTCGGAGTGCCTGACCGGCGACGTGTTCGGGTCGTTGCGGTGCGACTGCGGCCCCCAGCTGGACAAGGCCATGGACCTGATCGAAGAGGAAGGTCGCGGCGTCGTCGTCTACCTCCGCGGCCACGAGGGCCGCGGCATCGGCCTCGGCCACAAGATCCGGGCGTACCACCTTCAGGAGCAGGGCCGCGACACCGTCGACGCCAACCTGGAGCAGGGCCTGCCGGTGGACAGCCGGGAGTACGGCATCGGGGCCCAGATGCTGGTCGACCTCGGCGTCACCACCATGCGGTTGCTCACCAACAACCCGGTGAAGTACGGCGGCCTCGAAGGGTTCGGCCTGGACATCACCGAGCGGGTCCCGCTGGAGCCGTCGCCGAACCCCGAGAACATCCAGTACCTGCGGACCAAGCGGGAGCGGATGGGCCACCTCCTGGAGGGCCTCGATGACGTCCTCTGACGAGACCGCCCTGCCCGACGGGGCCGTCGACGGCCTCTACCGGCGGGTCGGCGCCGTGCTGCGCGGCGACCACCAGGGGGCCGGCCTGCGCATCGGGGTGGCCTGCGGGCTGTTCAACGGCGGCATCACCTGGCGGCTGCTCGACGGCACCCTCGGGGGGCTGGCCGACTGCGGGGTGGACCGGGTCGACGTCAAGGTGGCCTGGGCCCCCGGGGCGTTCGAGCTCCCGCTGGTGGCCAGAGCGCTGACGACCGGTGGGGCGGTCGACGCCGTCATCTGCCTCGGGGCCGTCATCCGAGGGGACACCGGCCACTACGACTTCGTCGCCGGCCAGTGCGCCGCCGGGCTGCAGCGGGTGCAGCTGGACACCGGGCTGCCGGTGGTCTTCGGGGTTCTCACCACCGACACCGTCGACCAGGCCCTCGACCGGTCGCGGCCCGACGACACCAACAAGGGCCGGGAGTCGGCGATGACCGCCGTCGAGATGGTCCGGTTGCTCCGATCGGCCATGATCTGACGATGCTGAGGCTCGTCCTGCCGAAGGGGTCGCTGGAGAAGGCCACCCTGGAGCTGTTCGCCGCCGCCGACCTCGCCGTGTCGCGGTCGTCGGCGGTCGACTACCGGGCGTCCATCGCCGACCCCCGCGTCGCCGACGTCCGGATCCTCCGGCCCCAGGAGATCCCGGTGTACGTCGCCGACGGCCTCTTCGACCTCGGCATCACCGGCCGGGACTGGATCGAGGAACGTGGGGTCCAGGTGGAGTCGCTGGGCCAGCTGCAGTACTCCAAGGCCACCGCCAACCCCATCCGGGTGGTCCTCGCCGTGGCCGACCAGTCGTCGTTCAAGACCCTCGGCGACCTGGCCGGCCAGCGGGTCCGGGTGTCGACGGAGTACCCCGAGCTCACCCGCCGGGCCCTCGCCGCCCACGGGGTGGACGCCGACATCTCCCTCTCCTACGGGGCCACCGAGGCCAAGGTGCCGGACATCGCCGACTGCGTGGTGGAGATCACCGAGACCGGCCGGGCCCTCCGGGCGGCCGGCCTCCGCATCGTCGACACCCTGCTGGTGTCCTACACCGAGCTCGTCGCCAACCCGGCGGCGTTCGCCGACCCGGTGAAGCGGCACGCCATGGAGCAGCTGCTGACCCTGCTGCAGGGCACCCTGGAAGCCCGGGAGAAGGTGCTGGTGAAGCTCAACGTCCCCGCCGACCGGCTCGACGCGGTCATCGGGGTGCTGCCGTCGCTGCGGGCCCCCACCGTCTCCGAGCTGTCCGGCGACGGCGGCTTCGCCCTGGAGACGGTGGTGCCGAAGGCCGACATCAACACCCTCATCCCCGCCTTGAAGGACCAGGGGGCCACCGACATCTTGGAACTGGCCCTGTCCAAGATCGTCCACTGATGCCCGACCCTCGCCGCCCCGCCACCGGCCGGGTGGCCGACTTCGACGCCGACCGCGGCCTCGGCACCGTGGCGGCCGACGACGGCCGGGACCTCCCGTTCCACTGCACCGCCATCGCCGACGGCTCCCGGATGATCGACCCGGGTACCCGGGTCACCTTCGTCGTCGTCCCCGGCCACCTCGGCCGGATGGAGGCCCGGGGCCTCGTGCCGATCCCTTAGGTGCCAGTGCCGGCGCCGTTGCCGGTCTGGGCGCGGGCGTCCTCGGCCGCGCCGACCTGGACGAAGGCCAGCCGGAGCTGCGCCAGCCCGTCCCGCAGGGTGCCGCCCGCCTCGCCCAGCCGGTCGCCGAGGCCGTCCACCAGGTACCCGAGGGCGTCGATGGCCAGCTGGGCCTGGGGGAGCAGCGGCGGCGACTGCGACAGGTACACCGCCGCCAGCTCGAACAGGCCGTAGCAGTGGTTGGCCACCACCACCTCCGGTGGGGCCTCCACCAGCTGGCGTCGCAGCTCCTCCATTGTGGCCTGCTCCGGGGCGTAGGGGTCCGCCCCGGGACCCGGTCCGGAGCCGCCGGCGGGGGCACCCGGAGGGGTCGCCGGAGGCGCTTCCTGAGGTGCCGGAGGGGTCCGCCGGTCGACGGGATGCTCGCCTGAAGGAGTCCACAAGCTCATCCTGGTAGCCTAGGGGACCCAGGAAGCGGGGCCACCGTCCGGTGCGCCTCCACCCGGCCACTGATGGTGCGCCGGGTCGACGTTGCAGCGGCCCCTCTCGGGTGGGTCCAGCTCCGCTTCTCCGAATGGTCGCGGAAGGACCGACGACCCGATGGAGAGGATGATGCCGCATAGCCACCGACCCTGAACACCGGATCAACGACCGCATTCGCGCCCGCGAGGTGCGGCTCGTCGACCCGGACGGCCAGCAGCTTGGGATCAAGCCGCTCCCCGAAGCCCTCACCATCGCCCGCGGACTCGACCTCGACCTGGTCGAGGTGGCCCCTATGGCCAACCCGCCGGTGTGCCGGATCATGGACTACGGGAAGTTCAAGTTCGACGAGGCCCAACGGGCCAAGGAGAGCCGGCGCAAGGCCGTCCACGTCGGGATCAAGGAGATGAAGTACCGGCCGAAGATCGGTCCCGGCGACTTCGACACCAAGACCCGGCAGGTCGGCAAGTTCCTGGACGAAGGGCACAAGGTCAAGATCACGATCATGTTCCGGGGCCGGGAGGTCTTCCACCCGGAGCTGGGCAAGCGCATCCTCGACCGCATCGCCGAGCAGATGGACGGTTCCGCCAAGGTGGAGGCCGAGCCTCGGCTCGACGGCCGGAACATGGTCATGGTGCTGGCCCCGGACAAGCGAGCCAAGCAGTCCGCCGCCTCCAAGCAGCGGACCGACGACGGGGTCGCCAGCAATGGTTCGACCGCCGAGGACCCCGGCGTCAGCGGCGCTGCGGCCGGCGGCAACGAGACGAATGGGAACGTGGCGGGCCAGGCGGCGCCGGCCGCCGAGGAAGGGTGAACCGATGCCGAAGATGAAGACCGACAAGGGAGCCGCCAAGCGGGTCAAGGTGACCGGCACCGGTCGCCTCCGCCGGCGCAAGCAGAACCGGTCGCACATCTTGGAGAAGAAGTCCAGCGTCCGGAAGCGCCGGCTGGCCCAGGAGGCCGACTTCTCCAAGGGCGACGAGCACCGCACCAAGAGGATGCTCGGGATCTAGCCCGGCCCGGCCCTGCCCCACCAGTGGGCGACGGGGCTCGCCACCACACCATCACCAGACCAGAGGAGGAACCGCAATGGCTCGTGTCAAGCGCGCCGTCCACGGCCGCAAGCACCATCGCGCCGTCCTGGAACAGGCCAAGGGCTACTACGGGAACAAGAGCCGCACCTACCGGGCGGCCAACGAGCAGCTCATGCACTCGATGCAGTACGCCTACCGGGACCGCCGGGCCCGCAAGGGTGAGTTCCGCAAGCTGTGGATCCAGCGCATCAACGCCGCCGCCCGCCTCAACGGGATGAGCTACAGCCGGTTCATCGCCGGTCTCCACCAGGCCGGGGTGGAGGTCGACCGCAAGGTCCTGGCCGACCTCGCCGTCTCCGACGCCGGTGCCTTCGCCGCCCTGGTCGCCGTCGCCCAGGACGCCCTGGGGTCGGCCGGCTCGGACGCCGACGCCCCGGTCGAGGCCGCCTCCTGAGGCTGGCGTACTCCCACCAACGGGTCCGCCGGCTCCGCCGGCTGCTGACCAAGCGGGCCACCCGTTGGGCCGAGCAGGCCTTCGTCGCCGAGGGGGCCGAGCTGATCCGCACCGCCCTGGCCGCCGGGGTGGCCCCTGAGTCGGTGTACGTCGCCGCCGAGGGCGCCGACGACCCGGCGGTTGCCCAGCTGGCCGACGACGTCGCCGACCGGGGGCTACGGGTCTACGAGCTCGCCCCCGGCGTCATCGGGAAGGTCGCCGACACGGTCACCCCCCAGCCGGTGCTGGCCGTCTTCCCTATGGTCCACCGCGACCTCGCCGAACTGGTCGGCGGCCCGGCCGCCCCGCCCCCGTCGCCTGGCGGCGGGCCGGTGGTGGTGATGGCCGACGTCCGCGACCCCGGCAACGCCGGCACCGTCCTGCGAACCGCCGACGCCGCCGGCGCCCGGGCCGTCGTCTGCTGCGGCGGCACCGTCGACCCCTACAACCCGAAGACCGTCCGGTCGTCGGCCGGGTCCCTCTTCCACGTCCCGTTGGCCGTCGGCGGGTCCCCGGACGACGTCCTCGACACCCTCGGCCGGGCCGGCTTCCGCCGCCTCGGCACCGTCGTCCGTGACGGCGACGACTACGCCGCCGTCGACTGGACCCTCCCCACCGCCCTCGTCCTCGGCAACGAGGCCGCCGGCCTCCCCGACGGCCTCCTCCTCGACGGCACCGTCGGCATCCCCATGGCCGGTCGGGCCGAGTCCCTCAACGTCGGCATGGCCTGCGCCGTCCTCTGCTTCGAGGCACTCCGCCAGAGGCGGACGAAATGACGCAGTGCCAGCGGCGTACGAAATAGGGCGCAGTGGCGGCGGCGTACGATGCCCCGATGAACGTGGACGAGCTGGAGCGGGAGGCCGAGGCCGCCATGGCCGCCGCCGTGTCCACCGACGACCTCGCCCGGATCGAGTCGGAGCTGCTCGGCAAGCGGGGACCGCTGGCCCTGGCCCACCGTGAGCTGGGCCGGATGGAGCCCGACCAGCGTCGGGAGGCCGGCCGGGTGCTGCACGACACCCGGCAGCGGTTGGAGGCGGTGGTCGCCGAGCGACGCCAGCAGTTGGCCGCCACCGAGCGAGCCGCCGCCCTGGACGCCGACCGGCTGGACCTGACCGAGGTGCTCCCCGGCGGACTGGACCGCGGCCACCAGCACCTGGTCACCCAGACCCGGGACGAGCTGGAGGACGTGTTCGTCGGCATGGGGTTCGAGGTCGCCGAGGGACCGGAGGCGGAGAGCGACTGGTACAACTTCGAGGCCCTCAACATCCCGCCGGCCCACCCGGCCCGGGGGATGTACGACACCTTCTACCTCGACCTCGGCGAGCCGGAGACGGTGGTGCTCCGCACCCACACCTCCCCGGTGCAGATCCACCTGATGGAGGACCACCCGCTGCCGATCCACGCCGTCATGCCCGGTCGGTGCTTCCGGCGGGACACCCCCGACGCCCGGCACCTGCCGGTGTTCCACCAGATCGAGGGGCTGGTGGTCGACCGGGGGATCACCTTCGGCGACCTCGCCGGGACCATCGAGACGTTCACCGCCGCCTACTTCGGCGCCGACATCCACTCCCGGCTCCGCCCGGCGTACTTCCCGTTCACCGAGCCGTCCGCCGAGTTCGAGATCACCTGCACCATCTGCCGGGGGGACGGCTGCCGGACCTGCTCGGGCACCGGTTGGATCGAGCTCGGTGGCTGCGGCATCGTCGACCCGGCGGTGTTCGCCGCCGTCGGCATCGACCCAGCGGAGTGGTCGGGGTTCGCCTTCGGCTTCGGCATCGACCGGTGCGCCCAGATGCGCCATGGCATCGCCGACATGCGGGCCCTCATCGAGAACGACGCCCGGTTCGTGAGGCAATTCTGATGGGGACAGTCTGATGCGTGCGCCGCTGAGCTGGCTGCGGGACTTCGCCGCCTTCGACCACGACCCGGCGGAGCTCACCGCCGTCCTCGACGACCTCGGCCTGGTGGTCGAGGACGTCGAGCGGATCGGCGAGGGCCTCGAATCGGTGGTGGTGGCCCGGGTGGACCAGATCGCCGCCATCGAGGGGGCCGACCGCATCCGGCTGGTCACCGCCGACGCCGGCGACGGCCCGATCGAGATCGTGTGCGGGGCCACCAACTTCGCCGTCGGCGACCTGGTGCCGCTGGCCCCGGTGGGCGCCGTCCTGCCCGGCGGGTTCGAGATCGCCCGCCGGAAGATGCGCGGGGTGGTGTCCAACGGGATGCTGTGCTCCGGCCGGGAGCTCGGGCTGTCCGACGACCACGACGGGTTGCTCATCCTCACCGACGTCGACGGGGCCCGGCCCGGGATGGCGGTGGCCGAGCTGTTGGGCATCCAGCCCGACGTGGTGTTCGACATCACCGTCGAGGGCAACCGGCCCGACGCCTGGTGCATCGCCGGCGTCGCCCGCGACCTGGCCGCCCGCCTCGGGCTGCCGTTCACCCTCCCCACCCCGGCCCCGGTCCCCCAAGTGGGGGAGCCGGTCGAGAAGCTGGCCAGCCTGGTCGTCGAAGACCCGGACCTCTGCCCGCGGATGACCGTCCGGGTCCTCCCCGAGGTGACCGTCGGTCCTTCACCGCGGTGGCTGGCCCGCCGGCTGCTGCTGGCCGGGATGCGGCCGATCAACAACGTCGTCGACGTCTCCAACTACGTCATGTTGGAGCTCGGCCAGCCGAACCACCCCTACGACCTCGACCGCCTCGGCGGTGGCGGCCTGCGGGTCCGCCGGGCTCGCCCCGGGGAGACGGTGACCACGTTGGACGGCGTCGACCGTCGCCTCGGCACCCCCGGACCGGGGTTGGGGGACACCGGCGAGGACTGCGTCATCTGCGACGCCGACAGCACCCCGGTGGGCATCGGCGGCGTCATGGGCGGGGAGTCGTCGGAGATCGGCGACGCCACCACCCGGGTGCTGCTGGAGACGGCCTACTTCACCCCGATGGCCATCGCCCGGACGTCGAAGCGGCTGGCCCTGCGCACCGAGGCTTCGGCCCGGTTCGAGCGGGGGTGCGACCCCTGGGGCATCGACCGGGCCGCCGACCGGTTCTGCGAGCTCCTCGGTTTCCCCGTCGCCCCCGGGTCACTGGACGTGCGGGGTGACGTCCCCCGATCCCTCACCCTGTCGGTCCCGGTGGCCCGGGTCAACGGGGTCCTCGGCACCGACTTCGACGGCGACGCCGTCGCCTCCCTGCTGGAGCCCCTCGGGTTCGGCTGCCAGGCGGCCGGCCCGTCGGGTTCTGGGGAGATGGTGACCGTCACCGTCCCCACCAACCGGCCCGACGTCCGGCCGGCGCCGTACGGCATCGACGACGTCATCGAGGAGGTCGGCCGCACCTACGGCTACTCCCGGCTGCCCCGCCGCCAGCCCTCCTGGCCGGCACCGGGGAAGCTGACCGCCCGCCAACGGGAACGCCGGCTCGTCCGCGACGTCCTCGCCGGCCTCGGCGGGCTGGAGGCCTGGACCCCCACCTTCGTCGCCGACGACGACCACGCCCGGATGGGGCTGACCGGCCCGGCCGTCCGGGTGACCAACCCCCTGGTCAGCGAGGAGGCCTGGCTGCGGCGGTCGATGCTCCCCGGCCTGCTCCGCGCCCTGGCGTACAACACCGACCGCCGGCAGGGGGACCTGCGGCTGTTCGAGGTCGGGACCGTGTTCTCCCACCCCGACGACCCGCACCGGCCGGGTGGCCGGGTGGTCGAACGCAGCGGCGCCGGCGGCACCGACCGGACGGTGCTGCCGGGCGAACGGGAGCTCCTGTCGGTGGTCCTCGCCGCCGACGGCGACGACGCCCGCACCGCCGTCCAGGCTTGGCGGGTGCTGGCCGACGCCCTCCGGCTGGCCGACGTCGAGCTGGTGAACGTCGCCGGACGGGACGGGGCCGGCACCGCCGTCGCCGAGGCCGCCGGCCTCCACCCGACCCGGTCGGCGACGGTGGTCGCCGCGCTGGTGGCCACAGGCGGGCCGGTGGTGGTGGGCGGCGTCGGGGAGGTGGACCCCGACGTGCTGGCCGCCTTCGGGCTGGCCGGCCGGCGGGTGGGATGGGTCGAGGTCGACCTGGGACTGGTGGCGACGGCGGCCCGACGGCCGGCGGCGGCGAAGACGGTCAGCCGGTTCCCGTCGTCGGACGTCGACGTGGCCCTGGTGGTGGACGACGGGGTGCCGGTCGACCGGGTGGAGGCGGTGCTGTCCGACGCCGGCGGCGACTTGCTGGAGTCGGTGGCGCTGTTCGACGTGTACCGGGGCGACGGGGTGCCGTCCGGCCGGCGGAGCCTGGCGTTCCGGCTGCGGTTCACCGCCGTCGACCGGACGCTGACCGACGAGGAGGTCGGGGAGCTGCGGCGGGCCTGCATCAAGGCCGCCGAGGGCGCGGTGGGGGCCGAGCTCCGGTAGACGTCGTCACGGTGGACCCCACCGACGACCGGGCCCTGGACGGCTGGTTCGGGGCGTTCGACGCCACCCACCGCCACCAGTGGCCGGGAGAGCCAGGGTGGTCGGTGGGTGAGATCCGGGCGCAGGCCCACCAACCGGCCGGGTTGGTGAGGACGGTGCTGCTGGCCGCCGTCGACGGCGACGACGTCGTCGGGGCGGCCCGGGCGGAGATCCCCGACGCCGACAACGGCCATCTGATGGAGATCACCGTGGCGGTCCCCCCGGAGCACCGCCGGCGGGGGGTCGGCACCAGGCTGCTGGTGGCCGTCGAGAACCTGGCCCTCGAAGAGGGACGGACGGTGCTGGTCGGCCAGCAGGGGCAGCGGGTGGGGGTGGACCGGTCGGCGGGGGAGCGGTTCGCCACCGGGCACGGCTACTCGATGGTCCTGGAGGACGTCCGCCGGGACCTGTCGGTGCCGGTGGCCGACGACCGACTGGCCGCCCTGGAAGCCGGAGCCGGCCCGTACGCCATCGGGTACGACGTGGTCACGTTCGCCGACCGGTGGCCCGACGACCTGCTGGACGACCGGGCGGTGCTCGGCCAGCGGATGTCGGTGGACGCGCCGTGGGGGGCGATGGACCGGGGCGAGGAGCGGTGGGGACCCGCCCGGGTCCGCCAGACCGAGGCCCTGGTGGCCGGGATGGGCCGGTCGCTACTGGTGGCGGCGGCGGTCCACCGGGACCGCGGCCGGGCGGTCGCCTTCACCGAGATCGCCGTCCCCCGGGGCCGACCGGCGGTGGCGTACCAGTGGGACACCTTGGTGTTGGCCGAGCACCGTGGCCGTCGGCTGGGGATGCTGATGAAGGTGGCCAACCTCCGGCAGCTGGCCGCCACCTTCCCCTCGACCACCACGGTGGCGACCTGGAACGCCCGGCAGAACGACCCGATGATCGCCGTCAACGACGCCCTCGGTTGCGTCGTCGCCGGCCACCAGTGGGAGTGGCAGAAACGGCTCGGCTGACCCCCACCCCTTGCCGGGCTGCGACAGCCGTGCCATCCTCCGGGTGCAGCCGGCGCCGCCGTGGCGCCGCAGAGATCGAGGGGGACGAGATCGACATGCCGTGGCGAGTGACAGACGAAGCCGACACCCTGCCGTACGCCCACCAGGTGCAGACCTGGATGGAGGGGTTCTGGAAGGACAACCCCTGCCCGGTGTGCAACGACAACGACTGGCGGGCCGAAGGCCGCCTGTTCTTCCTCCAGCGGGTGATGCAAGGGGAGGACGAGCAGGGTCAGCCGGTCACCGGGCCGGTCCCGGGCATGGGCCGGTTCGTCTTCCCGGTGGTCTGCCTCGGCTGCGGGCACACCCTGCTGGTCAACTCCCAGATCGCCGCCGTCCAGGGGTCGCCGATCCCGGGCGACCTGTCCGGCCTCGGGCCTGAGGGCGGCTGACCCGGGCCTGGTTGCATGACTATGCAGATGTTCGTATAGACTTGCACCATGAAGGTGGGCGTGGTCGGGGCGTCGGGGTACGCCGGGGTGGAGCTGCTGCGGCTGTGCGCCGCCCACCCCGATCTGGACGTGGCGGTGGCCGCCGCCGGCACCAACGCCGGGCAGCCGGTGGCGGCCCACACCCCGTCGCTGGCCGCTGCCTACCCGACGCTGGTGTTCGACGCCACCGACCCCGACCGGCTGGACGGCCTCGACCTGGTGTTCCTGGCCCTGCCCCACGGGGAGTCCCAGAAGCTGGTGCCAGCGCTGCCGGGCCGGGTCGGGGCCATCGTGGACCTGGCCGCCGACTTCCGATTGAAGGACCCGACGCTGTACCCGACGTGGTACGGCGAGCCCCACGAGGCCCCGGCCCTCCTCGACCGGTTCGTCTACGGCCTCCCCGAGCTGTTCCGGGCCGAACTGCTGGCGGCCGGCCGGCCGGGGGATGGGCCGGCCCTGGTGGCGGCGCCCGGGTGCTACCCCACGGCGGCGGCGCTGGCCCTGGCACCGCTGGTGCGGAATGGGGTGGTGGAGCCCACCGGCATCGTGGTCGACGCCGCCAGCGGGGTCTCCGGGGCCGGCCGGGGGTTGAGCGACCGGCTGCACTTCGGGGCGGTCGACGAGGACTTCACCGCCTACGGCCTCCTTTCCCACCGGCACACCCCCGAGATGGAACAGGCCATCGGGGCCGAGCTGCTGTTCACCCCGCACCTCGCCCCGATGACCCGGGGGATCCTGGCCACCTGTTACGCCCGGCCCACCGGATCGGCGACCACCGACGACGTCCTGGCCCTGTTGCGGGACACCTACAACGCCGAGCCGTTCGTGGTGGTCACCGACGGGTCGCCGTCGACCAAGGCCACCGCCGGGTCGAACTGCGCCCACCTCAGCGCCCGGGTGGACCCCCGGACGGGCTGGGTGGTGGTGCTGTCGGCCCTCGACAACCTGGTGAAGGGGGCGGCGGGGCAGGCGGTGCAGTGCGCCAACGTCGTCCTCGGCCTCGACGAGACGGCCGGCCTCCCGCTGGCCGGCCAGTACCCATGACGGCCCCGGCCGGGGAGGCGGTAGCAGCATGAGTGTGACGGCGGCGGAGGGGTTCGTGGCGGCCGGGGGGTCGGTCGGCATCAAGGCCGGCGGGGCCGCCGACCTGGCGGTGGTGGCCACCGACGACGGTCGGCCGGTGCCGGCCGCCGGGGTGTTCACGGCCAACCTGGCCACCGCCGCCCCGGTGCAGGTCAGCCGGGCCCACCTGGCGGCGACCGGTGGGTCGGCGGCCGGGGTGGTGCTGACGTCGGGGAACGCCAACGCCGCCACCGGACAGCCGGGGGTGGCCGCCGCCGAGCGGTTGTGCCAGCTGCTCGCCGACGGCGTCGGCGCCACCACCGAGGAGGTCCTGGTGTGCCAGACCGGGCTCATCGGGGTGCCGTTCCCGCTGGCCGAGGTGGACCCACGGGTGGCCGGGGTGGTGGCCAGCCGGTCGGCCACCGAGGACGCCGGGGTGGCGGCGGCCGAGGCCATCATGACCACCGACACCGTCCGCAAGGAGGCGGTGGCCACCGGTCCCACCACCGCCGGCGGCCGGTTCACGGTCGGCGGGATGGCCAAAGGGGCGGCGATGCTGGCCCCCAACATGGCGACGATGCTGGCGGTGGTGACCACTGACGCGGCCGCCGACGCCGACGTCCTCCTGCGGGTGCTCCGGGCGGCGGTGGTCCCGTCGTTCAACGCCATGTCGGTGGACGGGTGCACGTCGACCAACGACACCGTCCTGCTGCTGGCCTCCGGCCGGGCCGGGCCGGTGGCCGCCGACGCCCTCGAAGCGGCGGTGACCGAGGTGTGCACCTCCCTGGCCGGGCAGATGGCAGCCGACGCCGAGGGGGCCACCAAGGTCGGCCACGTCACCGTGACCGGGGCCACCTCCGACGCCGACGCCCACCGGGCCGCCCGCCAGGTGGCCGACTCGTTGCTGGTGAAGACGTCGCTGAACGGGGAGGACCCGTACTGGGGGCGGGTGGTCAGCGAGCTCGGGTCGGCCGGGGTGCCGTTCGACCTGGACCGGGTGTCGGTGGCCTACGGCGGCGTCGCCGTCTGCGTCGGCGGGGTGGCCGCCGACCACGACGCGGCGTCGGTGGCCGCCCACATGGCCGGCCGCGACATCCGGATCGACTGCGACCTCGGCCTCGGCGCCGGGTCGGGGACCGCCCTGTTCACCGACCTCGGCTACGGCTACATCGACGAGAACCGGACCACGTCGTGACCACCGGAGACCCAGCCCAGACCGCGGCGCTGCTGGTGGAGGCGCTGCCGTACATCCGGAAGTTCGCCGACAAGGTGGTGGTGGTGAAGTACGGGGGGAACGCCCTGGCCGGCGCCGACGAGGCCACCGCCCTGGCGTCGCTCGCCGAGGACGTGGTGCTGCTCCGCTCGGTCGGCCTGCTGCCGGTGGTGGTCCACGGCGGCGGCCCGCAGATCGGCGACCTACTGGCCCGGTTGGGGAAGGAGACCGAGTTCCGCGGCGGCCTCCGGGTCACCGATGCCGAGACCCTGGACATCGCCCGGATGGTGCTGGTCGGCAAGGTCAACCGGGACATCGTCTCCGCCGTCAACGTCCACGGCCCGCTGGCCGTCGGCCTGTCGGGGGAGGACGCCAACCTCATCACCGCCGGCCCGCGGGCCGCCGACCTCGGCTACGTCGGGGAGGTCGTCCGGGTGGACCCCACCATCGTGCAGCGCCTCCTGGCCGAAGGGCTGATCCCGGTGCTGGCCACCATCGGGGCCGACACCGACGGGCAGGCCTACAACATCAACGCCGACACCGTCGCCGGCGTCATCGCCGAGGCCCTGGTGGCCGAGAAACTGATCTTCCTCACCGACATCGAGGGCCTCCGGGCCGACCCGGCCGACCCGGCCACCTTCATCCGGCAGGCCACCACCGCCGCCCTCGACCAGTTGGTGGCCGACGGCGGGGTCGTCGGGGGGATGGGGCCGAAGGTGGAAGCCTGCCTCCAGGCCGTCCGCGGCGGCGTCGGGCAGGCCCACATCCTCGACGGCCGGGTCCCCCATGCCCTCCTCCTCGAGCTGTTCACCGACCGCGGCGTCGGCACCATGGTGACCCCATGACCGACCGGTCGGCGCTGATGCGCACCTACGCCGACCCGCCGGCGACGTTCGTCCGCGGCGACGGCAGCTGGCTGTTCGACGTCGACGGCAACCGGTACCTCGACTTCATCGGCGGCCTCGCCGTCACCTCCCTCGGGCACGCCCACCCGGTGGTGGCCGACGCCGTCGCCACCCAGGCGCGGACGCTGAGCCACGTGTCCAACCTGTACGGCAACGTCGTCGCCCCCGAGGTGGCGGTCACCCTGGACCGGCTGATCGGCGGCGGCACCGACCGGGCCGGCGGGCAGGTGTTCTTCTGCAACTCCGGCGCCGAGGCCAACGAGTGCGCCCTCAAGCTGGCCCGCCGGTGGGCCGGCCCCGGCCGGTACGTGGTGGTGTCGGCCTGGAACTCCTTCCACGGCCGCACCCTGGCCACCCTGACGGCCACCGGCCAGCCGGCCAAGCACGAGCCGTTCCGCCCGCTCCCGGAGGGTTTCGTGCACGTCCCCTACGACGACCTCGACGCCCTCGCCGGCACCGTCGACCCGGCGTCGGTGGCCGGCGTGCTGGTGGAGCCGCTGCAGGGGGAGGGCGGCGTGGTGGTGCCGTCGTCGGACTACCTCGCCGGGGTCCGCGACCTGTGCTCCAGGCACGGCGTCCTGCTGATGCTCGACGAGGTGCAGACCGGCCTCGGCCGGACGGGGGAGTGGTTCGCCTTCCACGCCCAGCACCTCCGGCCCGACGTCGTCACCATGGCCAAGGCCCTCGGCAACGGCATGCCGGTGGGGGCCTGTTGGGCCACCGCCGAGGTCGCCGCCGCCTTCGGGCCCGGCGACCACGCCACCACCTTCGGGGGCCAGCCCCTGGCGATGGCCGCCGCCCGGGCCACCCTGGCGGTGATGGAGGAGGAGGACGTCCCCGCCCGGGCCCGCCGGGCCGGCGGGCGCCTCGGTGAGCAGCTGGCCGCCCTGCCCGGGGTCGCCTCCGTCCGCGGCGCCGGCCTCCTCCTGGCCGCCCAGCTCGACGGCGAGTGGGCCGCCGACGTCGCCGCCGCCTGCCTGGCCGGTGGCCTGCTGGTCAACGCCGTCCGCCCCGACGCCATCCGGGTGGCCCCGTCCCTCCTCGTCTCCGACGCCGAGCTCGACCAGGCCGTCACCATCCTGGGGGCCGCGTTGGCGGGCGTCGCCGGCGAGGGCATCGCCGCAAAGGGGACGGCCGGAAAGGGGATGGCCGGGTGACCCGGCACTTCCTCGACGTCGACGACCTCACCGTCACCGAGCTCGACGCCGTCCTCGCCCTCGCCGAGCAGCCCGATCTGCCCCCCCTGCTGGCCGGGCAGGGGGTGGCCATGGTGTTCGAGAAGCCCTCCGCCCGCACTCGCAACTCCACCGAGATGGCCACCTTCACCCTCGGCGGCCACCCCGTCTACATCCAGGGCCACGAAGTCGGCATCGACCAGCGCGAACCGGCCGCCGACGTCGCCCGCACCCTGGCCTGTTACCACCGCATCCTCTGTGCCCGCGTCCGCGACCACGACAGCCTGCTCCGCATGGCCGCCGCCCTCGACGCCGCCGGGGTGCCGGTGCCGGTGGTCAACCTCCTCTCCGACCTGGCCCATCCCTGTCAGGCCGTCGCCGACCTCCTCACCCTTCGGGAGGTGTTGGCGGCCGACCTGGCCGGCAGGTCGATCCCGGCCGACCTGGCCGGCAGGTCGATCCCGGCCGACCTGGCCGGCAGGTCAATTGCCTACGTCGGCGACGCCAACAACGTCTGCCGGTCGCTGGCCAAGGCCGGGGTGATGGTCGGCATGCACGTCCGGGTGGCGTCCCCGGAGGGGTACTCGCTGACCTCCGCCGACCTCGCCCAACTGGCCGAGCTGGCCGACCGGTCCGGTCGCGGCGGTGCCGTCACCACCACCACCGACCCGGTCGAGGGGGTGGCCGGGGTCGACGCCCTGTACACCGACGTGTGGACGTCGATGGGCCAGGAGGAGGAGGCCGCCCGCCGACGGGCCGCTTTCGCCGGGTTCACCATCGATGACGCCCTCCTCGGCGCCGCCGCCGCCCACGCCGTCGTGCTCCACTGCCTTCCGGCCCACCGGGCCGAGGAGATCAGCGCTGCCGTCGTCGACGGCCCCCGCAGCGTCGTGTGGACCCAGGCCGCCCACCGGATGACCGCCATGCGTGGCATCTTCGCCTGGCTGCTGACGGCCGGCGAGGCGGTCACGGCCGGCGAGGGGCGGGGCCCCCTCGCTTCGGAGGAGCCTGGGGTTGGGGCCCCAGGCGGGGAAGCAGCACAGTGAGGGTGACGAAGAACCAGCGGCAGCACCGGATCACCAAGCTGCTGGAGGTGCGGGCGGTGGGGAGCCAGTCGCAGCTGGTCGACCTGCTGGCCGCCGAAGGGATCGAGGCCACCCAGACCACGGTGTCCCGCGACCTGGAGGAGCTGGGGGCGGTCAAGGTCCGGCTGCCCGGCGGTGACACCGCCTACGCCCTGCCGGAGCTGCCGGCGCAGCAGATCGCCCCGGTGGACCACCTGCGGCGGGTGCTGGGGGAGTGGGCGGTGGAGGTCACCAGTTCGGGCAACCTGGTGGTGCTGCGGACGCCGCCGGGGTGTGCCCACGTCGTAGGATCCGCCCTGGACCGCAGCGGGCTGGACGGCCTGCTGGGCACCGTGGCCGGCGACGACACCGTGCTGGCGGTGGTGACGGAGGACGACGGCGGGCAGAAGGTGGCCGACCATCTGGCCACCCTGGCCGGCCTGCGTCCCCTCGGAGAACGAGATCGAGACATCGACGCGCCGGTCGGTGGCGACACGACCGGCGACAGGAAGGGTTGAGGGAATGGCGAAGCGAGTGGTACTGGCCTACAGCGGCGGCCTGGACACGTCGGTGGCGGTCCGGTGGCTGATGGAGCACCACAAGGTGGAGGTGGTGGCGGTGGCCGTGGACGTCGGCCAAGCCGCCAGCGCGGCCGGCGAAGACTGGGAGGCCATCCGCACCCGCGCCCTGGCCGCCGGGGCCGTCGAGGCCGAGGTGATCGACGCCCGGCGGGAGATGGCCGAGGACTTCTGCGTCCCCGCCATCCTGGCCAACGCCAAGTACGAGGGGAAGTACCCGCTGGTCTCCGCCCTGTCCCGGCCGGTCATCGTCCGGCACCTGGTCGACGCCGCCCGCCGGTACGGGGCCGACGCCGTCGCCCACGGGTGCACCGGCAAGGGCAACGACCAGGTCCGGTTCGAGGTCGGCACCAGGGCGCTGGCCCCCGACCTCGACGTGCTCGCCCCGGCCCGGGTCTGGGGCTTCTCCCGGGAGCAGTGCGTGGAGTACGCCGCCAAGTGGGACATCCCGATCGCCGTGACCAAGGAGAAGCTGTACTCCATCGACGAGAACCTCTGGGGGAAGGCCATCGAGTGCGGCGTCATCGAGGACCCGTGGGCGGACCCCCCGGCGGACATCTACACCCTCACCGACGTCACCGCCACCGGGCCGGTGGAGGTGGTGGTCGGCTTCGAGTCCGGCGTCCCGGTGTCCCTGGACGGCCGGTCCCTGCCCGCCGACGAGCTCATCGGCGAGATCGGCCGGCTGGCCGGCTCGACCGGGTTCGGCCGGCTCGACATGGTGGAGAACCGCCGCGTCGGCATCAAGAGCCGAGAGGTCTACGAGTGCCCGGCGGCGTTGGCCCTGCTGCTCGCCCACGCCGACCTCGAAGACCTCACGTTGGAGCGTGACCTCCACCACGAGAAGGCCCGTTTGGAGCCGCGGTGGTCCGAGCTGGTCTACGACGGCCTGTGGTTCTCACCGCTCAAGCAGGCCATCGACGCCTTCATGGTGGAATCCCAGCGCCACGTCACCGGTGACGTCCGCCTGCGGTTCGAGCCCCCCGGGGTCGGCGTGGCCGCCGGCCGGCGGAGCCCGGTGGCCCTCTACGACCACGGCCTGGCCACCTACGACGCCACCGACACCTTCCGCCACCAGGACGCCGAGGGGTTCGTCCGGCTGTGGGGGCTGGGGGTGGCCACCTGGGCCGCCCGCCAGGGCGCCGGCGCCGCCGGGCCTACGGCCGGAGTGGGGCAGGGGCCCCACGCCTCGGAGGAGCCTGGGGTTGGGGCCCCAGGCGGGTCGGGTAGCGGAGGGGTTGACGCCGGCCGGCCGACTGGCCAGGCTGAGTCGACGTGACGCTCTGGCAGGGTCGCCTCGGCGACGGCATGGCCGAGGAGGTGGCCCGGTTCACGGTCAGCCTCCCGTTCGACCAGGCGCTGGCCGAGGACGACCTGGTCGGGTCCCGGGCCCACGTCCGGGGCCTCGGCAAGGTCGGCATCCTGACCGACGACGAGGTGGCCACCCTGCTGGTCGCCCTCGACACGGTCGGGCAGGAGCTGGCCGACGGGTCGTTCGTGTTCGCCCCCGGCGACGAGGACGTCCACACCGCGGTGGAGCGGCGGGTCACCGAGCTGGCCGGCGACACCGGTGCCAAGCTCCACACCGGGCGGAGCCGCAACGACCAGGTCGCCACCGACCTCCGGCTGTGGACCCGGCGGTCCCTCCGGGAGGTCGCCGCCGACGTCCTGGCCCTCCAGGGGGTCCTCGCCCAGCGGGCCGACGACGCCGGCGACGTCTACCTGCCGGGGTACACCCACCTCCAACGGGCCCAGCCGGTGCTGCTGGCCCACCACCTCCTCGCCCACGGGTGGGCCCTCGCCCGAGACCTCGACCGGCTACTGGCCACCGTCGACCGCCTCGACGTCTCTCCGCTCGGCGCCGGCGCCCTCGCCGGGTCGTCGCTGCCCCTCGACCCCGACTTCGTCGCCGACCAGCTCGGGTTCTCGGCCCGGTTCGAGAACTCCCTCGACGCGGTGTCCGACCGTGACTTCGTCGCCGAGGCCCTGTTCGACCTGGCCCTCCTCGGGGTGCACCTGTCCCGGATGGGCCAGGAGATGGTGCTGTGGTCCAGCGACGAGTTCGGCTTCTGCACCCTCGACGACGCCTACGCCACCGGCAGCTCGATGCTGCCGCAGAAGAAGAACCCCGACGTCGCCGAGCTGGCCAGAGGGAAAGCCGGCCGCCTCATCGGCCACCTCACCGGGCTCCTGGCCACCCTGCAAGGGCTCCCCCTGGCCTACAACCGGGACCTCCAGGAGGACAAGGAGCCGGTCCTCGACGCCGTCGACCAGGTCCACCTGGCCCTACGCGCCCTGGCCGGCGTCTACGCCACCGCCACCTGGGACGTCGGCCGGATGCAGGCCGCCGCCGACGGATCGGCGTCCGCCGCCATCGACCTGGCCGAGCTGCTGGTGGTCGGCGGCATGCCGTTCCGCCAGGCCCACTCCCTCGTCGCCGGGTTGGTCCGCGACTCCGTGGAACGCCACGTCCCCCTGGCCGAGCTGGTCCAGGCCCATCCCGACCTCGGCGACGCCGGTGCCGCCCTCCTCGAGCCCGGTGTCGCCGTCACCCGCCGGACCACCCCCGGCGGCGCCGGACCGGTGCCGGTGGCCGACCAACTGGGCCGCTTCGGCCGCCGCCTCGACGTCGACCGGTCCCGGCTGGGCGTCCTCCGGACCACTGGGCCGTCGGCGGGGTCTGCACCCACCGAGGAGGGGTGACCGGGGGCGGTCACCACGATGGGGTGGCCCACGACGGGTCCGGGCAGCGGACGCGCAGCCGGCGAAAAGGGCGGCCGGTCAGCCGGGCGGCCCTGGCCGTCGACTCGCTGGAGGCCGCCCCGTTCCTCTTGAACAAGCTCCTGGCCGTCGGCGACCGGGTCGGCCGCATCGTCGAGGTCGAGGCCTACCGGGGGGCCGACGACCCGGCCTCCCACGCCTTTCGGGGCCCCACCCCCCGCAACGCCGCCATGTTCGGTCCGGCCGGGTTCCTCTACGTCTACTTCACCTACGGCATGCACTGGTGCGCCAACGTCGTCTGCGGCGTCGACGGGGTGGCCATGGCCGTCCTGTTGCGGGCCGTCGCCCCGGTGGCGGGCGTCGACGCTATGCGGGCGGCCCGCCCGGCCGCCCGTCGGGAGTCCGACCTGGGCAGCGGGCCGGCCAAGCTGTGCCAGGCCCTCGGGATCACCGGGGCCCACAACGGCACCGACCTGCTGGCCCGGCCGGCCGGTCCGGTTCGGCTGCTCACCGACGGCACCCCGCCGCCGCTCCAGCCGGCCCAAGGCGTCAGGGTGGGCATCACCGCCGCCGCCGACCGCCCCTGGCGGTGGTGGGTGCCCGGGGATGCGCACGTGTCGAAGGGTCGGCCGCTAGCCTCGTCCACAGGGTCATCGGTCGGTTCGTCGGCTGGGGACCCGGTCGGCTCGCCGGCCGTCGGTGAGCCGGCGGTTGGTGGGACCGTCGTTGGTGAGCCGGCGGTTGGAGGGATGGTGGTTGGAGGGACAGCACAGCCCTCCGACCAGGGAAACAGGCGTTCTCGTGACAGTTTCGGGAACAACGCGTCCCAAAGGCGTTGACGCCGGTCGCAGGGCCTGGTACCATGAACTTCCCGCCGAACTGGCCCCCACAAAGGGCCGAGCGGCAGGCCGAGTAAGCAAATCGGCGGTCTTGACCGTACGGCGGCATGCTCGAGCACCCGGCACCGACGCCCTCGTGGTGAGTGCCCGGTCGCTCCTTGAAAACGGAAGAGCGAGAGCCAAAAGCCAGTGCGGGCGGCTCTAGAGTGCTTCGGCGCTCTTGAGTCGTACGTCAATGAATACGCAATAGGCGGGCGTTGGCGAATCCTCCGGGAAACGTCGGTGCTCGCTGTCGATAGGGATGAAGAGTCCATCCCGATCGACTCTCTGATTCTTGGTAATGGTCCTTCGGGGCCAAAACTAGAGTCTCGATGGAGAGTTTGATCCTGGCTCAGGACGAACGCTGGCGGCGTGCTTAATACATGCAAGTCGAACGAGGTCCATCCGGTGGCAACACTGGAGAAGACCTAGTGGCGAACGGGTGAGTAGCACGTGAGCAACCTGCCCCGAAGACTGGGATAACACCGGGAAACCGGTGCTAATACCGGATACCCCCACCAGATCGCATGGTTCGGTGAGGAAATGGATTCCGCTTCGGGAGGGGCTCGCGGCCTATCAGCTTGTTGGTGAGGTAACGGCTCACCAAGGCTTCGACGGGTAGCTGGTCTGAGAGGACGACCAGCCACACTGGGACTGAGACACGGCCCAGACTCCTACGGGAGGCAGCAGTAGGGAATCTTGCGCAATGGGCGAAAGCCTGACGCAGCAACGCCGCG
>Ga0134126_10000856_pt1 | contig 38536 bp, 35 predicted proteins | sample KB31752_FD_96881 | JGI IMG/M metagenome (GOLD analysis project Ga0134126, IMG submission 96881) | Terrestrial soil microbial communities with excess Nitrogen fertilizer from Kellogg Biological Station, Michigan, USA - KB3-175-2 | ecosystem: Environmental > Terrestrial > Soil > Unclassified ...
AGCATTTGAAGCCGACCCGAAGGTGGTCTTGTTCAATGGCCCGGCAGTTGTGCTGATCGACACCGGCACTGCCGGCGCCGCTGAAGTTGTGGCCTCGGCTTTTGTCGAGCGCAAGCGCGGTGACGTAGTCGGCGAAAAGAGCTTCGGCGCCGGCGCTGAACAAGAGTTGTTCACGTTGCGCGATGGTGACGGTCTCTTGCTGACGACCGTGAAGTGGGCGTCCGCCAGCGGCAAACCGTTCCTCGGAGAGGATCGCGCCCATTCAGGGGTCGCGCCATCGGTTGAAGTGAAGCGGCCTGAAGCACCTGACAACCTCGATGTGGACGATCTTTCCACCAGTGAAGAGCCGAAGCCGAGTGCGTCACCGGATGCGATGCCGAAACCGCAGCCGGAAGATTTGCAGCTCAAGAAGGCCATCGAATTGTTGCGCGACAAGCCAGTGCGCGCAGCTTAGCCAAAACCAAATCAGGAACTGAAGGCCGGAGCGATCCGGCCTTTTGCTTTAATAATCGCGAACAATCCATGCGCTTGCTGGTTGGCATACTTGGTTTACTTCTCGTCGCTGTCGTCCTTTGGGAAGCGTTCGAGACGATCATCCTGCCGCGACGCGTCACCCGTGTGCTGCGCGTGACTCGACTGATGTACTTCGTCACGTGGCGGCCGTGGGCCGCTCTGGCACTCGCAATTCATAGCACTCGCCGCCGTGAGAAGCTGCTCAGCTTTTTCGGGCCGATGTCGCTGATCATCCTGCTGACAATTTGGGCGGTAGGATTATTGGTTGGTTTCGCTGCGATTCACTGGGCCGCAGGCACGCATCTTGGTTCGAGTGAATTGACCGGGTTCTGGGCCGACTTATACTTCAGCGGCAGCACCTTCTTCACTCTGGGGCTCGGCGATCTGACGCCGACCACAAACTTCGAACGCGCTATCACAGTTGCGCAAGCCGGCGTGGGAATTGGTTTCTTCGCGATGGTCATCAGTTATCTTCCGGTTTTGTATCAGGCGTTCTCGCGCCGGGAAGTAAACATCTCAATGCTGGATGCGCGTGCGGGAACACCGCCGACCGCCGGCGAGCTGTTGCGCCGTCACCACGAAGCCGCCGACTTGGAGAGTCTCAATCAACTGCTCAAGGACTGGGAAAAGTGGTCGGCGGATCTTCTCGAAAGCCACTTATCGTATCCGGTGCTTTGCTATTTCCGTTCGCAGCACGATAACCAGTCGTGGTTGTCCGCGCTCAGTACGATTCTGGATACCTGCGCGCTGGTCATGGTCGGTGTGGATGGGATCCCCAAGTGGCAGGCCCAACTTACTTTTAAGATGACCCGGCACGCGATCGTCGATCTAACTCAGGTCTTCAACACCTCGCCTTTGACGACCGATGGCCAACGTTTGAGCACACAGGAGTTGACGCAGTTGCGCAGCACGTTGGCGCAAGCGGGCCTCACGTTAAGTTCCGAAGCCGGGGACGAGCAGACGTTGGCCGAACTGCGTGAAATGTATGAGCCCTACCTCGTGGTTCTTTCTGAGTATCTCTTGATGCCGATACCGGGCTGGCTGCCGAAAAAGCGCGTGGTGGACAACTGGCAGACGAGCGCCTGGGAAGTCAAAGCACCGGCTCGCGAAGAGCCCTTTCGGAAATGCATGCTCGAAGAAAGACAACAGGCGCGCAAGAAAGCTGCGACGCACTCGTCTTCATGATGGCGCTTCAGCAAGCTGAGGATATGGGATAGTGCGATTCCATATCGAGCACTCGACCGAATAATTCCTCCAATCGGTCCGCGCCGCGCGCCCCTCAGAATCTTGTAAATTCCTTGCAGAGCCCGCGTAAATCGCCGCTCTCCCCTATAATGCCAACAAACATGTGGATTCTCGGACGATAAACCCGTTTTAAGGCACGCTCATTGCCCATTAAGTCCGGCGTCCGAGGAAGAAATTTCAAAAGAGGAGATTTTAGAGATGCTGATCACGAAAAAAATGTTGCTGGCGGTAACACTCGTAGCCGCGATCGTAGGCGGCGGACTCGGTTCGCTAATTACACATTCGGCCACTAAGACTGAGGCGGCCAACGACAATTATCAGACTACGCCTGCGGCGAATGCTGCGCCGACCACGGCCAATGACCAGGAAGAAGCAGCTAACGCAGCCAAATTTGGCACGTCGGCCGAACAGACCGCGTACAAGGAAGGTTTCGAACAAGGTTACAACTCGTGCGCATCGGCAGTTAACAATGGCGCATTGCGCAACAGCGTAGCGTCCACGACTTCAACCTATCGGGCTCCAGTTCGACATTATTCGAGCACCAGCACGCGACGCGCTTACTACGACTACAACACTGCCCCACGCGGCCGTAGTTTCTGGTCGAAGCACCGCGATAAGCTGACCATGGCGATCGGCACCGGCGCCGGTGCGGCTCTCGGTGGCTTGATTGGCGGCAAGAAGGGCGCAGGCATTGGCGCGCTGGCGGGTTTGGGCGGTTCAGCCCTGTACACCTACAAGCTGCGCAAACGCACGCCGCGATACTAACGAATCCGAGGGAACGGTTTCGTGAACAGCAAGCGCAGACTTCTGTTGGCAGCGGCTCTGATGGCGGCCTCGGGAGTGAGGGCAGTTTCGATTGGAACTGCCCTTTTTGCTTCACCAGCTAATTCGTCTCCCGCGCCGCGAGTGAGCATTCCGCGCCCTGTGCGGCTTCGTGAAGTCAGCGGGCGAGGACTACTGGTAAGTGTGTGGCTGAATTCCACCGGACCTTTCACCTTCGCGCTCGATACGGGGGCGGGGACCACACTGGTTTCGCCGCGAGTCGCCAATGCTTCCCATCTAAACATTAAGTCACAGTCCCGTAGGTCGATCGCCGGTTTGAGCGGCCGCGAGGTCGCCGTTAGCGAAGCTGAGATCCAAACGCTGGCGGTCGGTGACCGCGCTAATTCGCTTCCGCAATCAGTTGAGGCGATCGTCACCTCTGGGCTGCCCACTGATATCGACGGCGTGCTCGATCCGACGGAAGCTTTCTCGCCGTTGGGTTATGTCATCGACATCCCACGACTTGAGTTGTCCACGTTTGACCCCGAAGTGACGCCGCTCAGCACTGCGAATCAACCCCCTGAGGGCGCTGTCGTACCGTGGCTCCGCGAGCGCGGCAGCCGGCGTCCTTTCGTGCAAATGGACAATGGCGATCGCGCGTTGATTGATACTGGCTCCAACTTGGGATTGGCCATTCGGGATTCCTCGGCGGCAAACGGTCGTAACGTTGGGCTTTCCCGAGACGTGGGCGGCGGCCAGATAGTCACGCGTCGCGTGCGGCCGACCACTGTCGCGATCGGCGCCTTGCTCCTGCGCAATATACCAACCGATTTAGTCTCCGGCGCCGAAGCTGATGCTCCGGTTTTGATTGGCCTCAGCGCTTTGCGTCCTTTCCGGCTTGCCTTTGATCCAGTCCATCGCCTGATTGAAATCGCACCGGTTGAACGGCAGCGACGATAGTTGTTTGGCTTTGATAGTCATTCGCCGATATTCCAGCATCCCTTCCTTCTAAAAAAGGACACTGTCCTGCTTTTTTTTTGGTAGTGCTCCCTTAGTGTGTTGCTAATGCTTGAAAATCGCGATAAGGATTCCGGCCAGTCCTAAAACCCAACCGATGATTACGCCCCACTTTGTAAGCGTCCATTGAGTTTGTTGGCGCGCCCAGGCGATGTCTTTTCGGGTTTCCTCTTTTAGTTTGTTCCGTTCTTCTCTGATTAAGCGCCGCGTTCCAGCCTTGCCAATGTCAGTTAGATACTCATTGTCAGTTTTGATTAAATCCCACATTTCAGACGAGACGGATCGGATAACGTCATCGTCATACCACCACCAGCCGGGATCGCGAGGGATTACGATGCCCAACGATAGTGCCTCAGCCCGTAGCGCGCGGGTTTCTTCGTGCTGTTTTTCCATGTACACATTCATAGAAAATAAATCAGCGAGCTTGGCTAATATGCGCCAATGATCGCTGACTACACAACTTTGACTAACAAGGAAATTGAGATTCTATATCGTCATTTTAATTCGACTTCTCATCGTCCGAAAGCTTTTGCGTTTGAAGCAATGCATCAAACAGAGCCTTTACGTGGTGGGGTGCTAAAGAAATCTGAACCTCGTGGCCGTGAATGTCTTGAACTTGTAAATCAAGCGCACCCGAATCGGGCCGAACGACGCACTGCAAGCCGTTTGGTGCGGTCACGAAAATATAGGGCGGGGCCGCATAGTCAACCGTAGGACGATCTGCGTCGGGTGGAATTTCCCTTTTTATTTGGGCTTGCCGATCAAACTGCATCATCTGATAGGCGATTTGACGAGACTCGTAGCCTGGAACAACTACTACTAATTTCTCGCGTTGAGCGGTCTTGAACTCCAAAACGATTTCAGTGCCGTCTGACTTTAATTGGACTCCCGACAAGCCTTTAACTTTGAATTTATGACTCATGTCTTTTCCCCGCTACGCGGCTAGTAAGTCTCTAATCGTCCAAACGGTCTGCGTTATACCGCTTTCCATCGCCGGAGACAACGGATCGAACTGTGAATCCGGCAAAAGTTGTAGAACGCGAAATAGATCAGACGCCAGCAACACACTAACGGAGCACTACCGAGTTTTTTGGTGTCTCTGTGGATCTCAGGGCCTCTGTGGTAGATGTATATTCAACACGGAGACACGGAGCGCTCAAAGAGACAAAGAGAAGCGATGCGAACAGTCCAAAAGATCTCCAAAAAAAGGGGACTTATTCACTTGCTAACTAAACTCTTCCTCGTCATTACCTCGCTACTGATATTTCTCAGCTCACCGGCCTTCGCGCAGGAGGAAGCCGGCAAAATCAACAGGTGGCGCGTCCCGACGCAGGCCGACAAGCCCGAGGAATTTGCGTCGGTGGGTTGGAAGTTGGAGGGGCGAGTCACCGGAGATTTGAACGGTGACACGCTGCCGGATTATGCATTGACCATGATAGAGGCGAAGCCCGAGAAGAACTCTGAAGGTGACCCGAGTGAGCGGGGCAGAGCACTGGTGATCGCGCTCGCGACCAAAGACGGCAGACTAAGCCGTGCCGGAGTAGCGGACAGTCTGCTGCAATGCACGCGTTGCGGCGGCGCTTTTTACGGCGTCGTCGAAACGCCCGTCGAGGTCACGATCGAAAAAGGTGCCCTGGTCGTTCACCAGGATCATGGCTCGCGCGAAGTAACCAACACGACGTATCGCTTTCGCTTCGAGCCGGCCACAGGGAAGTTTGTGTTGATTGGCTTCGACTTGGCGGAGACGGATAGAGCAACTGCCACCGTCATATCTGAGAGCATCAACTACCTCACCGGCGCGCGTGAAGAAGTGCGCAGCAAAGGCGAAAAAGATGTGAAGACCCGCACGACGATTCCCAGGCGCAAAATCTATCTGGACGATATCTCGGCTGAGGACATGGAGATTGCGGCTTACAAGCGACTGAAGTTGTAGACCCGCCGGTTACAAGCCTTCCACTACGATCATTTCCGACTTCGCGGTCGCGTGCCGCAAGGCTTTCGCTTCTTTGTACTCGGGCGAGTTCCACCACGCTTTCGCCTGTTCCACCGTAGGGAACTCAAGCATCACGAAGCGCTTCGGCGCCCAGTCGCCCTCCAGCGTCTCGACTTTGCCACCGCGCACAATGAATCGGCCGCCGTAGGGCGCCAGCGATGGCGGCACCATCGATTTGTAGTCTTCGTATCTGGCCGGGTCGTGAACTTCGACTTGCACAATAATGTAGGCTGGCATGTCTGCCTCCTGAAAACTTGAAGAGATCAAAAAGAAAAGCGCGCCGGCATTGTAACCGACGCGCTGGAGGTTTGTTGATGGTGGGTGGTTCGGGAACTAGCGGACGATCAACAGACTAGGCGAGAGGAGGTTACCTGCCCATGAAGCCATGACTGTCGACGCTTCAAGTGCCAGCGAGGCGATCGGAGTGGTGGTCGTTGCTTCGATGACTGGCTGCGTGTCTCGCACTTGGAAATCAACATTGCTGTCGACTGACTGGTAAATCGCCAGATACATCTTCGTCTCATCGGGGACGAGCGACCGCCAGCCGCTGCCACCATTCGCGAGATACGTCGGCAGCTTGTACGGATTCGAGTTGTAGCCGGCGGCCAGCAAATCAGGTTTCGTCGCGCTGCCAGACTGGAGCGCCTGTTGCACCTCGTCCTGACCTTCCAGGAACTTCCATGTGTCATTGATGTAGAGCAACATCGCTTTCAAAGCGTTTTCGTGGTCGGTCATGGCGTCCACAAAATCTGACTTCAATGAGATATTCGGATGATGCTCACGAATGGCCGCATAGGTCTTGGGGATCATCTGGATCATCCCGCCGGCGCCGGCGGAACTCACTGAGAAACGATAAGTGTCACCCTGGTTCAAGGCATACAGCGACAGCACTTCGCGATCGATGTCGGCGCGCGGTTCGTTGAGAAACCGCTTGTGGTCCGTGTGCTCGACAATCACCAGGTGTGCGGCGACTTCCACGATATCCCTGGGAATATTGACGCCAGTCGCGGCCAGGTCCTGCGCCGCCTTAGCGAGCATCGTCGTCACATAGTTCTGGCCCGCCCGTTTCAGATCATCGGATATCAGCGCCGGATGCGCCGAAACGTAGAACGCGGACGAAACATGGCCTTCTCGCTCGATGGGGTAACGCACCATCAGCGGGTACATTGACTTGCCCGTTTCGGTGTTCGTGACGGTAACCGAGGTATTCACGCCGTTTGGCCGGACAATGCGAACGCGTAGATTCTCGCCGCCGTCGCTCTTCAAAACATACTCGCCGCCTTTGATGAGGAATGAATCTTTGTTCAAGCTCACTACCTGCATGCGGGAAGTGTTTGCGTCGTACGCCGAGAGAAATACCTCGGTGTTACTTCCAGTCGTCAGGGACTGCCGCGACTGTGCCAACAGCTCCTGAATTCGGGATGCCGACAGTTTATCGGCCGGTACATCTTGAGAGGAAACCGCGACTGAAAGGCTCGCTTCAGAGAGCCCAGGGGTGATGGGCGTCTGCGCGAGGACAGCTTTTGTGACGAGCAGGCACACAAATGCCTGCATGAGGAATTTAGTAAATCTCATTCGGTTTTTCCTATTTTGTGAGCGTTAGAATTGTCGGGAAGTTAATAGATGCCCACCGTCTTGTGAGGGTTGTGACAGGTTTGCCACTGACTTAAAGCAATGAGACCGCACGAAAATCACACGGGAAAATCGTTCAGCGGTCGGTCGTTATTATTATGTTTAGTCGTTTCGGTATCGGACCACGGCAAAGCTACGGGCAGTAGCCCGACCGTGAGGAAGGGCTCGTAACTCTCATTTAACAATCGCGAATGCCCGCACGGTAAATGTGCCCATTCCTTTGACCTTCACCGGCACCGCGAAGAATTTGAATCCAGTGAGTGGCAGTTCGCCGAGATTGCATATGTGCTCGACGATGGGAATGCCTGCGCCGAGCAGAATGCTGTGGGCCGGTCGAGTTAGATCGGCGGTGTCGTCGATGTTGTAAGAGTCGATGCCTACTAGTGTCGCGCCTTTGTCGGCGAGAAGCTGCGCCGCATCTTTTGCGACAAACGGATGTTCGCCTTCAAAGTATTTGTCGGTGCGCCAGTGCTGCGACCAACCGGTGTGAATCAGAATTGCTTTGCCGTTGACTTCCATTCCTTCGAGCGCCCCTGCATCAATCGCTCTTTGCGCTTGGCCCTTTGCACTTAGCTGCTGGCCGCTTTGCTCTTCGCCCTTTGCTCTTACCACTATGCCGTCTAAATTCGCGAGCGACTCAAGCTCAAGCTCTGACAAATCCTTCCCATCCTCATATCGATGAAACGGACTGTCGAGATAGGTGCCTGTGTTCGCCACCATCTCAATCTTGCCGATCTGAAATTCAGTGCCCGGAGCGTAATGCTGGCGCGATTGCTCACGACTGAGGAAGTCACAGATAACAGGCGCGGGCAGACCTTTATAAGTAATGAGCCCGTGCTCGATCGTGTGACTGAGGTCGATGAACCGCACTTCTATTTACAATTCGCGATTTACTATTTACTAGGAAAGCGGCTTCGAAACGTGCTCGTGAATAATCAGCCACTTACCAGCCCGTAGTTGCCACACGATGGTATGTCGGCCTTCGAACTCAAGCGGGGAGCCGTCTTTAGTCTTGGCTGAGAGATGGAACGTTAAGGTCGAGAACGCCAGGCTGCCGCTGCGCGTGGTCTTGATGTCATTGTTCGGAGTGATCGTCAGGGAAGTGAAGCCCGGCGCGACATTGTTTTTGAAGTTGTCGTGATACTGCTGCCAGCTCGTGTACTTGAGCGGATCGACGTCGAAGAAAACCAGGTCGGTATCTTTCGCGTAGGCCGGCGCCGGATTATCCGGATTCAGCGTGCTCCACGCCGCGTAATATTCTTTGATTAGGTGATTGAAATCAGGGCCGGACTTCTTGTGAGCCAGCACGGGCAGACAAAACGTAGTTAGAAGGAAAGCCGCGATAACAAATCGTTTCATCGGGAAACTCCGGAAGAGAGAATGACAGAACGGATTGCTTCTATGCGAAGTGAGGGGTGAAGTCAAGACGCTGGAGTGTCTCGAAAGCAGCCCGCAAAGCGGGCGACTGAAAATAGCCCACCGATTCATCGGTGGGTACGCGACAAATATTGAAATCGGTAAGTCCGTGAAGCGGACGGTTGAATCTCTCAGTCGTCCGCTTCACGGACTTTTCATAATTACGAACCGTATTCCCAGCAGTAAACTGCTGGGCTATTTTCGACCGCCCGCTGCGCGGGCTGTTGTTTTCTGTCACATCTGACCTGGGCCGTTGGCCCAGGCTGTTCCATCGCGCACCTTCGACGCTGGATCCATCGCTTATACCGACGCGTCGCTCTGGCCGAGGTGCCTACAGCGGAATATTTCCGTGCTTCTTCGGTGGGTTCTGATCGCGCTTGTTCTCAAGCAGCATTAGTGCGCGGATTAATTTGGTTCGCGTCTGCGCGGGTTCGATTACTTCATCGATAAAGCCGCGCTCGGCGGCCACGTAAGGATTGGCAAACTTCTCTTCGAATTCATTTACCCGCGACTTCCGTGCCGAATCCTTGTCCGCAGCGTCGGCGATTTCGCGCCGATAAAGAATATCGACTGCTCCTTGCGATCCCATAACCGCAATCTCTGCCGATGGCCAGGCGAAGTTGATGTCGGTGCGAATGTGCTTTGAGCCCATCACGCAGTAAGCGCCGCCGTAAGCTTTGCGCGTAATCACCGTAACCTTGGGCACGGTCGCTTCAGCGAAGGCGAACAGAAGTTTCGCGCCATGCTTGATGATGCCGTGGTGCTCCTGCGAAATCCCCGGCAGAAATCCGGGCACGTCTTCGAAAGTCACAATCGGAATGTTGAAGCAATCGCAGAAGCGCACGAAGCGCGCGCCTTTGATTGAACTGTCGATATCCAGCACGCCGGCGAGATAGGCCGGTTGATTGGCGACGATGCCGACGCTTCTGCCGTCCAGTCGCGCAAAGCCCACGACAATGTTCTGCGCGAATTCACGATGCACCTCAAAAAAGTATCCGTCGTCTACGACAAGATCGATTACTTCGCGAATGTCGTACGGCTGGTTTGAAGCTTCCGGCACAATCGAGTTCAGCCTCACTTCGGTGCGAGCCGGAGAATCTGTCGGCGCAACACGCGGCGGATCATCGAGATTGTTGGAAGGAATGAAAGACATCAGCTCGCGCACCATGCGCAGAGCGTGTTCGTCTGAATCGGCCGAGAAGTGGGCCACGCCCGATTTGCGATTGTGCGTCGCGGCGCCCCCCAGTTCTTCCTTCGTCACGTCTTCATGCGTCACCGTTTTAATGACGTCGGGCCCGGTGATGAACATGTAGGACGTATCCTTCACCATGATGTTGAAGTCGGTGATGGCCGGACTGTAAACAGCCCCTCCCGCACAAGGCCCCATAATGCAGCTGATTTGAGGGATAACGCCGCTCGCCAAAGTGTTGCGCAGAAAGATATCTGCATAGCCGCCGAGACTGACTACGCCTTCCTGAATGCGCGCCCCGCCGGAATCGTTCAGACCAATAACAGGCGCGCCCACCTTCATCGCCAGGTCCATCACTTTGCAAATTTTTTCGGCGTGCGTTTCGGAAAGGGAACCGCCAAAGACTGTGAAATCCTGCGCAAAGACAAAAACTTTGCGGCCATCGATTAGGCCATGACCCGTCACCACGCCGTCACCCGGATACTTCTGCTTGTCTAATCCGAAGTCACGCGAGCGATGCTCGACCAGCTTGTCGAATTCCTGAAACGTTCCTTCGTCGAGCAGAAAATCGATGCGTTCGCGCGCGGTAAGCTTGCCGGCTGCATGCTGCTTCTCGACGCGCTCATCACCGCCGCCTTGCTCGGCTCGTTGCTGCCGGTCGCGTAGCTGATCGAGTTTGGAAACTTTGGCTGGTTGTTGTTTTTGGGATGACATCAGTATTTAGGACCGGGCCGCGGATTAGCGCGGATGTCGCGGATAAGAATGGGAACTATGATCCGGTCATCGGCGTAAATCCGCGTCCATCCGCGGCTAATTCCTCCGGCGTTACGCTACCATCCGCTTTCGCAAACTTCTCATCGCCCATTCACAAGCGATGACGGCTGATATTATCAGATAAATCCCTTCATAGACGTGCCGCCCGAGAAAGCGACCTGTCAGGAACGCGCGGGTTAGCTCGATCGATTCAGTCAAAGGCAGGACGCGCGCAGGTATCTGTAACCAAAGCGGCAGAACTTCGAGCGGAAAGAACGCGCCCGACATGTACATCGTCGAGAAGAAGAGAGCCATGACCAGATTGTAGGCATCGATGTCGTGGACGTGCGCGGTGATGCCAAGCGACAAGCCGGCCATGAAAGTTGCGCCAACGATTAAGGGCAAAGGCGCGAGCACAGCCCACGGCGAAGTTGCTGCACCAAACAGCGCTAACACGGTCATGATGATCACTGTGTCGAAGAGGGCGTGTGTCAGCGCCCACAAGATCTCGCCGAAGGCGAGTGATTCCGCATCGATCGGTGTGGCGAGAATCGCGTCGTAAGTCGCCTGATAAACCATCTTGAAATAAGAGGAGTAAGTGGTCTCGAACATCGCGCGCATGAGCACCGTGACCGAGAGTAGTCCTGCGCCCACAAACGACAAATAGGAAATGCCCCCTACTCGCCCCGCCACGAGAGCGCCGATCCCCAAGCCAAACCCTGCGATGGAAATGACGGGCTCGATGATGGGTGCGACCATGTTCAGCTTCCAAACGCGCAGGTGCACCAGGACGTTGCGCCGCCAAACGGCGAATGCGTCACGGAGTCTGAGTTGAGCTACGGCTAAACTCATGAATTAACCACCGAGGAGACAGAGGAATACTCAAGCACAAAAGGGAAGTGGCGGTGCTCAATCATCGTCATTAATTCCTTGACCGCGAATTGAGCCTGCGTCTTCTCTTCGTCCGAATATCCGTACTTTTCTGCGTTGGTTTCGAATTCATCCTCATCCAAAACCTGAAATGAAAAATCCGGTTGCACCAAAACATCGATATCCAGGTCAATGTAGCTGAGCGTGTCGTCCTCGAATCGTGGCGGCGTATTGATGTTGCAGTACCACAGACGCGTGCTGCCATCTTCCTTCAGAAAGCGAAACACGTTGTACCAGCGATCCAGCCAGTAGTACTCAACTGTCTTAGTCGATCGCTTGATCTGGCCCAGGATCTCATGTGATACATCAACGTCGAATTCGGCATCAAGCACGACGAGTTGCCCTTCACGACGCGCAAGCTGCGCATGCCAACGGCGATATTCGCTGCCGTCGTGCTTGAGAACTCTAACGGTGATCGAAGTATTCTCGCGTTGCGCCATAGAGTCAGACGTCAGAGGTCAGAAGTCAGATATCAGAGATCAGACGCCACCAAGTTCGATGGCGACCTTGGTTCAGGCGTCTGACGTCTGACCTCTGACTTCTGACGTCTGATCTATCTCATCACTCACCAGTTGCAGGAACACATCTTCCAGATTAGCCAGTCGAATCATCCTGCGGCGGCCTTCGTATTCATGCATCAGTGGTGTCAGCGCTTCGGCTTCCGGAGCGAAATAGAAATGCGCATTGTTGCGCCGCACTGCGGCGATTCCGTCTTGCGTGCTGAGCAGGGGCAAGTCGCCGACGTCGCGGACCTCCAGCGCATAACGTGAAACTTTAGCTAACACGAGGTCGCGAGGCGTGCCGGCTGCCAAAATCCGGCCGTGATCGATCACGACTAATCGCTCACAGAGTTTCTCAGCCTCGTCCATGTAGTGTGTTGACAGGAGAATCGTAACGCCGCTCACGCGTCGCAACTCCTCCAACTTCTGCCAAATCTCTTGTCGTACTTGAGGATCCAATCCCGTCGTTGGTTCGTCCAGCACCAACAACCGCGGCTCATGTAACAAGGCGCGCGCAATCATTAAACGGCGCTTCATCCCGCCTGAGAGTTGATCGATGCGTGCGTCGGCGCGCCCACTCATGCCGATGAAATCAAGCAGTTCTTCGGCGCGCTGCTTCGCTCGCTCTTTGGGAATGCCGTAATAGCTCGCGTAAATAATTAAGTTCCGCAGGACGCTGAGATCGGGATCGAGGTTATTGTCCTGCGGAACGACGCCGATGAGGGCACGAATCTGTCGTCCTTCGGTGCGAACGTCGAAACCATCAACTGAAAGATCACCGCTCGTCAATGGTGTGCGGCAGGCAATCATTCGCAAGGTGGTCGACTTCCCGGCGCCGTTCGGACCGAGCAGCCCAAAGGTCTCGCCGCGCTGGACAGAGAAATCGATTCCGTCCACCGCGGTTTGCTGACCGTAAATTTTTGTGAGATTGCGAGCCTGAACTACCGAAGTCAGAGGCCGAACGTCAGGCGTAAGGGAGGCTTCGCTTGCTCGCAGCGCAAAATCTGAATCAGATGTCAGTTGAGGATTCGAATCTGTTGCTGACATCTGATCTCTGATTTCTCACTTCTGTCGTTCTAAGCTTTCGCGGCAGTAGTCTTCTTCCAGTCCGCCAGGAACTGTTCCTGCCCTTTATCGGTCAAGGGGTGCTTCAACAATTGCTGGAACACTTTGAAAGGCATCGTGCCGATGTCTGCTCCCATGCGCGCCGCTTCGATCACGTGAATCGGGTGGCGCAAACTGGCGGCCAGCACCTCGGTCTTCCAGTCGTATTGATCGTAGATCTCGATAATCTCTTCCAGTAGACGTAAGCCATTGTCACCAATGTCGTCCAGCCGACCGAGGAAGGGGCTGATGAACGACGCGCCCGCCTTGGCTGCGCAAATCGCCTGCGCGGCTGAGAAGCAAAGCGTTACATTAACTTTGATTCCTTCTTCGTTGAGGATGCGCGTCGCTTCCAGGCCGGGTGCAGTCAGCGGGCACTTGATGACCACGTTGGGTGCAATCTTCACATACTCGCGCCCCTGCTTCAGCATCTCGTCGCGGTCCTCGGTGGTTACTTCAGCCGATACTGGGCCGGAAACGATCTTGCAGATCTCGGCGATGTGCTGCTTGAAATCGACATTGCCCTCTTTAGCGACGAGGGTTGGGTTCGTGGTGACTCCGTCGGCCAATCCCAAGGCCGCAGCCTGGCGAATCTCATCAAGGTTAGCCGTGTCCAAAAAGAACTTCATAAGCGTCTCCTAGTTTTCTGGTTTGAAACAAATATAAGCGAAACCCGCCGCGATTGACAGCGCGACCGACTTTTTTCTGTTGTTCAACCTATTACGTCTATCGAAGCTAACCATATCGTGCCAGTGCGTGGGCTTGGAAGTGCTGATGGAGTGATTTTTTGTGAGAGGGCTCATGGAATGGGGCTTGCCATACGGAGGATGGACCACTTTCCCCTCAACCCTAATCCGGAGGTTAACGATGAAGATCAGATATCTAAAGACGCTAGTGGTGGGCCTCAGTCTCAGCGCCACAGTCGCCATGGCGAGCGTCGTGCAAGCCCAGGATCGGCCCGGCCGCGGAGACGAGCGGCGGAACGAACGCGCCGACCGGCGCCAGGAACAACAGGAATCACGGCGGCAGCAAAACCAGCAGCAAACCAACGATAACCAGCAGGCGCAGGAGCAGCAACGCCGGCAAGAAGACGAACAGCGCCGCAACGCCGAACGCCAACAGCAAGAGCAGCAGCGCGCGGAACAACGTCGCCAAGGGGAACAACAGAGACAGCAACAGGAGCAACAGCGGCAGCAGGAGCAACAGCGTCGCGAGCAGGAACAGCAGACTGAACAGCGGCGGCGCACCGATGAATTCCAGCGCGGACGCGAAGACGCCAACCGCCGTGGCGAAGACCAACGGCAGCGCCAGGAACAGCTACGCCGGCAGAATGAAGAGAATCGTCAACGCGAATTACAGCAGCGGCAGCAAGACGACCAACGCCGAAACATCGAGCAACAGCGCGAACTCGAACGTCAACGACAGCAGAATGACGAGCAGCGCCGACTTAACGAGCGCCAGAACCAGGATCAAAGGCGTCAGTGGGAACAGCAACGCCGCGGCAATGAGGACCGCACTCGCGCCCTTGAAGAACGGCAAAACGATAACCAGCGGCGACGGGTAGAAGATCAACAGCGCCGAACCCAACAGCGGCCAATCGAACCGCAGCGAGACCAAAACTGGAGAAACGGCACAGGTACGCGCACTTTGACGACTCGCGATCGTGATGAGTGGCGGCGCCGGGAAGAGAACTCATGGCGACAGCGCCAGACCCAGTTCCGGCAGCGCGATTCAGAGCGCGACCAATGGTGGAGAGAGCGCCAGCGGCAGATCCAAAACCAGCGCCGGCAGAACTACTTCCGGTTTGAGCAGCGGTACTGGCAGCGCCTGCAACAGGATCGCATCCGGCTGCAGAGCTTCACGTATAACGATTACGGTGATCCGACGTATTCGTACTATCGCAGCAATCAGTACTACTACGTCAATGATTACGGCGCTCAGCTTCTGCGCCGAGCCATCAACGACGGATACGAGGAAGGGTTATACGCGGGACAAGCCGATCGACAAGACGGTTGGGGCTTTGACTATCAGAGTTCTGACGCGTACCTCGATGCGACGTATGGGTACGACGGTTACTACGTTGACCTCTCCGAATATCAATTCTATTTCCGCGAAGGTTTCCGTCGCGGCTACGAAGACGGATATTACGGTCGCAACGAGTACGGCAGTTACTCGAGCGGTCGTCACGGAGTCCTCGACAACATCCTCAACATCATCTTGAACCTGACCCGGTTCTGAGCGAGGCATCCACCTTTGAATCTTCAGCCCGTCGCGACAAACGCGGCGGGCTTTTTTTTGGTGAACTACGGGGCCGTTTCGGAAACGACGTCTGAAGCGTGACTCTTGTTTCCCGCGCTGTCCACGGCGATCACGTAATAGTAGTAGGTCTTGCCGGGATCGACGTTTTCATCTGTGAAGGTGGTCTTTGTCAGCAGCGATTGTGTCAGTAGCGTCCAGGGCTGGGGCTGATTTGGATCAGTCGAGCGATAGATCAGGTAACCCGCAATATCAGGTTCCGGATTCGCCGCGAAGAACAATGAGATGCGTCCCGGTGCTGGTGCAGGGCTTACCCCTCGCGGAGCACTCGGGGGATAGACGTCCAGGGGCGCGACTTCGACGCTGTTTGAATTCAGGCTTTCGACGGGACGGGCGAGAGTACCGAGCGAAACCGAGCGAACCACGTAAGTGTACTTCTCGCCGAATCTAAAATTCCGATCCTGATAAGCATCGGTCGTGATGAGCCCCTGATTTATTGGCGTCTGCCCGATTTCAGATTGCGATGCCGTCACGCGATAGATGTTGTAGCCAAGCAGGTTCACCGGCGTCGATCCGTCAATGTTTTGCTTGGGCGCGTCCCAGCGAATCGTAATTGATGTCTCACTTTCTTCCTTGCGCACGTCGGTCGGCGGCTCGGCGATCTTCGCAGCCGGCTCAATCAGCAGGAAGTTCGAAAACGCAGCCCGCTGACCCGAAGCGTTCACGTAACGAACCGCATATCGCAGTCGGGAAGGCTCGCCGGCCAGCTCCAGCTCGTCCGTATATGTGAGCGTGTCCGTTCCTGTCTGCATCTGGTCGTAGGTGACTGATCCAATCAGCGTGGCGAGCGCTGCAAATTCTTCTTCCGTCATCGGCAGCGGTGCGTTTGGCTTTTCAGCGACGCGATAGACATCGATGCGGCGAATGCTCTGCACGCTTCCCGAACTCGCGTTGCGGCGCGGCGCGGGCCAGTTAAGGATCACCTGATTGCCACGCTGCACTCCGGACAGCAACTCAGTGCGCTGCGGAATTCGCTCGACGGGCGGCAGGGGTGGGCGGCGCTTGCCGCATGTGGGCGCCATCGACAATATGGCCAACCCAACTAACAGCATTAAGTGACGGGTGGCCGACTTGCGGGAATTCACTGTAAGTTTTCCGGATTGGGGCACGGTGATGAGCAGTCGATTAGAGGATGTATCGGCTGAGGTCCTGGTCCTTCACGGTGTCGGCGAGCATCTGCTCGACGTACGCTGCGTCGATCGTCTTTTGCTTCGGCTCGAGGTCGGGGCCTTCGAAACTGATCTCGTCCAACAGGCGCTCCATGATCGTATGGAGGCGTCGCGCACCGATGTCTTCGGTTTGACTGTTGACCCGCGCCGAGAAATTCGCGACCGCATCGATCGCGTCCGCCGTGAACTCCAGCTTTACGCCTTCCGTTTCCATCAGCGCCTTGTATTGCGTCACGAGCGAATTCTTCGGCTCAACCAGGATGCGTTTGAAGTCTTCGATCGTCAGCGACTCTAATTCGACGCGAATAGGGAAGCGACCCTGAAGCTCAGGAATCAAGTCGGAAGGCTTCGAGACATGAAACGCTCCGGCGGCCACGAACAGGATGTGATCCGTGCGAACCATTCCATAGCGAGTATTAACCGTGGTCCCTTCGACAATCGGCAGAATGTCGCGTTGCACGCCTTCGCGGGAGACGTCGGGACCGTGCCCGGACTCACGACCGGCGATCTTGTCGATCTCGTCGAGAAAGATTATGCCGGATGACTCGACGCGGTCGAGCGCGGCGCGCGCGACAGTGTCCATGTCGATCAAGCGCTCTTCCTCTTCCTGCATCAGGTACTCCATCGCCTCGTCCACGCGCATCTTGCGATGTTTGGTGCGGCCCTGAAACATGTTGCCCAACATGTCCTTCATGTTGATGCCCATCTCTTCGACACCCATCGGCCCGGCGAATTCAATGGTGGGGAAGCTCTTCTCGCGCACTTCGATCTCGACGAGCCGATTATCGAGCTTGCCTGAACGGAGTTGGGTGCGGAGCTTCTCGCGCGTGCGCGCGAAGTTCTCGTCTTTTGGCTCGTTGTCGGGGACGAGCACCGGTGCGGTGATTTCACCTGAATCGAAATCGAAGAGCGGGCCGCCCGACGACGACTTAGGCGGCGGCAGAAGAATATCCAGAATTCTCTCTTCGACGTTAAGCTCGGCCTTGTCGGCAATCTCTTCGACCTTCTCCTGCCGAGTCAGATCGACAGCGATCTCAGTCAGATCGCGAATCATGCTCTCAACATCGCGGCCGACATAGCCCACCTCAGTAAACTTTGAAGCTTCGACTTTGAGGAACGGAGAGTTCGACATGCGCGCCAGGCGCCGAGCGATCTCAGTCTTACCCACGCCGGTGGAACCGATCATGATGATGTTCTTCGGGATGACATCGGCGGCGAGATCCGGCGCCAGCTTCTTGCGGCGAACTCGATTGCGCAGTGCGATCGCCACCGCGCGCTTGGCCGCATTCTGACCCACCACGTGTTTGTCCAGTTCGGCAACGATCTGCCGCGGAGTCAGTTCGTCTAACCGAAGCTCCTGTTCCTCTTGTTCACCTGCAAGATAGATAACCATATCGAGTGCTGAAACTAATCTTTTCCGTAATTGTCGGCGCGCCTACGTTTCACCAGATCCTAAAGTTCTTCGACTACGATATTCGTGTTGCTGTAAATGCAAATCTCACCGGCGATGCGCAGCGCTTCCAGCGCGATCTCGCGCGCGGACATTTCCGTATGCTTGACCAACGCGCGCGCGGCGGCCAGGGCGTACGAGCCACCTGAGCCAATCGCCAGCACGCCATCGTCCGGAGAAATCACGTCGCCGTTGCCGGAGAGCAGAAACGATGTTTTCTCGTCCGCCACCACCAGCAAGGCCTCCAGGTGCCGGAGGATTTTATCGGTGCGCCATTCCTTACTTAACTCGATGGCTGCGCGTTCAAGGTTGCCATGATACTGCTCCAACTTTCCTTCGAACCGCGTCAAAAGAGAGAAGGCGTCACCGGTTGCGCCCGCGAACCCGGCCAGTATCTTGTCGTTATAAAGGCGTCGAACTTTCTTGGCGCTGGCCTTCATTACAGTTTCACCGACGGTCACTTGTCCATCGCCGGCCAGCGCTACGCGGCCGTTGCGACGCACCAGCAAAACAGTTGTGCTGCGAATTTTCGGTGATTGATTCTTCTTCATGAAGCGAAACAGCACTATAGGAACGACGGCGAAGTTTAGTCAAGCTAGGCATCTGCGCTATTATGCTTGCTGCAAGATTCGGAATTGCGAATAACGACACAAGACATGACGAAACCAGCACCGCCGCGCATTGGCATCACGATGCGCATCGAACTCGAAACCGATCGTTTCTATCTTTCCCGGTATTACAGCGAGGCAGTCGAAGCTGCCGGAGGGTTGCCGGTTCATATTCCACTAATCCCGCGCGCGGACTTTATTCGTGAGACCGTGTCCGGACTCGACGGCATCTTGTTGCCGGGCAGCGATTCAGACGTCGATCCGCTTCGCTATGGACAGTCGCCGCATGCCAATCTGGGCACGGTGCATCCACTGAAAGACGAAACTGACTTGCTGGTGCTGAAAGAGATTGAGGAGCGCGCGTTGCCGCTTTTTGCCATCTGCTTTGGGATGCAGGTATTGAATGTCTCGCGCGGCGGGACGCTGATTCAGGACATTCAGAGTCAGCACGCCGACGCTATCAAGCATCAGCAGGGCGCGCCGCGCGATCGTCATTCACACAACGTTCGTTTGTTGGGCGATAGTCGCCTGGCGCAATTGGCAAAGGCCGAGTCGGCACCGGTGAACAGTCATCACCACCAGGCGCTCGATACACTGGGAAGGGAACTGGTCGCCACGGCGTGGGCGCCCGACGGTTTGGTCGAGGCTGTGGAAGATCCGCGCAGCGATCGGTTCGTGCTGGGCGTGCAGTGGCATCCCGAATTGGGTTGGGAGCGCGACGAGTTCGCCCGCGCGCTGTTCGATAGATTCATTTCTGAAGCGGCCGAGTTCGCGGATAATCGGCGGCGCGCGGATGTTTCTGCTAATGCGGTTCAGTATTCTGCCTGACGCAACTTTCTGAACGTGATCTCACTTACTAATCGTGATCTCACTTAACTTGGACAACCGAGTTGCGGTAGTGACCGGCGGTTCGCGCGGAATTGGCCGGGCGGCTGTCGATTGCTTCGCCAAACTCGGGGCGCACGTGGTGGTTAATTACGTCAAAGATAAGAAAGCCGCGGAGGCGACGGTCGCTGCTGCTACCGAGACAGGCGTTCAGGCGCTCGCAGTGCGAGCGGATGTCTCGCACGCCGGTGACGCGCAGCGTCTGATTGATTCCACGATCCAACGTTTCCAGCGCATAGACTTTCTGGTATGTAATGCGGGCATTTGGGAAGGCGGAGCGATCGATCAGATGTCCGAAGAGGCTTGGGACCGTACCATCGATCTAAATCTCAAGGGAACCTGGACCGCCTGCAAAGCCGCCGCGCCGCACATGAAGGCCAGTGGCTTCGGACGGATCGTAATCGTCAGTTCAACTGCGGGCCAGCGCGGCGAAGCAAACGTCTCGAACTACGCCGCATCGAAAGGCGGTCAAATCTCTTTCACGAAATCGTTGGCAGCAGAACTCGGTCCATTCGGCATCAATGTAAACTGCGTGGCTCCCGGTTGGGTTGATACGGATATGTGCGCCGATGTCTTTGCGCTGCCGGGTTACAAGAAGTCAGTCGAAGACGGAATTCCAGTCGGCCGGGTCGCGACCCCGGAAGACATCGCCCGGCCGATCGTGTTTCTGTGCACCGACTGGGCGCGACACATCAACGGAGAAATTCTCAATGTGAACGGGGGCTCCGTGTTGTGCGGATAGAAACGCTTTGCGGGTGCTTTCCGTCTTTGCGCCTTTGCGTGAGATGCACTTAATTAGAGTTCAGACTCACGCTAAGCCGCCAAGGCGCAAAGGGACGCGAAGATATCTGATTACTTAAATGTCGAACTGCCGACATCAAATCAAACTTGGTCTCGAAAGACTGCTCGACGAACGCGTCACGGCGGTGAAAGGTGCGCGTGTCGCGCTCGTTTGTAACCAGGCGTCAGTCGATCACTCGTTCCAGCACGCAGCAGATCTTCTTTTCGATCACCCGGCGATCAATCTTACGACGCTGTTTGGACCACAACACGGAATTCGCGGCGACGTGCAAGACAACATGATCGAGTCAGAGCACGGAAAGGATCGCCGCACAGGGCTTCCCGTCTACTCGCTCTATAGCGAAACCCGCGAGCCCACGGACGAGATGCTGAAAGACGTCGAGACGATCGTCGTGGATCTGCCGGACATCGGTTGTCGCATCTACACCTTTGCTTACACGATGGCGAACTGCATGCGGGCGGCGGCGCGTCTCGAAAAGAAAGTAATAGTTTGCGATCGGCCCAATCCCATTGGCGGCGTCGCCGTTGCCGGTAACCTTCTCGATGTAGGGCACGAATCGTTCGTCGGCCTGTTTCCGACGCCGACACGCCCGGGACTGACGATGGGCGAATTGGCGCGGCTGTTCAATGAAGAGTATGGCATCGGCTGTGACCTGGATGTGATCGAGATGAGCGGATGGCAGCGCGAGTTTTGGTATGACGACACGGACGCGCCTTGGGTTCTTCCGTCACCGAACATTCCGACGCCGCAATCGACCATGGTCTTCCCCGGAACGGTCCACCTCGAAGGGACTCAGATGTCCGAAGGGCGCGGAACTACGAAACCATTTGAATTAGTTGGCGCGCCTTACATTGAGCCGGATGCATATGCTTCAGAACTGGAGCGACTCGATCTGCCCGGCGTTCGCTTTCGGGCTTGCGGCTTTATGCCTACGTTTCAGAAGCACGGCGGCACAGCGTGTGGTGGCGTCCAAATTCACGTGACGGACCGTGAGACTTTTGAGCCGGTGCAGACCGGCGTCGCGATCGTCAAGACGGCATTCGGCATGTACCCCAGCGACTTCCGCTGGAAGGATCCGCCGTACGAATACGAGTACACTCGGAATCCGTTTGACGTGATTGCCGGCACGACGAAACTGCGCGAGCAAATCGAGCGAGGCGACTCGCTTGCAACCATCGTGCAGTCATGGCAGTCAGGCGTTGCTGAATTCCGGAAGGTGCGCGACAAGTATTTGCTTTACTGAGTTTCTAGCAGTGGAAGAGCCGACATTTAATGGAATTGCTGGCATTTTAACCCGGCAGGCAAAGCGACTTAAAGATTTACATTAACTTAAGGTGGCAGTGAAGAGGAGAGTGTTTTGGTAGCTAATCGAGTTGAAAAGGGCCGGGACATGCCAACGCCGACTCGCGCTTGGCTGGTCGGCCTGATAGCGTGGGTCGTGCCGGGCGCAGGTCACTTAATGCAGGGACGTTGGTTGCGCGGCGCGCTGGCGGGCGGTGCGGTTTGGGTCATGTTCTTCCTGGGGCTGTGGCTCGGTGGTCACATGTACGCGGTCGGCGGTCAATCGGGATTTGCCGCGCTGCTGCAACTTCTGCCGATGATCGCAAACGTGGGCGTGGGGTTCCTGTACTTTGTATGTTGGATCGCAAATGCGGGTTTCGCTGAGCACGCCCAAATCGTGACCTACGAATACGGGAACACATTCCTGCTTGTTGCGGGTCTGCTTAACTACTTAGTCATGCTCGACGCTTTTGATATTGCGGCCGGGAGGAAACGATGAGACACGTTCTCTGGATGGCCGTCTTTGCCGCGTTGACCGCAGTGGTTTTCGGCAGCGCTCAAAAGGGTTCGGATCGGCAAAGGCTCATGTATGGCTTGAAGGTCTTTGGCGAGTTCATCCTGGTAGCTTTTCTGCTCGGCTGGATTCTCTACTTCATTCCTTTCCGGTAATCTCACATCGTCATGAATGTCGTCACGACCGAAGCGATTGTCCTGCGCAGTTACAACCTCGCTGAGGCCGACCGAATCGTGCTGTGCTTTACCCGCAGCGCGGGCTTAATCCGCGGGGTCGCGAAAGGCGCGCGCCGCATGAAGAGTCGCTTCGGCGCAGCTTTGGAGCCTTTCACTGTGGTGAATTTAGAGTTTCGTGAAAAAGAGAATCGCGAATTGGTGAGCATCAACAGCGTCGAGATCCTGAAGTCTCATTTCGATCTTGCCGCTGACGTCGAGTGCACCGAAGCGCTCGGGTATATGGCTGAGCTCGTCAACGAATTCGCTCCGCCGCACGAAGCCAACGAGAAGTTATTTCGCATGGTCGCGGCTTGTCTTGACGCACTGGCTGCGTCGCCGCCGATTGCGAAAATCGTTGTTCGGTATTTCGAGATCTGGATTCTGCGTCTGGCCGGTTCGTTTCCTGATGTCAGCGCTTGCGCAGCCTGCGGCAATTCTTTAGCGACACAACCCGCTTTTTTGGATTTTGAAAGCACGGTCCGCTGCGGGAGTTGCAGCCGCGGAGTTGGGACGCCACTGTTGCCGCAAGTGCGCCAGCTATTGCTCAAGAGTCAGCAGTTAGGTCCGGCGCAATTTGCGTCAGACTGCGCCGCCGCTTTCGTTGACAATGATCCGGCACTGGCCGAGTTCACTCATCGCCTAATCATCAGGACACTTGAACGACGCCCACGCACATTGAGCGCGTCCGGGGCGGCAGCCCGACCGTGAGACAGGGCACGGAGGCAGTATGCAGGAGGCAGCAGGCAGACGGCGGGAAAAAGGAGCGTGTCTTATTTGCCTTTGCGGTGCTTTGCGTCTTGGAGCCTTTGCGTGAGACTGCTCGTTTGCAAGAGAGGCGGTTCACGCTAAGGCGCAAAGTCGCAAAGCCTCGCCAAGTAACCTTGAGTCTGCGTAATCTGCGGACTAATCAGTAAATCATCATGGCATCGCGTCGACTAATCGAGCGTTACATCATTCGCACGATCCTGCCGTACGCGCTGGTCGCGCTGGCGCTGCTTACCGGAATCCTCTTCGTCCAGCAAAGCGGCCGCTACCTCGAAACCATCTTTCGCACAACTGTTCCGGCGATGTTTTTTTACAGCATCGCGCCCGCGTTGTTGCCCGCCGTGTTGAGCTTCACACTGCCGATGGCGCTTTTGTGCGGGACGATTGTCGGCCTTGGGCGCATGGGCAGCGACAGCGAACTGGTCGCCATGCGCGCCGCCGGCGTGAGCAAGTGGCAAGTTGTAGTGCCCGTCCTGTTGGTTGGGTTGCTCACGACTTTCGCGTCCTGGCAGTTGAACCTGAACGAAGCGCCCCGCGCGCAACAACAGCTGCGCAGCATTGCGGCCCGGGCGGCGCTCTATAAACTGGATTCGCCCGTCGAGCCCCAGACTTTCACCGCAGACATTCCCGGTTACGTGATTTATGTGCGCGAAGGTGACAAGTCGCGCGGCCAATGGGGAGGCGTGTTCATTCAATCTCACGAAGATGACGGATCGACGCAGCTAATTACGGCGCGAACCGGACGCATTGATTCTTCCGAGGAAAAATCCGAACTCGTTTTGCAGGATGCAGTGCGAACCAGTATTCCTGCTCCCACAGCCGCGAAACAAGACTACACCGTGGAGCGTTTGACGCAATTTCGCCTTCTCTTCAAGACCGGCCGTAAAGATTTGATCGCGGGGATGCGCACGGCTGCGGTCAAGAGCGACGAGATGAACTTTAGTGAGCTGCGGCGCTTTATCAACGAGAGTTCTGGTCCAGAGCAACGCGAAGCGCAAATCGTTTTTTATAAGCGGCTCGCATTTTCGGTGTCCCCGATCATCTTTGCGTTCTTCGGGGCGGGTTTGGCGATGCGCCTGCGGCGCGGCAGTCGCGGCTTTGGCGCGTTCGTCTCAGTGGCCGTGATGCTGGTTTATTACCTGCTGATGATTGGCGGCGAACAGATGGCGCGCGGTGGCACGCTACCGCCTTTGCTGGGCGCCTGGCTGGCCACGATCGTCACGACCGCGGTTGGCGTAGTTCTGCTGCTCATGAATCGCACACTGTCGTTTCCGCAGCTGCGCAGAAAACGAGGCGTAAGCACCGAGCCGGCGAGCGCGAAAAAGATTAAAATCGCGCGTTGGTCTGCCATTCGGTTTCCTACCTTACTCGACACCAGCATCGTCCGCACGATGTTTCTCAGTTTTCTATTTGGGTTCATGGTGCTCGTCATTCTGTTCGACGTGTTCACCAGTTTCGAATTGTGGCGCTTCGTCGCGAAGAGCGGCGGTGGCGTCCGTCTGCTCACCCAATATCTTTTTTATCTGCTCCCGCTCGTTAGCGTTGAGTTGTTTCCGGGCAGCGTGTTGGTCGCATCTCTATTGACCTACGCGTTGATCGCGCGGAGAAGGGAAGCGGTCGCCTGGTGGGCCAGTGGGCAAAGCGTCTATCGTCTGATGCTGCCTGGCCTGGTATTCGCGATCGCGGTGGCCGCAGGGCTGTGGTTGATCGAAGAGCGAGTCATGCCGGCCGCCAATGTTCGTCAGGATGACTTGCGCGCGCGCATCCGCGGCAATCCCGCGCAGTCAACGGCCGGCGAACGACGTTGGCTAGTGAGCGCAGATGGAGCGCGCATCTACTCATACGACTTCGACGATCAAAAGCAAGCACTGCTTAAGCCAACAATCTTCGAATTCGATCCGGCGAAACGCACGGAGTTGTCGCGCGTCATTAATGGCGAAACTGCTTCATGGCTACAGCCAAATCGGCTCGAGATAAAGGATGCGCGTTGGCTCGATCTCAGTCAGCCGCAGGTCGGCAAACAGCAGGCGCAAACACTCACCCTCGATGGCATCGAACCTCCACGAACATTTCGCCCTACCGTTGACCGGCCGTCACAGTTGGACGCCGGCCGCCTGCGCGAATACATCCATGCTCTCAAAGCGCGCGGCGCGGACACGGCGATACTTGCCGTGGGTCTGCAACGAAAATACGCAGCGCCATTCGCGGTCATTATTATGGCGTTAATTGGGATGCCGCTGGCAGTATCACTCGGGCGCAAGAGCACCGTCGCAGCATTATCCTCAGCCGTCGTCGTCAGTATTCTGTTCTGGTTGATCTCGAGCGGCTTTCAGCAGCTCGGCGAACATGCGCTGCTGCCGGCGGAAGTCGCTGTCTGGGCGCCCATCGCGATTTTTATGGGCGGGGCGTTTTATTTTATTTCGCGGGTGCGGACGTAGCAGGAGCCGTCGTCCAATTCAAAGCGCCAAAGGCGCGAAACGTAATAGCCGTGGGCAACGCCCACGGATCGACACCCAAACGAAATTCATCGCCCTGAAGGGGCGGAATACGAATCAGTGTACCGGGACGCGTTGATTTGGCTTATCGGCCGCTTTGAATCGCACGTGCGCAATGATTCTCATCTTCCTAAAGAGCGGCAGTGGGATATACAACGTTGCGGGTGAGAGGATCAAGTTTGGCCGTCCCGTCGACGGCCAAACTCGACGACATACTTCTTTGCTTGATTATTTGGCGAACGACCTAAACGCATCGTAGTACATGTTGATGCGGAAGGTTTCACCGGCAAGAAATCTGTTAGCGCTCCACTGAAGAACGCCGTCAGCATCGGTCCGGCCTGCGGCCGCTGGAGTCGGGTTATTCCGGAATTTGTACTGCTGCGCCCCAAGTTGGCCGATAAACGGATTTTCGAGCACCAGGTCGCTGGGCATGGCTACCATATTGACAACGTGCGATCGTTTGCCCTTAGGTGCGTCACCATCCAAGTTGTAAGTGAAGACTGAATAACGAGTCTTGTCCCAGTAGGCCTGAAAACCTGCCCAGCCCGCTGTGCCGCCGGTGTCGACATCGATGTCAGCGTATCTCTTAACGAGCAAGTCTGTGAGATCGAGCGATTTCCCTTCCGGCTGGCAATTCGTTAACTCCATTCGGATGATCACCCGAGTGGCGTTCTTTGAGATGATGAACGTCTGACGGATCGTAATGAGACCATCGTCGGTTCTGCTCTCAGTGCTTTTCACAAACTCACCTTTGTCATTTCTGCAAATGTGGTGAGGGCCACAGACGATGCCGCTGCTGCTGCCATAAACATCCCACTTTACGTGATCGGCTCCGCCGGGGTCCTTGTAACAAATTGTAAAACCTTCTTCCAGTACCCCAACGGCGAAGTGCTCATAGGTGCCTTCAGGTTCGATCGAGGCGAGGCCCGCCTCGGTGGGTTGACCCATCAGTTGGCCACAATCACTTACGCCAAAATTAGCTCGGATTCCGTTTACTACTGTGGTTGGACTTGGCATGATCTTTCTCCTTTGAGGATTGAAACGTTGAGGTTTTAGTGGTTCAGCCTGTTCCTTAGGAAGGGAGGGCATCACCACCACAGGGTTGCCACGAACTCCAGATTAATGGTTGCCGTGAAGATAATTGCTGAGGTTCTCAAAACCATGAGAGTCAGTCAATTAGCTTGAGGGTGCCGCAATTATACATTCTGCCACTAAACTGTCAACGAGGCGGCGCGAGGCTCGAAGGCCAGCACGGACGTCCATGTCAAAGCACCGAAGACGCGGAAGGTAATAGCCCAGACCAACGGGTCTGGCTTACGGGTTCAAAGCTTGATGGAGCGCCAGGAGCGGACTATGTCGCGCCTTCCGCGCTGGATCAATTTAGCCCGCCTTATTCTAGGCCGTTGGCGTAGGCTTCTACATTTCGCGCCGTTGGCGCTTACTTATGCAGGCTGCATGACGGCGCGGTGCAAGCGAACCGGCAAGAAAGATCCACCGACCGGTCTCTCGTTGGTCCAATGTGACTGCCTCGTTTACACCGGTCCTTATCAAGTGGGCACGGAACTCAGCGGCAATCAGTGCGACCTTAAACGCAACCACCTCTGGTCCGCTGTCTATACACCGCCGCCTCGTCAGTGTCTCTACTCGCTACACGCTAATTGCCGAGTCGTTGTTGGCGCGCCGACACGTTTTATTTTTCATCTCTCAGGTGAGGAGCTGATCTGCAGGGAGTTTTGCTTGACAACCCAACTTTCTGAAGCATAGAGTTGCGCCAGTTTAGCTCTCGCTTTCTTTGCTTATTCATTCCGTCCTTCACGGGAGGACTGCTCATGTCTACTCAAATGCTGACAGACATGATTGTTAGTTCAGGCCTCAAAGTGAACTCAACCGGCTCCTGCGATGACCCCGAGTTCACGCGTTTACACTGACGAGCGTGTCACGTGCCAACTGCTGAGTTGTTGGCACTTCTTACTGTGATTTGAGGGGAGTCCGCACTATGGATGAGGGAACTCTCAACAATCCCGAACACACATTTAAGTCATGGTTCTCTGGTAAGCAGGCCGTCGGAAGCATTACCTAAACCGTTTGGATAAGATACGGAATTATCTTAAACGGTAAGCTTGTCGGCGACCGCCAGCTACCAACTCGTCAGATTGCCAGACTGCTTAGCCAGCTAAGTTCCCGTTTCCCAACTCGACATGTACTCAAGCTGTTCGGCGGTGAGCGTGTCGATCGAGATGCCGAGGGCGCGCAGCTTCAGACTGGCGATTTCCTGATCGACTTCCGGCGGAAGGAGGTGCACACCGGGATCGAGCTTACCTTTGTTCTTCACCAAGTACTCAACTGACAAAGCCTGGTTTGCGAAGCTCATGTCCATCACGCTGGCCGGGTGACCTTCGGCGGCGGCGAGATTGATGAGACGGCCTTCGCCTAGAACCATGATGCGCTTGCCGTCTTTCTTCTTGTATTCCTGAACGAACGGGCGGATGTCGGTGGGCTCATCTGACAGTTCGCGCAACGCGACCAAGTTCAGTTCAAGATCGAAGTGGCCGCTATTTGCGACAATCGCGCCGTCTTTCATCGCGGCGAAATGATCGCGATCGATGACGTGGCGATTGCCGGTGACAGTGACGAAGATGTCGCCGACCGCGGCTGCCTTTGAGATCGGCATGACGCGGAAACCATCCATCACCGCTTCCACAGCCTTGATCGGATCGACTTCGGTGACGACCACGTTTGAGCCCATGCCGCGTGCGCGCAAGGCGACGCCTTTGCCGCACCAGCCGTAACCGACGACGACCAGCGTGCGGCCGGCGAGCAGAATGTTCGTCGCGCGAATAATTCCGTCGAGCGTCGATTGGCCGGTGCCGTAACGATTGTCGAAAAAGTGTTTCGTCTGTGCGTTATTGACGGCGATAGAAGGAAAGCTGAGCACGCCGGCTTTGGCCATCGCCTCGAGACGAACGATGCCGGTGGTGGTTTCTTCGGTAGTGCCGATGATCTTGTTCTTAAGCTCAGGCTTTTCCTTGATCATTGTGGCGACTACGTCTGAGCCGTCGTCGATGATGATGTCCGGACCAAACTCAAGTGCGGTCTGCACGTGACGACGATACGTGTCAGTGGACTCGCCCTTCATCGCATAGACGGGAATGCCGTAGTCAGCAACGAGACAGGCGGCCACGTCATCCTGCGTCGAAAGGGGATTGGAAGCGATCAGCATTGCTTCCGCGCCGCCGGCTTGCAACGCGCGCGCGAGATTCGCCGTTTCCGTCGTGATGTGCGCACAGGCAACCAGGCGCACGCCTTTCAAAGGCTGCTCGGCGCTGAAGCGCTCACGAATCAGACGCAGCACGGGCATTTCGCGTTCGGCCCAGTCGATGCGACGCTTGCCTTGAGGCGCGAGCGATAAATCCTTAACGTCGTGTTCCATTGCAGGCATAACAGTGCTCATTATTTGTTCCTTTGCAAAAAAGTGTGTCAGAACCCGGAACGGTAGCGATGGGATCCAACACTCAAACTTGATTTCTAGATCCGATCGCTACCGCTCGCGGTTCTGACACTTGATTAGACGCGCGCGGCAGTGCGCAGCCCTTCAGCCGCGCTTCGTAGCGCTTCAGCTTTGTCGGTCTCTTCCCAGGTGAAGCCGTCGCCTGAACGGCCGAAGTGACCGTACGCTGCGGTCTGACGATAGACGGGGCGGCGCAGCTTCAGCTCAGTAATGATTTCTTGGGGCGTCATCGGGAAGTGTTCACGCACCAGCTTCGAGATTTGCGCGTCGCTGATGCGGCCGGTGCCTTGAGTGTCGACGTAGACAGAGACAGGTTCAGCAACACCAATAGCGTAGGCGAGTTGCACTTCGCATTTGTCGGCGAGCCCGGCCGAGACGATGTTCTTCGCAATGTAGCGCGCCATGTAAGCGGCCGAGCGATCGACTTTGGTCGGGTCTTTGCCGGAGAAGGCGCCGCCACCGTGCGGAGCATAACCACCGTACGTGTCGACAATGATCTTGCGACCGGTTAGTCCTGAGTCGCCCTGTGGACCGCCGGTGACGAAACGTCCAGTCGGATTGATGTGATACTTAGTGTTCTCGTCGATCAAATCGCCCGGCACAGTGTGTCTGATAACGTGTTCGCGTATCTCAGAGCGCAGCTGATCGTTTTCGACTTCGGGTGCGTGCTGTGAAGAGATGACCACGGCGTCAACGCGGAATGGACGTCCATCGCGATACTCGACGGTCACCTGAGACTTACCATCCGGGCGAAGGTAAGGAAGCAGGCCTGACTTTCGAGTTTCGGTGAGACGCTCAGCCAGGCGATGCGCCAACTGAATCGGCAGCGGCATCAGCTCAGGCGTTTCATTGCAGGCATAACCGAACATCAAACCCTGGTCGCCGGCGCCGCCGGTGTCTACGCCCATGGCGATGTCGGGCGACTGTTGATGAATGGCGCAGAGGACGCTGCAGGTCTCGTTATCGAAGCCGTACTTGGCCCGGGTATAGCCGATGTCGCCAATAACGCGCCGGGCGATGCCCTGGTAGTCGATGGTGGCCTTGGTCGTGATCTCGCCTGCGACAATGACGAGGCCGGTGGTCAAAAGCGTCTCGCAGGCGACGCGCGACATTGGGTCGTCGGTCAGCGCCGCATCGAGGATCGCATCCGATATCTGATCGGCTATTTTGTCGGGATGGCCCTCAGTGACCGACTCAGAAGTAAACAAAGTTCCGTTGTGATTATCCAATTAAAAGCCTCCGGAATTCGTCTTATTGCACTCAGGTGTGAATAATCGGAATTAAAAGAACGGTTACGATAGCAGCCATTTTAAAGGGGAGTCAAGGAAGGGGAGCCACCGCGTCTTATTCACACCGGGCCTTTAGCCGGGTGCTCAAAGAGCAAGAAAACTCGGAAACCCTTTGAAACGGTTTCCCAGCCCAAACTACCGGCCCAGCGCCGCGCTAAAGCGGCGGCGTGAATCAGAGATTCTCCCAACTGAGGCAAACTCGATCACTGAGTCTGATAAGGTTTTAAGCTCAGCTGCTCTTAAACCTGCTCCATTCGCTCTCAACGTTTTCATAAATTCGGCGCGCGTGAATCATGTAGAAGAGGAATCGCTCAGTCCGAAACAGCTCAGTCACATAGATGTACATCACCGCCTTGAACATGAAGGCGAGTTGGATGATCCAGAGGTCGAAATGCTGACTCAATCCAGCGCGGTTGGGAAACGTCCGATTAATTAGTGGATAGAACGGCTGAATCACCACGTAGAAGTAGAGGACGACCGGAATGACGGGCAGCAACCCCTTCGTCCCGAGCAGTCTGCTGTCGAGCCGGCTAATGTAAAGCGCCATGGCAATCCCTCCGACAACTCCGCTGAGCAGGTCGAAGGCAAACAAGACATCTTCCGCACCGTTGGGGCCGAAGCGTCCGGACATCGCGACCAGCGCGGCTTCCAAAAGACCGACGCCCACAATGACAAGCAATCCCGGCTTAAGCGAAACATCTTCCACATCCCGGTCGACGACCTTGATAACTGTCGGTCGATTCAAAACGACATAACAAAGCACGAGCATTAACGCGCTGGCATTGTTGAGAAATGTCGCGATGACTTGTACCGCCTGCCAGGCCCACCCCGCGGTTTGAGTTGAAATCCCCGGCGCGAACCACTGCGAAAACGGCAACGTCAAATACAACAAGCACCAGGACGCAAGCAGGAGCCGCCAGAATCTTCGGAACTGCCGAACTGCCAACGATGCGCGCTGAACTTCGGCATTCCTTTCAGTGTGAGGGCGGTCCGCCAGAAAATAGAAGTCGTACGCGAGCGCAACTAGGATCATGAGGGCTTCGATGAAGCCAAGCTGTCGCGGCAGAGTCTCCCAGTTGCCACCGAATAGAATCAATCCGAAAGGAAGCAGAACGACGGGGGCAGTCACCAGCAGAGCAACGGCGACGAATGAGTCTCTCTGTGTTCGCGGTCGTCGTTCCGCTTCATGCCGAACGATCACTCCGGGTTTTATGTGCGGAACTGCAGTCATCCCGTCCGCGTCGCGAAACTCTTCAATCGCAATTGTTCGCTTATCAAGACCTCCGGTGAATGAATAACCTTTCGATCTTTCGTTGCGGATTAGATCCGCGTCATTCAACGTGCGCCTCAGACCGCGAATCGCGCCGTGGACCAGATTCTCTGAAGCCATCGGAGATGGCGAAATGTGTTTTAACAGCTCTTCGGTCTTAACAAATTCGCCGTGTTTCTCGATCAGCACGCGAAGAATGGTCGATTCGGCGGTGCTTAAAGCAACCACGTGGCCTTCGGAAAAAAGCGTCTGCGCGGTTTCCTCGATCAGAAAAACAAATCGGCCGAAGCCATACGCGTGGCGAAGGATGCCAGGGTTGTCATCAATTTCGGACGAGTGCGCGGACATCAGTATTAAGAAGCGATTCTTACCAGAAGCTCGGTCAAATCGAATTTATTTCTGACTGAAAAGTTTGCGGCGAAACTTTTCAGCCAGGAGCAGAACCTTTCAATGGACGCCAAAGGTTACGTCCGTCTACGGTCAGTTCGCAAAGGGGCGAGCGCGGCCGGAGAACGTGGGCCGCGCTCGATCACAACATGGAAAACGTAATCGCGCCAAGTGTGACCGCTGGAAGGGAAGTCGCGGATGGGGAAAGATCGCATGGCTTGCGACGATCGGTTGGCTTCTACGGACTCACGTTTGTTTCGCTCGGCTCGATCATCGGATCGGGCTGGTTGCTTGGCGCGCTTAACGCCGCAAAAGTCGCCGGCCCAGCCTCGATCATCTCGTGGATCTTGGCGGCATGCATGCTGGCCCTGCTCGCGCTGACTTACGCAGAACTCGGCGCGACATATCCAGTCGTGGGTGGAGCAGCCCGGTTTCCTTATTATTCACATGGTCCGATCGCCGGATTCACCGCGGGCTGGGCTGCCTGGTTGCAGGCGGTGTTCATCGCGCCGATCGAAGTGCTGGCGGTAATTACTTATGTGAACAGTGTCGGCTGGTTCAATCAACACTTCAACATGCTTAGCGCAACGGGCAGCAACGCCGGCCTGCTTAATGGGACCGGGTTGGTGGTGGCGGTCGTTCTCATGCTTCTGTTCACTACGATCAATCTGGCCGGCGCGAAATTTCTGTCGGACAGCAACGTAGTCATCGTGATCTGGAAAACTTTGGTGCCCGTACTTGCCATCGTGGTGGTTGCGAGTCTGCAATTCAACACGTCGAATTTTCACGCCGGCGGTGGCTTCATGCCGTTCAAGTTTCATGGTGTCTTTGCGGCACTGACCGGCGGTGTGGTCTTCGCTCTGCAGGGCTTCGAACAAGCAGTACAGCTGGCGGGCGAGGCGCGTAATCCGAAGAAGGATGTGTCACGAGCGATACTTGCGGCGATGGCGATTGGGGCGCTGCTGTATTCGTTGTTGCAAGTGGCAATGATCGGCGGACTCGATCCACGTAACCTCGTAAACGGTTGGGCACAGCCGTTGGGAACTGATCCTTCAGATTACGGCGCCTGGTATACGGTGGCGTTGGCTCTCGGGGCAGGATGGCTAGCCAAGGTAATCCTGATCGACGCGGTGATCTCGCCCGCCGGTACTGGTATTGTGTATGTCGCGACGAGCGCGAGGCTCTCGTATGCGCTTGGGGAAGAACGCGAACTGCCGTCCGTATTGACGCGCACTAATCGAAAGAGAGTTCCGATCGCTTCGATCTTATTATCGACAGTCGTCGGCTTAGTTGCTTTCGGACCTTTCAAAAGCTGGGCTGCGCTGGTAAATGTCATCACCGCAGCCACCGCCATCATGTATGCATTTGCACCCGTAGCGCTGGCGGCGCTTCACAAGATTGACGCCGATCGGCCGCGGCCATACCGCGTACCGATGCCGGCGATCCTTTTGCCGACGGCGTTCTGTTCGGCCAATCTGATTATCTATTGGGGAGGCTTCGACATTACGTGGAAGCTCGCGTGCGCGATGGTTGTCGGTCTCGGGCTATTCGCCGTGGGCGCGTGGCGCGCGCAAACAGGAGCAATGCGAACATTGCGCAACGCTTTATGGATTCCGCCGTGGCTATGTGGTCAGGTATTGATCGGCTGGCTGGGCCGCTACGGTGCTGACGCGCGAAACCTTCTGCCTGAATGGCTGGACATCGCCACGGTAATTGTTTTCGCGTTATTAATTTTCTATTGGGCTGTAGCCCTTGCCAACTCGAAGTCCGAGGCGGCTGCGGCAATCGACAAGGATGCAGAACAGCTACAACCGATCATCTACTCCTAGCCGTAAGCCGTCCTGGATTAGATTAACAACCCTCAAATTCGCTCCAACCTACCGACACGAATTATTCGAAAATTCCGAAGATTCCGAAGATTCATGACGAATCAAGTTTCTGGAGGCGAATGGATTGAACCCAGGGTCAAGAAGTGGCGCCGGGTCCTCAAAACCGGAACCCAACCCCAGCGCTGAACTGGAATTGGTGCTTTCTCTTTGCCGGCATATCGTATATCGGCATATTCAGACTAAGAAACGGCACCTGCGTGCTGCCGTAGTAGACTATTGTGTCGCCGCCATCAAACCGCGTCACTATTCGCGGAGTTGGGTAAAACTCCAGCACCCCGCCAACGTCCAGTGAGAAAAACGTACGTCTCTCGATTCGGAGCGTCGGATTATGCGGAAATGGGATGAAGTTCCAATTCATCGTCTCGCTAAAACTAACTGCGCCCGGCCGAACCTTCCCAAACACTCCAAACTTCTCAAACCGTTTTCCGATTTTTGGCCCTCCCTGAACTTGCATCATCCGGCCTCCGGCACGGCCGTTGGCAAAGGAAAACAAATCTCCCGGAAAAAAGTCTGTTTGCACTTCTGCCGCGATATTTCGCGTGAAGTTGTAAATCAACCGGCCCCCAAAACCTGACTGGGCCGCCTCTCCATCAAATCCCAAGCTCGGGAGTTGGGTCTCGGCCCACGATCTCAGACGCAGCGACGTAAACTGAACACCCGCTTCGAAATTCCGCTCGACATTAGAACTAACCAAATCAGCATTGTCGACGACCGGATTCGGCTCGCGGAAACGAAAGGCGACGCCCGAGCTGAACTGAAAGTTATGCGTTATCCGCGCCAGCGGCGGCGGCGGTGTGTTCGTAAACGAAATTGATCGCACGTTACCCCCGTCGACCATAGTATCGCCCGCATCAAATCGTATCAGTACCCGACGAGACGGATAAAACTCAAGCACGCCGCCAACGTCCAGCGTAAGAAAATTCTTTCGCCGTACCTCGAAAACAGAAAAGGTTATTGGCGGAAAAGGGACATTCTCGATCGTCTGGGTGCTGGTTTGGATGAGTATGTCGCCAACACTCAATAGACCAGGCCTGGCCTTAGCAAAAACTCCCAAGCGTTCGAAGCGCTTACCTGCCTTTACACCAAACTGGCCTTGTACTTTAAGGCCAGCGCTATCCGGGAAGGCGAAGAACCCGTTGCGCGGGATCAAATTGCCTTCTGCCTCGAGCGCCACATGTTTTGTTAGGTTATAAGTGAATCTCGCACCGAGACCTGATTCCGATTTTATACGGTTGGGGGAGAATGATGGCTGAATTTCCTCGCCTGTGAGGGAGGTGAAGTAAAAAGCTACTTCGACTTTCGGTGGCTCGCTTGATTGTTGTTGAGCGTAAGCATTTGATCCAGAGACGAGGAAGAGCAAGGCGCCAATGAGGAGCGAGGTCTGTCGCATGAGATTGTTTCCTTAGGTGAAGAGGTCCCTTAGAGAGAAGGCCAAAAAGAAGTAGCCGCATTATCCTTCGTCCTTTGCCGAATCTTCAGACTCGTTGTCATGCTCGACTGGAACGTCATTCTCTGGTGCGCCAACGAGTCCGAAGCCTGGAACTCCAGTCCATTCCATTGCTGCGGGAGGTCGGCTAGATCACGCGGCGCTGCGATCGCGAGAGATATTCCAAAGATACGGCAACCTTGCCGAACCTGAAATGAGAAAACTTGCCGGTCTATGACCGCCGACTAATCGCGTCTGTTCCGCTTGGTTAGTCGCCAATCAGTCCCTTCTTAAGCCGGTTTTGTTGCTCCCACAGTCGAATGTTTTCGAGAATGACCAGCAATTGCAGCGGTAACAACTCAAAGCGTGGTTTAAGATCGCGTTTGAACTTCGCCAGAACTCGAGGGATCGAGCGGCCTTTGGTGATCGTACTCAATGTTAGATCGAGAAGCGATAGTTTCTCCTGCAAGAAGAGTGTTTCTACCCAGACCAGCCGGGTGAAATCGGCCCCGACGCCAATAGCCGAATCTTCATCGCATTCCGGTCCATGGAGTGCGTGCATGACACGTGGAAGTGTATTGTCATTGCGGGATTGGTCGTCACGCAGCACCCACATTAGGTCATTCGCGGAGATGCCAACGTGTCTGTAATTTGCGAAGATCAGTTGCCGGGTAGCCTTTTTGTATTCATCCTCGGAAATTAGCGTTTTCGATTGGAAGTCGGCCAATAATGATTGAGTGCAAAAACTCGATACTTGCCACTGCAGCTTCGCCAGTTTACTCAAACCCAGATCGTCCGCGTACAAAGGTAAAGTTCGTTCTTGGGCAGCCAAAACAGACGTAGCTCCGGCAGCGCCTAATATGCCTTCCATTTGCTCGGCGGATTCGGCGGTCAATTCGAGAGACGTTTCAACAGGAATCACAGTCGCACAGTTAGTCAGGAACTCTTTCATTTCCTGAAGAAACTTGATCCATGCATCACGTTCTTCCTGACTAACGTCGTAACAGAAATACCCATTCTCGCTACGGCCAATAATAGCTTGCGGGGATCTACCGTCCTGGAGATTGACGAGCTCTTCGGTTAACAAGTCCAATGTTGATTGGCTAACTAGGATTTTGTCGAACCGTTTTGGTAAAAGATTGGTTAGTTTAAGAAGTGAGAGAGTCAGAAGGCCTGAAATATCGAGAATGATCTCCTTAGTATTAGCGATCATCTCGGCTTCAGAGGTTGCGTCTTCTCTCACACCTGCCGATGAGAAGATTCGGCCTTGACGATCCTTGACCATGCCGGTCCATACCTCCAGGTAGGATCGACCGATTAGATCAGCAAGGAGTGCGAGGGGCATCCGGTTGTTTCGATAAGCCGTTAGTGCCTCACTTACTCGTGCACGGTGTCTGTCCAATTGCCGAAGTATTCCTGAAACATCCTGATCCTTGACTTCAAATCTATTCAGCGCGGCGTTATCTGGAAACCAAGTCGTGAAGTTCGACATGCTCTCCTGGAACGCAGACACATACTTACTTTGGATATCAGTAATCTCGTAGGCAAGTTGTTCGAGAGGCGTATCTTTAATTGTGACAACGTCGCCTTTATGGTGGCCCAATAATTTTTTTGCGAGATTATCCTGCAACGAAATTTCTTCACGTTGACGATCGATGAGGTCGCCGTCCAGGATTGTGAATCGAAATTTTTCGCTACCGCGCACAAGGTGGACGGTTGTATCCGTTCGTACTTCATCCGCTCGGGAAATCAAAGAGTTATCGGTTGACTCGCGGTTAAGGAACAGCCGGATGTAGGTGAGATGCGTGTCCTCGCGGCTGTAACCAAGTTGTCGCGCACGGTATGCCAGAGGCAATACTTCGCCCATCTTAAGCGCGGCACGTATCTCAGCAACCTTCATTAGCGCTACCGGATCATTCTTGTAGTAGATATAGGGAATACCGCTAATCAGCGCTTGTGCCTCATCGATCTTGGTTCTGCGCAACTCTATCATTGCAGCCTTGATCGGATGCGAGACGTTTTCTGGTTCACAATCGCCGAGCGCAACGTACAACTCCTTTGCCTGTTCGAGATCGCCCATGTACTCAAGCGCAGCTGCCTCCGCCTCGCTGATTACTGGAATTGGCTTCCCGCCGGCGCGGATTTGTTTGGCAAGTTTGAACGCTTCGTTACGTGAGCCGGAGTTAAAGAGTGAGACTATGTAATTTCTGACGGTGCTGCTGACGTAGCTAGTATCAACGATCTGCGCGTACAGGGCAGCAGCCTCGGGCCAATTCTTCTGCCGGAAGTAGGTTTCAGCAAGTTGTAGAACAATTATGTCTCGTTGCGATCCAGTTGAATATGCTAGTGCTTCCTGGAAGAGTGCGATCGCAGCATCAAAGTCGTGCTCCCGGAGGCGGGCTTCCGCATGTAACGCGACGACGTCTGGATTGCCAGGAGCGGCCCCGTGTAGGTCAGCAAGAAGCTTCTCAATCGCTCTCTTATTTCCGATCTTGTCGTATGCGCTGATTAACAGTTCCGCAACTGCTATCTCTTTTGGATCTGCTTTGCCGTGAAGCAAAGGCTCAAGGATTGTCACCGTGTCGCGGGGACGATTTGCGAGGAGATAGTCCGAAGCTAGTATAACGGCGAATCCAGCGCGTTCGTTTGGATCGGTGATCTTTTCGAACGTTTCGATCGCTTCAGAGTGCCGTCCCGCCTTTGAGAGAAGCATGCCCTTGTTTCGCAAGGCGGCAAGATTCAGTTCGTCTTCCCGAAGTACGGCATCACAATCCTTTAATCCGCCGTCGACGTCGTTCAACATGCCACTAATAGCTGCACGATCTACGAGGGCATCAAGTCGGTGGGTGGCGTTCTCAAACTTCTCAAATACTTCAAGAGCTTTTGTTAATTCAGTTCGTGCTTCTTCCAGTCGACTAAGCAAGTCTTTCGGGATTCTCCAACGCAACTGCGGACTGACATTTAATGAATCGCGAGTTGGGTAAAAAATAGAAAGCGCCAAAAAGAAGTGCGCGAATGGATTTTCGGTTCCCACTTCAAGTGCGCGGCGAAAGAGGCCCTCAGACTCGGCAAACTTTCGTTCATCGAAGAGGCACTGCCCCACAGTGAGTAAACAATCGGCCGAAGTCTTTAGATGCTCGTGCTGGGCTACAAATGCTTGCGCGTCATTGAGGTTACCAAGCATACACATGACGCGGATCACAACCGAAGCCG
>Ga0134126_10000857_pt1 | contig 38508 bp, 23 predicted proteins | sample KB31752_FD_96881 | JGI IMG/M metagenome (GOLD analysis project Ga0134126, IMG submission 96881) | Terrestrial soil microbial communities with excess Nitrogen fertilizer from Kellogg Biological Station, Michigan, USA - KB3-175-2 | ecosystem: Environmental > Terrestrial > Soil > Unclassified ...
GATTCGCACGGATCAGCCGCGTTTGCGTGCCAATTTGAAAGAATTGCCGCAGACTTCGGATGCGTTCAAGCGCATTGTCACGAAGTTCAATGAGCAGGAGACGCAGATCGAGAAGTATCAGGCCGACATCAAGAAACTGCAAGAAGTCGAACACACCCAAAAGAAGGCGTTCGACGACTATCTCGCCAGCTTCAACGCCGAGTAAAGTTCCATTTCGCGGCGGTTCACAGAGCCGCAGGGCTTCTGTGAACCGCCGTGTGACAATTGCCGGCACTCTCGTTAGAGTAAGGCGAGCAGTTCGAGGTTCGTGAGCTTGCGAACAAACTCGCAACCAATCTTCCAACCGCCGTCCGGCTGAGAGTCGGCGGCCCTCACGCACATCACCAATCGTCGGGAACCGCGTTCATCCTTGCTCGGCAATTCCAGCGATAACAGGGTGCTTCGCTCGATATAGCGATCTGAAAGGAGAGCGAGACCGCCCACCGAAATGTTGAGGATGCGAATAGGAACAACTTGAGAATCCGCGTGAATGGCGGTATCACCCTCGCGGGACTCATATTCATAGCGCGCCGACGTGCGGCGATCGAACGTGAAAACCTCACCACGATAGGAAGACGACGAACTCGCCGAATCAAACATGGTCCCCCTCCCTATTCGCAACAGGCGAAAAAAGTCATTAAAAGATAGAACCTGCCAAGAGAGGAAGCAACTCGGCCCGATCTTCTCGCGAAAAATTTAGCCGAGTAAGTTCGCAACGGTGCGTGCGGAGACCTGTTCGAGCGATTCGACGACGAGATCGGCGCCGGCCTGACGCAATGCGCTATCGGCGTGGTGTCCAACGAAGCGCACGGCCACGCATTTCATGCCGCCGGCGCGAGCGGCCTGCACGCCGGCAACGGCGTCCTCGAAGACCACACAGCGAGCCGGAGGGACGCCCACTCGCTCGGCGGCCACCAGGAAGACTTGCGGATCCGGCTTGCCGCGTTGCGTGTCCTCACTGCCGATCAACGCATCGAAGAAGCGAGCCACACCCGTCAACCGCAAAATCAATTCGAGATTGGCGCGGGGAGCGCTGGAACCGATGGCCTGAACGAAACCGGCATGGTGCAGATCGTCCAGCAACGCCCGCGCGCCAGGCAATAGGACGATGCCTGCGGCGGCAGCGGCGGCACGATACGCTTCCTCTTTGCGATCACCGAGGGCGGCGCTTTGTTCGCTGTTGAAGCGCTCGCCGAATAGCGTGTGAATAATCTCCGGATTGCGCCGTCCGAACGTGGCGGCGAAGTCGGCGCGTGTGAAGTCTCGTCCATGTTCGCGGCAAACTGCTTCCCAAGCCTGGAAGTGCAACTCCGCCGTATCGACCAGCGTTCCGTCCATGTCCCAGATCGCTGCTTTGCCCTTGGCATCCACCATCGGTTATCCTCGTTTCACCTCGATCAACTGGCCGCGAACGGCTTATGGTCTAACCTACGACTCGCGCGGGCCGTCAGCGAGGCGCCTGCACATTGGAGGCGTCCATTCCTTCGCCACCTTCGGGAGTAGCTAATGCCTGAAGGACAGCGAGTGGAGTGCCTTCACTCACGAAGCGTACCGAGCCATCGGCCATACTGAAATAGGCGCCGCCCGCAGAGGGAGATCCACCGAACCCCTGCGGCGAACGATTGATTCCTCGGGCGGGATCGCGCCAGTTGACGGGATGCCCCCACGGTTTGAAGTTGGCGTTGACCTCGCCAACGAGCAAGGTGTTGGATGCGCCGTCGTGGATGTCTTGCAAGCGCATGGTTTTGTTCCCACCCATCACCCGGCTGTTTGCCGCATAGTGGCTCAGCCCGAAACCCCGTTCATCGAGTATCGGCGGCGATGGGAGGCTTCCGTTGATGAATTCGGGAAGGATGCACTTGAAATACTTCTCGTTGCGGGGATGATCCCAGGGAAGCGTAAAGTCGATGTCGGCACCCGAATAATTAAATTGGAAAAGGATTCGAGTCTCCCAACTATGCAGCATGCGTCCGTCGGGAGTGAAGGCGTTGGCGGGCAGAGAACCGTAAATGTCATTGTGATTGCTCAAGCCGTTGCCAATCATTTTCAAGTTGTTCGGCGAACTCATCCCGCCGCGCACCCTCACTGTCTGAACATAAAGCGGCTCTTGCGAGGTACACAACCACACAGTCTGATGAACGATGCCAACAAGAGATATTCCGGTGGTGAAAAGGAGTAATACGACAGCGACCGTGGCGAGCGACCAGCGGAATTTCCAACGCGGTTCATCCGGTGGGCCGCGTCGCCACGTTCGTCCGATGGCGTGAACGCCGGCAAGGAATAGCACGAGAGCGAGACAGCCGGCGAACACACTCGGCCAGTCGGCCGTCATTCGCGGCAGAGTGTGGATCAGAAAGAGAAACCAGCCGAAGACGAGCGTTGCCGTCAACTCAAACGACCAGCCCAGCAAGGCGATCAGTACGCCGAGAGCCAGGCAAACAAGCAGCCCTTTCTTCATGGTCGCTTCTCCGTCGAGCGCAGCGATTCAATCCGCGCGGAGGGCAGGCGAACGATGTCGCCGTTGGTCTGGAGGGCGAAGCGCTCCGCGTCGATTTCCGGTTCGTAGACGAGCAGGGCCGCCGTCTCGGAAGCCGACTGGCCGGGCACGTACAGGTAACGCATGCCGGCCGCTTCGGGAACGAGCCAAAGCTCGGCGGGGATCAGAGGCTTCTCGCTCTCGGAAGGAAAATGGCCGTTGCGCGTGGCGGCGAAGTGCCATAGCGCGGTTCGCAGTCGCTCCAGGTGTTGTTTGCGCAACTCCAGCAGCGATGGCTCGGCGGCGAGATTGGCTTCCGGAGTCAGTTTGTAGGTGAAACCCTGTTTCCGCCATGCTCCCGGCGTCATCAGTTCGCGCGCCCCGGAAATCATCGTCAGCACGACGATGAAGAGCAAGCCCCACAACAGCACGCCGGCCAACGTCTTGCCGTAGGACAAACGCGGCAATCTCGAAAAATCACGCTGGAGGTAATTCCACAACCAGCGCACGATGGCCGTGGAAACGAATAATACCAGCAGAAAGAACGAAATCGCCTGCACGCGCCCCAGGATGGAATCGTTCACGCGCCAGACGAGATAGCGGTCCACATCGGTCGGCAGAGGAGCGGGCATGCCGGCGGAGGCTGCGGAGGTTTGTCCGAGAAACAATAGCCCTGCCAGCAGCAGGCCATGGATCCGCGGCGACAGGACGCGGCGCATGAGAGCAATTCCTCGGTTTTTCGAGCGTTGCGACCAGCGACGATCGCACAACCTTCTGGCCGGTGAAACTTCTGTGCTTGAAATGCCATCGTACCGGGATAATCTAGCCTGACCAACCGAATTTTGTCCCCCATTCTTCTCAAGAGGCCGCAAACGTGAAAGCGATGACACTGGCTATCCGTGCGGGCGTCGTGGCGCTGGCCATCCTGATAAGCGGAGTAAGCCTCCGCGCCGCCGATCCGTGGGTTATCTATGAAGGTTCCGATGGGCCGGGCAAGGGCAAGCACATCGTGCTTGTCAGCGGCGATGAAGAATACCGCTCCGAGGAAGGTTTGCCGCAGTTGGGCAAGATTTTGGCCAAGCGTCATGGCTTCAAGTGTACCGTCCTTTTTGCCATCGATCCCAAGGACGGCACGATCAACCCCAACAAGAACGACAACATCCCCGGCTTGGAGGCGCTCAAGAACGCCGACCTGATGATTATCGCCACGCGCTTCCGCAATCTGCCGGACGAGCAGATGAAGCACATCGTCGAGTACGTCGAATCGGGCCGGCCCATCATCGGCATGCGCACGGCGACGCATGCCTTCAGCCTCAAAAGCAAAACCTACGCGAAATACTCGTGGGGCGGCAACAAGGAATGGCCGGGCGGCTTCGGCCGACATATCCTCGGCGAAACGTGGGTCAATCACTGGGGCGGTCACGGTTCGCAGAGTACGCGCGGCATTCTCGCCAAGGACCAAGAAAATAATCCCATTCTCCGCGGCATCAAGGACGGCGACATCTGGGGAACGACGGACGTTTACGAGGTCCATTTGCCGCTGCCCGGTGACAGCAAGCCGCTGGTGTTCGGGCAGGTACTCAAGGGCATGAAGCCGACGGATGAAGCGCTCGAAGGGAAAAAGAACAATCCGATGATGCCGATCGCCTGGACCAAAACTTACAAAAGTGAATCGGGCAAGACCGGCCGGGTGTTCACGACCACGATGGGCGCCTCGCAGGATCTCTTAAGCGAAGGACTGCGTCGCTTGCTCGTCAATGCGGCCTACTGGACCCTCGGCATGGAAGACAAGATTCCGGCCAAAACGAACGTGGACATCGTGGGCGAATACAAGCCGCGCTCGTTCAAGGACACCTTCAAAAAGGGCGTCAAGCCGTCGGATCTCGCCATCAAATAACGACGAACGGGACTATTTTCCTGCCGAGCGTCTCAGTGATTCAAACAGAAAGGGTCACACGCAAAGAGGCAACGAACGCAAAGAATAGCAACAAACAAGGACTCGGTTTGTTTTTTCTTTGCATTCGTTGCCCCTTTGCGTGAAACTCTTTCTGTTTGAGCGGCACGGACTTTTTGAGGCGCATTTTGGCGAGCCTCCCGCGTGAGCGGGGGGAGTTTTCACTGCATCCTCCCCTGCTCAAGCGGGAGGCTCGCCAAAACGAGAGACTCGTCATCTTGTTCGTGCCTCGAAAGCACTCACGAGAGGTTTACCCATGTTTTCACCTCGATGCGTATACCTCCTCACGCTCCTGCTACTCGCTCCCTTAAGCGCTAGAGCCGCCGATGGCAATCGACTCACTTATTTGGATGGAAGCGATCCCTATTATGTCTCGCGGCGTTCGCCTCGGCTCATCACGCCGCAATGGGTTGGCGAGGAAGGTGTGGATGCCGTGGTCGTTCTCGCCATCGACGACATGCGCGAGCCGGCGAAATACGAGAAGTTTCTGCGGCCCATCTTGCAGCGTCTCAAGCGGATCGATGGCCGAGCGCCCGTGAGCATCATGACGAACCAGATTGATCCGAAAGATGCGCAATTGCAAGCGTGGCTGAAAGAGGGATTGAGCCTCGAAACGCACACCATCGATCATCCGTGTCCGTTCTTCAAGGGCGGCGACTTCGCTAAGGCACGATCCACCTACGAGCGCTGTGTTGATTTGATGAGTACGGTGCCCGATAGTCGGCCCGTCGCCTTCCGTATGCCCTGCTGCGATTCGCTCAACACGCCCAGTCCTCGCCACTTCGCCGAGATTTTCAATCGAACAACCGCCAAGGGTAACTTCCTTACCATCGATTCCTCCGTGTTCAATTTGCTCACCTCGAACGATCCCGAATTGCCCCGCGAACTGGTAATCGACGAGGACGGTCAAGATCGCTTCCGTAAGTATCTGCCGGCGGATCGCACCTTCGTCAATACCATTGAAAACTATCCCTATCCCTATGTCCTCGGCCAAAAATGTTGGGAGTTTCCCTGCGTCATGCCGAGCGATTGGGTGGCTCAGCATCGGCAGCAGTCCAGCAATCCCGTCACCGTGCGCGACTGGAAGGCGGCTGTCGATGCGACCCTCATCAAGCGCGGCGTCTTCTGTCTGGTCTTCCATCCGCACGGTTGGATTCGCAACGAACAAATCGTCGATCTCATCGAACACGCGGCGACGAAGCACGGCAAGAAGGTGAAGTTCCTCACGTTCCGCGAGGCGCAGGAGCGGATAAATAAGCATCTGCTGGGCGGTCAATCGCTGCGCGCCGCCGATGGCGGGGATAAGGGCGTGCGGTTGCTCGATCTGGATAATGATGGCTACATGGACGTGGTCATCGGCAACGACAAAGTTCGGCAGACACGCCGCTGGTCGCCGAAGAAGCGCGCGTGGATCACGGGTGACTTCCCGGTGTCGTTGGTGGGAGTGGAGGCCCATTTCGGCATTGTGCGGCCGGACCGAGGACCATCGCTTTTGATGCGCAACGGGGAGGCGGGCGGAGCGTGGTACTTCGATGGCGCGAAGTGGGTGAGCGACGCGGGATTGCTCGTCGGGTTGCCGGCCGGAGGCGTGAAGGGCAAGGATGGCGGCATCCGTCTGCGCGATGTGGACGGCGACGGCCGCTGCGAATTGATTGTCAGCAACGATAAAGAGCAGTCCATTTATCGCTGGGTGTCCCCCTCACCCCCAACCCCTCTCCCCCGAGTACAGGGGAGAGGGGAGAAGAGCGGATGGGTGAAATTACCCTTCGCGCTGCCCAAGGGCACGGCGATCGTGAACGCGGCCGGGCAGGACAACGGGCTGCGTTTCGTGGACATAGACGAGGATGGCCATGAGGATGTAATATTCTCTAATGAAGATCGCTATTCACTGCATTTATTTACCTCCATGAAGGAAGGATGGTCGCGGCGCGTGTTGTCCGGCAAGCGCGGCGACAAGGGAGAGATACCGGCTATCACGAGAGCAGGGGCGAACAATGGCGCCTTTTTCTATTCGCGGCATCTGTGGGTGAACAACGAACACACCACCTTACTTAAGGACAACGTCGAACGCCGCTCCTTCAACGAACTGCTGGCAGGCGTGGTCTCGTCGGCCAAAACACCGCAAGCCTCGCTGCACGCGATGCAAACGCGACCGGGCTTTGTCGCCGAGTTGGTGGCGGCCGAGCCGCTGGTGCAAAGTCCCATCGCCTTCGCCTGGGGCGCGGACGGCAAACTTTGGGTGGTCGAGATGGGCGACTATCCGCTGGGACTCGACAACAAAGGCAAACCCGGCGGGCGCGTCAAGTATCTGGAAGACACCGACGGCGACGGCAAGTACGACAAGGCCACGGTGTTTCTCGATGGACTGAGCTATCCGACCAATGTGATGCCGTGGCGCAAAGGCGTGTTGGTGACGTGCGCCCCCGACATTCTTTATGCGGAGGACACGAAGGGAACCGGCAAGGCGGATGTGCGCGTGCCGCTCTATACCGGCTTTATCCAAGGCAATCCGCAACATCGCGTCAACGGTCTGGTGTGGGGACTTGACAATTGGATTTACTGCGCCAACGGCGACAGCGGCGGCAAAATCAAGTCGGTCAAAACCGGCACCACCATCGACCTGCGCGGCCGCGATCTGCGCATCCGTCCCGACGACGGCGCGCTCGACGCCCAGGCCGGCCAGACGCAATACGGCCGCAGCCGCGACGATTGGGGCAATTGGTTCGGCTGCAATAACAGCAACCCGATGTATCATTTCGCCCTGGCCGATCACTACATCCGCCGCAATCCGCATCTCGCCGCTCCCGATCCGCGCGTGATGGTGTCCGTCACACCGGGCGCGGCCGCGGTCTATCCCATTAGCCGTACTCTGCCGCGTTTCAACGATCCCAACGCGGCTAATCACTTCACCTCGGCTTGCAGCGTCATCGTCTACCGCGATGAACTTTTCGGGCAGGCCTTCGCCGACAGCACGTTCGTGAGCGAACCCGTGCATAACCTGATTCATCGTGAAATCATGACACCGCGCGGCGTCACCTTCACCAGCCGCCGCGCCGCGGATGAGCAAAAGTCCGAGTTTTTGGCCTCCAGCGATAATTGGTTTCGTCCCACATCGATTCAGACCGGGCCGGATGGGGCGCTGTGGGTGGCCGACATGTATCGCGCGGTGATCGAACATCCGGAATGGATTCCGCGCGATTGGCAAAAGCGTCTCGATCTGCGCGCAGGGCAAGACAAGGGCCGTATTTACCGCGTCTATCCGGTCGGCAAAAAGCTTCGGCGCATCCCTCGCTTGGACCGCCTCGACACGGCGGGACTGGTTGCCGCCCTCGACAGTCCCAATGGCTGGCAGCGCGACACCGCCCAGCAGATGCTCCTCTGGCGCAAGGATAAAGCCGCCGTTGCTCCACTGGAAAAACTGACAAGCGATTGTCAGCGACCGCTCGGTCGCGTTCATGCCCTGTGTACGCTCGATGGACTGAATGCTCTGACGCCCGCGCTGCTGCGTCGAGCGCTGACTGATCCGCATCCCGGCGTTCGCCGTCATGCGCTTCGGCTGTGCGCGAAGCATTTGGCGAAATCGCCGGAATTGGGGGCCGAATTGGTGAAACGAGTCGGCGATGCCGATCCGCAGGTTCGCATGCAACTCGCCTACACGCTCGGCGAGTGGACCGATGCGCGCGCCGGCGAGGCGTTGGGGCAACTCGCCCTACGAGATGCCGGCGATCGCTTCCTCACGGCTGCCGTGATGAGTTCGGTGAATCGCCAGAACCTTGATCGCGTGCTGCTTACCGTGATGAAAAGCGGCGAGAAGACCCCGCCGCCTGCGGCTCTGGTCGAGAGCCTCCTCCGCATGGCGAACGCCGTGGGCGATACGAAAGCGATGGTCGCTCTGCTGGCGGCGATCGGCACGGCGGAAAAAGGGCGCTATGCTCCCTGGCAGTTCACCGTTCTGGCGGGTTTGCTCGATAGCCTGGACGAGCGGGGTACACCGTTGAGCCGGCTATCGAAAGAAAACAACGCGGAATTGACAGCCGCCCTCAAACAGGTGGCGAAATTGTTCGGCGCGGCGCGGACGATGATGGCCAACAAGCGGGCGGCGATGGCCGACAAGCTGCGCTGTATCCGGCTGTTGGGTCGTGGCCTGGATCATCAGCAAGAGGATGTCACCGTGTTGGCGAACTTGTTGGTGCCGCAGACGGCCGACGAATTGCAAGCGGCCGCCATCGCCGCTCTGGGCCGGTTGCGAACGCCGCAGGTGCCGCAACTGCTGTTACGCGGTTGGAACGGCTACGCGCCGGCGCGGCGAAATCAGACGCTCGACATTCTTTTCGTTCGTGAAGAGTGGTTGACGGCCACGCTGGAGGCGATTCAACGCAAGCAGATCGCGCCCGGCGAGATCAACGCCGTTCGGCGACAGCGTTTGCTCGGACACCGCTCCGCCGAGGTCCGCCGCCGTGCGGCCAAACTGTTCGCCGATGCCGTCAATCCCGACCGGCAGAAGGTGATCGACGCTTATCAGCCGGTACTGGCGATGCACGGCGACGCCAAGCGCGGCGTCACGCTTTTCGGCAAGCATTGCGCCGCCTGTCATCAACTCGGCGGCGTCGGCAACGCCGTCGGTCCCGACCTGGCTTCGCTGGGAGACAAATCGCCGCAGGCGCTGTTGATCGCCATTCTCGATCCCAATCGCGCGGTGGAAACTCGTTACGTCGGCTACTCGGCCACCACCAAGGGAGGCCGAGTGTTCACGGGCGTGCTGGCCGGCGAGACCGGCAACAGCATCACCCTGATCGCGGCGGACGGCAAGAAGCAAGTGATCCTGCGCGGCGATCTCGACGAATTGACCAGTTCCGGGAAGTCCGCCATGCCGGAAGGACTGGAGAAAGACATCAAAGCCGAAGACATGGCCGACCTGATCGCGCACATCCGCTCGGTTGGCCCGCAAGTGAAACCAAAGACGTTCGCGGGAAACAAACCGGAATTGGTGCGTCCGGGGCGAGATGGTTCGCTGCTTCTGTCCGGGACCAACGGCGAGATTTATGGTCGCACGGTCGTACTGGAAAAGAAGTACGGCAATCTCGGCTATTGGAGCAGCGAGGACGATCACGTCATCTGGTCGGTCGAAGTGACGCGGCCCGGCAAGTACGCGGTGTGGCTGGACTGGGCGTGTGAAGACAGTTCAGCCGGCAAAATGTTCCTGCTGCAAGCCGGTGCCAATCAACTGACGGGCAAGGTGGCCTCGACCGGAAGCTGGGACGTTTATCGCCAAGCGAAGGTCGGCGAAATCGTCCTGCCGGCGGGACGGCAACGGTTGACCTTTCGCTCGGCCCGGCGGATATTCAACCCGTTAATCGATCTGAAATCGATCAAACTCGTGCCGCTGAAACCGTAGAAACTTCAACTCGGCACTTACTAGCCCGGAGCGTCAGCGACGGGTTCCTGTAACCCGTCGCTGACGCTCCGGGCTAGTCGGTCTTTTTTAGAACGGGCCGACAATTCTCGATAGAAATCGCACGTCCGCTGGGCAATGCTCGTCCAGCTAAACGAGCGCTCGACGCGCTCGCGCGCTCGCGCGCCCATCGCCGTGCGGCGTTGCGGATCATCGAGAAGACTGTTGATGGCGACGGCCAAATCGTGAGCGAAGCGTTCGGCGTCGCGCGGCTCAAAGTCGGTGCCGCCGCGCGCCTCGAACGGCACGAGAAGTCCCGTCTCACCGGGCACGACCACTTCCTTGATTCCGCCGACCGCCGAAGCAACCACCGGCGTTCCACATGCCATCGCCTCCAGATTGATGATGCCGAACGGTTCGTACACCGAGGGACAGACGAAGAGGGCCGCCTGAGAATACAGCGGAATGATGTCCTCCTTGGGAAGCATCTGAGCGATCCAGACGATCGGATTGGCCGTGCGCCGCCGCGCCTGCTCCACGGCTTCCGCCATCTCCTGGCCAATTTCCGCCGTATCAGGCGCGCCGGCACAGAGGACCACTTGACTGCCCGCGCGAAGCTGCGGGATGGCGTGGACCAGATGAATAATCCCCTTCTGACGGGTGATACGGCCAACGAAGAGGACGAACGGCTTGTCGGGATCGATGCCGTGGCGAACGAGGACAGCGGGGTCGGGCGTCGGCTTATACTGATTCAGGTCGATGCCATTGTGGATGACGCGGATTCGCTCGCGCGGGACGCCATACAGGGTATGCACATCCTCCCCCATCGCCTCGGAGACGGCGATGACGCCGTCGGCGTTCTGATAGGCGGTGCGCTCGATCCAGGTGCTGGCCTGATAAGCGGTGCCCAGTTGCTCCACTTTCCAGGGACGATGCGGTTCCAGCGAGTGCGTGGTCAAGACGAGCGGAGCGCCGGTGAGTTGCTTTGCCAGGCAGCCGGCGAGGTGGGTGTACCACGTATGGCAATGGATCACATCGACCGCGCCCAAGGTTCCGATCATAAGCAGATCGCGGGCCAGCGTGTCCATGAATTTGTGGTGGCGCGCATCCTGACAGGGTAACGTGAAGTTCGGCCGCACTCCCTGGACGGATAGATTCCCGTTCTGGATCGATTGGTCACCGAACGAAAGCACATGGATCGTATGCTCGCCGTTCTCAAGGCGTGTCAGTTCGCGCGTGAGGTACTCGACGTGGACTCCGGCTCCCCCGTAGATATGCGGAGGATACTCGTTGGTGAGAATCGCGATCCGCATCGGACCCGCTCTCTTTCTGGATACGGATGGAGGGCTGGGAGGGCTGCAACTGCCTCGCTGTTATGCTAGAAGTTCGACGCGCAAGGGACAGACCACTTACCGCAGGGCGAACAAGAGGTAGGTGCCGCTTGCCGAGCGGCACCTTGTAGGAACAGGTGCCGCTCGGCAAGCGGCACCTACCCCTAAGGTTGTTGAACCGAACCCAGGCGACTAACTCCGCATGGACTTGCTGGCCATCGGCATACCACGCAACAACGACAGGAATTTTCGCTCCACCATGTCCGAAGGCGTCAAGCCGTGCCGAGCGTCGGCGATCAGAAATTCATCCCCTTCTCCAAGGGGAGTAGGAGCCTTAATCTGGGGGCGGATGAGTTGCTTAAGTTGTTTATCGCGGAGTTTCAGGAGACACCTGCCTTTCGTTGAGGGAACGTGATTGCGGAGAAGGGCTGTCCGAGGAGCCGGAAGACACCACGGACGCGGATCACCCGAACAACGACACGAGTCATGCAAGTCGCGCAGGGGCGTCCCCCAACGAAACAGTTCAGTTATGGATAGTAATATTCTCCCTTATGACCATGCCATGCTCCGCTGTGTCCTCCCCTGCTGAAATCGCCTGCTGCTTGCGAGGAACGCCTCGGCCGGATATGTTCAGGGAGGTTGCTCTTTGGCTGCACACTACATTTGTTTCCCTCCGATTGACGGGGAGGCGCTCCATGACTCAGACCCGCTCGCTCCTGGCCGTGTTCGTTCTGACGATGCTCGCCGTGATTTCGCCGGTTCGCGCCGAGGACGAGGATCCTCCCTTGCGGGGGAAGAAATTGTCGGAGTGGATTGACCTTCTGCAAAACGGCAAGACCGTTGACCAACGGCGCGTGGGTTTGTTGGCCGTGAAGTTGATTGGGCCGCGCAAGAGTCGCAAGGTGGTGCCGGCCCTCATCGCCGCCGTGCGCGAGAACACCGAGGTCAAGATTCGCGTTGGAGCCGCCCTCGCCCTGGGAGACATCGCCGGCAAGGCCCGCGCCGACGATGACATTCCCATCGACAAGATCCGCGACGCCCTGGCGGCCGTGCTGCGCACCGATAAATCCGATCCCGTCCGCGAAGCGTCGGCCCGAGCGCTGGGTGACATGAAGGACAAGGCACGCGGCGTCAGCGGCGTTTTGGCCGTGGCCCTAAAAGATGCTCACGCCGGCACGCGCACGGCCGCCGCCAACGCGCTGCGCAAACTCGGTAAGGACGCCACGGAGGTACTCGGCGAATTGCAGACGGCCCTCAAGAACGCCAAGTTGGAGCGCTTGACGCGCATCCACTGCGCGCTCGCTCTGGGACGCATCGGCGCTCCCGATGCTCTGCCGGCCGTACCGACGCTTAAGGAAGTCCTCGGCAACACCAAGAATGACGGCGAAATTCGCAAAGCCTGCGCGCAGGCGCTGGGCGAACTCGGCAAGGACGCCAGCGATGCGGTGCCGACGTTGGCCGCCACCTTGACGGCCAAGGATTCCGAACTTGCTCTGCGCCGAGCGTGTGCCGAAGCGCTGGATCAGATGGGCGCGGATGCCCGCCCCGCTCTGTCCGCTTTGCGGACGGCCCTCAAGGACGACGATCAGTTCGTCCGCTCACTGAGCCTGCACGCCATCAGCTACATGGGGAAGGAACTCGGTGAGGACCGCAAGACCACGGTTCTGGGCGTCCTCACTTGCATGGATGACAATGTCCTTGAAGTGCGAGTCGCCGCCATTGAGGCGCTGGGCAATCTCGGCACGGAGGGGCTGGGCGATCAGGCTGCCGCTGTCATCGTCCGTCTTACCGAGGCCAAACGCGATCCGCAGAAAGCCGTCAGCAATGCCGCCGAGGTCGCCCTGAAGAAACTTCAATGACAGCTGATGAGAGCAAGGGAAAAGGCCAGCTGCATAGCCGATCCCGTGGGGTGCGTGAATAGTTTCTGGTATTGTTTTTTCGTTAGCCCAGCCCTTCAGGGCTGGGAGAGGCGGGACGGTAGATTGGTTGGGCCTTCAGACCCTCCGCCGCCCAGCGTTGCGACTGGAAGGGGCTGAAGCCCCAAACCCGCGACGTGTCGCGCCGCAATCCCCAGCCCTGAAGGGCTGGGCTAACGAAAAATACCACAACCCGCGCACGCACCGATCCCATGATCCCATGAACGCTCGGACAATCTGCTTGCCTCTCCGCGCGCCGGCCGCGTACAATCAACTCTCCTGCCTGTCGTCTCCAGCGGGACGCCTTATGGAAGTGAGGATTTCAGTTTGATGATCGATGAACTGAAATCATCCACACCGAGGAAAAGACATCCTATCTAGGGGGGATCTGCGTCATGTCCGCGACCATCACCCTTCCTCTCGTTCTGCGCTCCCGCCTCGCGGCCATCCGGCGACGCGCCCGTTTGCTGCGGATCGTGCGCGGTCTCGGCTTGTTCGTCCTTGTCCTGGGACTATTGGGTGCCGCGGCTTTGCTCGCCGATTATTGGCTCGATCTGCCAGCCCTCGCCCGGCAGATTCTCTTCTCGGTGTGGATCACCGTGGGTATCGGCCTGTTGCTGGTTGGCGTCATTGTACCGTTGTGCCGGCGCATCGACGCGGCGGCGCTGGCCGCCGTCATCGAGCAGAAATATCCCGATCTCGGCGAACGCCTTACCAGCGCCGTCGAACTCGCCGATACACCGACGGAGGGACACGGTTCGCCCGTCCTCATCGCCTTGTTGATGGACGAGACGGAGAAGCACAGTTCGCGTCTCGACTTCCGTCCGGCCGTGCCCGCGCGCCGCGCCGGCGTTCTGACGGCGCTGGCCGCTGTCGTGGTGCTGCTGGTCGCGGCTCCGGCTTTCGTGTGGCCGCAAACCTACGCCGATCTCACCCAACGCTTCCTCCGCCCGTGGTACATTGCGCCGGTACCGGCTCCGTACACCCTCGACGTGACACCCGGCGATGTGATCGCCGGGCGTGGGCGTTCAATCACCTTGTCCGCGCATCTGACGCCCCGCGATGCTACCATCGCGCTGCCGGTCGGTAGCACGCTCGTGGTGGTCGATGCCAACGGCAAGGAGACGCGGCAAGCGATGGAGAACGCCGGCAACGGCGATTTCACCATCGCCTACAAGGTGCCCGGCGATGTGGCATATCGCATTGAGGCAGGCGAGATTGTCAGCGCGCCGTTCCATGTGACGAGCGTTACGCCGGTCGAGTTGGCGGCGGATAGTCCCCGCATCACCGTCACGCCGCCGGCTTATGCGCGGGCCGCGAAGGACGAGGAGACGTTCCGCGGACTCGTCGATCTGTCACCCTTGCAGCACAGCCAAGTTCGCTTCGATTTTCGCTTCACCCGGCCAGCCGTGGCGGCGCATCTGGAATGGATGGCGAACGGCCCGCGTCAGCCGGCTGACGCGGTCAGCCATCCGCTGATTCTCAACGAGGATCGGCAAGGCGGAGTCTTGACGCTGCCGGCGGCGGCGGAGGGAAAGTATCGTGTCGTACTCGAAGCGGAACACGACATTTGCACGCTGTTGCCAGGCGGAACGATCCGCGTACGGCCCGATCAACCGCCGACCGTCCTCAAGTTCGCCGGCAAGGAAGACTTGAAAGCCGTTCTGCCCTATGAACGTGTTCCGCTGGAACTGGAAGCGACCGACGACATTGCCGTGGCCGGCGTCGAGCTTGAGTATCGCGTCAACGATGGCAAAGCGGTTCGCCAGCCGCTGACTCTGCAAGGCGGCGATACGCCGTCGGCGGTCGCCAAACACTTTTTGGAACTGGCCGGCAAGGTCAAGGAGGACGATCGCGTCCACTATCGCTTCCACGTCCGCGATAATCTGCCGAAGGAATACCAGGGGCCGCATGTTATCGTTTATCCGCCGGATCGCTGGCTGACGCTGCAAGTGGCGCGGCACGGCGCTCCGCTCAAGGAGCAGGAAATCCTCGCCCAGCGCAAGGAAATCAATCGCAAGTTAGACGCCATCAAGGAAGCGCTGCTTCAGGAGAAGCGCGGCGTTAACAAGGTGCAAAAGGAGACGCGCGATCAGGCGACGCTGCCGCCGGAACAGGCTGAGCAAGTCCAACAACTCCAGCAGGACAATCGCAGCAGTCAGAAGGCTCTGCGCGATGTGGCCCAGACCGCCGAGGTCACGCCGGTCCTGTATCCCATCGCCGATTTGGCCCGCGAAGTGGCCAATGAAGAGATGAACACGAGCCAGAAGGCACTCGATCAAGCGCCGCGCCAGCCCTCGCCGCGAGAACGCACGCGCCAACTCGACAAGGCCGACGAGCAACTGGCTTCCGCCGTCAAGCGGCTGGATGAGTTGAAAAAAGCCAACGACAAGCTGGCGCAGGAACGGCTCGACCAGGCCAAGCTGGAGACGCTGGCCGACCGCGAGAAACAGTTGGCCGAGCAAGCCGCGGAGGTGGCCGCCAAGCACCCCCTGCTCGATCCCTCGGTCAAGCCACTGGTCGAGAAGATTAAACGCGAACAGGCTGAGGTCGCCGCCGAACTGGAGCGATTGGCGCAGCAGAGCGAACTGTTGAAGCAAGCACTCGACCAGGCCCGCGCGGAGCAGACGAGAAAGATGGCCGAACACGCCCGCGACCTTGCGCAAGCGCAGCGCGAGTTGGCCAAGGCGGAAGCCGAGACCGAGCGCCAGCGCAACGCGGATCGGTTGGCGGACCTGGCCCGCAAGCAGCAGGAACTCGCCGAGCAACAGGCGAAGCTAGCGCAGGAGACGCGCCTGCCCGCGAAGACAACCCAGACGACGCCGCTGAAACCCGAAGAATCTCAGCACGCTGCCGACGCCCTCAAGCAAGGCGATGCGCAAGAGGCTGTCAAGCATCAAGATCAGGCGGCCCGCGATCTCGAACGACTTGCCCAGGCATTCGAGCGGGCGATCAAGGTGTCGGCCGATCCCAAGGAGGCGGCTCGACAACTGGCGCAGGTCGAGAAGGCGCTGCGCCAGCGTGTGCAAGAGGAGACGGCGAAGAAGGACAGCAAGCAACCGCTGACCGAACGCCTGAAGGCGCTGCAAGAGGAGCAGAACGCCATCCGGCAGGCGGCGGAACAACTGTCGGTACCGCGAAATAATGCCGACGCCAACAAGGTGAAACGACAAATCGCCGAGCGCGCGGTGCAGGCGGAGGAGGCGCTCAAGAAGCAGGACGCGCCGCAGGCGCAGGCGCAGATGGACGAAACGCGGAAATTGCTCAATCGGCTGGCGGATCTGCTGCCCAATTTGCAGCAGCGCCGGCAGCAAGCTCAGCAAGAGATCGCTCGCTTGCGCCGCCATCAAGAGGAAATCGCTCGCCAGGTCGAGCAGATCAAGAAAGACGATCCCCAAGCCGCCAAACATCTGGAAGAAGCGGCGCGGCGTCAGGCGGAAGTGGCCGAAGCGCTGAGCAAAATGGATGCGCCCAAGCAGGAGGCAAGGCAGGAACGGACCACGGAAGCGACGAATCGCGCGCTGGCCGACTTGATGGATCGCCAGCGTGAGGACGTGCCCGCGTCGCAGCAGGAGGCGCGCCGGCAACTCGAACGTCTGGAGCAGGCGCTGCGTGGCCAGAAGCCGGCTGATGAACAAGCACGCGATCTCGCTCGGCAGCAGCGCGAACTGGCTCAGGAAGCCGCTCGCGCCGCGGCCGATCCCAAAGCCACGCCCCAGCAGAAGCAGGAAATCCAGCGTAAACAGCAGCAAGTGGCCGAGCAAACGCGCAACTTACAGGCTCCCGAAGCGCCGCAACGACAGAAGGAAGCGGCCGAGGCCGCGCGACAGGCGGCGAAAGCCGCCCAGACGCAGCCGACCGCTGCCGATACACGGCAGCGCATGCAAGAGGCGGCCCGCAAGCTGGATGAATTGGCGAAGCAGATGGCCGGTGAGGAAAGCGACCCGGCCAAAGCGGAACGGTTGGCCCGCCATCAGGCTGAGGCGGCGGTCGAAGCCGAACGACAACCCGCCCAGGCACCCACAACGGAGACACGGCAACGCCAACAGGCGATCGCCCATGAGACCCAGGCTGTCCGCGCCGGCGACGAGGCACGTCAGGAGAAACAGCGGGCGACGGATGCTCTCGCTCGCGCCGAGAAAGCTCCCGCGAAGGAACAGGCTCAGGCCCAGCGTCAAGCCGCCGAAGCGCTCCGCGATCTGGCGGATCGGCTCGCCGGCCGGAACGATCCCGCCGCCAAAGCAAACGAGTTGGCTCGCCGGCAGCGGGAACTCGCCCGCGATGCCGCGAAGGCGGAACCGGACAAGGCTGCTCCGGAACAGGCCAGGCAGACGGCCCAACAGCAGGCCGAATTGAAACGGCAGCTTGAACGCATCGACGGCAAGGACGCTCCGCAAGCCGCGAAGGAAGCCGGCGAGACGATGGCGCAAGCGGCGAAAGCTCTCGAACAAGCGAAATCGCCGAATGAAGCAAAGGAATCGGTCGCCCGCGCTGCCGAGGCGGCGGAGAAGTTGGCCGAGCAACTCGGCAAGGCGCAAACGGCGAAGAAGCCAAGCGAATCGTCTGTCCACACGACCAGCGCCAAGCCGGCCTCGCAATCGCCTCGCCAGACGGCGCAGCAAATGGCCCAGCAGCAACACGGTTTGGCGAAGGCCACGCAACAAGCAGCGAATCAACATGCGGGGCAGGCCAACAAAGAAGCCCTGCACAAGGCCATGCAGCAGCTTGCCCAGCAGCAGCGCGAACTGAATCAGCAGGCGTCGCAATTGCCGGCCAACCAAACCCAGCGCGGACTGGAGCAGGCACGCGCCGCCATGAACCGCGCCGAGCAGGCTCTAACTCGCAAGGATGCCGGCCAGGCCCAGCAGCAACAAACCGAAGCGGCCAACGCCCTTGACCGTCTCGCCAAACAATTGCCGGCCGAGACGCCGCCAACGGCGCGGCGCGAGCCGCAACCGACGCCCCAGGCGTTGCCCAGCCAGGAACAGAGCGAACAGGCACGCCAGCTCGCCCGTCAACAGCGTGAGTTACGCGATGCCGTGCAGCGCGCAGAGCAAACGGCTCGCACCCAGCGGCCCGCCGTTCAGGACAATCCGGCTGGCGAGTTGGCTAAACAGCAGACCGCGGTCGCCAAACAAGCGGCGGACTTGGCACGCAACGTCGCTCAGGAACAGGGCAAGGATGCACCCGCGTCTCAGCGAGCGCAGCAAGCACAACAGGCGGCTCAACAGGCCGCCCGGCAGATGCAGGCCGGCGCTCTGCCGCAGGCTCGCGAAGCGGGGCAGCAGACGGCCGAGCAATTGCGGCAGCTGGCGTCTCAACTCGCCCGCACGCCGCGCGGCGATGATCCGCAGGCACCCGATGCCTTGCAACAGGCCCGGCAGCTTGGACAGCGTCAGGAGGCGATCAATCGTCAGATGCAACCACTGGCTGGTGACGCCCGCGCTCGTGCCGCCCAGCAGCAGGCTCAGCAACGGAATCTTCAGCAGGAGGCCGGCGAGTTGATGCAGCAACTCAACCGCGTGGCCCAGCAAACGCGCAACGCGCCGCAGGCGCAGTCGGCGTTGCAGCGCGCCGCCAACGCCAGTCAGCAAGCCCAGCAAGCCATGCAGCAAGCACGCAACCAGGCTCAACAAGGCCAGGCAATGGCAGAGCGACAAGCACAGGAGCAGGCGGCGCAAGCGCTCGATCAAGCGGCGCGCGAGGCTAACCAGGCGGTCAACCAGACGCGGCAGGCTTCCGCGAAGCCCGCTGCTTCCGGCGAGCCGAAGTCCGGTTCGGAGTCGGATTCCCAACCGGGTAGTCCGAAGACCGGTGAGGCGGTGGCCCAAGCGCAGCAGCAAATTAGCCAGGCTCAGGGGCAATTGAAACAGGGGCAGCACGGTCAGGCCCAGTCGGCCATGCGGCAGGCGGCGCAGTCGCTGACGCAAGCAGCTCAACAGATGGCCGCCAAGCAACAACCCGGTCAACCCGGTTTGATGGTCGGTCAGGGCCGTCTTCCCGGTGGTCTGCCGGATCTCAGTGCTTATGGGCTGAACAAGACTCCCAACGCGGGCAAGAGTTGGGGCGAATTGCCGGGCGAGCTACGCACCAAGATCATTCAGGATATGAAAGCTCGCTACGGCGAAGATTATGCCCGCATGATTAAATACTACTTCGAGCAGATTGCCGCAACTTATTCCCCGGCAAATCAGCCGCTTCCTCCCTCATCCGCGCCTCCAACGAAGTGAGGAGGACCCGGAGATTCGCCCTCCGACCTTGGGCGGCAAACTCCGTAGTATCTCCTCCGTGATAAAGGACCGTGACGACACCATGAGCAAGTCTTACACCTGGATGAGTTTTCTGATGCCCGTCGTGATTCTCGGCACCGTGGGGGGAACTGCCCCGGCCTGGGGAGATGACAAGCCGGTGTCAGCACTCGCCATTGGCGCGAAGACAACCGACAAAAACTCGTTACGCGACTTGCACGGTAATCGCCGGCCGCTGCACGACTTCAAGGACCATCGCGCCCTCGTCCTCGCCTTTCTCGGCACCGAATGCCCCATCTCCAATCTGTATCTTCCCGGTTTGATCGAACTGGAAAAGAAATACCGCACAAAAAACGTCCAGTTCATCGCCGTCTATCCCAACGAACACGAAGACCTCGATCAGGTGGCCATGCACACGCGCGATCGTGATGTGCCCTTTCCGGTGCTGAAGGACTTCGGGCAGCGTCTGGCCGACACGCTGGGCATGCGGCGCGTGCCGGCCGTCGTCGTACTCGATAAGGAGTTCGTCCTCCGCTATCGGGGCCGGATCGACGACCGCTACGGCGTCGGCTTCCGCCGGCAAAAGGCGACGCGCAACGATTTGATTCAGGCCATCGACGAACTGTTGGCCGACAAGAAAGTGAGCGTCACCGAGACCGAGCCGGACGGCTGTCTGCTCGACCACGCCAGCACGCAACCGGCTCGCAAAGATGTCACCTATGCCAAGGATGTCGCGCCGATCTTGCAGCAGCGCTGTCAGGAGTGTCATCGGCCGGAGCAGGCCGCCCCGTTCGCGCTGATGAACTACAACGATGCGGTGAAGCATGCACGCATGCTCAAGGAAGTGACGACGCAGCGGCGTATGCCGCCGTGGCACGCCGATCCGCGACACGGCAAATTCAGCAACGATCGCCGACTGACCAGCAAGGAAATCGACACGCTGGCCGCCTGGGTCGATGCCGGTACGCCGCGCGGCGACGACAAGGATTTGCCCAAACCCATCGCCTGGGTCAAGGGTTGGAAGAACGGCAAGCCGGATCTGATTTTGGAGATGCCGGAAGCATTCGAGGTGCCGGCCGACGGCGTTCTGCCTTACAAACACTACACGATCGACCCCGGTTTCAAGGAGGACATGTGGGTTGAAAAGGGCGAGGCTCGGCCGGGAGTGGCCGGTGTCGTGCATCACGTCGTCGTCTATATCCTCAAACCGGGCCAGAACCGGCCGTTCGACAATGAGGGCAACATGTCCATCCTCGTCGGCTGGGCGCCCGGCGATCTGGGCCTGAATTGCCCACCCGACACGGGTCTTCGCATCCCTAAAGGCTCGAAGCTCATGTTCGAGCTGCATTACACGCCTAATGGTACGGCCGTCAAGGATCGCTCGTCCATCGGCATCACCTTCCTCAAGAAAGCGCCGAAGTATGAGATGTTCACCAATTCATTCGTGAATGAGTCAATCCGTATTCCACCGCGCGATCCGCACTACCGCGCCGAAAACACCTTCCGTTTCCGCGCGGACGCCCTCATTCTCGGCCTTGTGCCGCACATGCACTGGCGCGGTAAGGATTACTTTTACGAGCTGATTTATCCGGATGGCCGTAAACAAACGCTGCTGTCGGTACCGCGTTGGGACTTCAATTGGCAGAACGTCTATCAGTTTGCCAAGCCGATCAAGGTACCCAAGGGCAGCCGTTTGCACGCGGTCGCCCACTGGGACAACTCGCGCAACAACCCGTACAATCCCGATCCGAATAAGGAGGTGCGCTTCGGTCTGCAAACGTGGGAGGAGATGATGGTCGGCTGGGTCGTCTACACCTGGGAGCAGCCGGACACGGCCGAAAAACTGACTCACGAGAAGGTCCATCCGGCCGAGAAGCTGTTCGAGCGCCTCGACCGCAACGGCGACAATGTCATCACGCCGGACGAGATCCCAGAGCAGTTGAAGGTGTACTTGAAGCTCCAGGGGATCAAGATTCCGGAGCGCATCACAGCGAAGGAGTTTCTTCCGGTGTATGAAGAGCTGCGCAAGCGCTTCCAAAAGCCGAAAGCGAAGCCGCCGACCGGCGACAAGAAGAAGTCCGGCTCCTAACCCAATTCGGTGGGAGGGTCAATCGGCCGGCGTAAGGCGGCTGGCCGAGTAAGACACGCAAGAGCTTCAAACGCCCGATCCCCGCCTTGACCCGCCCGTTCACGGGCGAGAAAATGCACACAATGGGAAAGTCTCAACGATCGAGCGTCTGGGCGGCCAGGAGTTGCGATGGCAGTAGCGGAGTCACCACCGAGCAGCAAACCTCGGCTTGAGAAAATCCTCACACTGGCCGAGGCCGCAGCATACCTACGAGTGCCCGAAGACGCACTGCTGAAGTTGGCTGACGAAGGGGCCGTCCCTGCGCGCAGGATCGGCGGCGAGTGGCGATTTCTTCGGAAAGCCTTGGATGACTGGCTGCGCTACAGTGGCCGTCCCGTTCGAGATGTCTGGCCAGCCTCCGCGCATTGGATGCAGTTGTCGTTCGCGGAACAAGTGCTGTTCCTCATTGAGAACCGTATTTTGCACAAGCCGGAGGCCGCTTCTCCCAAGGCTGGCTCAAAAGAGGCCGTACTGAAGCATTTCGGTGTCTTTCGAGACGATAAGGACATGGAGGAGCAGCTTGCCAATCTCCGCGTCCAGCGGGAGGCGACATGATCGTCCTGGACTCGGACATCGTGACGCTGCTCTCCTATGGCCAGACCGATAGACTTCAGCGGCGAATAGCATCCGTCCAGGGAAGCGAAGAACTGACGGCCACGATCATCACCCGCATGGAAATCCTGCGGGGCAGGTTTGACGGCATCCTGAAAGCAGCGAACGAGGATGAACTGCTGAAGGCGATGGATCGGTTCCGGGCCTCGCGGGAGTTGCTCAATTCGTTCCATCTGCTTGAGATTAATGACGCTGCTGGCCAGCATTTCAAGCAGATGATGAAGGCAAAGAAACGGCCCAAGAGACGTGGCGATTTGCTCATTGCCTGCATTTCCCTTGCCCACAATGCGTTGTTGGTGACGCGGAACGTCAAGGATTACAAGGATGTTCCTGGACTGCGGATGGAGAACTGGGCGGATTGAGGAAAGAAAGGTTCCTGACACCTTTCTGACACCCTCCAGGGGATCAAGATTCCGGGCCCACAAGGGAATAAGAGGCGCTACCTTTTTGCCAGCCCGCAGCGCCAGCAAGGGGTTCCCTTGCTGGCGCTGCGGGCTGGCAAAAAGGTAGCGCCTCTAAAGAATCCTCGCTTTGGCAGTGGGCCGTAGGCAGTCAAGAGCAAATGTCTACGGCCACTGTCGCTGGCTCATTGTGGCCTTCCGCTCTTCGGTTCGGTCTCATATAATGGGGCAGGCTGTCCGAAATCCTAAACACGGTAGGGTCTCCGTGGGCTTACTCAACGGAACGAAAGTTGAGCCTAATTGTTCCTTTCTTTCGGAATGGCATTTCGGACCCGTCGCTCTCGCTCCCTCCGCCTGCCAGGCGGCTTAGGCCTGGCTTCACGAGAGACCCCTGAACTATGGATTCTTCGTCAGTTCTCATTCACCCGACGGCGATTGTCTCTCCCAAGGCGGAGTTGGCCGCGAATGTCACCGTGGGAGCCTTCGCCCTCCTGGAAGGCGAGGTTCGTCTCGGGCCGGGATGCATGATTGGGCCGCGGGCCCATTTGATCGGCCCGCTGACAATGGGCCAGGATAACCACGTCTACAGCAACGCCGTCATCGGCGAGCGTCCCCAGCATCTTCAGTATCGGGACGAACCGACCGGCGTGCAGGTCGGCGATGGCAATATCTTCCGCGAGAACATCACCGTCCATCGCGGAACCGTCGACTCGGGGCGAACGGTTATCGGCAACCGCAATCACTTCATGACAGGCTCGCATGTTGCTCACGACTGTCATGTAGGCGATCACTGCACGCTGTCCAACAACGGTCTGCTGGGTGGCCACTGCATCGTGTCCGACGGCGCCTATGTGGGGGGCAACTCCGCCGCCCATCAGTTCTGCCGGTTGGGTCGGCTGTCGCTGCTGGAAGACACTTCCAGCACCACGGTAGACATTCCGCCGTTCATTGTGTCGCAGGGCCGAAACATCGTGGTCGGCGTCAACGTGGCCGGCATGCGCGAGGCGGGACTGGACGAGGAGCAGGTCATCGCTATGCGGCAGTGCTACGAAACCGTCTACTTGCAAGGTTTTGTCCTGAATCTCGCTCTGGCTCGCCTGGAGGGAGAACTAGGGACCGTGGACGTGGTCCGCGAGTTCGTGGCTTTCACGCGCTCATCGCGGCGGGGCATCGGCCGCGCTCGCGAACTCAGTCCCGACGCGACCATCTGACCGGAATCCGCGATTGCGCGAATGATCTTTTCACAGTACGCCTTTGGTCGAGGGTACGCCCGTCCCGCGCGGATCGAGTTCGACCGCCTGACGCAAGGCGCGCGCGGCGGCCTTAAAAATCCCTTCGATAATATGATGCGTGTTGCGACCGTGATGACAGACGATATGCAGCGCGAATGCCGCGTTTGAAGACACGGCGCGCCAGAATTCCTCGGCCAATTGCGCGTTGAACGTGCCGAGTATCTCCACCGGCACTTCCGCGCGCCAGACGCAAAACGGTCGTCCACTCAGATCGATTGCCGCCGTTACCAGCGTTTCGTCCATCGGCACCGTGGCATCTCCATAGCGACGAATGCCGGCCTTATCGCCCAGCGCCTGCGCCAGTGCCTTGCCATAACAGATGCCGACATCTTCAACTGTGTGATGCGCGTCCACATGCAAATCGCCCTGCGCCTTGACGGTCAGATCGATGAGGCTGTGTCGAGTCAGCAGGGTCAGCATGTGGTCGAAGAAGCCGACACCGGTATCGACGGTCGAGCGGCCAGCGCCGTCGAGGTCGAGCGTCAAATCGATTTTCGTCTCGCCAGTCTCTCGGCGAATCTGTGCCGTGCGTGCCATCGGAATCTCCTGACGAACGGCCGGCGTAAGCCGGCTGGTGCATGCTATACCAGCCGGCTTACGCCGGCCGTTCGCCTTAAATCGCCGTCAATTCGTTCAACAGCCGATCAATCTCGTCCTCGGTGCCGACCGAAATGCGCAAACCATCGCCGCAGCCCTCGTAATTCATGTAGCGCACCAGGATATTACGCCTTTTAAGCTCTTCATAGATCGTTTTAACGGCCCGGTCTTCTCGCTGACACCAAACAAAGTTGGCCTGGCTCGGACAGACAATGAACCCCAGGTCCATCAGAGCCTTCTCCATGCGCGAGCGCGTCGCCAGGATGCGGGCGCGGATAGCGCGAAAATACTCCTGATCTTCGATGGCCGCCGCCGCCGCCGCGAGGCTGAGTACATCGCAGTTATAGGAATCCTTCACCTTCATCAACTGCTGAATCAGTGCCGGATCGGCCACGGCGAAGCCGAAACGCATCCCCGCCAGCGCATACGATTTGCTGAACGTGCGTGTCACCACGACATCCTTGGCTCCCTGTGTCACCAGTTCCAGAGCGTTGCCTTCGGCGAAATCGGCGTAGGCTTCGTCAACCACGAGTGGTCCATGGAGCCGGCCGCGCAGCTGGTCAATCTCCGCCAGTGAAACGGTCGTCCCAGAAGGCGAATTGGGATTGGCGAGGAATGTCAGATCGGCGTCCGTGATCGGCCACGGTTCCGGCAGTTTCCAATCGGCCGTGAACGGCACGGTCGTAAACCGCGCGCCCTGCAAGTTCGCCAGAGTGCGGTACAGCAGATAGCTCGGCGTCGGCGAGACGACGAGGCCGCCCTCCGGCACAAACGCGCGCGTGAGGATCGTCAAAATATCATCGGAGCCATTGCCGATGAGGATGCCCTCGGGATCGACGCCCAGCACGCGGCCGGCCATCTGGCGGAAGTGCGTGCCGAGCGGATCGGGATATTTACGCAGCCGATCTCCGGTCAGCGCCTCGCGCAGCGCCTCGAAGACACGCGGCGACGGTGGATAGGGATTCTCATTGGTATTGAGCTTGATGAACGTCCCGTCGCGCGGCTGCTCGCCCGGCGTGTAGCCGGCCATCGCGCGAATACAGGGACGAAGCGAATCGATCAAAGCCGGCCTCCCAATGCAGAACTAACCACAGAGGCGCAGAGACACAGAGAAGAAAGCACTCATTTTTTCTCTCTGTGTCTCTGTGCCTCTGTGGTTAATCATTCTTTAGGCGTACTTCGACGCTGGCGGCGTGGCCGGTCAGACCCTCGCGCTGGGCCAACTCGATCACGTCGTCGGCCATTCGTGCCAGTCCCTCGCGGGTGAACGACAACACGCTGCTGCGACGCAGGAAATCGTTGGCCGACAAGCCGCTGGTGAAACGCGCCGTGCCCGCGGTCGGCAGCACATGCGAGGGGCCGGCCGCGTAATCGCCGACCGCCACCGGCGTATAATTGCCCAGAAAGATCGCTCCCGCGTTGTCGATGCGCTCGCCCAATTCCTCAGCGTTTTCCGTGGCAATGTGCAAATGTTCGGGAGCGAGATCGTTGACGCAGGCCACCGCCTCCTTCTCGTCGCGCGCCAGCACAAACGCGCCAAACTGTTCGAGACTCTCGCGTGCCAGTTCGCCGCGCGATAGTTGCGCGAGTTGGCGGTTCAACTCGGACTCGACCGCATCGAGCAGCGGCGTCTGCCAGGTGACGAGAATGCTGGCGCCGGGAGCGTGTTCGGCCTGAGCGATCAGATCGGCGGCGACGAATGCCGGCGGCGCGGACACATCGGCCAATACCACGATTTCACTGGGGCCGGCGATGCAATCGATGGCCACCTGGCCGAAGACGTGACGCTTGGCCAGGGCGACGAACAGATTGCCCGGCCCGACAATCATGTCCACCGGCGGCAATCCGTCGATGCCGTAAGCGAGCGCGGCCACGGCCTGCGCGCCGCCGATGCGATACACCTCGCGAACGCCCAACTCGTGACAGACGGCGAGCAAATCCTTGTTGTAAGCGCCCGATTTCGTCGGCGGCATGACGACGGCCAATTCCTTCACGCCCGCCGCCTGAGCGGGGCAAATCGTCATCAGCAGCGTCGAAGGATACGCCGCCGCACCGCCCGGCACCATGAAACCAACACGCCGCATCGGTCGATAGCGCAGCCGCAGTTCGTGCCGTCCCGCCACGGCGAGGCGCGCCGTGCGATGCAGTAAACCAGACTGAAACGATAGGATATTTTGTCGCACACGCCGCACGGTTTCCAACAATGCCGGCTCCGCCGCCGCGTGCGCCGCCGCCAGTTCGGTTCGGCTGATGCGTAGGGTGTCAGCGTCGAGACGAACGCGGTCGAATTGTTCGGTGTAGTGAAAGACGGCCTCACGACCGCGCTGGCGCACGTCCTCGCAAATGCGTTCGACTACGCGCGCCGGTGGCAGGGCTTCACCGAACACGCGCTCGGTCAGTTCTCGACCGCGTGCCGATACGACGTTGCCCTCGGCGCTGAGTTGCACGCGGAGACGGGCGAGTTGCTCGGCCGCCCCGGCGCTGCCGAGTTGGATGCGCCGCACTGTCAGGGAGGTCATGCTACTCCTCGTAGTCCATAGTCCATAGTCCGCAGTCCGCAGCAAAAATCATCATCTGTTTTTGCTGCGGACTGCGGACTATGGACTACGGACTATTTATCGAAATACGCCGGTTTGCTTTTCGGGCCTTCAAATAGATCCTTGCGAACTTCAAAGATGTCGCCGGGCAGCTTGTTGCTGAGGGCAAAGAAACCGACGTTGCCGTCCGCCTTGCCGACCGTCAGTTGCAACGGTTCCTTCTCGCCCTCCACGGTAATCTCGATCTTGAGCGCTCCCTGATCCACCTCCAGCCCCTGCGCGGCCGTCGGTTTGCTCTTGTGACTCACAAACTTCAACGCCTTGAGGTCGGACAGCCCCGTCAGCAAGCGTTGGAATTTTTCCATGTCGATCTTGGCCTTGGCCAGCGTCTTCACAAGGACCCAATCCGCGCCGGCGTTGTCGCGCTTCACATCAAGGACGTGCGGGTTGTTCTTGCCGACCACATCCGTCCAGCCCGTCAGCTTGATTTCCCGTACCTTTTCTACATCGAAGTGAAACACGGTCGGATCCTGCAATTCGCGCTGCAATGTGCTGACGGCCGATTTGCTGACGACGCTAATCATGTCCTGCTGGCTGGTGCGCAAGTAGACACCGTCGGTGGTGTCCTTGCCGAAATCGTACTCGAACGTCTTCGGTTTGCCGTCCTTCGTCAAGGTGACGATTGCCTTGACGCGCGGGTCTTTCAGCCCCCACTCGGTCAGCTTGGCTTCAGCGGGAACCTTGTCTTCGACAATCTTGACGGCCCGCAATCCATTCAGATCGCGCAGCATGTCCTCGATCGTCTGGCGATCGGCGGTACGGCCGGCGTAGTCGGCCGGTTTGTTGATCTTCCACGCATTGCCCTTGTCGTCGTGGCTGATCTCATATGTCGTGCCGTCGCGCGTCAGCGTCAGCTTGGTGACGTTCGACACGGCATCGAAGCGCGTGGCGTTGAAGGGCGGCAGATCCTTATCGAGATAGGCCAACGGTTCCTTGCGCACCTGATCGCGCAGCGCCAGCGGTGCCAGAACCAGCGTCGGCGTCTCGTTGCCGCGCTTGCGCAGCACGGCCACCTTACCCTGCGTTTCGCTGCCGAAATAGAGCCGAAAGGCGGGCTTATCCTTGTCCTTCGGCTCCGGCTTCGCGGCTTTCTTGTCGTCTTTCTTGTCGGCGGCCGGCAGGCTGTCCGCCCACAAAGTGACGATGGTACTCGCCTCATCGGGCTTATCCAGGCCCAGTTGCTTGGCCGTCACCGACGAATCGGGGAAGTCGGCCTGATCCTTCTGCGTCAGCGCGCTGAGGAGTGCTTGCATGGCCTGCTCATCCACGGCATAGGACTTGTCGCCGCGCCACAGTTTCCACGGCTTCTGTGTCTCCGAAGTGCGGCGAAACTCTAGTGTGCCCCAGCTATTTTTGACGTTGATGGCGTCCGGCTTGCGGAAATTGCCCAACTCGACGAGGTTGCGATCGCGCAATGCGCCCTTGTGTTGCAGCAATTGCAGGAAACGCGCCACGCTCTTGGCCGAAATCTTGACGATGTCCTTGTGCTTGGGATCTTCGACATAGGCATAATATTGATCGCTTTTGTCGTCTACTTTCTTGCCGATGCCGACCAGCAGCGCGACCTTCACCGTCTTCTTTTCCTTTTCGTCCTTGTCGTTTTTGCCAATCTCCTCGACGCGATCGATTTCGATGCGCAAGATGTCATCCTTGGCCGGATCGAGATGATATTTGCCCAGATCCTTCGCGTCGTTCTCGACGAAATCCTTATCGCCGGCCACTTTCAGATTGGAGATGTCGGTCAAAACCGACTGCACATTGCTCGGCGGCTTGTCGGTGGCGGCGGGATCGGCACCGGTGGCCTCGGCGTCGCCGTAAGGCGGCTGCACATAGGACCAGCGCTCCTCGCTGCCCTTTTTCAACTCGACGGGGCCGCGAGTCACCTTGTCCTTGTTTCGCTCGGTAAGCGTGAACGCCTGAATGTCGCCGGTGGCGGAACTGAGCAGATCGCGGCTGCGGAAATCGGCGAGCGATTTCTTGACGCTGTCCAAATCGTTTTTCTTGACGGCCATCACTTCCTTGCGATCCGATGAGGTGACGTAGATGACCGCGCTGGCCTCGCCGGGGCTGGTCTCGCCGACATTCAGCTTAACCTCGCGGCGCGGCTCGCCTTCCTTGATGAGCGTGATGACCTCGGCGGGCGTCTCCAGGTTGTAACGCTTGGGATTGTTGACCACATCCGCCTTGGGGTCCAAGGTCGCCTCGGTGATCTGCCGGACCAGTTTGTCGATGGCCGGGCTGTCCGCCACGTAGTCACGCGGCTCGACGATTCGCCAGCGCTTGCTGTCCGCGTCACGGACGAACACGAGCTTTTCGTTCTTTTCGGCGTCCGATTGGGTGCGGTTGATCTCGACGCGCGTGATGTCGTCCGCTGACAGGGGACCGGACGCCGCATGCATACTCGGCAACACGTAATTGCTGCTTTCGGTGGACGAAGGGCCGATCCACAACGTCGCGATGAACGCGATGAGGACGACGACGAGGATGCCAAACAAGGCGTAGGTTGTTTTGAAGTTCATGGCGAGAATGCCCTTTGGTTAGCGCCGCCGCACGACCCAGACGCCCAGCCCCAGAGCGAACACGCCCAGCAGCATGAGACTACCGGGCAGGAACAGCAAACGCAGTCCGCTGCGCGGCGGCGCCTTGAGTACGTAGACGTCGTGCTGCGTCGGAGGAACCCGCGCGCCGATGTCGGAGCGCTCGACGAGCCAGGACAGGCAGCTGACGAACAAGTTGAAGTTGTTCGACGATGGTTGCAGCAGCGCGTTGGAGATCCAGCTGGCATCGCCGAAGACCACCAAACGCGGCTGCCCCTCTTTGGCCTGGAACTCATGACCGGGGAAGGGTGCCGCTGTCTTGCCCTCGGCGACGGTCATGGCCAACGGCAGGGGCGTCCGGCTGATGCGCTGCATGATCTTTTGGGGGTCGCGCCGCATCGCCTCGATCAGGGCGCTGCCGCCGGCGTTGAGGTCCGTTTGCGGCAAGATCGGCTGGCGGGGAAGCGTGATGACGAGATTATCCGCTCCGCCTGACGGCGGCATACCGGGCGGGTTGGCCTTCGACGCCTCCAGCGAGCGCGCTTTGTAGAAACGGAACAGCGACAGCGTTCCCGCCGTCTCGTTGGCGAACGCCTTGGCGATCGGGTTGTTGCTGCGGGTGTCGGCGATGCCCTTGAGTAACAGATAATCGCTGTCCGGATCCAGGTCCAACAGCTGATTGTCGTTGACGCGCACGCCGTATTCCATCACCACATCTTCCAAGCCCGTGCGGACCATCTTGCCCTTGTCCGTCTCCGTCACCACGTCGAACAACACGACGAGTTTGCCCTTCTTATTGTCCTTGCGGCCGGTGCCGTGCAGGTAGTCGCGCAGTGCCTTGAGGAACTTGGCCGGCAGCGGCTGCATGGGCCGAGCGACGACGAGGATGTCGGCATCCTCGGGAATTTTGTCTGTATCCACGGCGACTTTCAGTTCGTGCGTCTGATAATTGACGCGGCCGAGGTCGTCGATGAGTTGGCCCATGCCCGAATCGACGCGGTTGGTCGCGTGGTCGGTGTAACTCAGTTCGCCGCTGCCTTGGGTGAAGTACACGTTGGCGCGTTTCTTCTCCGCGGATAGGTAAATCAACGAGTTGAGCAAGGCGTTCTCGCCCTTGAAATTGTAGCGGGCGTTGCCGCCTTGGCGGTTCGAGGGAATCTCGAAGAGATCGTTGTAGCGAATGAAGTCGGTAGTGGTATTGGGGTCCGTGCCGTAGACGACGAGGATGCCTTCGGCGTCGGGAATCTTATGCTTCGTCATCAGTTCGCGCAGGTCGGTCGAGTTGCGATCGCGCGACAACTGCTCCCAGCGGAACTGCTGAGGATTGATGGCGTGGCAGCGATCCAGCATGTCCTTGATGTCCTTCATGATTGGATCGTTCGAGGAGCCGAGGGCGTACACCTTGACCGGCTGTTTCAGTTCGGTCAAGGCGTTCTTCGTGGCTTGGCGAAGGGTGTGCAGGCCGGTGCGCGTGAAGTCGAGCGATTCGTTGGCGTAACTGAACGGCCAAACCCCCGCGTAGGGCAGCAGGTTGAGGAGAATGAAGATAAGCACGAGCAGTAGACTGCTGAGAACGGCGTTGTAGCCGTACATCAGACGGCGCAGGCCAGGCCGCGTGCGCTCGAAGGCGCGAGCCTGGATCAGACCGACGAACATGATGGCCAGGCCGCCCATAAGGGCGATGCCGCACCACGTCAAGGCGCGGGCATTGTCACGTTCGCGCCATTTGCGGATACCACCCGCGAAGATGTCGCGGTAATCCGTCATCGAGAACGGCGGCGAAGCGAACGGCAAAGCCAGGCCCAGCAGGGCGGTCAGCAAGCCGAGCAATCCAAGGACGATCAAAAGCGTGATGCGCAGGCGGTCGGCTTCCTCGCGGAGAGTCGGCGCTGGTGCCGACGTGAGATAGATGCCGCCGGCGAGGAGGGCGGATAAGGATAGTGCCGTGCCCCAGACAAAAAAGAGGATCGATTGCCAACCGTAGAGGGCCACATTGACGATCGGGATGGCGGCCAGGGCGACCCCCAAAGCGATCAGCGCGTAGGCGATCTTCTCCCGCTTCGGAGCCCATTTTTCAAAGATGTCGGCCCCGCCGACCGTCGTTGCATTGCTCGACATAATCTGTTCCTCACGCCGCTCCTCTTGAGGAGGACGGACAGAAGATATTATCCACCTTCTTTATCTCACGTCCATTTCCGCGCTTCGACGACCTTGACGCTGACGAACAGCCAGACCACCGCCAGCGAGACAAAGAAAAGCACCTGTCGCAAAAACAATCGTCCATCCAACGTGTCGATCCAGAGGTCGATGTAGGAAACGTGCTTGAGGACGCGCGACAGGGTTTCCATCTGGCCGCGCAACGGTTCGGTGCTGTTGGCCATGATTTGCGACGCCAGCCCGCCGAAGAAGTACACCACGGTCAAGGCGAGCATTCCGCCGAAGGCAAGAATGCCGCTGGCAACCTGATTGCGTGTCAGACTGGAGAAGAACACGCCCATGCCGATGAAGGCGGCGCCGGTAGCGAGTTGGCCGATGGCGAAACTGAACAGCGGCCGATAATCAAACTCCGAGCCGCCGCCGACCCGAAAGTAGGCCAGGAACAGACCGAACGGCAACCACATCACGAGATACATGACATAAGCGGCCAGGAACTTGCTAATGACGATAACGCCTTCATCGACGGGCGCCGTCAGCAGCACTTCCAGCGTGCCGCTGCGTTTCTCCTCGCTGAGCAGCCGCATGGTCAGCACGGGCACGGCCACGATGGTGCTGATTACCGCGGTCAGTTGCAGAATGAAGTGGGCGACGATCGGCTCGGGCATCGGCTCATCGCGGGACAACAGACGCCACACCGGCCACATATAAGCCAACCAGTGAGCGACGACGAAGACGGCCAACAGAACGTAGGCGATGGGCGAATAGAACATCGAGCCGAGTTCGCGGCGCGTCAAGACGATGAGACGATTGTCCGAACACAGGAACAACCCGGCGCACCCATAGACCACGCCCACGACCAGAAGCAGAGCGCCGTAGGGGATGAAATATGGGTCCGGTACGGTTTCCTTCCAGTGCCAACTGTGAAACAGGGGCGGCAGGATCGACCGTCCCAAGGCGACGAGGGCGACGAGGACGCCGGCGATGCCGATAGCCTGGCCGACGCGATAAACGCGATCGTCGCTGATGCCGCGGCTGCCGACGTAAGCGGTCAAGTAGACGATACCGAGTACGGCCAACAACAAGCCGATAGGTGTGAAAAACTCGCCCTTGATGTTGCCGCCGACGATTCCGATGAGCGCCATGATCGCACCCAGCGCGCCGATGACGGTCTCCGCCACCTTGCGCATCCACTCGTCGGTTTCATTGCGCAAGAAGGCCAGCAAAAACAGCAGACCGAGGAACAAACACAAAAAGCCCTGACCGAACAGCGCTCCCGCCTTGCCGTTGTAGGGCACTACGGCCAGGAACGCGCCGACGATGAGGGCGACGTAGCCGAAGACCATGTAAATGCGGCGAAACTGCACGTCCCAATCGAAGGCGGCGTGAAAGAGCAGTCCCGCGATGCCGGCCGTCAGCAGGAAGGTGGACAGGCCGATGGGCATGGGCGTGACGCGGCCAAGAGCCTGAAGGACAAGGGCCAAGCCGCCGAAAACGACCAACGCTCCCGCCGCCAGGCCGACAAAGCGAGCAATGGTCGGATCGTCGCTGCGCATCATCGACGGCGCGGTTTCCGTTTGGCCGCGCCAGTCGCCGCCGGGACGGCTTTCGGGTGGTTGGGTGATCGCCCTGGTTGGCATGATGCGTTTCCTCATTCCCTTGGCGAGCGGGGCCGCGTAAGCGCCCCGAGAACAGTAAGCACTCGGGGCGCTTACGCGGCCCCGCTCGCCGGGTCGCTGCGATTCTCAGGTTGTCACGGCCGTGGTACTGTTGGCGGGTTTGCTCGCCGGGGGGTGCGTCGCCGCCGCGCCGCCGGTCGAAACGTCTTCCCAGTTGTTGATTTCGTTCCAACGATCTTGCAGGCTGCGCCGCCGCAAATCGAGACGGCGAATCGGCCAGCCATTCTTGGCGATGCGCTGCGAAATCTGCTCGCGCAAATCGCGATGCTGATGCGTGCGCACCTCGAAGGTCGAAAGACCATCCTCGCCGCCCTTGGCCGTCACCTGCGCCACACCTTCGGTATTACGCAGCGCCACCGCCACTTGATCGGTCGGCCCACGTACTTCCACGACGATCACGTCGTCGCTCTCCAACTCGGTCAGTTTCTTGGCCAACCCCAGATGTCCGCGGCGGATAATGATGACGCGCTGCGCCAGCGTCTCGACCTCGCTGAGCATGTGCGACGACAGCATGATAGTGTGGTCGCGGCCTAGCTCGCGGAGCATGCCGAGCGTCTCGGCCTTTTGTCCAGGATCGAGACCGTCGGTCGGCTCATCAAGGATGAGCAGCGGCGGATCGTTAATCATGGCGTCCGCGAGGCCGACGCGCTGGCGATAGCCCTTGGACAGCGTGCCGACCAGCCGGCGCTGCACTTCGCGGACACGGCAGCGTTCCAGGCAGTGGGCAATACGCTGCGGCCGTTGCCGGCGATCAACACCCTTGAGTTTGGCGCGATAAGAGAGATATTCCTCGACACGCATTTCGGGATAAAGAGGAATACTCTCCGGCAAATAGCCGATACGCTGGCGGACTTCCATCGATTGCGTCATGACATCGAAGCCGTCCACGCGCGCGATGCCGCTGGAGGCCGGCAGATACGTGGTCAGGATGCGCATGATGGTTGTTTTGCCGGCACCGTTGTTGCCGAGCAGACCGACGATCTCGTTCTTTTCGACCTGGAAACTGACGTTGTTGACGGCCAAAACCGGGCCGAAGTATTTGCTGAGATTCTCGACGTGAATCATGGTCTCACCGTGGCGTCCTCACTCGCTGGCATCGGCGCACGCAATCCAGTAGAGACTTGTGTTTTAGGGCGCGAGCGCACGCATTGCAAGAGGCGGAGTGCAGTTACCCAAGCGACACTTCTGTTAAACTAGGAGGAATAGTCAAAATAGATTTGACAGACGATCTGTTGAGGGTATAGAGTGATCCCTGTTCGTGCGCCAACTCCACGGAAGGCGGCGACTTATCGAACGCATTGACGGGGTTGCTCTCAAGAAGGGGTAGCCGAATTCCAAGCTATTGCAGACCATCAGGCGGAAGTTGGCGTTGCAACTGATGAACAGTTCCAGGCCGAGATGGATGTTCCATCTCGTGCACGTCCATTGGTTCTGTATTTCTCAGCTTTGGAGGTTCGCCATGAATCGCAACTTGTCGATCCATTCCGTCAAGCCCTGTCTGGAAACCCTGGAGGGACGTTGTCTGCCATCGTTCGTGCTTGGCGGCGCGATCAACCAACTCGCGCAACCCCTCAACGCCATGGTCGCGGACATGAACTCGGCCAAGGCGGATCTGGCCGTACAGTTCAACGTCCTTCATGGAGGCACGGCTACGAACGCTCAGGCGGACGAGGCTTTCGGGAAGGGGTCGGCCGACTGGCAGCGGATGCTAAACGATCAGCACGCGATCACCCTGACCTCCTCGGCGGACGTCGCGTTCATTAACGCGGTCGCCCTCACGGAATTCGTCCAAGGCGATGCAATCGATCTCATCGTCTTGCGCTTTGGCGGCATCTTCGGCCTTCACCCCACGAACGCGCTCACCAACCCCGTGACCCAGGCGAATAACATTAACAGTGATACGACCGTGCAGACGGAGGTCACTACGGACTTCTTCGGCACGACCCCCAGCGGTTTCCAGACACACAACACGTTCAACGACGAGATAACGACGCCCACCTTCTGAACCTGACGTGTTGAATCCAGGCGAGCGGGGCATTCACGCCCCGCTCGCCGTTGTCCCATCAATAGGGATGGACGCCGTCCGCGAAGTCAATCAATCGTCCCTGGTGTTCGATCAAGATTTGCTGGCAGGTGATGCCCCTCCGCTCCATCTCGGCGAGGATGTCGCGCGCCCGCCATTGCATCGGAATGAGAATAACCTCAGCCGGATTATCGAGAAGATATTCCACGGGACGAATCCGCTGACCGGCACCGGGAACGTGCGTATCGGCCTTGTCCGCATCGGAATCGACGACATGCGGGAAGCGGTCGGCATCGACGCCGTAACGATTGAGGAAGGCCGCCGCCTTGCCGGTGCCGCCCCAGACGGCCACGCGCCGGCCCGACGCCCATAGATCCGCGAGTTGATGACATATCGTTGTCAGTCCGGTTGCCGACGTCTCACGGAAGCCGGCCGCCTCATGCGCGAAGTCCACCGCCTCGCGCCCGCCGCCCAGCCGCGCCAGACCGCAAATTACTTCGCTATCGTAGCTGGTCTGAACCCATTCAACCTGGGCCGCCACCCGTTGCAGCATGCGAGTGAACGACCTCGTCGTGAAGTGCGAATTGTGTTCGTAATAGAAATCGACCGTGCGCCCGGTCGCCAGGGCGCGGTCGATGCAAGGAACCTCGATGAACAGCCAGGTAGGCGCACCGAGGCAGCAGGCGGCGAACTCCAGCGATTGCAAAAAGCCCAGCGGGTTGACGAGATGCTCGAGTACATGGCGGCTGACGACAAGGTCGGGACGGCACTCGGCCATGTGCAGGGAGGCGTCAAAGAGTTGCGCCCGCGCCTCGAATCGGCCAGCCGTATCCACGCGCGCATTGGGATCGAAGCCGATGTATCGGCCATCGGGCCGCCGCTCGGCCAGGGTGCGTAGCAGATGGCCCTCGCCGCAGCCGATCTCAACGACAGTAGATCGCGCGGACAAATGCTCTTGCAGGAGATCGCACACATGGGACAGATGGCGCATCCAGCCGGTTCCCTTGTTGAACATCAGGTTCGGCTTGTCGGAGTAGGGCACCTGGGCATAGTCAAAGCGAGCATTGTAGACATGGCCGCAGCCGACGCAACGGACAAACTCCAGAGGCAGACGCGGCATCTGCTCGGCCTCGCGGCGGCTGGTCGGCCAGGCCAGGGTTGCCAGCGGCTGCCGATCGGGATCGAGAAACGGCACCGCCACATGATGACCGCAGGCCGGGCAGGTACATTGTCGCAGCGAGCGCTCGTACTCTTGCCGCGGCCGCACGGACGGCCCCGAAGGCCGCACGGGCGGCAACACACCAGTGATGTTGGGCGTACCTTCGAGAAGTCCTATTGGCACCATGAGAAATCCTCTGATACATCGTGTAGCCGCGACGCGCAGCGGAGCGTGGCTTGGCGTTTCGCCCGAAACGCCAAGCCACGCTCCGAGACACTTACAAAAACGTACAGCCATTACAGGGTTCGGCCTCGGCACGGCTGAGCGTGCGCTCGCGCAGTCGCCGATAATGCGGCGCGTTGTAGATTTCGAGGACATGCTGCCGTGTCACATCGCCGATCGGCCATTTCGCCTGTCCATCCATGCAGCAATGAGCCACGACTCCAGTCGCCGCGATCGACAAATCAAACCAGCGTGTGCAGGCGACATCCGGCACCTCGCCCACCGTGCCTTCGACCTGTCCCAGCCAACCACCGCGACGGAACACGCTGCTCTGGAACTGCGGGAAACGCTCGCCTACCCACCGGCAAAACTCCGCGTCGGTCGCGGTCCCATCGCCGACGCGCGACAGCACCACACGGAAAGAGATTTTGCCAGCCGTCTTCTTGTCGGCCAGCATCTCCAGACGTTCGAGGGTGCGTCCGAAGGACAGTCCCATCGTCGCCTCATATTCCGCTGGCCGATGATCGTTCAACGACACCCACAGGTAATCGAGGTTTTTTACCTCGGCCAACTGTTCGAGCTTCTTTTCCGTCAAGGGCGAGGCGTTGGTGGTCAGCGTCAGCGTCGCTTGCGGCAGTTTGTCGTTGCACAGGTCCAGTACGTAGAACAGCCGCCGATCCAGAAACGGCTCATTGACCTTGAACGGCGACAACTGAAAAGGCAGTTCGCGCGGAATCGCTTTCAAGTCGTCGAGAACCTTCTCGATCAATTCCAGCGGCATCGTCGCGCCCTTGCGTTCCAGCGTGGGGTAAGGGCAGAAGTTGCAGGAGGCATTGCACACGGCCATCGTCTCCAGATGGACGTGAGCCGGGTAGTCCATGTAGGGCGACTGCCGCATGCGGTCCACGCGCTCCTGATACGCCTGGAGCTGAGCCTGCTGAGGATCGGTGTGCGCGAGGTTGGCCCGCGCGTCGGCGCAAGCGGGGTCGAGACGCAGCGCCTGACGAAACGCGGCCGCCGCCTCGGCGGATCGTCCCAGGGCGGCCAGGACCACGCCTTGGCTGTTGTGGACGGCGGCGATGTTGGTCTGACCGTTCACGGCGCGGGTGAGGAGGGCGAGGGCTTGCTCGTTCTGACCGAGCTGATGGGCGGCTAGGCCCAGCAAATGGAGAGCATCGGCGTGATAGGGATCGGCATCGACAAGGCTGGCGTAGACAGCCACCGCCTGCGCCAGCCGGCCGGCGCGGTGGTGTTCGATCCCAGCTTGCAGGACATTTGCTGACGGCGGGGCCAGAAGGTCCATCATCTACTCACCTGCCCCTTTCTCCTACTGATTTCGTCCGTTCTTTGTTATCGAAATCCGCCGATGATTCTTGCGATGCAATTACGTCTCCTCCTGCCGCGGATGCCTGATGGACGGCGGTTAGGAAGAATTGTTCGAGTTCATCGATTAGGCCGCGATTTTCAAAAAGAACATCTTTGGCGGCAAGGATGCGGGCGCGGACATCGGCGCGCCATGCGGGGTCGCTGCCCAGACGCACGGCAATGCGCACATAATCCTCGGCATCGGCGGCCACGCAGTCGAGGACGCCCATGCGCTGGTAGCAGGCGTAGGTTACACGGCCGCGCATGAAACGGCCGGGTAACGTCACGATGGGACTGCCGACGGCGAACGCCTCGTAGGCGGTGTTGCCGCCTCCGAAATGGATCGGGTCGAGTACGGCGTCCGCCAGCGCCAGCAGGCTGAGGAA